>X415_White_Rhinoceros__coassemble_46_pt1 | contig 35332 bp, 33 predicted proteins | sample X415_White_Rhinoceros__metabat2_low_PE_005 | metagenome-assembled genome bin X415_White_Rhinoceros
ACCGACATGCTTGACAGTCTCGAGGACATGACTCCACTATTTGAGGCTTTGGAGCATTTGAAATACAACAAGCACGAAGTCATTCTCTTCCACGTATACGACGGAGAGAAAGAGCTGAACTTTGACTTTGAGAACCGCCCGTATCGTTTTGTCGATTTGGAGACGGGCGAGATGATGAAGCTGAATCCCACTGATATCCGCACACGATATCAGCAAATTATGACGGAACGAAAAGACGCCATCCTGCGTCATTGTTACCAATATCAAATCGATTATGTCGAAGCCGACATCAACAAAGATTACAATCAGATTTTGACAAGCTATCTCATCAAGAGAAGCAAGATGGGATAGGACTTTTTAGATTTCTAAGTTATAAGTTGGTTAATAGAGCGAACTCGATAGCAAGAGAGTTAGGTCATGCTGTAACCAAGCTTAAAGCTTAAACAAAGAAAACCTATTCCGTCAGAATCATAAAGATGATGGCGAACAAGATAAAGACCACGCCGATGCCAATGGTGAGGGTGAAGGGTTCGTGAAAAACCACAGAGCCGATGAATATGGCCGTAAGAGGTTCCAGGATGCCAAGGATGGAAGTCTTGGTAGCCCCAACAGTCTTGGTAGCAGCAGCCAATGTGATTGTTGCAAGAGCAGTAGGAAGCACCGCCAATCCCAGCACATTCAGCCAACAAGAAGCATCTGGCATAGGATTGAGCGACACCCCAAATCCAGAGAGGCAAAACAGCATCAGGGAGCCTATGAAGAAGCAATAGAAAGTCAGGGTAAGATTGGGGAGAGCCTTGATTTGAGGGCTTTGGTTCACAATGACGATAAACAGAGTGTAGCAAAGACCTGAGGCCACCACGAGAGCGATGCCTCGCCAATCGATAAAGCCCCCGTCGCCATTGAAAGAAAGCAATACGGCCCCTACAACGCCCGCGAAAATCGACACCCAAGTCTGCCACGAAGGACGCTGACCCAGGAACATCATGATGAGCGCTACCATGATTGGATACACATAGAGGATACTCGTTGCGATGCCCGAGGGAATATATTTATAAGACTCAAATAAAGTCAAACTGCAGCCAGTGAAGAGAATGCCCACGATGGCCATCAGTCCCAACTGACGCCAAGTGACACGAATCTGTTTGCGAGCCACTACCATGAACACAAACATCAGGAGAGTGGCAAGAGCATAACGATAGAGAAGTAAGGAGTTGACATCCAGACCTTTATTGATAACGGGTACTCCGAAGAGTGGGTTCATGCCATAGGTGATGCCAGAAACGATTCCTGCGACATAGCCCATGCGAATTTTATTAGTATTATCCATGATAAGGAGCTTATTTTCAAAAAAATCGCGCAAAAATACGACATTTTGATGGTGGTTTCGAGAAAAAGTTGTACTTTTGCCGCCGAAACCTCGGGTAGGTTTTAGTTAATTCATTATAAATCAACTTAAAACACTTAAAAGTATGCCAGCAAGAATTAGATTACAAAGACATGGTAAGAAGGGTCAGCCTTTCTATCACATTGTAATTGCTGATGGCCGTTGCAAGCGTGACGGTAAATTCATTGAGAAAATCGGTACTTATAACCCTGTAACTGAGCCAGCTCAGGTTAACCTGAAGTTTGACCGCGCTCTGTATTGGTACAGCGTTGGTGCTGTTCCGAGCGACACAGTACGTTCCCTGCTTTCAAAGCAAGGCGTTATGTTAAAGTACCACCTCCTCCAGGGCGTAAAGAAGGGTGCTATGACTGAAGAACAAGCTGAAGTCAAGTTCCAGAACTGGATGAAGGAAAAGGAAGCTAAGTTAGCTAACACTGCCAAGACCATCGAAGAGAAGGAAAGAGGCGAAAAGAAAGCTAGACTTGAAGCTGAAAAGAAGGTCAACGAAGCACGTGCTGCTGAACTTGCCAAGAAGAGACTCGAAGAACTCGAAGCTCAGAAGGCTGCTGAAGCTACTGCTGAAGCACCAGCTGAAGAAGCACCTGCAGAAGAAGCACCAGCTGAAAACGCTGAAGCTTAATACACTTCTTAAGCAATCAAAAGAAAGCCGCTCACTACGAGCGGCTTTTTTTTGTGTTATTCAAACCAGTTTCTAATAGGGAAAGGACATCTGTCCCTCAGCATTCATCAATCGACAGTAAGTTATTCAGCAAGGCATAGACAGTGAGACCGGATACGGACTTGATGCCGGTTTTTCGTGTGATGTTCTTGCGGTGGGTGATGACGGTATGGATAGAGATGTTGAGAGTATCAGATATCTCCTTGTTCATCATACCCTTAGCAATCAGGACTAGGACATCCATCTCGCGAGGCGAGAGCTCTTCGCCACCTCTCTCCTCTTCGTGTTCCATCACAGTTTCCAACTTAGAGAGAATTTTGGTTACGCTGTCATAAATCTCAATAGAAGCATCGAAACGTTTTAATACGTTCATTTCATAACAAGTGTCGACATATGCCACCACATGAAGACCGGGATGATTTCCACGCAGTCGTGACAGGAAATCCTGGACGTTACTCCCTAGCAGACGCGGGTTTACAATTACCAGGTCCACATCGAGAGAGAGCACCTTCTCCCCCATCATCTCGGCAGAATCCATGCGCGCCACCACCTGGTATCCACCTTGGGATTCCAGCACGTCGGTCAAACCCATGGCAACTACGTCCGACTTCTCACATATAATCACACGAGGTTTCACGACTCACCCCCTTCTAACATCTCCACATAAGGAATGAGCACCCTTTCTTCTATCAAGGAATGGCTGTTCAGGTCGGCCGACAACTCAATGATATCTAACGAGATATCGATACGACTCTGAGGCTCAATCTCCGCTGGAAGGTATTTAAGTAATATATTCAATAAATCAGATAATTTATCTTCAATATTACTATGATTATGTTTAAACATCATAATCCTATAATCTTTAATAGGATTATTATCAATTACTGAATGAATATATGGGAAAACAATATGCTCTTCATATTCAAAATGTTTCACGACTTCCTGTTGATATTCTTGGAAGAAGCGTTTGAGAAGGAGACCATATTTGGGTTGGCATGCTTTGACGACCTCATCGAGATGCGACTCGATATGAGGCAGTTGAGTATTGAGATAGTAGTGATGAGAGGTTGTTAGATAAGCGATTAAATCATTGGAATCAACTGACTTAAGGTCGGCTGCATCTGGAAAATAGTCGTTATCGGAATAGACTTTACAGACTAAGAGAAAGAAATCCGGTGAGATATGGTATTGCGAGCACACCTCACTCACACTGTGATCACCGAAGCCCAGGCCGATGCCAAAGCGAGGCAGCAGCAGCAGGATGCGGGGATTCTTTTCAATCAGTTCGGCAAATTTGGTATTGTGTTGCATAAGCTTCATTATTATTCGATTTTTCCCTGAGCGCGGAGCCAGAGGAAGAAAGTGTTTTTGATATCATCTCGGATTCTTCTCGCCTCTTCGATTGACGAGGGACAGGGATAAGTTTCTTCAAGATTCATGACCACATCGAACGACTGGGGATTGACTTCAGGATTCCACAGGGTGGTCTCGTCTTCAAGGTTGATGAGGCATTCGTGCATAGCTTCCTTCACGAGAGAATCTTTGGAATTTGGCTGAGAGCAAGAGGCTGATACGGCTTCAATTTTGGAAGAGTAATCTCTTAGGAAAGCAGCTGCTGCAGCCCCCCAACCATAGTCGTTAGATGTAATAATGAGCACTTTCATGAAATCTCTTTTCGGATGCGAAAATAAAAAAATCTCACGATACTGGCAATGGTGTGAGGAATATTTTTTATCTTTGCACCTTCAAATAAATAAGTAGAATTTAACAACAAATACAATGGGAAGAGCATTTGAATACCGCAAAGCGGCTAAGATGAAAAGATGGGGACACATGTCAAGAGTGTTTCCTAAACTCGGTAAGTTAATCACTATTGCAGCCAAGGAAGGCGGACCTGATCCAGACATGAACCCAAAACTCCGTCAGGCCATCCAAAATGCTAAGGCTGAAAACATGCCTAAGGACAACATCGATGCCGCCATCAAGCGTGCAACTGATAAAGATGCTGCCAACCTCGTTGAAGTCACTTACGAAGGCAAAGGTCCTTTCGGCATCCAGTGCATGGTGGAATGCGCTACCGACAATACCACCCGTACCGTCGCTAACGTGAAGTCTTATTTCAACAAATGCGGAGGTTCCTTCCTTCCTATGGGCTCCTTAGAGTTCATGTTCACCCGCAAGGCTGTCTTCGAAATCGAAATGCCTGCTGGTTTAGACAAGGATGAACTCGAACTCGAACTCATCGACTTTGGTCTCGACGAAATCGTCACCGAAACCGACGAAGAAGAAGGCACCAGCACCACCACCGTCTATGCAGGCTGGACCGACTACGGCACCATGCATGACGCTCTGGAAGAACGTAAGATTAACATCATCAAAGCTAACCTCCAACGTTTCCCTAACAGCACGGTAAGCTTCACCGATGAACAGATGGTCGAAATTGAGAAATTCCTTGATAAGGTTGAAGACGACGAAGACGTACAGGCCGTCTACACCAACATGGAATAATCACAATTACACCACTAAATATAATAAATTAAAAATAACGCCACTGTGCGTTATTTTTTTTGTACCTTTGTCTCTTGGATATAAAAAAGACAATACGATGGATTTTACTGACAACACCAAACAAAAAGTTGAAGCTCTGTCCAACATGGACTACATCTATAAGATTACCAGCGACTTCAGCTATCTCAACTCTCTCAACCATGACAGCTCTGGCATCGTCATGGAAGCTACTGTCATCTACATTGAAATCAGAAACTTAGAGTTCTTACTCAAGACTGGCAAACGTCTCGCATCTCGCATCTACAAGATGTATTACCAAGCCCTCCTCGATGTAGTCGAAAATACCGGTGGCACACTCAACTGCTTCACTCCTGATAGTTTCCTGATGATTTACCCAAAGAGTCAACATGACACTAGCTACGTTGTCGACATCGCTATCAAGACTGCAGATATGCTTAGTGTTACCCTTAAAGATGCATTCGAGAAACACACCCATGTCAACTTTGCCATTGGCATCGACAAAGGTAACATACTCGGCACCAAATGCTTGTCAGATGGACAAAACGAACATATCTCATGGTTCGGAACCCCCATCAAGAAAGCCATTGCCATCAGCAAACAATGTACACGTCCTTTCTTCGTTGGAATCTCAGGAACCGTATATGAACATCTCGACGACAATCTGCGAACCACCACACGTCGCATCCTCGGCATCAAAAAGCATATCGAGATTTGGAGCCGCATATCCTATCAGTACGAAAACATCAAAAAGCATCTATATCAAACCAATATCCACAAATCGTTCAGCGAAGAAAACGAATAACCCACTATGCCACAATGGCTTTCCCATTTAAAGACGATATGGATTCTAGCTATCTTTATGATAGCCTGTCCTTCGTTTGTCATGGGCCAGCACCACGATAGCATCTCGTCACAGAATATCGACACCATCATCCTCAACACCTTCCAACTTCTGCAGCATAAAGACACACTGCAGATGGACTATGACGTGATTCTCGATGAAGAAACCGAACTCATCCGAATCATCGACTCGCTGTATGCTCGACGCAACGTGCTCGACAACCAGCGAAAAGCCATGAAAGATGAGATGAACGCGATTCAGGGACAACTTGATGCTCTCATCCCTCCTCCCCCTATCGGTCCACAGCCTAAGCATCGCGTTGTGGAAGAATTCCTTCGCGAGAGCTTTAAAGTCAGTGGAAACTATGGCTTAAACATCAACCAGTTAGCCCTCTCTAACTGGGCTGCAGGCGGTGAAAACTCATCAACGGGAAAAGTATTTGCCAACATCGTCATCACTGGTAAACAAACCATTGTCGAACATAAATTACAAGGGAACTTTGCCTTTGGAATCTCTCGTTTTGCCGACAAGCGTATCGAGAAGTCCGATGATAAGATTGACCTTCAATACACTCTCTCAAGAAGAAGCTCCAGTCAATTCAGCTTCTCCATGGTAAGCACCTTCAACACCCAGTTTGCTGACGGTTATTCCTACCCTAACGACTCCACCCGAATCTCTGGTTTCTTCGCTCCTGCCTATCTCACGCTTTCTGGAGGTTTCACCTACAAAGCAAAGGAACGAGCTAAGACCGCATTCAGCATCTATTTGAGTCCCGTGGCAGGAAAGACCACCTTTGTCACCATACAGGAGCTGGCCGACTTAGGTAGCTATGGTGTGGAGAAAGCCCATTACGATGCCGACAGCATCTGGATTCCCGGAAAGAACTACGTCGCTGCACTCGGCGCCAATGTCATCGTCAGTCTCAGTCAGCAAATCGGACAAAACATCAAGCTGACTACCGCCCTCAATGGATACTATAATTATTCGGAACATCGCAACGACAACCGGATTAAAATTGACGCCAACTGGGAAACCACCCTGAATTTTTCGATTAATAAACACGTCAACACAATATTATTCGTTCATTTGAAGTATGACCATAATACGACTTTCCCTGTCTATGCAACCATCGATGGTGTTGAGACTGTAGTCGACAACATCCCGAAATTGCAATTCAAGGAATCGTTAGGCATTGCCTTCACAAGAACATTTTAACAACTGACTATGAACATCTTAGTTACAGGAAGCCACGGACAACTCGGAACTGAACTTCAGAAGATTGCAGTCACTGACCCAATCCATTGCTGGCATTTTACCGACATCGACACCCTTGACATTTGTGATGAGGTTGCCGTAGAGCACTGTTTTACAGAGAATCGTATCGAAGTCTGCATCAACTGCGCTGCCTATACGGCTGTCGACCAAGCCGAGGACGAGCCTGTCCTCGCCGAACGTGTCAACGCCTATGCCCCGTCAGTCCTTGCCAACGCCTGCAAGCAGCATAACGCCCTGCTGATTCATATCTCCACCGACTATGTCTTCAACGGTCAAGGCGACCGCCCCTATCGAGAAGACGACCCCGTCGCTCCCGTTTCAGTATACGGAAGCACCAAGGCCCTCGGGGAACAGAAAATCAAAGAAACCGGTTGTAACTACTGCATCGTAAGAACGGCGTGGCTCTATTCAGCTACTGGTAAGAATTTCGTCAAGACCATGCTCCGCCTCGCTGACACGCGCGACAGCATCAATGTGGTCTGTGACCAAAAAGGAACCCCTACCTGGGCAGGCGACCTCGCCCACACACTGTTGCTCCTTGTAAACCGTTTTGAGAACCTCGAGGTTCACGAGACCTTCCATTTCACCAACGAAGGCACTACCACATGGTACGACTTCACCGTCGCCATCCTCGAGATTGCAGGCAAGGACACCCAAGTCAACCCTATCACTACCGACCAATACCCCACCAAGGCCACCCGTCCCGCCTATAGCGTACTCGACAAGACAAAAATCAAAGAGACCCTGGGCTTCAATATCCCATTCTGGCGTGAGAGCCTTATCAAATGCATCAAAGAATTACAGAATTAATTAGAATACAACTATATAAGATATGACAACTATTACTGAAAGAGCCCAACAATGGCTCAAGGCACCATATGACGAAGAGACTCAGAAGGCGGTACAATATCTCATTGATAATGACCCTGATGAGTTAAATGAGAGTTTTTACCGCACCTTAGAATTTGGTACGGGAGGACTACGTGGCATTATGGGAGTCGGCACCAACCGTATGAACCGTTACACGGTGGCCATGGCAACCCAGGGATTTGCCAATTACATTAAGATGAACTACCCTGACGAGCAGGAATGGCGTGTAGCCATTGCTTACGACTGCCGCAACAACAGTCCTCTATTTGCTCAAGTCACTGCTGATGTCATGTCGGCCAACGGCATCAAGGTGTTCCTCTTTGATTCACTGCGTCCTACTCCAGAGCTTTCTTTTGCTGTACGCGAGTTACATTGTCACGCAGGCGTTATGGTCACGGCCTCACACAACCCAAAGGAATATAACGGATACAAAGCCTATTGGACGGATGGTGGACAGATTGTGAGTCCTCACGACAAGAACATCATCGCTGAGGTCAACAAAATCACCGAACTCTCAATGGTGAATTTCGGCCGGAAGCCAGAGCTCATTGAGATTTTGGATGAACGTTTCGACACGATTTATCTAAACCGTGTAATGGGTTTAACAATCTCGCAGGACCTTATTGCCAAGCATCATGACATGAAGATTGTTTACACCCCCATTCACGGAACGGGTCGTCGTTTAGTTCCTGAGATTCTTCGCATGAAGGGTTTTACTGAGGTATATTGTGTGGACGAGCAGATGACAGTTGACGGCAATTTCCCGACGGTGAAGTCACCTAATCCCGAAGAGCCTGCAGCCATGTCGTTAGCCATCGAGAAGGCGAAGAAACTCAATGCCGATTTGGTCTTGGCCACTGACCCTGATGCCGACCGTGTCGGTGTGGCAGTCAAGGACAACCAGGGCGAATTTATCCTGCTCAACGGCAATCAGGCTGCTAGTATATTCCTGTATTATCTTCTTAGTCGAAGAGCTGAGATGGGACTTCAGACCAAGGACGATTACATTGTCAAGACCATCGTCACCACCGAATTGCTTTTCGACATCGCGAAGAAATTCGACGTCGGACGTTACGATGTCCTGACCGGCTTCAAGTATATTGCCAATAAGATTCTGGAATATGAAGGAAAGAAACATTTCATTGGTGGTGGAGAAGAGAGTTATGGCTATCTTGCCGGCGAGTTTGTCCGCGACAAGGATGCCGTCATTGCTACAAGTCTCCTTGCTGAGGCCATGACTTGGGCGGCTGAGAGAGGAAAGACGATGTACCAGTTGCTTTGTGACATCTATCGTGAGTTTGGTCTTTACAAGGAGAAGTTAGTCTCTTTGACCAAGAAAGGCATGAGTGGTGCAGAAGAAATCAAGGCTATGATGCTTCGTTTTAGAGAGACGCCACCTACTACCCTGCTCAACGAGAAAATCGTTGAAATAAGAGACTATAAGACTTTGGAAGCCAAGAATTTAATCAATGGACTCATCACTCCTATTGACCTGCCAAAATCGGATGTCCTGCAGTTCTTTACTGAGGGAGGTTCGAAGATTAGTGTAAGGCCGTCGGGCACGGAACCGAAGATTAAGTTCTACTTCAGCATGAAAGACACGAAGTTCAATCAGGGTTCCGATGAAGAGATTTTCGGAGCTTTATCTGTCATGGACTCACGACTTGACGAAGCCGCGAGACAGATGACCGAGTAAGCGAAAAAAAGGCGGAATGCTTGACCTTATTATTCCTCAGCCGAAGCCTTCCTAGGATGGAATAACGTTTAGCAGGTCGAAGCATTTCCGCCGACAATACACAATCTTAATATCTTTTTCCCCTTATTTCATATACATTTCACAGTTTGGAACTACCTATAAAAAAACGTGGGTCTGATAACCTACGTCTGGTTCCCGGGACTTCCAAACCCAATGTTCAAACGGAGGATCAGCCCACGTGAAACGTGAGCAGGACCCGAACGTTCTGAACATTTACTTTTCTAAGGTTGGAAGTTTAGGGAAGCGTGAACGTCAAGTAGTCTATTGCTATTTATGTTCGAGAGTTTATTTCAGTATGGTATAGTATTATTAGTTTGTTAAAGTGTTAATTAGACAGAATTAGTTTATTGAATGGTTATTCAGCGAGGTTAGCAATGCGGTTAAGTGCGTCGATAGCGAGCTGGTAGTTAGTTTTTCTTTTGAGTACCTCTGAGTAAATGTTCTTTGCTTGGACATAGTCACCCATTTGTTCGAGTACATGTCCTTTATTATAAAGAGCATCTAAGTAATTCGGATCGCTGTCGAGGGCTTGGTTGAAGTACGACAGTGCGGTTTCGTTATCTTCGAGGTATACGAAGTTGACATATCCTTTATTGAAGAGCAGACGGCTATTTCCTGGCTGTTCGAGAAGCAGGGTATCGTAATGAGCGAGAGCTTCTTCGGGATATCCGTTATCCTGGAGGAACAGGGCAAGGTCATAACGAGCCATGGTCTCTTCGGGGAACTGTTGGACGGCGTTACGCATAAAGCTTTCAGCGAGAGGATTATGCTGATTCTGATAGATGAGGCATATCTCGCGAAGTGGGTCATAAAAGCCGCCATCCTGTTCGCGTGCAATCATGAAGTTCTTCATAGCCGAAGTCGTATCTTGCTTGGCAAGATAGAGCATACCTTTTACGAAATAAGCTTTCGGATTATAGGTATTGATTTTCAAAGCATTCTCGATATAGCCGATGGATACGTTGTAGTTCTGTTGCAGCAGGTTAAGTTCAGCGAGTTTCACCATAGGACGTGCATCGTATGGGTCAATCTCGATAGCTTTGTTGAGGGTGGCCGTGATATTGGGTTCATCACCTAATACATAATAGAGGTCAGCCAGCAGCAAGAAAGCATCCACGTTGGATGGGTTGAGTTGGATTGCTTGGTTGACGTCCATCATAGCCGCTCCTACTTGTTCCCTTCTCAGATATTCCTGTGCTCTTGCAAGGAAGAGGTCGGGACGGGAGGCATCGTTTGCGATGGAATCACTAAGCATGGTCAGAAGGTCCGTAGTAACAGGATTCTCCACGACTGGCTCCGATGGTTCAACGCCCTTCGTATTGTTCTTTGTATCGCATGAAGCCACAGCCATGGCGAGTGTCACGGCTGCGGCAATAGAAATCGATAAGATTCTTTTCATCGTTGTGATTATTCTTCGATTTGTTCGAGTGCTTCTGTAATCTTGGCAGCAATCTCATCAGCCATCTCAGGGTTGTCCTCAAGCAGTCTCTTGACAGCATCGCGGCCCTGTGCCAGTTTGGAGTCGCCATAGCTGAACCATGAACCACTCTTCTTGATGATATTAGTCTCAACACCTAAGTCGATGATTTCGCCAGTACGTGAGATACCTTCTCCATAAAGGATGTCAAACTCTGCCTTACGGAACGGTGGTGCTACCTTATTCTTGACCACCTTGACTTTGACACGGCTGCCGGTTACATTCTCGCCATCCTTGATTTGACTAATCTTACGGATATCGAGACGAACTGAGCTATAGAACTTTAAGGCGTTACCACCAGTGGTCGTCTCTGGATTGCCAAACATGACTCCCAGTTTCTCACGTAACTGGTTGATGAAGATACAAACGCAACCCGTCTTGTTGATGGTTGCCGTGAGTTTACGCATAGCCTGTGACATCAGTCGTGCCTGGAGACCCATCTTGCTGTCACCCATCTCTCCTTCCAACTCACTCTTTGGAGTAAGAGCGGCCACAGAGTCAATAACGATGACATCAATGGCACCTGAACGAATCAGATTCTCGGCAATCTCAAGAGCCTGCTCTCCATAGTCAGGCTGAGAAATCAACAGATTCTCAACATCGACACCTAATTTTGCCGCATAAAAACGGTCAAAAGCATGTTCCGCATCAATGAAAGCAGCAATACCGCCTTTCTTCTGAGCCTCTGCAATGACATGCAAGGCCAAGGTGGTCTTACCTGAACTCTCTGGTCCAAAGATTTCAACGATTCTTCCCTTAGGAAGACCGCCAATACCTAAAGCATAGTCAAGACCAACCGAGCCCGTCGAAATGCTTTCCATCTTCTCGGCTTCAGCACCTAAGCGCATCACACTGCCCTTGCCAAAGTTTTTCTCAATGTTACCTAAGGTTGCTTCTAACGCCTTAAGCTTCTCCATTTTAAGCTTCTGAGCTTCTTCTTGTGTTTTTTCTGTCGTCATAAGTATATTTTTTATTTCTATTATTTACACTATATCTTCCAACGGCAAAAATAACACGATTTTCCTAATTTAGCAAGAAGAGTGAGGAATTATTTTCCAATATTTTTCGTGAAATAGTCGCAAATACCTGTAATGGGGCATTCCGCGCATTTCGGTTTTCTGGCGAGACAGGTATATCTTCCGTGGAGAATCAGCCAGTGATGGGCTTTTGAAAGACATGCCTGAGGGAAGATGCTTCACCAGGGTACGTTCGGTTTCAAGAACGTTTTTGGAATTTTTGGTAAGTCCAATACGATTGGCAACCCGGAAGACATGGGTGTCGACCGGCATGGCGGGTTGGTCGAAAGCCACTGCCATCATCACATTGGCAGTCTTCCTACCCACTCCAGGGAGTCGTTGCAAATCATCAAGATTGTCGGGCACTACCCCATCGAATTCTTCCATGAGAGTCTGTGCCATACCCAACAGGTTTTTGGCTTTGTTGTTGGGATACGAGATTGACTTAATAAATGAATAAATCTCGTCAACTGTAGAGGCCGCCATGTCGGAAGGCTCAGGAAAACGCTCAAACAAGGCAGGGGTGGTCATATTCACCCGCTTGTCGGTGCACTGAGCCGACAAAATGACGGCCACTAACAGCTCATATGAATTATGATACTGCAGTTCAGATGCGGCTTCGGGCATAGTTTGCTCAAAGCTCTCCACAAAGGCATCGTATTTCTGCTGTATCTTCGTAGTCATCGTAATCAGTAAACCAAGATTTTACGAGTCTTTTCTTCAAGACCGTTATTGGCTTTCAGGAAATAGATACCGCTTTCGCACTTGTTGAGACTGATTTCACCTTTCGTGAACTTAGCATCTTGATAGACGACACGTCCTGTGATATCGTAGACTTCAACATTCCAAGTGCCTTCGCCAAGTGAAAGATAGAAAGTACCTTCGGATGGGTTAGGATAGAGTTCCATAGGCACATTCTGGATTTCGCCAAGGCTCAGACTGTTATCGCAGTTGATTTCAAACTGCATCTCATATTTGAGTGGATTGGTGGAGTTTCCACCTTGAAGGATAGTGTTGTTATGTGAATCCTTAAATCCGAAGAATCCAGTGATAAAGCCATCCCCTCCAGAGTCCTTCACATTGATTCGATAACAGCCATCTTCATTCAGATTGATGTCGTATTGATAGACATGGTTAGGCTGGTCAAAAGTGAAATGTTCAACAACCTCACCATTGTCCATATTAACGATATCGACAGTCGTTTCTTCAGGATTGGTATCGGTTCTAAGCTGAAGTTTCAGGTAGCCATCGATAGTGATAATCTCTTCAAAATTAACGGTATAGCTGTTATCTGCATCATTGTCATCTTGATGACCATTAGGATTGAGCACATCGAAGGTCAAGCTTTGACTATCACCGATATTGATTTCAGGCAATGCAAGCATCACGCTCTCATTCTTGTGGAGAGTACCAGTCCAAGGCATTCTGTAAACCTCGTTACCATCGGCGGAAACGACAAGGTCGAAGCTGTTGACAGGCTCATTGCCATAGCTCTTCACAGAGACTTCAGGATTGACGATTCCTGAGCAGTTGGCAGCGTGCATATGTTCAACACTCTTGAGGGTCAAGTCGTAGTCAAATTCCAAAGTCATTGGCATACGAACAGCCTGGTAGACTTCCTTTGGAGTTGAGAAATTCTGAACCCATGCGGTCAGGAAACAATCCTCTCTTGGATAATCCATATAGAAAGCCTCGTCGATAGTCATGGTTGGACCCGTGAAAGGAGTACCCGTCTGAGATGGAATCATGTCACGCACCACGTGATGCAAACCGCTCATTCCCTGCCAACTCACGTTGATATTGCATTGGGTCAGAGCAATCATGACACGCACATCGTTGCCGTTGCATTCACCGACCTGGGTGATGGTGCAATGAACGATGCACTGTCCCCCACTGATAGGCTCATAGCTCATCTCAATGGTGAAAGGGCTGGGTTCATTGATACGCTGGTTATAATAATTCAGATAGGTGCTGTAGTTACTTTGTGTAGCAGTGCCACCGCCTGAATGGGTGCTGAGACCATCGGTGATAAGGGTTGGATACGAAGTCACACCATAATACGAAGCACGTGCATTCGTCTCAGATGTAAAATACTCGGCGGTTGAGAAAGCGCTGGTATGATAAGCCACAGGAGCTATGGCCTTACCCTCCTCCATCAACTGAGCCACACCATTGGCAGCAGCAGGGCAATAAGGACAGCGAACGCCAGTAAACAATTCGAAAAGCACGCACTCACGTGCCACATTCTCCTTAGTCTGGGCTATACCACTGACAGCCAACAACATAAGGACTACTACGGAAAGTACATTTTTCTTCATAGGGATATGTTTCTAATAGATTTGGTGCAAAGGTACACATTTTTATTACTTTTGCAGCGAAATTTGAACGTTAAAAGAATAGAAATGCAGAAATTGAAAGCGCTCCTTAAAGAAGAGCTCTCTGGGTGGAAACCCTTCGACATCATTTGGTTAGTCACCGTGGTCACCGTCGTTACCGTCATCTCCATGTTATTCTCTTATAACAGAACAGAGGATAATTATTGGATTCACATCATTGCATCGGTATGCGGCATCATCAACGTGGTGCTCGGCGGAAAAGGAAAATTGTCGAATTATTTATTCGGATTTATACACTGCTGTCTAATGATATACATTACTTATATATCAAGACTTTACGCAGATATGTCTGTCACCATCTACAACTTCATCATGCAATTTGTTGGTTTCTTTGCCTGGTCGAAGAATATGAACAAAGAGACGCATGAGGTCAAAAAAGTTCATATGAAGCCCTTGACACGTATCATCTATCTAGGCATCATCATAGTTGGAACTATCGTAGTTGGTTATTTTATGAATCAGAAAACCAACGACATAGCTCCATATGCAGATGCTGCGAAGGCCGTCATGCAGATTCTGGCGATGGTGATGATGGTGAGAATGTACTCCGAACAGTGGTGGATATGGATTATCATCAATGTCGTGAGCATCTTTATGTATTGCGTGAGCATTTTCCGTGAAGGTATGGCAGTTAACTTCCCAATCTTCATCATGTATTGTGTCTATCTCATCAATAGCATCATCATGTGCATTCGTTGGGAGAAAGAAGCTCGTGAGAACGACAAATGCGAGCTTTCTAATCTATAACAATAAGGTACTATGATTACAGCCACAAACATCTATAAATCGTATGGAAGTCTTCAAGTATTGAAAGGCATCGACTTACACATTGCTCCTTGTGAGATAGTGAGTATTGTTGGTGCATCTGGAGCGGGCAAGTCCACCCTACTCCATATTTTAGGCACCCTTGACCGGGCCGACCAAGGTTTATTGACCATTGACGGCACCGAAGTCAGTCGTCTCAACGACAGTGCTCTAGCAGCTTTCCGAAATCAGAAGATAGGATTTGTATTTCAGTTCCATCATCTGTTGCCTGAATTCACAGCCCTGGAGAATGTCTGTATTCCTGCCTATATTGGGGGCATGTCGAAGACCGAGGCCACAAAGCGTGCCGAAGAGCTCCTGGAGTTTCTCAATCTCACCGCCCGCAAGGACCACAAGCCTTCCGAACTGTCAGGAGGCGAGCAACAACGTGTGGCGGTGGCACGGGCTTTAATCAACCGTCCCGCCGTTGTCCTTGCCGATGAGCCGTCGGGCAACCTCGATTCGAAGTCAGCACAAGACCTCCATCAGCTGTTTTTCCGTCTGCGCGATGAGATGAAGCAGACCTTTGTCATCGTCACTCATAACCCAGAATTGGCGGCCATGTCGGACCGTACCATCACCATAAAGGACGGAGTCACGCTCAACGCATGACTTTTATTCAGCATCACACAATATTAATAATAGGCATTCGTTATTACGCGATATAATATAATTCTATGAAAAGACAGATTGCCTTCTCGCTCCTTTTTGGAGCCTCCATACTCTGCTGCAACGGCATTATGGCTCAGACCGTTGAGACCTACGAATCGCTAATGAAAAGCGGTAACACCAAATACGCCGCACAGGACTATTTCAGTGCCAAGACCTACTACGAAATGGCTCTGAAGCAGAAGCCTAAAGATGCCGAAGCTCAGAAAAAGCTCAACGAGACCATAGTGAAAATTCAGCAGGACAGTGAACGTCAGGAACGCTTCTATGCTCACCTTGATGCAGGCGACGGTCTGAACGCCCAACAGAAATACGAAGAAGCTCTGGCTGAATATGAACAGGCTTTAGCCATCATGCCTGGCGATAAATACACTGAAGGACAGGCTAATACCATTCGCGCCATTCTCAAAGAACGCAACGACAAGGCTGATGCCTTCAACACCGCCATGGAACTGGGCAACAGCCTCCTCGAAGAAGAAAACTTCGATGCAGCCATCATACAGTTCGAGACTGCAAAGGATATCTATCCCGACAGTCCTCTGCCTAAGGACCGCCTCAAAGAAGCGCACAACCTCCAGAAAGCCTATAATGAAAAAGTCGCTCAGTTCGACAAGCTCGTGGAAGAAGCCAACAACCAAGCCCTGCGTAAGAACTTCGATAAAGCCATCGAGAAGCTGAACCAAGCCCTCGAAATCTTCCCTAACGATGACCAAGTCAAGGCTCAACTCCAAGCTTATAACGACTCCAAGGACCTTAACGAACGCTACAACGCTGCCGTCGCAGAAGCCGATAAACTCTACGAAGAAAAGAATTATAGAGAAGCAAAAGCTAAATACCAGGCTATCAACGAGATTATCCCTAACGACAGCTATGCAACCGATATGGTTCGTCGTATCAATGAGCTCTTCGAAAGTCCAGAATATATAGCTGAGGAAAACTACAAGGCGACTATGGCCCGTGCTGCTGACCTCGAAGAACAGCAACAGTTACAGATGGCCCTCTCGGCCTATCAAGAAGCCTTGACTTACAAGGCTGGAGACGTGGCCGCCACCAAGAAGGTCAACGAAATCAGCGCAACGCTCCAACGTATGGAAGAAGAAGCCGAGGCACAGCGTCTCGCCGAGTTGAAAGCAGCCGAAGAAGAAGCAGCTCGTCTTGCAGCCGAAGCTCAAGCTGAAGCGGAACGCCAGGCTCATATCCAAGCCCTCCTCACCAATGCCGACAATCTTTTGCAGGAAGAACAATATCAAGCTGCTAAGGACCAGTATAATGAAGTCCTCAGCATCGATGAAGGCAACAGCACTGCTACCGCTAAGATTAACGAAATCAACGAGATATTTGCCCGTATTGCACGCGAGAGTCAACAACGTTACGACAATGCCATGGCATCTGCTCAGCAGCACGTCGACAACGAAGAATACCGCGAGGCCATCAATCAATACCAAATCGCTCTCGTAGCCAAACCAAGTGACGCAGACGCCACCTCAAAACTCGCAGAGGTTCAACGTCTCGAGGACAACCGCGTAGCCGCTCTCCGCAGTCAATACAACTCCTTTATTAAAGAAGGTGACAAGCAATTTGCAGCAAAAGCTCTCGACAAGGCCGTTGAAAACTATGCAAAAGCTGAAGACCTCGGTCTGAATGAGACCTATCCTACTGAGATGATTGACAAGATTAACCGAATCATCGAAGAGAACAAGCTCTATGAACTCAACACTGAAGCCTTCACGCTCAACGCCAACACCCCACGTCGTTTCACCTTCAACCCTGTCGACGTTGCTTCAAGACGTTCCAATTACATCGTTCTCAAGGTACGCAACCTCAACCCTGGCAAGTCGTTCCCAATGATTATCTCCTTTGGTAGCGACAGCGGCAAGAATGGTGGTTTCGTCATCGCTATCTCTGAATCAGAAGATACAAAGACCTATTTCTTCAAGATTGGTGCTCAATATAAATGGTTTAGCGAAAACAACACATGGATTGAACTCATCTCCGAAAACGATGATGTAGAAATCAGTCTCGTTGAAATCTCCAGAAACTGATTTATTTTATATCTTTGCAGCCAATTCAAAACCTACAAAATACCGTCACAATGGAAAAAGATGATTGTTGTTACAAGGCATATATAGATATCCTCAAAGAAGAATTAGTCCCTGCAATGGGATGCACAGAACCTATTTGTTTGGCATACGCTGCCGCCAAGGCAAGAGCCATCTTAGGTAGCCTTCCAAAAAGAGTTGAAATCAAAGCCAGCGGCAACATCATCAAAAACGTGAAGAGTGTCATCGTACCCAATACCGATGGCATGAAAGGTCTCAAAGCCTCTGTGGCAGCAGGTATCGTAGCAGGTAATCCCGATAAAGCTCTGGAAGTCATCGCTAATGTCACTCCAGAACAGAAGCAAGACATTGCCAAGTTCCTGGATAGTACATTGATGACCATCACCCCTCTCAACATGGTGGCTCGTCTGGATGTCACAGTCACTTTATATGACGGTGAACATTCATCCAGCGTACGCATTGCCGGTTTCCACACCAACATCGTGAGAATTGAGAAAGACGATGCGATTGTTTACGACTCTGAATATGCCGACAATCCAAATGCCAAGCTCACCGACCGCAGCTGTCTCACCATGGATAAGATTTACGACTTTGCCAAGACAGTTAATCTTGAGGACATCAAGCCAATCATCGGTCGTCAAATTGAGTGCAACCGTGCCATTGCCATGGAAGGCCTTCGTAACCCATGGGGTGCCAACATCGGCAGCCATATCTTAAAGATGAGTGATGACGTCCGTCAAAAGGCAAGAGCATGGGCTGCAGCAGGCAGTGATGCCCGTATGAGTGGCTGTGAGATGCCTGTCATCATCAACTCAGGCAGCGGCAACCAAGGCATGACCGCTTGTCTCCCTGTCTTAGCCTATGCAGAGCACTATGGCATCGATGAAGAACAGACATACCGTGCTGTGGCTTTCTCCAACTTGACCGCCATCCACGAAAAGACTGGCATCGGTCGTCTCTCTGCCTATTGCGGTGCTGTTAGTGCCGGCTGTGCAGCAGGTTGCGGCGTAGCTTTCCTGATGGGAGCCAGCCTGAATGTCATCAACCACACCCTTGAAAACGCCTTGGGTATGGCAGCAGGTATCGTATGCGACGGTGCCAAGCCATCCTGTGCTGGTAAGATTGCCTTAGCAGTTGAAGCAGGACTCCTTGGTTATGAGATGAGTAAGGATAACGACAACCTCTTAGGAGGCGATGGACTCATCGGTGACGATATCGAAGGCACCATCGACCATATCGGTCGTCTCGGCCGCAACGGCATGAAAGAAACCGACGTCGAGATTCTCAAAATCATGGTGGAATGATTGTTAGCTATCAGCTAATAAAGTCTGCAGTACTACCGAAGTAATAATCAGCGCGATTCCCAAGCAGAACGAGAAGTTCAACTCCTTGTATTCGTTGAAGATAAGCATGGAGAGGAGGATACTGTATACTGGCTCAAGATTGAGTGTCAGATTATAGGTAAAAGCAGGTACTTTCTGTAGGACGATGATTTGCAGCAGACACATCCCCACTGTACATATCAAGACCATGAAGGCGAGGTAAGCATAATCCATCCCGACAGGAAGCAATGGTCCTACAGGGATAAAGCTATTATAAACAGGTATCAGGCAGGTGAGACCGATTACTCCGCCCACCATTTCCCAGAGCAACATATTCTTGGCTTCGCAATGATGCCCGACCCGTTGGTTGGCGATAGAGAACAGTGCATAGAGCGCTGCACAGATGATTCCGAGGATAATGCCCGTACGATAGCGTGGGTCGAACTGAAAGATGAGGTAAACACCAGCGATGGTGATAAGACTGAGAAAGAACTCCCTGACAGAAAACCTATGCTTATTGATGATGGGTTCGAAAAGAGCCGTGAAGAAACCCGTTGTGGAGAAGCACACCACACCGATGCTGACATTGGAGGCTTTAATGCTTGCATAAAAGAACACCCAATGAAGACAAAGGAGAACTCCTACCCCACCCATCTGCAGTATATCCTTGATTTTGAACTGTTTTAGTTGTCTGGTAAAGAGCAAAAAGAGAAACATAATGATAGCTGCCCAAGTCATTCGATGCCATACCAGGACAGCAGAATCGAGACTGATAAGTCGTCCCAACACCCCGGTGAAACCGGCGATGAAGACAGAAAGATGCAACAGGAAGTAATCTTTCTTCATTTCCTACAAACCAGTTCGTCGATGACTAACTCTCACTCCTCCACCACTACCCTCTCCACATGTTGTGACTCAGCATTACGAACGACCACATTGTAGATGCCAGGAGCGAAGGATGACATGTCGATGGTAATAGCTTGTTCATTACTGTTGGCGGAGGTGACGCAGCGACCCATCATATCATAAACAAACACGTGAGAATCAGTTGGTTCAGTCAATCGGATATTAATTCTATCTTGAGCAGGGTTGGGGAATACCAGGATACCGTTATCGGACATTTCATCTTCTTCCCACGAACCACATGGATAGTTGATAGTGGCATCAAGATAGTTGAAACGACGGTCCAACCAGTCAGAGATATAGTCGATTTCAGAAGCATCGGCCTCAAATTCAGGCCACGCCTCATGTTCGATATCATAGGCACCTTGAGCAAGCAACTCATTGTATTGTGACTGAATCATCTCCATGATATGATTCTTCGACAGGATTCCGGTCCTTAATGCATTGTAACGCTGTTGAACCTTAGCTACATAGCCGTTGTTAGAGCAATCGTTGAGGAGACGGTCGAACATACCATTACTGCGAAGGCCGTAAGTGAAGTCATTATGAGAACCTTCATTAGTATTACCCAAGGTAGCATCCAAATCCCATGGCACATAGAAATAAGGAGAGGTCTTCTTGTAACGGGCGATGAAGGTGTTACGGTCCATATTATCCAAAGCACGCAACACATTGATGAAGATAAAGTAATCGACCGCATTATCGACCTCAAACATCGTCGAGAATTGCGAGTAAAAAGCATTGTCGCTGGCATTCATCACAAAATTCACGAAGCTGTAGATGCTTGACCAGTCGACAGGAGCCTCTTCCTCGTTTGGATAGACCCACTCAAACTGGTCCCAGGTACGGAGGTCGTTGTTATAGGCAGGCAGAGCTTCGAAGCTAGCATTACCTTCACCGTTGCCTTTATAGAGAACGCCACGCATACTTCCGTTAAATTTCTTGAGGCCCAGCATCTTACGGTCGACACGTTCCGTCAGGGTATAGAGGCCTACATGGACATCGTTGACATAAAGGTCGACATATTTCATATTGATAGCTGAAGAAGCATCGGGTTCAGATTCCTGATAGGGCAAGGTGTACATCTCGTGCCACAGGTCGTTGGCTACCTTATTACGAAGACGGAGAGGTTGATTGTACATGGCTTCAAGGTTCCAGTCATCGTCGCTTCGCATCCCCAAGAAGGTGGTATCCATCATCGTCGTCCCGATAGCATCGGACCACAGCTCAACACGATAGGATTTCTTTTCCCATTGTTGGGAGGAGGTGCCACGAATCTTAAAGCCAGCATGCATCGTGATGACGGAGCCATCGGTGTCTCTGACGGATATGGTACCATGGACAGCAGGTGTGTTTACGATGGGACCATCTGTCACCACACGCACCACAGGCAATTGTGCTGACACATAGCTCATTACCATCAAGCTGATTATTAGTAAAAAAAGTTTCTTCATTTTTATAGTAATTTATATATTCTTTATTACAGATTCTTGCTATGCAATATAATTTCCATCATTTAAATCTCATTCTTCTCGATTGACTTCAATCATGCCTTCGATAGCTTTGAGTCGTCCAATCAGCAATTCAAGAGATTCGAGGTCAGAGATTTGCAGGACGATTTTCCCATCGAAGAAGCCTTCCTTATCGGAGTTGAGGATGATATTTTTCATGTTGACGGCAAGGTCCTCGGAGATGACTTTGGTGACTTTACCAAGGAGTCCCATGACATCGTGTCCATAGATATGGATGGTAGCTTGGGAGATGCCGCTTTCGATGCCGTTCCATTTTACGTTGATAATCCGGTATCCATAGCGTTGCTGCAGACTTTTCGCATTGGGACATTGGGTACGATGGATGGTGAGGTTTCCATCGTTGTTGACAAATCCGAACACAGGGTCGCCAGGGATAGGGTTACAGCATTTTGCCAGTTTATAGTTGACATTCTCAATATCTTCGCCGATGGAAAGACATTCTTCGGAGTCGGCATTAGAATCTTTTTTGGTTGACTCAATGATATTGGGGTTGACGTGTTCGGTCTTTTCGGGTTTATTGTCGAATTTGGAGGACAGGAAATGTTTGACATCAGCAAGGTCAATCTCTTCGAGAGAGATTTTATGATAGAGTTGCAGTGAGTTCTCGAGTTTAAATTCTTTGACAAGGAGTTCGATGACCTCTTCGGTAGCTGGGAATTTCCAATTTTTAAGACGGCGTTGCAGGGTACCGCGTCCCACTTCCGCTTCTTTCAGTTCCTGTTCTTTGAGGAAACGACGAATCTTGTTTTTCGCCTTTTCGGTGACGACACAGGCAAGCCAGTCGGTGCGAAGAGATTGTTTCTTACTGGTGATAATCTCCACTTTATCGCCATTGGTGAGGACATGGCGGATGGGGACGACTTTACCATTGACTTTTGCTCCGTTGCAGGTCTCTCCTACTTTGGTATGCACTTCATAGGCAAAGTCGAGTACAGTAGAGCCGATAGGCAGCTGTTTAAGGTCGCCTTCTGGGGTAAAGATAAAGATTTTATCTGATTTATAGATTTTCTTATAGGAGTTCTCGAAGGAGACGAGGCCTGGATTTTCGAGTACTTCACGTACATTAAGCAGCCATTCCTCGGAGGTAGCCTTTTCACCTTTATATAAATAGTGAGCAGCTTGTCCGGTTTCTGCCACATCATCCATACGGGTAGTTCGGATTTGAACTTCGAACCAGGTCTTTTCGTCGTATTTCACGGTCGTATGAAGTGATTCATAGCCAGAAGCTTTAGGCTTTGTAATCCAGTCACGGAGTCGGTCTGGGTTCGGTTCATAGATACTGGTGATGACAGAATAGACGCCCCAGCAGCATTCCATCTCATCTTTAAGAGCGCAGCGGATGATGACGCGTGCGGCGAGAAGGTCATAGACCTCTTCGAAAGGAACGTTTTTAGCCTTCATCTTTGCGTAGATGGAAGGGATGGACTTCATACGCCATTTGATGGAATAGGTAAATTTGCATTTACCGCTACGCATGTTACGTTGGCTTTCGAAGTTGAGGTCGCGTATGATAGGAGCCAAGAACCGGTCTACGGTCTGTTGGCGGAGTTCCTTACCTTCTTCAATCTTTGCTTCGATGGCATGATAGGTCTCCGGGTCCTCGTAAAGCATCAGTTTTTCCTCAAGTTCAGCTTTAATCTTATAGAGACCGAGTCGTTTAACGATGGGGATATAGATGTATTTGATTTCGTGGAAATATTTTCCAAGACGGTCGGCATCGACATCCGACTGGTTACGGACGTCGTACACGCGGTGAACCACTTTGAGGAGCACGGTACGCATGTCTTCAATAAGCGACAAGAAGAGCACGCGAAAGTTATCGGAGTTGTAGGCCACCTTTTCGGTCTTGAGGGCAGAAATTTTGTCGAAACCCTCGAGGATGATAGCCACAGTCTTGCCATATCGTGCACGGATGTCATTGATATCTACCTGTTCCTTGTAGGTAATGCCATGGAGAAACGAAGCCACTACCGACATATACCCCAGCCCCACTTCGAGGACGGCGATACGAGCCATCTCGATAAGGTGAAACATATAGGCCTTTCCGGAAACCATATATTTTCCGTCGTACAATTGCAGGCAATAATGATAGGCATCGTCTATCATTGCCAGTTGCTGAGAATCGTTTACATGAGGATTGATGGCCTCAAGCATCGATTCATAAGCCTGCTGAATCTGTTGTTTTTCTGATTCCGTATAGCTCATAACCGCAGTTGGATCAATTAAATCTATGATTTACACTATCTTGACATAAAGATGATGATCCAGCATGGAATCATAATAGGGTTTCAAGGCTTCGAAAGAGCCTGATTTGATGGGACATTTCCCTTTATAGTGTGTTATCCATGCGCAGGTTTCAGCCTGTTCGTAAGTATGTTCGCAAACCTCCACTAAAGTCTCGATGACATATTCGAAGGTGTTATGATCGTCGTTATAGAGCATCAGAGTATTCTCATTATCAACCAATTCATCCGTCAGGGTGTCGGTAGCTTCCTGTTCCTTATACATTTTCTAGCACTTTTAACTTCCCAAAATGAGGCTATAAAGATACAAAAATTCCGTGAAGTAGAATCTGATTTGCCAAAAATTAAGGGAATTTTTGACGAGAGCTTCCAAAAAAATGTTACTTTCGCAAACTCTAACGAAGAGACCAGGCGTTTCGGGCGCCAATGAGAAGACAAGATGCAGAAACGATTCATCAAGAATATCATATTTTTGTTGTTTCTGAACCTTTTGGTAAAGCCGTTTTGGATTTTCGGCATTGACCGTACGGTTCAGAACTTGGTTGGAAATGCAGGAGACGGAGGGTATGGAGTATACCAAGCCATCTTCAACTTCTCATATCTATTTTACATTCTCCTTGACTTAGGAATCACCAATTTCAACAACCGCAACATTGCCCAGAACCACAAGTTGCTAAGCAAGCATTTCGCTGGAATCTCGCAGGTAAAGTTATTTCTGGGATTGGTCTATGCGGTTGTCATCTTCTCAGTCGGTTTGATATTAGGATATAGTGGATTCAAACTCAAGCTTTTAGCTTGGTGCGGAATCAATCAGATTCTGCTGTCTTTCATCTTGTATCTACGGTCAAACATCTCCGGCTTGATGCTATTCAAGACAGATAGCTTCCTGTCGGTGTTCGACAGGTTATTGGCGATTCTGTTCTGTGGCGTGATGTTATGATCAGGACTTTTCCCGAGGGAAGATTTCAGCATTCTATGGTATGTTAAGGCACAGACTGTGGCCTATGTCTGCACGTTTATCCTCGCCTTATCAGTAGTATTGCGTCACGCCGGAAAGCTTTCATTTCGAATCAACATCCCATTTTTCCTGGTCATCTTAAAGCGCAGTCTCCCCTTCGCCTTATTGGTGTTACTGATGAGTTTTTACAGTCGTCTTGAACCAGTGTTATTGGAACGTCTTCTCCACGATGAAGGCTATCAATCAGGTATTTATGCACAAGCATATCGTCTTTTCGATGCTGGAAACAACTTCTCAAACTTATTTGCCGTGCTGTTGCTTCCCATGTTTGCTGCCACGATTCAGCGAAAAGAAAGAGAAGACCTTCGAGGCTTGGTCAAGGACTCATTCAGTGTCATTTTATCTATGGCTGGCATCATTGCCATCATGGGCATCTTCTACAGTCAGGAAATCATGACCTTATTATATACGCAGGGGCCGACTGAGACTGCAGTGCAATATGCAGCCCGCATGGAACAGTCGTCGATGGTGTTCCGTCTGTTGATGGGCAGTTTCTTTGCCATCTCCACCACTTATGTGTACGGCACGCTACTTACCGCCAATGGCAGTCTAAAACACCTCAATATCGTAGCGGCTTCTGGTGTGATTATCAACATTTTATTAAACATCATGTTCATCCCGATGTTCAAGGCTGTTGGTGCCGCATGCACCTCATTATGTGTGCAAGGCAGCACGGCTTTGGCGCAATACATCATCTGTGAGCGGATTTTCAACCTTCGTTTAGGGACAAAATACTGGCTGCATGTAGCAGGTTTTCTTATCAGTGTCATCATCTGCACTTATATCAGCAAGATGATGCCTTTCAACTGGTTAGTTAGTTTCGGCGTTGTATTCTGTGTCAATGTCGGTCTCATCTTCGCCACTAGGCTGTTAAGTCTCAAGGAGATTTTCCAACTTGTTATCCCGAGAGAGTCGAAAGAATAGTCTCTGGTTTTCTTGCTTTTAGCGGAAAAATGAAAAATTTTCATTGTCAGTTCAATAGATTTCCGTAATTTTGGGACTTTATAACGAATCGACACATCCTATGGAAGAAAATAGAAAGGACACTTTCAGTTCAAAATATCTCTGCAAATTGCTGATGGAGTATAGGACGAGCGTCCTCATCATTTTGGTGGCAGCTGCACTTTTGGCCGTCTTGTTCAGTTCGCCACTTTTCATCACACCTCTTTTCAAGTCGACGGCAATCCTCTACCCTACTTCGAGTAATTCCATTTCTAAAGTACTGATTAGCACTACTTATCAGTCGAATAAAGACATTCTTGAATTTGGTGAAGACGAACAGACCGAGCAGATGTTGCAGGTTTTGAATTCAAATCGTGTACGCGACAGAGTCATCGAGCGCTTCAACTTGATGGAGCATTACGGCATCAAGATGAATCAGAAATATCCTTACACGAAATTGAATAAGCTTTACGATAGTCGCATCAAATTCCGCCGCACAGAGTACAATGCCGTAAAAATAACTGTTTTGGATTCGGACCCAGCATTGGCAGCCATGATGGCTAACGACATTGCTGAGTTGTTCGACACCGTCATGAATTCCATGCAGAAGGAAGTCGCCCAAAAAGCCTACCGTTTGGTTGAGGACGAATACTTCAGTCTCTGCAACGAGATGGCCGCTTTAGAAGATTCCCTTAATGTACTTCGCAAACTTGGGGTCTTCGATTATGAATCACAGGTCGAGATGCTCACCCAACAGCTTGCCGTGGAACTTGGAAAGAGTAACACCCAGGGTGTCAAAAACATACAGAAGCAACTTGATATCCTTGCAGAATACGGAGGCGCCTCTTATGCCATCTCCGAGAAGTTGGATCACGACCGACTCCAGCTCTCCCTCGTCAAATCAAAATACGAAGAAGCTAAAGTGGATGCTACCCAGGACGTGCCACACAAGTTTGTGGTCACCTCAGCTTTCCAGGCGGAGCACAAGACCTATCCTGTGCGTTGGATTATCGTCGTCGTCACAGTCGGCGCAACCTTCCTCCTGCTTCTCCTTATGATTATTCTTTTTGAACGTTATAAAAAATAATATATTCATATAGTAATTAATAAACACTCAAATACATGGATAACAATTACAACAACCTCTCACTCATCCAGTTGATATTCAAATGGAAGTGGCACATCCTTCTCATCACTGTTGCTGCAGCAATTTGTGGAGCAATCTTCTCAAGTTCAGCATTTATCACTCCTTTATACAAATCTGAAGCAGTCGCTTATCCTGCTAATATCAGTCCGTATTCAGAAGAAAGTGAGACCGAGCAGATGTTACAAATCATCAACTCACAATCGATTGCCGACTCTATCATTGAGAAGTACGACTTATGGTCGGATTATGAAATTGACAAGGATTACAAGTTTGCAAAGACATATATGATGCTTGAGTATCATGACAAGGTCAAAATCACAAAGACCCCATACGAAGCTGTTTCGATTGTTGTATCAGACAAGGATCCAGAGGTTGCTTGCAACATAGCACGTGATATCTTGAACTTTTACGACCAGAAAGTCGGAAAGTTACATCGTGACAAGGAAGCAGAAGTCATTGCCATGTTTGAGCGTCAGCTTGAAACCAAGCAGCAAAACATTGACTCTTTGATGCGTGACATGACCGAGCTGTCGAATCAATATGGTATTCTCGACTATAACACCCAGAGTAAGGAAGTCACCAAGGGTTATCTCTCCGGCTCTGCCAAGGCTAACGAGTTGAAACAGAACTTAGAGACCTACGGACCACGTTCCGTCGACCTCCGCACGAAGATTGAAGCCGAAGCTACCACTTATGTCACCATCAAGGTTGACTACGAACAAGAGTTACGTTTCTACAACTCAGAGATGACCTATTCCAACATCATTACTGAGCCTTATCCTGCAGACAAGAAGTCCTTCCCTGTCCGTTGGGTTATCGTAGCACTCTGTGGCTTAGGCGCTTTCCTGGTCACCATCCTCACTCTCTTCATTATTGAGAACCGGAAGAAATTCGTCGCCGAGAAATGACCAAGAAGGCTAAAATAGGGTGGCTTTACCTCGTCGCAGCGTTATTCGTAGCAATAGCGCTTTATCTGGTAGTGAACAAGAACAACTATTTGTTCTTTGCCGTACCAGTTGTGGTGGGTGTCTTGCTGCTTTATCTCTTTTCACTCGACAAGGTGATGATGCTCATCAGTTTCCTCGTCCCCTTGTCCATCGTACTTGAAGAATTTGAGCAATTAGCGGTATCCTTGCCTGCTGAGCCCTTGTTGGCAGGTGTATTAGTACTCTTTATCGCCAAGATGCTATATGATGGAAAATATGACCGTTCCGCATTGCGTCACCCGGTCTCCATTGTCATCTATTGCATGTTTATCTGGATGATTGTCACCACGATAACCAGCGAGATGCCTGTCGTTTCCATCAAATTCATCATCTCTCGTTTATGGTTTGTAATCCCCTCCTATTTCCTCTGCATCTTGATGTTTAAGAAGCCGAAGAACATCGACTGGTTCATCTGGCTTTACATGGCATCCTTATGCATTGTTGCGGTTTACACAATCATCAACCATGCTAAGAATGGCTTTGACGGAGATTCAGCACACTGGGTGATGTCGCCATTCTACAACGACCATACTGCCTATGGTGCGGCTTTGGCTATCTATCTGATTTACGCCATCACCTATGCCGTACTTCCTGGCATTAAACTTTCACGTAGGATTCTCATTCTTGCCGTGGTTGCTCTTCTCAGCGTTGCTATGATTCTCTCGAGTTGTCGTGCAGCCTGGATAAGTCTGGTAGCCGCTTTAGGAGTCTTAATCTGCGTCCTTTTGAAGATTAAATTCCGTTGGATTCTCACCGTGGTAATAGCTTTTGTCGGTTTGTTCTTTGCCTTCCAGCATCAAATCATTGATGCATTGGAACATAACAACCAAGATGCTTCTGGTGATGTCGTAGAAAACATTCAATCCATCACGAATATCTCGACGGATGCTTCTAACCTAGAGCGTATCAACCGTTGGCAATCAGCCTTCCGTCTCTTCAGTGAACGTCCCGTCTTTGGTTGGGGACCTGGCACCTACCAGTTCGTATACGCCCCTTACCAGATGTCCAAAGAAAAGACCATCATCAGCACCAATGCCGGTGACGGAGGCAATGCACACAGTGAATATATTGGACCACTAGCGGAACAGGGGTTCATGGGTACCATACTCATGCTCATCCTGGTCATCACGGTCATCTACACTGGCTTAAAGACCTATCATCGTGCCAAGAACAAGAAAGCACGTATCATGGTCTTAGGCGCTACCCTCGCCTTCCTCGGCTATTTCGTCCATGGATTCCTGAACAACTTCTTGGACACCGATAAGTTAGCAGTTCCAGTATGGAGCTGTGCAGCCCTCATCGTTGCTATCGACCTCTTCTTTGCTGACAAGGAAGAGTTTGTTGAAGAAGATGAACCGGTCAAAGTGATTGAGGAAAACGAGAAGAACTAATTCGGAGTTTTTAGTTTATAATAAAAAAACGAGAGTTTTCTGCGGATAGAAAACTCTCGTTTTATTTTGGTTTAGTCAATGACTAAAACACATCCACGAGTTCAAGACGGATTACCAAGGGTGAGTTAGCAGGAAGGAGATTCTCGTCGATGACAGCATCTCCAAAGCCATACTCTGAAGGAGTTACAATCAACACCTTACCGCCTTTATTCATCGTCTGCAGAGCCTCTTCGATGGAGAAAATCATCTCATCCTTGCCGAGGTTAAACTGCATTGGCTTGCCATAGTCTTCACTTGACTCAATGATATCGCCATTTAGGTTTGACAGTTCGTACTTAATCAGGACAGCGTCGCCCCATTTTGCTAATGGACCCTCACCTTCCTGTTCACGCACTACATACATCCCATTTTCATCGGCTTCAGCCTGAATAGCATGAGACTTGAGATATGCCTGAATGAGAACATTCTCTTCTTTCTTACGCTGTTCACGAAGCTTCTTCTGGTCCTCAGCCTTTTTAGTCTGAAAAGCCTTGTATGCATCTTCACTCATGATGTCGTTCATCTTCACATCAAGACAAAGAGGCATATATGGGAGGATGATATCCTCATATCCAGTGCTGTCGAATGCCAGTGAAGAAGGAACGATGAAGGTCTTGCGAGTACCTTTAGGAAGCAGGAACATTATCTCGTCCATGCCCTTAAAGAAAGCCTCGTTGCCCAGTTGCACCTCAATGGACTCGTCGCTTGAGAACGATTCCATCAGGGTATCGCCATCAAGAGAACACATGATAAAGTCCACAATGACGTATTCACCATTTTTGGCCGTCTTCCCTACAGGAAGTTTACCACAGGAAATCAGACCAGAAGGAAGAACCACGTTGTTCTTGTCATTGATAAAAGGAGTCAAAGCCTCTTCTTCGGCTTGGCGTTGACTCTCGAGCCACTCGTGATACTCAGCATCCACTTCAGCGAAAGGTTTGACTTCCAGAAGCTTGATGACATAATAGAGAGGCTTTCCGACCATTTGTTCAGGAGTTTCCATCTCCATGCTCTTGACGAACATTGAATCGGCTAAAAAGACCATCTCAGCAGAGTCACCCACATGCATCATCGTGAGAGCAGCAAAGATATCACCCACAAAGCTTGGCTCTTCAACAGCCAACCGGATGGGTTCTTCATCTTCTGTTGAGAAGATGAGGGAGTCCTCAAAAAATTGAAGCATGTCGAACGTCACTAAATCGTTGACTTCAGGCATAGCTCCCTCATCATTCTTGACATAAAACTTCATATAAGCCCCATTATCCATCTTGGTAAATCCCTTATAGATAGAGGAATCACAGCCAGCGAATGACAGGACAGCGAGAAGCGATAGGATAACCTTTTGGGTCAGCTTCATCTTTAAATCAGTTTTGATTACTATCAAAAATATTATTCAAAGTCGATGAGTTCAACTTCGAAAATCAGGTTTGAATATGGAGCGATGACAGGACCAGCCTGTTGTGGACCATAGGCCATTGATGAAGGCAGATACAGGATACCCTTCTCGCCTTTTGACATCAGGGCAATACCTTCGTCCCATCCTGGAATCACCTGGTGAGCACCAAGAGTGAATTCAAATGGTTCGCCACGTTCAACAGATGAATCGAAAACAGTACCATCGAGGAGTTTACCAGTATAATGGACTTTCACTTTTTGTTCAGCTACAGGCTTTTTACCATTACCAGGAGTGGTGCAGACATAGACAATACCACTCTCCTGAGGAGCTTCAGTGATGTTGTTTTCAGCAAGGAATGCAGCAAATGCCTCTTCTGACTTTCTCTGTAATTCAGCAGCTTCTTCTTCTCTCTTTGCAAAGAACTCATCTTCAGTCATAGCAGAGTTCACCTTCACTTCCCAACGGAGATAGGAACCAGGAGCGATGAATTCTGGAAGTTCTGGGACATGGAATTGCTTCATAAACACGGAGTCAGCATTAATCATAAATGACATAGAATCACCGACATGCATCAGTTGGAAAGCCTCATAGAGGTCGCCAGGGAACAGTGAAGGCTGAACCTTATCGTAAGCAGGCTGAGACAGCATGTTGGTGTGATAAAGCATAGAATCGTTTGCATAGTAAGAAAGTTCGATGCCGATAATATCGTCCATCATCACTTGTTCGCCGTCACCTTTGGTAATCAGCTTATAATAAAGACCGTTTTCAGTGGCTTTATAGCCAGGGAATTCACTCGTGCTGCATGATGTCATAGCAGCAACACAAAGGAGGCTCAGAGCCACCATTTTCATGTTTTTCTTCATGATTTAAATAATTTAGTATTATTGATTAAATTGATTCAACAAATATTATTCAGCAGGAAGTGTTGGTTGTTCAGGGGTCTTCACAACATCAAGGACTTCCACATTGAATACCAAATTGGTATATGGAGGAATGGCACCATAACCCGATTCACCATAAGCGAGGGTGTAAGGAATGATTAAGGTAGCGTTTTCGCCTTTTGCCATATAGCTGATGCCTTCTTCCAGTCCGCGAAGCACTTTGCCTTGACCGACAGGAACTTCGTAATAATCAACGCCGAGACTATCTGAAGAACCTAACACGGTGCCATCGAGATAATAAGCATCAAACTTGATACGGGCCGTATAGCCAGGAACAGCCATGATATCAGAGCATTCTTTATGGGAAACGTAATAGAGGCCTGATGGTCGTGGTTCAACAGTGATATTATTCTGTCTCAAGTAATTAGCAAGATCTTTTTCGGATTGAGCCTTTAAAGCAGCCATTTCCTCTTCGATTTGGCGAGCTAATTCAGCGGCAGGTGTCACGTGAAGCAGCTCAATATCATACACAAGGTTAGTATAGGGAGGGATAGGACCCACAGTTTGTTCGTTGTAAGCCATTTCGAAAGGAATGACAACGGTAGCTTTTTCGCCTTCGTGCATCTTAGGCAGGACTTCTTCCCAACCTGGGATGACATATCCTTCACCTACTATGTATTTGAAAGACTGACCATTATCATAGCTTGACTCAAATGTTCTGCCATCGAGGAGTCGACCTACATAATGGACTTCAACTTGGTCACCAGATTGAGGACGTATGCCGTTTCCAGCTTGGGTTGTCCAATAATAGACACCTGAAGCAGAAGGACGAGTCGTGATGTTATTCTCAGAGATATACGATTCTAATCTGCTCTTTGAAAGGGACTTAGCCTCCTCGACCATGCGATTAAGTTCTTCCTCAAACTCTTCTTTTGACTGTGCTGATTTCAGTCGGATTTCAAAGCGCATTTTATCGGAAGGTTTCACGCCCATGGCTTGAGGATCTTGACCGAACATATGGGTACATGTCGAGTCAGCCTTGACGATAAACGATGCAGAGTCACCTACATGCATCAATGCCAATCCACCGAGGATATCACCTTTAAATTTAGAGTCATTTAACTGAATACGAGGTTCTTCACCCGTCGCAACGCTGCTATAAAGTAATGAATCATTTAAGAAATAATCCATTGAAAGGAGCAGAAAATCACCATTTTGAGGTACAGTAGCTTCGGGATTCGTTTCGATGAGACGATAGTAAAGACCGTCAGAAGTGCGTTGATAGCCAGGGTATTTAGGACCGCAGGAAGCGAGAATACCGAGGAAAGCACAACAGAGAGCTGGAATGAAATTAATCTTCATAACTTATTGAATATCTTTAATTTTAATCGTATAAATCAAGGTAGCGCGTTCAGGGATGGACTTTTGGTCACCAAGCAATCCATAGCCAAGATGGGAAGGGATGATGACCTTAGCAACATCTCCAAGGCGGAGGTAACGCGCCACTTCATCGAGACCAGTTTCAACATCGGAATGGCCTACGACATATTTTTTATCTCCTTCTGTTTCAGACGTATAAATAACGTCTCCACGGATATCATTGAGGACATACTCCATCGTCACCGTCTGTCCCGGTTGGATTAACTCACCCGAACCAGGTTTGATAATCTGATAACGGAGACCGGTACCTGTCGCAATCATATCGAGATTGTGTCGTGAGATATAGTTGTTGATATCCTCTTCTTCATCATTTATCAGGTAGCGATTAGCCTTTTCGAGACTTGTCTTCAGTTCGTTGGTATCGACTTGAGCGACAGGTTTCTTGTCGTGGCAAGCACTGAGAACGATGAGGAAGCAGAAGGTTAATATATATATTAAATTTCACATTTATAACAACTTATATACTTTTTATAAGAAGTTCTTGATACTCAGGGAGGATATCATGGAGAAGTTTGAGAGCTTCTTCCATGGAGCAATGCAGGGTACCACCAGCCGCATTGGTATGACCACCGCCATTGAAATATTTCTGGGCTACTTCATGGACAGAGAAATCACCTTTAGAGCGGAAAGAGAGGCGTATAACATCCTGACGTTCAGTCACTAGGACAGCCATTTTAACCTTTTTCATAGAGAGAGGATAGTTGACGACTCCTTCGGTATCGCCGGGATGATATTCAAAATCTTCCAATTCACTCTTTGTCAAGGAGATGATTGAAGTAGCATATTCATCCAGGACTTCCATCTTATTGGAGATGGCATAGCCGAGTAGACGAAGACGTTTTTCGGAGAATGTATCGAATAGTTGTTGATGTATATAGGTGTAAGGCAATGACTTAGCGACCAGTTTCGAACACAGTGAGAACAGGTTTGGGTTGAATACCGAGTGGGCAAATGAGCCCGTATCGGTGATGATTCCTGCGAGGAGATTAGTTGAGATGGATTCATCTAGGTAATCTTCACCATAATGGAGGACTATCTCCGAGACCAATTCTGAAGTACTTGACACACAAGTATCTGACAGATAGGTATAAAACAGGGAGAAGTCGGTGTCGCGATGATGATCCACAAGTATTTTCATGGTATTGAGCTGAGAGAGTTCCTCTTGGATGAGTCCAGTGCGAGAGAACTGGTTAAGGTCGAGAATCATGATACAGTCGGCATTGCAAAGTGCTGAATGACAAGCTTCTTGACATTTTTCATAGATGAGGATTGAATCGGCGCCAGGCATCCAGGAAAGGAAGCCAGGGAAATCGTTAGGGACCATAGTGGTGACCTCATGACCCAATTTTCTCAGGAACTGGGAGAAGCCTAAGGAAGAGCCTATGGCATCACCGTCAGGGTTGACGTGAGCCATTACAACGATTCGCTTAGGTGACTGAATTACAGCGTCTAACGATTTAAAAAAGCACTCTCTCTGCATAATAGTTGTTGAAAATGGAGTGCAAAAATAAACAAAATCCCGATATAATTACACCTTATTTATATAGATTGTTGTGATTTGGCAGAGGAGGATGTTGAGGAATCAATTACGGGGGTAGTAGGTATCGAAGGTTCCATCTTCATAGAGTACGAGTATAGATTTTACTCTAGGCTGGGGCATAGGGGGCTCAGCGGAAGCGGTAGGGGTATCCATTGTCTCGTTTTCATGGGAGGATAGAGAAGTATTTAACTGATTATCAGATGGGGTATCAGACAGATTCATATCGAATAGAGTACCGGAGAGGTTATCAGGTGTAGGGATGACAGAGGATGGAGTGGATTCGATGGAGGGTAAGGAATCAGGTTCTTCAGGTTCGATGGGGAGGGTATTATCGAACAGTGAGTGAGATATTGGGTGGGGGTCGGAGCCTGTCATAGGTCCGTTTCCGAAGACGAGCCAATCGAGGTTATATTCGGGGAAGCACTCTTTGATTCTCTTGATGAAATCGAGTGAAGGGTTGTTTCTTCCGGATAAAATATGGGACACTCCAGAGGGTTGTACGCCGAGTAGGGTAGCGAATTCTGAGGCCGTAAGATTCTTGGCTCTGATGATGTGGGCGATTCTGTCTTTCATATACTCCTTAAATTTTCGATTTTCAACATTTTTGATTTCACAAAGGTAAACATTATTTCAATACAAACAACAAGAAATCATACATTACATTTGTAATATTTTCAAATAGAGGTAATTGTTTGTAGAAATACTTTAAGTTTTATATATTATAATGGTGTATATCAGCATTTTATATATACAATAGTGATAATGTATATAATAGGGAGTAATTGAGCTATTC
>X415_White_Rhinoceros__coassemble_51_pt1 | contig 33859 bp, 31 predicted proteins | sample X415_White_Rhinoceros__metabat2_low_PE_005 | metagenome-assembled genome bin X415_White_Rhinoceros
TGCTTCGGCGGGGGGCTTTTTTTAGTTCTGAGTTCTGAGTTCTGAGTTCTGAGTTCTGAGTTCTGAGTTCCGAGTTAGGAGTTTTTAGTTAGGAATTTCTCGATAGAGAAGTTAGAAGCTTATTCTTCAGCTAAATACCTTAAGGACCAAATAGCTAATAGCCAATGGTCAATAGCCAATAAATAGTCTTTCTAAACTTAAGAATAACTATTTGTTAAATCTTGACCCCCAAGAATATGAAATGTAAAGTGAAATGAACAAGGCTTGTTCAGGGTTCTCGGCCATTAAAGGAATACCCTGTGGGAAGTATTCGGCAACAGCCCCGATTTCTATGGATTGATAGCGAGTCTTAGTAGCTCCAAATTCAAAATTCAATCCAGTCTTGGCATGGATTCCTGGACGGATTTTGATTTCATTCAGTCCATATTTAAATGCGGCTTTCCCCATAATCTCAATCCAATTTTCATTGTGATTGAATGTCTGACGCTCAATGACCTGTTCATATTCACCCCCCTCGGTGGGCTGAGCAACGATTACAATGTAATAATAAGGCTTTAATAAGGCGATAGAGGCACCTCCGCCATAAAGCCATTGTAATTCTATGCCGCCCCAATAAGGTTTGCCGTAGAGCCTTTTAACGACTTCATAGCTGCCACGGAGCGTTACGACTTCATTGAGTTTTCCGAAGACAAAAGGAATGGAACTGTATTCGTAAGAATTTACGAGTTTAATTTGCTTCAAGGATTTGAGATAGGATAATTCAAAGTTCCAATTCGTCGTCTTGTAAATACTATGAATGGTTCCCGAACGAAATCCTAAACCAAATCCTTGCGTGTTTGCAGTAACTTGAAGTGTGTTTTGATGATTGTAGAGGATTCTTTCCTCAATGGGCTTATCTTGGTCAGACCCAATAGAAATTTCCTGTGCGTCTAAGATAAAAGGCGACAGGAACAGAGTGAGAGGCAAGATAATCCGACGTAGTCTCAATAGCGAGTCTCAATTTGATATTTGCTGGTTTCGCCGTAGGCGGGACAAGATGAGTTTGATCTACATGCGGATAACAGAATGCTCGTGGTGAAAACGAGAATGAGTGCGATGGCTATTTTCTTCATGATATGTGTGTTTATTATTCAGTTTGCAAAGTAACGACAAATATTTGAATTTGGTATCAAAAAGTGTAATTTTGCATCCTATTCTGTATGATATGATCGTAAAAAAGCCTGATATTGATGCAAGTTGGTATAGAGTCCTGCGTCCTGAGTTCGAAGCTCCTTATTTTAGTGATCTGAAATCATTCCTCGTTGAAGAAAAACAACATTATGTGGTTTATCCTCCAGGACCTCTGATTTTCAATGCTTTCAACTTGACACCTTTTGAGAATGTTAAGGTCGTCATTTTGGGACAGGATCCTTACCATGGTCCAGGTCAGGCTCATGGACTCTCGTTCTCTGTTCCCGATGGAGTTCGCTTTCCACCAAGTCTCCAGAATATCTTTAAAGAGATTTATGATGACCTTGGAATTCCTATCCCACGTTCAGGAAATCTTGAGAAATGGGCCCGTGAAGGTGTCCTCCTTTTGAATGCATCGCTTACAGTGCGTGCTAATGAAGCAGCTTCTCACGCACATCATGGATGGGAGCGTTTTACCGATGCTGCCATCAGAGCCCTTTCCAACGAACGTCAGCATCTGGTCTTTATCCTTTGGGGTAACTATGCCATCGCTAAAGAAAGTCTTATTGATACCTCCAAACACTTAGTCCTGAAGTCAGTCCACCCTTCACCACTCTCAGCCCATCGCGGCTTCTTCGGCTGCCATCATTTCTCACAGACCAATGACTACCTCCAAAAATATGGCATTACTCCTGTGGATTGGAGATTGAGTTAAGTAATAATGTATAATACTTATATAAAATTATAAATTAAAATCTAATATGAATAAGTTAGTATTTGCTACACACAATAAGAATAAACTTCAGGAAATGAAGGAGATAATGGAGGGGCTATATGAAGTTGTCGGTTTAGATGATATTGGATGCCATGATGAGATAGTGGAAGATGGGACGACTTTGGAAGAGAATGCGGACATCAAGGCGGATTATGTGACGGAACATTTCCATTTGGATTGTTTCGCAGATGATACAGGCTTGGAGGTTGAAGCCTTGGGTGGTGCTCCGGGTATCTATTCGGCTCGTTATGCAGGAGAACATTGTACCTATCAGGATAATGTGGATAAGATGCTGGCTGCCATGCAGGGGGTAACAAATAGAAAGGCTGCCTTCCGTACGGTCATCGCTTTGAATCTTGGAGGAAAAAAATACCATTTGAGGGTCGTTGTGATGGTTCCATCAGTGAGACTCAGAGTGGAAATGGCGGTTTTGGCTATGACCCTATCTTCGTTCCCGATGGCTATCACGACTCATTTGCAGTGTTGGGACATGAGGTGAAGAATGTCATCAGTCACCGAGGTCGTGCTACCCAGAAACTGATAGAGTTTTTACGTTTAAAGGCATAAAAAAAGCGGCTCAAGGCCGCTTTTTTTCATTTATAGTAGATTTAAATCATCTCTTGGATGCGCTGCATGGCCTTCTGGAGACCATCTGCGTTACGGCCACCTGCTACACAGAGGGTCTTTTGTCCGCCGCCGCCGCCTTGGATTTCCTTGGCGACTTCGCGGATAATCTTGGTAGCATCCAATCCTTTGCTGTCGGCATATGCCTCAGGAAGAAGGAGACAAAGTGATGGTTTGCCTTCGTTGATGGAACCAAGCACTGCAAGGGTGTTCTCGTTGATTTGTTTGAGCGTCAGAGCAATATTACGAAGCTGGTCGCCTGTGACATTGAGAGTGTCGACGATGAGTTGACATCCTGAGTGCTCAACGGCTTTTCCTGCAAGCTTTTCAGCGATGTTCTGTGCTTTTTCTTGCATCAGGTGCTCGACCTCTTTTTTGAGGGCTGCATTTTGTTCTGAGAGTGATTCAACGCCTTTAACGATGTCGGGCGACTTGACGGTCTCACGGATGCGGCCGATAAGGTCGAGGCTTTCGTCAAGATACTGCTCAACAGCTTCTCCAGTGATGGCTTCGATGCGTCGGATACCAGCTGCAATAGCGCTTTCGGATACTATCTTGAACATTCCAATATTTCCCGTGGCGGAGGTGTGGACACCACCGCAGAGTTCCATGGAGTATTCCTTGTCGAAGATGACGATACGTACCTTGTCACCATATTTCTCGCCGAAAAGTGCCGTAGCACCCATAGCCTTGGCTTCATCAATCGGGACGTCAGCGAGGGTGACATTAGGGATGTTCTCTCTGATTTTTTGGTTGACAATCTTTTCCACCTGATGAATCTCTTCAGGGCTCATCTTGGCAAAGTGGCTGAAGTCGAAACGCAGACGTTGGTCGTCCACCAAAGAACCCTTTTGCTCGACATGAGTGCCGAGGACTTGTCTCAGGGCTGCATGCATAAGGTGGGTTGCGCTGTGGTTGTTGGCAATGCGTTGACGGCGTTCACGGTCGATGGTGGCAGTGAAGGCGACTTCAGGATTCTGAGGAAGCTGTTCGGTGATATGTATAGCAAGGTTGTTTTCCTTGACGGTATTGAGTATCTTTATCGTCTCGTTTTCGGAAGTCAGGACTCCGGTGTCACCGACTTGACCGCCCATCTCTGCATAGAATGGGGTCTTGTCGAGGACGAGTTCAAAATGTGTCTTTTTCTTGGCAACGACTTCGCGGAAACGTAAGATATGACATTGACATTCGGTTTCGGAGTAACCAACAAACTCGGTAGGTTTCTCGGTCTCAGTCACAACCACCCAGTCGCCATTGGCTTTCTCAGCGGCCTTGCGGGAACGGTTCTTCTGTTCTTCAAGGTTGGCCTTAAAGCCTTCCATGTCGACATTGAGGCCTTTTTCTTCAGCCATAAGGTGGGTGAGGTCGATAGGGAATCCGTAGGTGTCGAAGAGTTCGAAGGCAAAGTTGCCGTCGATATTCTGACCAGGATGCTGCTCAACATAACCCTCGAAGCGCTTGATGCCCTGGGCAAGAGTGCGAAGGAAGGAAGCCTCTTCTTCACGGATGACCTTGCTGACCAGCTCTTGTTGTGTCTTGATTTCAGGATAGTTGTGTTCCATCTGTCCGACAAGGATAGGTAACATCTTGTAGACAAAAGGTTCGTCGAAGTTAAGGAAAGTGAAACCGTAACGAACTGCACGACGTAACACACGGCGAATCACATAGCCAGCTCCATTGTTGGATGGCAACTGTCCATCGGCAATAGCGAAGCTAACAGCACGCAGGTGGTCGGCGATGACGCGCATTGCGACATCCGTCTTTTCAGCCTTGCCATATTCGATACCTGACATCTTGGAAAGCTCTTGGATAAGAGGCTGGAAAACGTCGGTGTCATAGTTTGAAGTCTTGCCTTGAAGCACACGCACCAGACGTTCAAAGCCCATTCCGGTATCGACGTGCTTAGCGGGTAATTCAACAAGCTGACCATTGGCCATACGATTATATTGCATGAACACGAGGTTCCAAATTTCGATGACTTGAGGGTCGTCCATGTTGACGAGGTCGCGTCCAGCTATCTTAGCACGTTCTTCTTCAGGACGAAGGTCGATATGAATCTCTGAGCATGGTCCACAAGGACCTGTCTCGCCCATTTCCCAGAAATTGTCGTGCTTATTGCCGTAGATGATACGGTCTTCAGTGACATGCTCTTTCCAATAATTGTAGGCCTCCATATCAGCTGGCTGACCATCTTTCTCGTCACCACCAAAGACGGTAACATAAAGCTTGTCTTTGTCAATCTTTACCACCTCGGTGAGGTATTCCCATGCATAAGCGATGGCTTCTTTCTTGAAGTAATCACCGAACGACCAGTTGCCGAGCATCTCGAACATGGTGTGATGATAGGTGTCGTGACCGACTTCTTCAAGGTCATTGTGTTTTCCAGAGACACGGAGACATTTTTGCGTGTCGGCAGCACGGTTCCATTTTGAAGGCTGATTGCCAAGGAAAATGTCCTTAAACTGGTTCATACCGGCATTGGTAAACATCAAAGTTGGGTCGTTTTTTACGACAATAGGGGAGGATGGCACGATGGTGTGCTCTTTGGAACGGAAGAATTCCAAGAAACTGTTTCTTATTTCGAATGCATTCATTTTGCGTATTTTTCAAAAAAGCGTGCAAAGTTACTCTATTTTTGGTAATTTTGTGCAATAATTCGAATAGAAAAGGGTTTATAAGGTTTATTTGAACCAGAATGGCAAAACAGAAATATATTTTTAATCATAAGACACTGAGTTATGAGAAGTTCAAGGAGCCTCTCAGCAAACGTGTTGGCCATGCCTTTCTATATGCTTTTTCGGTTATAGCCCTTGCTGTCATTATTGCCGTTATTCTATTTGTGTTTTTCGGTTCGCCGAAAGAAAAGATGCAGGCTCGTGAACTTGAATATCTTAAACTCCAATATGAGATTCTCAGCGACCGTATCAACGATATGGATACCTTGTTGGCGGATATGGAACAACGTGACGATAATATCTATCGCGTAATCTTTGAAGCCGAACCTATCCCGTCTTCTGTGCGTCGTGCTGGTTTCGGAGGCGTTGACCGTTATGCTGACCTGTATGGCTATAGAAGTTCCGACATGGTTGTCAACATCACTAAACGCTTAGATCAGGTAGCCAGTCAACTTTATGTCCAGTCGAAATCATACGATGAAGTCTTCGCTTTGGCAAAGAATAAAACCGCAATGTTGAGTAGTATCCCCGCCATCCTCCCTGTCAAGGAATCGGAGATTCGTCAAATCTCTTCCTATTTTGGCTATCGTTCCGACCCTGTGTATAAGGTGACGAAATTCCATAGCGGCATGGACTTCGCAGCTCCTGTCGGCACCCAGATCTTTGCTCCTGGCGATGGTGTGGTTGTATCTGAAGAAAGTAATTATTGGGGCTATGGTAACATGCTTACCATCGACCATGGCTATGGCTATAAAACTCAATATGCTCACCTGTCGAAATTCGCGGTTCGCAAAGGACAAAAAGTGAAACGTGGTCAATTGATTGGCTATGTTGGCAATACTGGTAAATCTACAGGTTCTCACCTCCATTATGAGGTGCTCAAGAATGATGTGCCAACAGACCCAATTCATTATTTCTTCAACGATTTGACCCCGGAAGAGTACGAAAGTATTTTGGAACAATCATCCGTTCCTTCATTTACAATGGATTAAACTATGGAAGAGACAACATCTGGCAAGTATTATTATTCAATCGGTGAAGTGGCTCAAATGTTTGGAGTCAACACTTCGATGATTCGCTATTGGGAACAGGAATTTGATGTGCTGCGTCCCCGAAAGAATAAGAAAGGCAATCGCCTCTTTACGGAACGTGATGTGCGTTATATCCATATGATTTATCATCTCACGAAAGTAAAAGGTTACACCTTAGCGGGTGCCAAGATGGCTCTTAAAGAGCGCTTCTCCGACTATGAAGAGCGCGTCATTATGCTCGAAACCCTTGAGCATACCAGGAAGTTCCTTTTAGATATTGATAAATCCTTGGCGGAGAAGACTAAGGCATAGAAACGCCAATATCTCTACAGATATCTGTTTTCCATCAGATAATTTCTCACATAATCGTCAACGCCTTCTTCCAGAGTGTAAAAAGGCTCGGTGTAGCCGGCATTGCGAAGCTTGCTCATGTCGGCCTCTGTGAAATACTGATATTTGTCACGAATGTCAGCAGGGATGTCAATGAATTGAATGTTAACTTCCCGCCCCATAGCCCTAAACGTATTTGCTGCTAAATCATAGAATGACCTTGCCTTTCCAGTCCCAACGTTATAGAGACCACTCTCAGGACGACGTTCCATGAGCCAAAGGATGACTTTGGCAATGTCTTTTACATAGATGAAATCACGCAGCTGCTGACCATCGGCAAAATCTGCACGATGTGAACGAAACAGCTTCACCATACCACATTCCTGAATCTGATGGAAAGAGTGAAGAATGACCGAAGCCATTCTGCCTTTGTGATATTCATTTGGACCATACACATTGAAGAATTTCAGTCCAGCCCAGAACGGAGGTTGTTTTCCTTCTTTTGTCCAGGCTAACACCACTTTATCAATCTCGTTTTTGGAACGTCCATAAGGGTTGAGTGGTTGGAGAGAATAAGGCACCTCGTGATTGTCGTGATAGCCAAGCTCTCCGTCTCCATATGTCGCTGCCGACGATGCATAGATTAACGGAATCTGATGCTCGCTGCACAGCTCCCATATTCGGAGGGTGTAGTCAACATTCAGTCTCTGAAAAACGTTGTAGTCGAATTCAGTGGTGTCAGTGCGTGCGCCAAGATGTATAATAAAATCTACAGAAGCGTGGTTTTTATTTAGCCAGTCTAAAAAACTGTCTCTATGAATCTTCTGAGAGAAGATCTTACCGTCGAGATTGTTTTGTTTGTTAGGCTTTGAGAAGTCGTCGACAAGGACGAGGTCCTGGTATCCTTTGGTGTTGAGGATACTGGTCAGTGCACTGGCAATGAACCCGGCTGCTCCGGTGATGACAATCATAGGTTATCAGGGTTTGTGTTAAGAGTCGCTGCGGTATAGGAACGCCATTTTTGAAGGACAGAGGTCATGTCGTCGGGCAGTTCAGATGTGAACATCATAGGCTTTTTTGTGGTGGGGTGAACGAAACCGAGTTCCTTGGCATGGAGGGCATGTCGTGGCATGATTTTGAAACAGTTGTCGATGAACTGTTTGTATTTTGAGAAGGTGGTGCCTTTGAGGATGACATCGCCTCCGTACATGGCGTCATTGAAGAGGGGGTGACCGATGAACTGGGAATGTGCACGAATCTGGTGAGTTCTTCCTGTCTCGAGTCGATACTCATTGAGGGTGACATAACCAAAACGCTCGAGGACGTGCCAGTGAGTGATGGCGTCTTTGCCATGGCTTCCGTCGGGATAAACGGCCATCTTACGTCGGTCGTTGTTGCTGCGACCGATATTGCCCACGATGGTGCCGTCGTCTTCTTTGAAATCTCCCCAAACGAGAGCGTTATAACGACGGTGTATGCTGTGTTCAAAAAACTGATGGGCGAGGATGGCCTGTGCGGTCTCGTTTTTGGCGATAATCATAAGACCGGTGGTGTCTTTATCGATACGGTGAACCAAGTATCCGAAGCCGTTTTCAACTGCTTGGTGGGTTTGCTGGAAATGATAGGCTAAGCCATGAAGTAGAGTGCCCTCAAAGTTGCCGTGGCCGGGATGGACGACGAGACCGGCTTGTTTGTTGATGACGATGACGTCGTTATCTTCGTAAACAATATTGAGTGGTATTTCTTGAGGTGTGATAGTGACTTCACGGGGTGGATAGCTGAATACGATGGAGATGACATCGCATGGCTTCACTTTGTAATTCTGCTTAACGGCCTTGTCGTTGACCAGAATATTCCCAGCTTTAGCCGCATTTTGGATACGGTTGCGGGAAATGTTCTGAATATGGTTAGTAAGAAAGGTGTCGATGCGCTCAGGGGCCTGTCCCTTGTCAACGGTAATACGGATATGCTCGTATAGTTCGGTACTTTCTTCTTCGTTGATGTCGTTGTCGAGGAGTTCGTCTAATTGTTCTTCGTTCATTGGGCGACCATGAATTTTTTGTTATAAGTTGTTCCGTTAAGTGTGGTTACTTGAAGGAGGTAGATGCCGTTGTGGAGTCCTTCTAAAGAGATGACGTGATTGAAGGGCTGTGTGTTGATGCGACGGCCTGTCATGTCATAGATGATAACCGATTGACCATCGCTGATGCCATCAAGATGAAGCATAGAAGAAGCCGGGTTAGGATAGATGGCGAGGCTTGTTGCTTCTGCCTGGTCTTCTTCGATACCGATGTAATAATTAGGTCCAAGGACAGGACGAATCATGATAGAGCCTGGCATAGAGCTGTGTTGCCATGAGCCTGTGACATTGTAATAGTTATAGTCGGAGTTGTCGAAAGAAGTGTCAAATCCGATATTGATGACTCCTGTGCTTTGTTGAATGAGACCGACATAGAAGATGCCACTGAGTTTGACGAGTTTGTCGAACTTGTAATAGGAAAACTGGTAGACTTGGTCTTCCCAGATGGGCTTTTGGTTGGGCAGACGGTAAATCTCATCGCCAGGATGGCCATTGTTGTCTTTCCATACAACAAGGTCGAAATATTTGTTGTTGGCATCATTGAGGGTGTGGTTGAAGAGAATCTGTACACCGCGGATGGTGTCAAATTCGGTCAATTCAAATTTGACGGCGAAGGAACCAAAGGCGGGTTCCACTCCGTAGCCGAGCTCTGGGATGCCGTCGTCATAGGCGAAATAGTTGTAGAATCCCTGATGGTAGATGAGAGAGTCGACAAGGGGTGGGTTGCAAGTGGAATCGCTGATATAGTGTTTCACAAGATATGATGCGGTGTCGCGGTCGTAGTCGAGAGAGAAAAGACTATATACGAAAGGAGTTTCATGTTGGGCAATGGTGTTAGCCTCTAGAGTGAATGGGTGTGTGGTCTTGTATGTGTATGACTGATTGCCATTGACTTGCTGGACGGAGTATTGATGGGCCAACTGATGTTGAACCTTGTCAAGATTGCTGACGTAGATGTTGAGCTCTTCGCTGACGGAGGTGGTGGGGTTAGCTTTGTATTGGCGATAAGGCATGCAACGGTAACGATTTAGGAAGGATGGGTGCTGGTTGGTGAAACTGATTTTTGGGATGGAAGAATCTTCGATGCTGCGGTGCCAGTCGAGGTATACGAGGTCAAGATTCCAGTTGTCTTCGTTGCCTCTGCTAGAAGGCTGGGAAGAGTTGACGATAGAAGCATAGTTATAGAAGCGGAAGAAGAAGGAGTCCGTGAAGAATCTTTGGTCGGTGATTGGAATCATGACTTGTTTGAAGTCTTTTCCATCATTTTCTTCGCGGAAAGATTCGAGAGACTGTCCAGGAGCACTCCAGATATGGTACCAAGTGGTGTCAAACTCATTTGGAATGCCGAATTCAAGGACGAGTGAGTCGTTTTCTTCGGGCATGTTGCCGTTGCCCTGAGGCTGATAATAAAAGCTCAGATACAGCGAGTCGGCAGGGGTCAGAGCCTGGGCTTCCGGCATAAAGATGGAGTCGAGACGAATGCGAACGGACCTCAGATATTCGGAGATGAAGGGGTTGCTGATGGCATAGCTATAGACAGCTCCGTTGGCATCCAGCACGTCGAATGTTGCAACGTTGCGAGTTGGGGAGTTGACAGGGAAGCCTGCGTTGATAAGGATGTTGGGACTATTCCACAGCATCGAATCGGGTTGCATTTCATTGGTCGAAAAATCGTCGAAAAAGGGCAAGGTGCAAACCTTTTCTGTGCTGGACTTGGTGGAAGTGACCTTGTCGCTGCGATGGTTAAAACCGGTAAGAATCTCTTGTGCGCAAAGCACGTTGGTGAGGAGGCACAGCATTATAGCGAGGCCTGATATCTTAAAATTCATCTTCATAGTCATCATTTTCTTCTTCGTTAATATCATCTTCATCAAACTCGAGACTGTCGAGCTCTTGCAATAGGGATTCAGCATTGTGGATGGAGTCTTCAAGCATCATGGATTTCTTCTCTTTGTCGAAGTCAAACTCCTTGGAGGAACGGTACCATACATTTACAGCGGTGCCTGGTGCTATCTGACCTCTGCTGAATGGTGGGTCCATCTTGTAGACCATCATATATTGAATGCTGTCGCGATTTTCATAAGTTTCTTCTCCAAGGTTGAGACCAGCGAGGTTAAGGATGTGCTGGACATCTTCAGCATTGACGCCATAGAGGTTAGGGACTCTCATCTTTTTCTGATCGGTTCCGATGCCAACATTCAAGGTAATCTTACTGCCTTTTGTAAGCTCAGTCCCTGGCTTGATAACACTTCCGTCATAGCGCTGCTCACAGATGGCGTTACGGGCAAAATGCTCCACATAAACGAGTTTTTCAACCTGTAAGCCGCTTGATTCCAGTCGTACGAGAGCTTCTCGCAGTGAAAGGTTATTGAGATTCGGCATGATGGTCTTTTCTGGGGTCTGAGCGACTACGATATAATACACGTTACGTCCGTGTTTGACCTTGGAAAGTGGGAGAGGGTCTTGCTGAACGACCGTCCCTGGGGCTTCGGTCTTGGAATAAACACTGTCAATCAAGATAAAATGATAGTCTCTTCCATAGGTGTCATACATCTCTTGTTCAGTATAACCACGAAAATCTGGTAACTCAAAAACCTTGTCGTGACGTGTATAACTTCCTAACATTCTGATTGTTAAGAATAAAATCACGAAGCATAGGAGGATGATAACCAAGAGGTTGATATAGAATTTCTTCTCTTTTAGAAACGATAGCTTTCCCATATTTTGTAATTTAGCGGCAAAATTAAGAATAATTTGGGATTAATATCTGAATAAAATGAAGAATGTAGCAATCGTATGTGGCGGAGATTCAGGAGAGTTTGAGATTTCCGTCAAGAGTGCAGGTGTTGTGAAGAAACATCTTGATCCTGCAAAATATAATGCATATGTCATGGTGGTGTCGAAAAAAGGTTGGTATGCTCTGTTGGAGGATGGCAGTAATGTCGACATCGACAAGAATGATTTTTCCATCATGGTGGATGGTAAGAAGGTTGTTTTTGACGTGGCTTTCAATGCTGTACATGGTGAGCCAGGTGAGAACGGACCTCTGTCGGGATATCTTGAATTGATGGGTATTCCATGTACTTCGTCGGATCAGACTACTTGTGCCTTGACTTTCCACAAGGATTTTTGCAAGCGAGTGGTGGCTTCGTATGATGTCAACGTCTCACCTTCAGTCCTTGTCAACAAGGGCGATAATTATGATGCAGAGACTATTGTAAAAGAGTTGGGTTTACCTCTCTTTATCAAACCTACCTGCAATGGGTCCAGCGTTGGTGTCTCTAAGGTGAAGACAATAGAGGAATTCATCCCTGCTATGGAGAAGGCTATGGCTGCAGGAGGACAGGTTATGTGCGAACAATTCGTCAAAGGTCGTGAGTTTGGATGTGGTGCCATGAAATATGATGGTAAGATGATGGTGTTTCCTTTGACTGAGATTATCAGCAAGAATGAGTTTTTCGACTATGAGGCCAAGTATACGGCTGGCAAGTGTGATGAGGTGACTCCTGCTGATGTTGAAGAGGCAATAGAGATAGAAATCAAGGCTACCACGGCTATGCTTTATGAGAAGCTTGAATGTAAAGGCTTTGTCCGTATGGATTATATTGTCAGCGATGAAGGAGTGTTCTTTATCGAGGCTAACATCGTGCCTGGTATGTCGGAGGCTAGTATCATCCCGGCTCAGGCTCGTTGCTTTGGTCTGACCTTGGAAAAGCTGTTTGACATGGCACTTGAAGAGGCTCTTGGCTGATAGTTTTCTGCTGTAAATTAAAAGCGGGCGGAATCGAATCGATTCCGCCCGCTTTTGTATTGTATGATACTCGTTATTATACCGTTAAGATGTCCTTTGACTTCAGTTCGGTGAGGTCATCAATCTTCTTGATGAACTTATCGGTGAGTTTTTGGATTTCTTCTTGAAGCTGTTTGGATTCATCTTCGGAGATGGTGTCTTTTTCAAGCTTCTTGGCATCGTCGTTGGCATTGCGGCGGATACCACGGATAGCTACCTTTGCGTCCTCGGCAGCGGTCTTGGTGCGTTTGACGAGTTCACGACGGCGTTCCTCAGTCAATGGTGGAACTGCGATACGGAGAATCTCACCGTTGTTCATGGGGTTAAAACCGAGGTTGGCATTCAAAATGGCCTTGGCAATGCTGTTCAAAGCGCTCTTGTCGAATGGCACTACGACAATCATACGTGCATCTGGACATCCGATGTTAGCGGTTTGTTCAATAGGCACGGTGGCACCGTAGTATTCAACCATAACGCCATTGAGCATGGCTGGACTTGCTTTTCCTGCTCTGATGCCTTGGAATTCGTGTTCCAAGTGCTTGATGGTGTTATCCATGCTTTCAGAGGCTTCGTCTAATACAAATTGGGAGTCTTCTGTCATAGTGCTTATAAATTTGAGCGCAAAAGTAGTATTTTTTGTTTTTTTATCGTCGTTTTTAGCGATTTTTTTGCAAAGGCTTGTAAAGTGAGTTCAGTCGAGGATTGTAAGATGAACAATAATAGCTGAGTTTATCGAGCGTAATCGTTCCCTTTTGCTGATTCCAGATGAAAGTCTTTAAATACATCCCCTGTGGTGTAAAATCCTTCTGATTGAAACGGATGGCATCTACCAAAATGTTCTCTCCCGGATATAAAGTACCAGTAATATCGTGAGAACCATGCCATAATACTGTTGTATCAGTGTCTATATCGTGAAGTTCCATCACCAGGACGCATCCCTGCACAGTATCTTCTGCATGGATATTGGCCACCACACCTAAGATATCGGTGTTTCTTTCGAGACTGTCTACTTGAAGAATCCATTTTCCGCACCATTCGTTGTTGACGAAACGCTGCGGCTTTTGGCTAAGTTGATGGAGTTGATATTGAGCTCCTTGGATGCTGTCGCTACTTAGAGTGAGATAGCGCGATGTGAACCAAGTGTTCTCTCTGACTAACCAAGGATAGGCTCCAACGGCTTCTGTTTCCCATATAGGGTCAGCATAGTCGGTCCAACCAAATCCCAATAGATGACTGTCGTTCTGGTTAAGGTATTGACGGAAGTCCTGTATGGTGTTTTCTCTGTCGAAGAAGACACGGTTTGTCACGTCGGTCTGGCTTTGATAGAAGTCGGGCAGTTGATAGTATTCGGTAGTAGTTGCGAAATGGATGTCCTGCAGACTGTCGTAATCTTGTTTCATCTCCTTAGCAATCTGGTCGTAGCCTTGATGGTACATGGTATCGTAATGCTGACGGTTGACGATGAGGGAGCTGGAACCGATAAAGAGTAGGGCGAGGACTACGGCCACGGTTTGGACTTTGGTCATCGTGACATTACGATAGAGTGAGAAGGCGATGATGATGAGGAATGGATAGCTGAAGAGTAGGGTGCTGTATTGGAGGATTGGTTCTCTTAAGAGGGAGTAGACATAGGCCATGACGAAGATGATGACGAACCATGCCAAGACTGCCCAGCGGATAGGGAAGTGACGTTTTTCGCGTTTTCCGAGAATCAGGGGAAGTATGATAGCGATGCCTGTCGCAAAGATGAAGAGTGGTGCATAGTTCATCGTATATTGCAGGAAGTCGGTGAGGAAGGTGCTCTCCGGTTTGCTGAGCCATCCTCCGATGCCGCCTTTTACAAACAGCTGGTCATAGAAGGTGGGCAGGGTGGGACAGAAGAGAAGCACTGCTGCAGCTCCGCTGAGCCAATAGCCTTTCCGTCTGTCTTTAGGTAGGAAGAAGAGTCCTGTCACGAAGATGAGACCTGCTTGTGCGATGGAAAAATAATGCATCAAGGCAGACAGCCAAGTTGCCAGGGCGAAGCCAATCCATATCCCTAAAGATGGTTTCTTGCTGTCGAAAAGTATTCGATTCCAGAAATAGACTTGGAGTAGGATGAAAAACAGTCCTGCCGAATAGGGCCGTGCCAACTGACTATGAAATATAGCGTATTGACTGACAGCGAAGAAGGCTGCTGCCAGCAATCCGACCTTGTTGTTAAACCACTGCTGTCCGATACGGAAGATAAGGTAGATGGAAGCGATTCCAAGTAGGGCAAAAGGAAGTTTCACCCAGAACTCATTCCACCCGACGAGACGTGTCCAATAGTAAAGGAAAACCTGAACTCCAGCAGGATGTGAGTCGTTGCCTACGCCATATTTTATTAAATCATGGAAGTTGTCATATTGAAGACGGAACCAGGCACTGAATTCATCGTGCATGAATGGTACCTGTCCCAATTTCCATAGACGCAAAACGGCAGCAACAAGTAAGATTACACCTAAGAGAATGTAATCCAACTTGTTGCTGGTTATGTTTCGGGTGTCCCGAAGATGATGATTTCTTTTACGCATTATTTTGTAACGAGGGTGCCGATGTTGTCTCCTTGCAGCACCTTGATAAGATTGCCACGTGTATTCATATCGAAGACATACATAGGCATGTCGTTTTCCTTACACATCGTGAAGGCTGTCATGTCCATAACTTTGAGGTTGCGTTCGTAAGCCTCATCGTAGGTGATATGTTCAAACTTGGTAGCGGTAGGGTCTTTTTCCGGATCAGCGGTATAGATGCCGTCGACGCGGGTGCCTTTGAGGATGATGTCGGCTTTTATTTCGACGGCTCTGAGGGCGCTACCGGTATCGGTGGTGAAGAATGGGTTGCCAGTGCCGGCTCCCATGATGACAATCTGTCCCTCTTCAAGGAGACGGATGGCCTTGGCTGAACTCATCGTGTCGGCGATGCGGTCGATATAGAGTCCAGAGAGCAGAGTGGTCTTAGCTCCCTTATTTTGAAGTGTCGACTGCATGGCCATTGAGTTGATGACGGTGGCAAGCATGCCCATATAATCACCCTGGATGCGGTCCATACCCTTGGATGCGCCTTGAAGGCCTCTGTAGATGTTGCCGCCACCGATGACGATGCCAATTTGAACACCCATGTTGGCTGCTTCAATAATCTCGTCAGCGTATTCTCCCAAACGTTGTGGGTCGATTCCGTAAGCCTGATTACCCATCAAGGCCTCACCGCTGAGCTTTAATAGAACTCTTTTGTATTTCATAGATTATGTGTTAATTATCTTTCTTCGTGGGCTTTCTTGGTGCGCTTCTTGTCCTTGGCCCAAAGACCGTAGACCTCGCTGACGTTACCGGCAGTGGTGAAGGCCTTGATGTCTTCCTTGTCGAGGAACTCCATCAGGTCGGAGAACTCGTTCTTGGTGAGAAGAGCTTCGAGTTCGATGGACTTTTCGTTAGTGTAGCCGCCGATGACTTCATACAGAGTACAACCACGCTTCAGGTCGTCAATGATGTAACGACGAACTCTGTCGTAGTCCTTCGTGACGATGCAGACACGCTTACGCTTGTTGAGGCTAGCAGTGAAATAATCGACGACGAGGCCGTTGATCCAGGTGCCGATGAGACCGATGACAACCATGCGGAATGGGTTGATGGCGAATGCGGAGAGACAGATGATAGCACCAGCAATGCTCACTGACTTACCAATGTCGAAGTGCAGGTACTTGTTGACAATCTTGGCCAAGATGTCGAGGCCGCCTGTGGATGCGTTGATGGAGAACATAATTGCCTGTGCGGCGCTGAGCATCAGCACAAAACAGCAGAGGTCGAACCAAGGGTCACCCATGACGGACTGAGCGCCAGTGATTGGGTTGTCGGTTGCGAAAGTCTGCCAAGGCAGTACCTTATCCCAAAAGTCGGTGAGAGGACCGAGAATCATGGCAGAATAAACCGTCTTCAAACCAAATTCTTTTCCGATGAGGAAATAGGCTAAGATAAGGAGTACTGCATTGATAATCATGATGGTGGCCGAGAGACTCAGGTTGATGCCGGCGTTCTCGAAGATGTTGACGAGGACGATGGAAAGACCGGAGATGGTACCGACGATGAGTTTACTTGGGACGAGGAAATAATAGACCGAGGCAGCTGTGAGGAGCATGCCTAAGGTCATGATGACAAGTTCGACCCAGAACTTCTTACTGCATAAAGCGTTTGTGATTTCTGTTAATACTTTATTCATATCTTGCTGTAAATTAAATATTTCGATATTTTCTGTGTGCCTTTATTACGGGCGGCAAAGATACGTTTTATTTCATTACAGAAAACAAGAAGCTGTTTTGATTTTTTCAAAACCAAAACAGCTTCTGTAATTCATTATTCTTCAACCTTAGCACGCTTCGAATCCCAAATCATATAAACGATGATGGCGATGTACATGACCAGGGCGATAAGGCCTGCCCATGAGGTTTCGGAGAACATGCCACCGTTGGCAGTGCGAGCAACAGCATCGACGCTGCAGAACTTCAGGATGGCGCTGACAACACCCATAAGGGCTCCGCCGGCGATGAAACCAGAGGCGATAAGAGTACCTCTGTTGTAACGTGCTTCGTTGAGTTTCTGGTCTTTGCTGCGTGAGCTAACAAACCACGACACAGCACCACCGATGAGCAACGGGATATTCAAGTCGATAGGGATGAACATACCCAAAGCGAACGGCAGAGCAGGAACCTTGCAGAAATTCAATATCAAGGCGATGGCTGCACCAATGCCATAAAGCAACCAAGGTGCATTGCCGCCCGACATCATTGGCTCGATGACAGCCGACATGGCGTTGGCTTGTGGAGCGACCAATGCTCCGTCACCCACGAATCCGTAGGCTTTGTTGAGAACCATGATGACGCCTGCCACTGTAGCAGCTGCAACGGCAACACCGACAAACTTCCAAATCTCCTGCTTCTTAGGTGTGGTACCAATCCAATAACCTACTTTCAAGTCGGTGATGAAAGCACCAGCGACTGCTAATGCTGTACAAACCACACCGCCGATAATCAATGTAGCCGTCATGCCTTGTGGGCCACTGAGACCAGCGGCAACCATGACCAAAGATGCCAAGATGAGAGTCATCAGCGTCATGCCGCTTACTGGGTTGGAACCTACGATGGCAATGGCGTTGGCAGCAACGGTGGTAAACAGGAAGGCGATGACAGCAACGACCAAGATACCGATTAATGCATGGAAGAAATTGTTGACAACACCGAACCAGAAGAAGAAGAAGGTGATGAGCAACACTACTACAATGCCAATGACGATGGTCTTCATCGAAAGGTCTTGCTGAGTGCGGTCGATGTTTGTGTCGACATTTTTCTTGCCTTTGAATTCATTAGCTGCCAAACCGATACTTGACTTGATAACACCCCAGGATTTGATGATACTGATGATACCAGCCATAGCGATACCACCGATGCCGATATGACGTGCATAGTCTTTGAAAATCTGCTCAGGTGGCATGTCGCCCAAAACTGTGCTGACTCCAGGGTTCATCAAATCGATGATTTGGTCACCCCAAATGAGGTTCATGCCAGGGATGATGATGAACCATACCAGCATGGAACCACAGCAGATGATGAAGGCGTATTTCAGGCCGATGATATAGCCTAAGCCAAGGACTGCAGCGCCAGTGTTGACCTTGAACATCAACTTGGCTTTGTCGGCTAATGCAGTACCCCATCCCATCATGCGGGTGGTAATAGTCTCTGACCACCAACCGAAAGTGCTGACGATGAAGTCGTAAAGACCGCCGATGAGACCGCTGATGACGAGAAGCAGGGAATCCTTACCCTTCTTTTGTCCGCTCACGAGTACCTGCGTGGTAGCTGTAGCTTCTGGAAATGGGAACTTACCGTGTTGTTCCTTGACGAAATATTTACGGAATGGAATAAGAAACAGGATGCCGAGTATGCCGCCTAATAACGAGGCGACAAAAACTTGCCAGAAGTTGATTTCAATGGTATAGCCCTTTCCTTGCAGAATATACAAGGCAGGTAAGGTGAAAATGGCTCCTGCTACCACACCACCGGAGCAACCTCCGATGGATTGGATGATGACATTCTGCGACAGAGCATCGTTTTTCTTCGTCAAACCTGTCAGACCGATAGCGATGATGGCAATCGGGATGGCGGCTTCAAAGACCTGTCCTACCTTCAGACCAAGGTAAGCTGCGGCTGCAGAGAACAGGATGGTCATTAACAGACCAATACAAACCGACCAGACGGTGACTTCCTGATACCTTTTGTTTTTGGAGAGAATGGGTTCGTACTCTTCGCCCGGGCGCAACTCCCGTTGCGCATTTTCGGGTAGACTGAATTTTTCGTTTTCCATGTTGATAGAGTTATAATCCTAAAATTGATGCAATATTAGGAAATTTCTGTCAACAAATCATCATTATGGGAAAAATAGTCTAATGCCTAAGCCTATATTGAACTGTGATTTCGTCGACATCGGGCATGGGAACATCCCAATAGGGTTTTTCTCCATCGCCATCAACCGAATCATCCTCATCCTCATCGTCGTCTTCATCCCAATGATATTCTTCCTTTTGAGGTCCCTCTTTTTTGTATACGAAGGCAAGAACAGTGCCGACTAGAAATCCGCTGAGATGTCCTTCCCAGGAGATATGCTGTGGTTCGGCCAAAGAGGGTATCATGCCCCAGACAAAACTTCCATAGAGAAATACCATGATGAGGGCGATGACGACAAGTTGCTTGTTTCCCCTAAGGAAACCGCTGACTATCAAGAAGAAATTCAATCCATAGATGAGTGCTGATGCGCCGATATGTATGCCACTGCTTGCCATAATCCATGTCAGTAATCCGCTGAGCAGATAGGTGAGTATCATGATGCGGTTGGCAAGGGTAGGATAACAATAGTATAGAGCGGAACCCAAGACTAAAATGGGTGCCGTGTTGGTGATGAGGTGGTTCCAGTTACCATGCAAGAAAGGCATGGTGAGAATGCCGATAAGTCCCTTGGCAGAATGTGGCACTACCCCCCAGTCGCCTAAATCGAGATGAAAAGCAAATTCTACTAATTTCACCGTCCACATGGCTATTACGATGCAGACTGGCACGATAAGGCTGGCAAGGATTTTGCGTTTATCTTGTCTTTTTATGTTGTCTTGATTGTTGTCTTCCATACTGCCCCCATTGTCAAAAAATATGCCTCGACAAAAATCGGAAAAAATGGCAGATTTTTCATTATCTTTGCATGCAATTATTAATGAAAGCCTATGAAGTCTTTTTTCTCCGTTGATTTAGGTGCCACAAGCGGTCGCACTATCCTCGGTTTTGCTTCCGAAGATGGCATCAAGATGGAAGAAATCAATCGTTTTCCCAACCATCTGATTCATGCCAACGGTCACTATTATTGGGATATCTACGAGCTCTATCGAAACATCATCGAAGGTCTCAAACTCGTTGCACAACGCAAAGACATCCACCTCGAAAGTATCGGCATCGATACATGGGGTGTTGATTTCGTGATGGTTGGTAAAGATGGAGGTTTTCTCCGTATGCCTTATGCCTATCGTGATTCTCATACGGTGGGTGCCGCTGAGCATTATTTTCAACATTACTCTGCTGAAGACACCTATCAGCGTACGGGCATCCAGGTGATGGACTTCAACAGCCTTTTTCAATTCCATACTTTGCGTCGTAACGATGATGCTGCATTGAATGCTGCCGATAAGATTCTGTTTATGCCGGATGCTTTATCCTATATGTTGACAGGTAAGATGGTGACGGAATATACCATTGCCTCCACGGCGCAAATTGTCAATGCCGAAGAACGTGTTCTTGATGCCAAGGTCCTTGAAACAGTTGGTCTGACAGCAGACCATTTTGGCCGTTTTGTCTATCCAGGGGAACTTGTCGGAACTCTTACGAAGGATGTCCAGCAGATGACAGGTCTCGGTGCAGTGCCTGTGGTAGCCGTAGCTGGTCATGACACGGCTTCTGCTGTTGCAGCTGTGCCGGCTTATCTTCCTGACTTTGCCTATCTCAGCAGTGGCACTTGGTCGCTGATGGGCATAGAAAGTAAGAAACCCATCATCAACGACCAAGCCCGTCAACTAAACTATACCAACGAAGGGGGCGTGGAAGGTACTATCCGCGTGCTAAAGAATATCTGTGGGATGTGGCTCTTGGAACGCTGTCGCGAAAACTGGGGTGAGGTTACCTATGAGCAACTCATCCAGGAAGCCCTCAGCGCAAAGCCGCTCCAAAGTATCATCAACCCTGATGACTCGGCCTTTGCCAACCCTTTGGATATGGAAAAAGAAATCAAGACCTATTGTCAGAGAACCAATCAGCATATCCCGGAGACTCGTGGCGAGCTGACTCGTTGCATCTTTGAGAGCCTTGTCTTGCGCTATCGTGAGGTGCTCGAGGATTTGGAAAAACTGAGTGGTCATAAGGTCTCCGTGCTCCATGTCATCGGTGGTGGAAGCAAGAACGACCTGCTCAATCAATGGACCGCCAATAGCATTGGTCGCCCCGTTGTGGCGGGTCCTGCCGAGGCCACGGCCTTGGGTAATATCATGATGCAACTCTGGGCGTCTGAACCTACCATGAACCTCGCTTCACTCCGCAAACTGGCTTCAAAGGGCTTGGAACTGAAGACCTTTGTGCCGTGTGGAAATATGACAACAATACATAAATCAGATAAACAATGAAAAATTCTCTTATTAACCAGGCTTATGAGATAGCCAAACAACGATATGCCGAACTGGGCATCGATACTGAATTAGTCTTGAAACAGATGCAGGACTTTCATCTTTCTCTGCATTGCTGGCAGACCGACGACGTAGGCGGTTTTGAATCCGCAGGCGAGCTGACGGGAGGCATTCAGGCCACGGGCAACTACCCTGGCAAAGCTCGCAATATCGATGAGGTTCGTGCTGACCTTCTGAAAGCTATGTCCCTCATCCCAGGTACGCATCGTGTCAATCTCCATGAGATATACGGCGATTTTGGAGGCCGTTTCGTTGACCGCGACCAGGTGGAACCCAAGCATTTTGAGACCTGGATGCAGTGGGCCAAGGAAAATGGTTTGAAACTCGACTTCAACAGCACATCCTTCTCGCATCCCAAGAGTGGAAATCTCAGTCTTGCCAATCCTGACAAGGGCATCCGTGATTTTTGGATTGAACATACCAAGCGTTGCCGTACCATCGCTGATGCTATGGGCCAGGCACAAGATGACCCTTGCATCATGAACCTATGGGTCCATGACGGATGCAAGGACCTCAGCGTTAACCATTATCTGTATAGAGAACTGCTCAAAGAATCACTCGATGCAATCTTCGCAGAGAAGAAAGAACATATGAAAGACTGTATCGAGGGGAAAGTCTTCGGAATTGGTTTAGAAAGTTTTACAGTGGGAAGTCATGACTTCTATACTGCTTATGCAGCCAAGAATGGCAAGATTCCGACCATCGATACGGGACATTATCATCCAACTGAGTCTCCTGCCGATAAAGTCAGCGCCCTCCTGAATTTTGTACCGGAGTTGATGCTGCATGTCAGTCGTCCCGTGCGCTGGGACAGTGACCATGTCACCTTAATGGATGACCCGACACTCGACTTGTTCAGCGAGATTGTGCGTGCCCAGGCGCTTGACAGGGTGCATTATGGACTCGACTATTTCGATGGAGCTCTTAACCGTATTGGCGCCTATGTCATCGGTTCACGTGCTGCACAAAAGTGCATGCTGCGAGCTATGTTAGAGCCTACATCACAAATCAGCGAGATGGAGATACAAGGGAAGGGATTCCAGACTCTGGCCATCCTTGAAGAATGCAAGGCCTTGCCTTGGAATGCAGTATACGATGAGTTCTGTCTGCGTAATGACGTGCCAGTCGGGACCGATTTCATTGCTGAAATTGAACAATATGAATCTAATGTAACTTCAAAGAGATGACTATAGTATTAGGTATCCTTATCATTGCTATCGGCGCCTTTTGTCAGAGTAGCAGCTATGTGCCAATCAATAAAATCAAGAAATGGAGTTGGGAGTCGTTTTGGCTGGTCCAGGGCATCTTTGCCTGGCTTATCTTCCCTGCTATAGGAGCCGTTTTGGCTGTCCCTGAGGGCCATTCTTTGATGGAACTCTATTCCGCTGACCCGAAAGCCAGTCTGCTGACGATGCTTTTCGGTATGCTATGGGGAGTAGGAGGACTTACCTTCGGACTCTCGATGCGATATCTAGGTGTCGCCTTGGGACAGAGTATTGCTTTGGGCACTTGCGCTGGACTGGGGACTATCCTTACTCCCTTGTTTACGGGACATCCAGGCGACCTTACATGGCCTGTCATAGTGGGTGTCGTAGTGACGTTGTTGGGTATTGTAATAGTAGGTGTTGCTGGCAGCAAAAAAGCAGGGGCAACAGAGACCGTCAAGGAGTTCAATTTTGGCAAAGGCATCACGGTCGCCTTGCTAGCAGGATTCATGAGTGCCTGTTTCAGCATCGGTTTAGGCTTTGGACAGGATATGTTCTTCCCTGGCGAGACCAAGGAGATTTTCCAAAGTCTGCCTGCCACCTTGCTGGTCACGATGGGTGGATTCCTAACGAATGCAGTCTATTGTCTGTATCAGAATGGAAAGAACAAGACTTGGGGCGATTACAAAGACAAATCGTTGTATGGCAACAACATCCTCTTTTGTGGTTTAGCAGGTCTGTTGTGGTACAGTCAGTTCTTTGGCCTTAGTCTTGGCAGGGGATTCTTGATGAACGCTCCGGTGCTGCTTGCTTTCTCGTGGTGCATACTACAATCCCTCAATGTGGTTTTTTCCAACGTGTGGGGCATTATCCTCAAGGAGTGGAAGGGCACGGCCAAGAAGGCACTCGTTATTTTAGCGATTGGACTTATTGTACTGATTGTATCTTGTTTTATTCCTCAACTCTTGAAATAAATGGGCTCAATTATCGAAAATCGACCTTGTCTCTCCAAGGAGGTTGAAAAAGTCGCTGAAGTAGCCGGCTATCTCTGGCAGAAAGGCTGGGCTGAGCGTAACGGAGGTAATATCACCATCAACATCACGGATTTTGTTGATGACGACATAAAGAAGATGCCAGGCATCCAGGAACCTCAGAATATAGGGCAGAAATTACCTTATTTATATGGATGTTATTTCTATTGCAAAGGAACAAACCGTCGCATGCGTGATTTGTCACGTTGGCCGATGGAGAACGGGTCCATCATCCGTATCTTGGACGATTGTGAGCATTATGAGATTATTGCTGATGCGGTGGTGAAGCCAACTTCGGAGTTGCCATCACATTTGGCCGTGCACAATTATTTGATAGGGAAGGGTTCGAAGTACAAGGCCTCGTTGCATACGCATCCTATCGAGTTGGTAGCAATGAGTCACCATCGACCTTTCTTACAGAAGGATGTCCTTACAAAGCTTTTGTGGAGCATGATACCTGAGACCAAGGCTTTTTGTCCGAGGGGTTTGGGGATAGTCCCTTATATGCTGCCTGGTTCGAATGCTTTGGCGGAGGCTACCATTAAGACTTTGGACGACGACTATGATGTGGTATTATGGGAGAAGCATGGTGTGTTTGCTGTGGGTGACGATATCATGGAGGCGTTCGATATGGTTGATACTTTGGTGAAGAGTGCTCAGATTTATCGAAATGCGTGTATGATGGGGTTTGAGCCGGAGGGTATGAGTGAGTGTCAGTTAAAGGAGATGACTCAGGCATTTGGTTTGCCGAAATGATTCAACAATAAAAAAAGCGGTGAGGTTCTCACCGCTTTTTTAGTATCAAGAGTTTGATGGTTTACTTTGCGTAGCTGACAGCGCGGGTTTCGCGGATGACAGTGATTTTGATTTGACCTGGGTAGGTCATCTCGTTCTGAATCTGTTTTGACAGATCGTATGCTATGCGGTCGGCATCAGCATCGGAGACTTTGTCGGCACCCACGATGACTCTCAGTTCACGACCAGCTTGGATGGCGTAGGTCTTGATGACGCCTGGGTAGGACATGGCCATTTCTTCGAGTTTGTTGAGACGTTGGATGTAGGCTTCGACGACTTCGCGGCGGGCACCTGGACGGGCACCGGAGATGGCGTCGCATACTTGGACGATAGGAGCGATGAGGGTTTCCATCTCGATTTCGTCGTGGTGGGCACCGATGGCGTTGCATACATCGGGTTTTTCTTTGTTCTTTTCAGCCACCTTCATACCGAGGATAGCATGTGGCAGTTCCTCTTCGTTTTCAGCGACTTTACCAAGGTCGTGGAGCAGACCGGCACGTTTAGCGGTCTTTGGATTGAGACCGAGTTCAGCAGCCATGGTGGAGCTGAGCTTAGCGACTTCGATGGAGTGTTGGAGCAGGTTTTGACCATAGGATGAACGGTATTTCATACGGCCAATCATCTTGATAAGGTCTGGGCTCATGTTATGGATTCCGAGGTCGATGACGGTGCGTTTACCAGTCTCGAGAATCTCTTGGTCGACTTGTTTTTCGACTTTATGGACGACTTCTTCGATACGTGCAGGGTGGATACGGCCGTCGGTGACGAGTTTCTGGAGGGAGAGACGTGCGATTTCACGGCGGACAGGGTCGAAGCCGGAGAGCAGGATGGCGTCAGGGCTGTCGTCGATGATGATTTCAACGCCAGTGAGGGATTCGAGAGCGCGGATGTTACGACCTTCACGGCCGATGATACGACCTTTTATTTCGTCGTTTTCGATGTTGAAGACGCTAACGGTATTCTCGATGGCGGTTTCTGCAGCGGTGCGTTGGATGGTCTCGAGAACCACTTTCTTGGCAGCTTGGCTGGCGCTCATCTTAGCATCTTCGGTAATCTCTTTGACATAGACCATAGCTTCAGCTTTGGCATCGTCTTTTATGAGTTCGATAAGTTGGTCTTTAGCTTCTTTTGCGGAGAGACCGGAGATGGTTTCAAGTTTCTTGGATTCTGTCTCAAAGATTTGGTCGAGTTCTGCCTTGCGTTTGGTTACAGCTTCCTGTTGAGTGGTGAGTTTCTCTTGAAGGGTTTGGATTTCCTTGCTCTTTTTTTGAATCTCATCCATCTTCTGGGTGGCCTGTTGCTGTAACTGGTTGACTCTGTTTTCGGTCTTTTGCAGTTCGCGTTTGCGTTCGTTGCAGGCTTTTTCGTGCTCGTCTTTCATCTGGAGGAACTTTTCCTTGGCTTGGAGAATGCGTTCTTTCTTGATGACTTCGGCTTTTTCTTTTGCTTCTTCGAGATATGCGTCAGCTTCTTTGGTGACGGCTTTGCGTAATAGGGTAGAGGTTAAAAAGTAGCCTACGGCGAGACCTATAACCAAGGCTGCGATAGGCAGGATAATGGATAATGTGGCGTTAAGTAATAACATTTTACTTTTGTTTTACTCGGAGCCAGGAGGAGAGAAAAAAGAAACTGTCTGCCCGATGGGATAAGTGTAAACCCCAAAAAAATACGCTTATGGTCACCGCGTTGCGCAAACGTCCACCGGCATCAAAGATGCTCCTACAAAGTAGGATGAGGCCTGTTTTTACAGGGCGCGAGTAAACCGAGATTGTGTTGATAATACTGTTGAGTTTACCTGATGCGATAGGACAGACAGAATCTAAATTTTCAAAGAACTGTTATTGTTGTTCGCTCAGCAAAGTGTTGATTTCTTGCAACTTCTGCTCCAGATGTTGATTTTGAAAGGTAAGCTCCGACTCGTATTTGACAGTAGTCGTGGCGAATTGCAGGGCAGTCATCGACAGCAAATCTTGCGTGTCCTTGAAAGCATAATGCTTGGAATATGACTTCACCCTTTCGTTGATGAGGGCCGCGGCGCGTCTCACCTTCTCTTCATCGTTCTTGGCGACAGTCAGCTTATATGACCTGTCGGCGATGATAATATTGATGGTGATTTCTTCCACGTGACGGCGGGTTTATATTACTTACTCTTTCGTATTCAATATCGAAACGCAGGTATCAATCTCTTTCACTAACTCCTTGATGAGCTTTCTTCCTTCTTTAATCTCTTCCTCGTTGTTACCGAGTGCGTTGACAATGGTACTTTTATTTATTTTATCTTGCAACTCCTGGTTGGCGGAACGTAATGCAGCTCTTTCTTCAAGCAACATCTTGTTTTCGCTTTCCAATAGCCTGTTGGCTTCTTCTAACTTCCTTTTCGCTTCAATGAGTTGCCTCACCTTAGTCTCTATTTCCAATAGGAGGATGCTCGTTTCAGCCATGATTGCAGACTTTAGAATTGTGCCCACAAAAATAATAAATTGTCGTTACATCTTATCGATTTTTTTGAAAAAATATTATTTCGCTGATAAAGAGTCTTTAATTTGAACATTTTCTATCTTTGCAAACAAGTAACAATCTATCAAAATGAAGTATACATCCATATCTATGTTGGTTCTTGCCCTGATGACTGCTTCGTGTGCTCCGAAGCAAACGACTTTGACTTTTCTTGAATCTACCGATACCCATGGCAGTTTTGTGGAGTTTGCCAATGATGCCATGGTGATACGCCAGCTGCGTGAAAGTCTCGGTAATCACCTCATCCTTTTGGATAATGGAGATAACATGCAGGGGACTACCTATCAATATTGTTCCAATCAAGATGCAGAGCATCCCACATTGGTCTCATCCTTTTTAAATTTCTTTCCCTATGATGTGGCAGGGGTGGGCAATCATGATATCGAAGCTGGTCGCCAGGTTTTCGACCGAGTGGCATCCGAGATGACCATGCCGTATGTCTGTGCTAACGTCATTGATGACTCTACTGGAAAACCTTACTTTAAGCCTTATCAGATTCTTGTCCGGGATGGTTTTAAAATCGCTGTTTTAGGACTTCTTACTCCTTATGTCGTTACTTGGGTACCCGAGAGATTGCGTCCTGGTTTGAGTTTTGAACCTGTTGAGACCTCTGCGGCAGAATGGGTATCTTATATCATGGAGAATGAGCATCCTGATTTAATGGTTGGTTTGATTCACTCTGGTTGGGAACCCCAGGAGCAGAATCTTCCTGAGGATGCTCCTTTAGGTAGAGAAAATGCAACCCGTTGGGTGGCTGAGAATGTACCTGGTTTTGATATGATTTTCTATGGTCATGACCATCGTGGTAAAGCAGATAAGATTGTCAATATCGAAGGTGATACGGTTTATGTGCTTAATTCAGGCCATCGTGCTAACGCATTGGCACAAGCTGAAGTGGTCCTCACAAAAGGGAAGAAACCTGTCATTCAGGTGGGTTTGATTCCGACGGTGGAACAAGAGTCTGATGCTGAGTTCCTTGAGATGTTACAGCCTTATCTTGATAGAGCACAATCCTATCAAGCTGAGGAGGTGGCTGTGCTGCCAGTTAGTATCCATCCCAATGAATCATTGAAAGGAAGTTCCTTGTGGGTTGATGAGATTCATCGTTGTCAGTTTGATATCGTGGCTTCGGAAGGAATGCCATGTGATATCTCTCTTGCAGCGCCTTTGTCAAACCGAGCAGGTCTTGAACCGGGTATGCTTACCGTAGGTGATTTCTTTGTTTGGTATCCATTCGAAAATTCTCTTGCTGTCGTTTCAATGAAGGGGAAAGATGTTAAAGCTCATCTTGAATATTCTTATGAGATGCGCAACACGATTTATAATTACGATTCTGCGGCAGGAATCATCTATTCAATAAACACGAATAAACCCTATGGTGAACGAGTGACGGTCGTATGCATGGCCGATGGTATGCCATTCGAAGAAGATAAGGAGTATAGGGTTGTAATGAATTCATATCGTTCCATGGGCGGTGGAAACCATTTCGTTAATGGTTGTGGTTGGTCTCAAGAGGAGATTAAGGACCACCGTATATGGAACAGTGACCGCGATTTGCGGTCACTGTTTATTGGTTGGGCTCGTTCTAAAGGCACTTTGGATTCGAACCCGTTAGGAAACTGGTCTGTGCTTTAAGGCAGTAAGTTGGCATCCACTTCCACAAGGAAATCACTCTTGTAGATGTCGCGAGGGAAGACGGTCATGCCATGAGGAAGGTCGATGCCTGCCATATCGCAGAGCTGAGTCCAATAACGTGGAATGCTGCCGTCAGAGGATGTCATGTCAGTCTCGCATAAAGGAAACATTGGGTTGCCTTCAGCGTCAAGATAAGCAAGTCCTACTAGTTCACTGCAATAGTACATGTCATTGTCAGGAGCAAAGTCCACGTCGTAGGCTGCTCCGAGATACTGCTTTGCGTTTTCCACGTATTTTTCAGCCATCGCATTGTCTTTCAGTCGTCTGACTTCTAATTTCGGCAGGCTGCCGTCACGCAGGGTATATTGCGCATAGAAAGTATCGATAGGGTGACGGTCGACGCCATATGCAAAGGTGGCATCGATGACATAAATGGTGTCATTGCTGTTTTCGAGGATGGCGACGTGAATGAGGTTCATCTCGTCGGAAGTAGCAACGTAATTGGTGTCGATAAGGTCATAGTCGACAGGCAACTCCACGAAGAGGAGGTCGCCGGTCTGAATCTTGTCGCCATGGTCAGTTTTCTCTTGTTGATTGGACTGTTCGTTTGTGACTTTGGAATTTCTTGTACAACCGAGAGCCGCAACGAGGATGAAGAGGAAAATGTATAATAAATAACGACTTTGTTTCATGCTAGGACGGTCTTATTCTTGTGGACCATAGTGGTAGGATGCCAGAGTGATATCACCGTTTTCAGGGTCAAAGCAATATACGCTTACGGTGTAGGATGACACAGGGGCGAAGTCTTTGAGGTTTTGGTTTGCTTCATCTGCGAGTTCGACGGCTTCTTTCTTGACTTTTTCGACTTGACGAGGTTTGAGTGCGCGTGCGACGATGCGGTGATGCTCTTCCATTGAACCGAATGAAGCTTTTTCGAAGGCCTGGTCGAAGGTGTCGTAGAGGGTGCTCATTTCTTCACCATAGGTGTTGAAGTTCTCGATGTGAGTTTCGCTGATTCCCCAACGGATTTCGTAATCGGAGATGCTTTCAGTGCAGGAAGAAAATGACATAACGGCAATGATGATGGCGACGAAGGTAACAATCTTTTTCATGATTTGATATTTTTATGTATTAAATAAATAGATATAATTGTTGTGTTATTTTAAATATTGAAGGATGATTTGGCCGATTTTGGGGTGATTGACGATGTAGGAGAAGTGATCTTCCTCTGGGAGGATAAGGAGTGTGGCGTTGGGGATGGATTGGGCGATGAGACGGGTATGAGGTTCGGGTATGAGGTCGTTTTGTCCTGCGGTGACGAGGACGGGACAGTTAATATGACTCAGGGAGGAGGCTTCTATATTGGGCTCATAGTACATTAGAGCATAGAAAGGGTCGGTGGGGCCGATGCCGCCGAAGAAAGAGTCGGGGTATTGTTTGCCTAAATCGATTCCAGAGAAGATATTGGCACCACTTATTATCATTTTGTTGATGGTGCCAGGGTGGGACAGTTCGAGCATAAGGGCGATGATGCCACCGTCGCTCCAGCCGTATACGATAGGATTCTCAATATTCAGTGCTTGGCAGAACTGGTACATGTCTTCAGCCATGTCGGCATAGTGGTATTCGTTTAGAGGAGGGTTGAGGCCGTGACCGCGGGAGTCGGGGGCATATACTTTATAACCAGCATTGGCGAGTTGGTGGGCTAAGGTATCCAGGTCGTGGTGCGAGCCTCCGTTGCCATGGATTAGCAATACGGGTTGACCTTCTCCGAAGGTCTCGTAGGCTAATGTGACATGTTGGCTTTCGAGGGTGATGGTTTGGATGTTGCTGAGGAGCATGGTAAGTAAGATTAGGATGGTTATCATGGCTTTGGTTCCATATGAACGGCGATATGAGTTTCTTCGCCGTATTTTTCTCTGAGTAGGTCTTCGACTTTGGTAGCTTTATCGTGGGCTTCGTGGAGGGAGATGTCACCGTCCATGAAGAGGTGCAGTTCGATGGCGTAATGGTTTCCGAGGCAGCGGGTGCGGAGGTCGTGGGGTTCGGTGACGCCTTCGACGCTTTGTGCTAGTTTAAGAATCTCTTCTTCTATTTCATCGGGCAGTGAGCGTTCCATCAGTTCGTCCAGGCCATTTTTCATCAGGTCGAACGACACCTTGATAATGAAAGCTCCAACGATGATAGATGCGATAGGGTCGAGAACGGTCCATTTTTCTCCGAGTAGGATGGCGCCTCCGATACCTACTGCGGTGCCGATGGAGGAGAGTGCATCGCTGCGGTGGTGCCATGCATTGGCTTCGACGGCTTGTGACTTGACTTTTCGAGCGACGGCAATGGTATATTGGTAGGTCAGTTCTTTGAGGACTATAGAGATGAGAGCAGCCCATAAGGCGAGCATGCCGGGGGCTTCGAGCACTTCTCCTCTTGTCCATGCAGCAATTTTTTGGGCTCCACTGGAGATGATGCCTATAGCTACGGCGAAGAGGGCGACGCCGATAAGGGTGGTGGCTAGGGTTTCGAATTTGCCGTGTCCATAGTCGTGTGATTTATCTTGGGGCTTATTGCTGACTTTCACGAATATCAGCACGATGATGTCGGTGATGAAGTCCGATAAAGAGTGGACGGCATCGGCTATCATAGCAGCGCTATGGCCGAATATGCCAGCCAAAAATTTGAATATGAGCAGCACCGCGTTGACGATGCTACCTATTATAGTCACTTTGTAAATTTCCTTTTCGCGATTCATGATTATGACATCATTGTTTAGGGGCGGCAAAGATAATGGTTTTTCTGATGCAGTTGTTGCGTTATCTTACCACCACTTTTATGGCAGCTTCACCAGCTTTGACGACATAGATGCCGGGTGTGAGGTTGATTTCGCAAGTGTTGGTGATTGGGCGAATCGCCACTTGGCGACCAGTCAAGTCGTAGATGCTAATGGCGACGGGTGTATCGTTGTTGATAACCACTTTACCTTCGGTGCCGTAGATGTGGGAATAGCTGACAAGGCCATTTTCATCTATGGTGGAAGCTGCTGAATAGAAAGCTTGAATGATGGTTGAGGAATTGTATTCGTACTCGAAAGAGGTGAACATGTCCCATTTGCTATAGATGTTGAAATCCAGGTCTGCTGCGTTGGTGAAATATCCTGATAGATTGTTCAGGAATGCATTGTTGCAGCCCATGATTTTGTCGCTATCTTCCGCAGTGTCGAAGGAGCATTCGTGGAAGCTGCTTTGGGTGAGCACGCCTTCTTCGTTATAGTAGTAGTCTTTTGACAGGGTACGGTTGCCTTTTTCATCATATTCAAATTCATAATAGAGGTATGGCTGGAGAGTGCCTGTGGTGTAAGCATCATTGGAATAGACTTTTACCATCTGTCCTTGTTCGTTATATTCGGCTTCAAGATTGCTGCTGGTCCACCAGTTATCATCGACCCATAGGTTGTAGTTGATGGCTGCAATGCTTCCGTCTTCGTTGTATTCAGTTATGTTCAATCCGCTATTGAGAAAAACATTATTGTCGTGGTCATAGCCTAATTGAAGTTCCTCCACGAGTTGTCCTTCTTCATTATAAGTATAGATGATACGACCGCCAGATAGCCATGCTGAGACTTCGGTGTCGTAGAAGAAGCTGTTGATAGTAACTATGTTGTCGTCATAGGAGATTTCTTCTTTGGAACTCAGTTCGAGTGATGGCTCTTCACAAAAGAAGTTGAACCACCAGGTGATGGTAGAGACAAGACGGTTTTGTTCGTCGTAGGTGTACTCATAGCGGTCGGTGATGCCCCACTGGCCTAAGTTGAGGGCGTTATACTCGAAGAGGATGAGGTTGTTATTTTCGTCGTAGGTGTATATTTCGGTAGCGCCGTGAGTCCATTCGTTGCTGCCTGCGTCTGCATAATGATGTTCGACGGTAGCCAGGAGTTCATTGTCGTTGTAGGAGCTGATTAGTCGGTCGTTTCCCCATTCGGAATAGGTGTCAGTGATGATGTTGCGTCCTTTCCAATCGTATTCATAGGTCTCGGTGTGGTTGTCCCAATCGCTTGTAAATTTGATAGAGTCGAGGACTAGTCTGAAATTGTCGCGAGTTTGATAGTTGGCGGCAGACACTTGTTCCAAGATTTGTTTTGGAGTTAGTTTGGCAGATTTCGGTTCTTGCGCCATGAGACTGAAACCTGCGATGAACAATGCTGCTAATAGTAAAGTCTTCTTCATATTTGAGTATTTATTAAATATGGTATTTAATAGAGAATTTGATGGCAAATTTAGGAATAAATTGGGAATTTGTTTTTTTGACATACATTTTTCTTTTTTTCACTACTATATAGGCGTAAGAGAGTGGAGGGAGATTCCCTTCGGATGAACCACATAATTGTAGAGACGCACGATAGTGTGTCTCTACATCCCATTTTTCAACATTTTTGTTGAAAATATATCATATAAATTTTCACTTATGTAATAATATTATCTATATTTTTGTGGCGATATTAATTCAATATTAAATACCCACAAATGAAGAAAGACATAACAAAGAAAACAGAGATGAGATATTTGAATCCTCTTTATGATGTTACTTTTAAGGCTGTATTTGGGAAGCACCCTGAGTTGACGATTAGTTTTCTAAATGCCATGTTGCCTTTGGCAGATGATGAACAAATTGAGAGTGTGCAATTTTTATCGAACGAATTGATTCCAATGAGGCCATTTCACAAAAACTCAATCGTTGATGTTTATTGTCAGGACCAGAAAGGAAACCATTTCATTGTAGAGATGCAGATGGAGTGGAATAAGGAATTTATGCATAGAGTTTTGTTTAATGCATCCAAAGTTTTTGTTACTCAATTGGATAAGGGTTGTGACTTCTCACAATTACATCCAGTCTACTCTTTAAATTTGGTGAATGATAGGATTGATAAAGATTTTCCAGAAGATGAGTTTTATCATTATTATCAACTAGTGCATGAGCATCATAGTAATAAAGTCATTGAAGGATTACATCTTATTTTTGTGGAGTTGCCCAAGTTTAAGCCGCGAAATGTTACAGATAAGAAGATGATGGTGTTATGGATGCGATATCTCACTGAAATCAATGAGAAGACCTACAAAGCGCCTCCAGAACTCCTTGCAGATTCGCATATTGGTAAAGCCCTAGAGTATTTAGAAGTTGGGGCTTATAATAAAGCGGAGCTGTTTGCATATGAGGAGTATTTAGATGCTCTCCGTATTCAAAATATTATCATAAGAACCAATATTGAAAAAGGACTTCAACAAGGTAGAGAGGAGGGACTTCAACAAGGTAGAGAGGAGGGGCTTCAACAAGGTCGAGAAGAGGGACGTCAACAAGGTCGAGAAGAGGGACGTCAACAAGGTCGAGAAGAGGGACGTCAACAAGGTCGAGAAGAGGGACGTCAA
>X415_White_Rhinoceros__coassemble_56_pt1 | contig 32169 bp, 19 predicted proteins | sample X415_White_Rhinoceros__metabat2_low_PE_005 | metagenome-assembled genome bin X415_White_Rhinoceros
AATGGTTAAAGGTAAAGTGGCGATGTTTTTAGCGAAGCGTTGTTTTTTATGTTTTTGTAATAAAAAAATAATTTTCTAACTAAAAAATTAGTTGCGTAACGAAATAATTCATATCTTTGCCGCGTTATAACGTCAAAATATCCATTGAAATGAAAGAGTTGACCAAAGCAGAAGAGCAGGTGATGCAGGTAATCTGGACCATTAAAGAGGGCTTCGCCAATGAAATCATGACGGCATTCCCAGAACCTAAACCCGCCTATAACACAGTGCTCACCATCATCAAGATATTGGAAAAGAAAGGCTTCGTGACCCACGAGACCTTCTGCCGCGCTAACCGCTATAAAGCCCTCATCAGCAAAGAAGAATACTCCCAAGGCTTCCTCAACAGCGTGGTGGAACGCTACTTCAATAACTCTTATCTTGACTTAGTATCGGCCTTCGCCAAGAAAGAGAACTTCAGCCTCGCCGAAATAGATGAACTGAAAAAAATGATAGAAGAGCTATGATAATCGCAACTTTATTAAAGATGGCATTGGCATCCGCCGTGCTGTGGCTCGTTTACATCGGCCTGTTCCGTAACACCAACCGCTTCGTGTTCAACAGATACTTTCTGTTGGGTTCGCTGCTGTTTTCCATAGCCCTGCCTTTCATCGGAAAATGGATGGGCAACGGACTGAAAACGGTAGCCAACCTGCGACAAGATGTGCTCGGCTCCTTCAGCCTCGATGAGTTTGTAGTAGGTGCCAGTAACCAAGTCTCTACGACTGCCTCAAGCTTTTCATTGGGAAATGTCGTCATGGCTGTCTATCTCCTTGGTATTACCATTGCAGCCATCCTGTTCTTCGTCAAAATAATACGTCTGACAAACCTCATTGCCCATTCTCCCAAACAAAAAAGAGAAAACTATACCCTAGTCATCACAGGGAAAAACCATAGTCCCTATTCCTTCTTCCGCCATGTCTTCTTCAGCGAAGAACCCATCAACGAAGATATCTTACGCCACGAGCTAAGCCATATCTCACAACGACACTCCTGGGATATCCTCTTCGTCGAAGTGATGATGATTTTCCAATGGTTTAACCCCATACTCCTTCTTTATAAAAGAGAGTTACAATGTCTCCACGAATATGCTGCCGACCACGAGGTGGTGTATTCGGGTGCCGATAAGAAAAACTACATGAAACTGATTCTGCAGCAGTGCACGGCCGCCGATTACAGCAACATGACCAATAACTTCAGTTTAATCCTAACTAAAAAAAGAATTTCTATGATTATTAAAGATCAAAAGGTAAAGTCTCTCTGGTGGAGAGTGCTTACCGCAGTTCCAGTCGTTGCTATTATGCTGGTAGCCAATACAAAAGTGATGGCCCAAGACAATGTCAAAGTCAAGACTGACACCGAGAAGACCACTTATGTCTTAAATAAGGAGGATGTCAGCAAAACCACCATTAAAGACGCAAAATCAGCTCCTCAGAATGAGGAAGTCTTCGAAAAGTGTGAGGTGATGCCAGAGTTCCCTGGTGGTATCGATGGCCTCATCGAATATCTTTCAACTAGCTGCAACTATCCTGAAGAAGAAAAGCAAAAAGATATAGAAGGCAAAGTGTTTGTTCAGTTTGTCATCGAAAAAGATGGTGCTGTCTCAAACGTCAAGGTCTTGAAATCAGCACAGGAAAACCTCGACAAGGAAGCAGTCCGTGTCGTGGAAAACATGCCTAAGTGGACACCAGGTATGGACAAAGGCAAACCCGTGAGAGTGAGCTATGTCCTCCCAATCTCATTTAAATTACAGTAAATTTAAACGAGGTGTACCCACAAAAATCGCCGTGTGTTATACGTCTAATTTGAACTCAGCGTCGAACCAGCCTGTGTCTTCTTTCAATAAATCGTATTCTTCACCGGTGAGATGGTCTACGACATGTACGGTGCCTCTGATATTGTCGTAGGTAAAGGTAAACTGAGAGTTTACGTCGTCTTTGGGTACGTCCATTTTAGATGTTATACTTGATTTGGACTGCAAAAATACAAATCTTCTTGCAATCCAAAGGTTTTAATAGACAATTTTTTTCGTCCAAGGGACTTCAGGTCTCTTGGACGAATTGTTTTAAATAGGTCATTTTCCGTGGTTGACAAGAATCTTTACCCTGCTTTCTCCTACCTCCATCAGATAGAAACCGTTCTTTAAATGACTTAAGTCTATCTCAAATTCTTCACCTGTTGCCTGGCCTGAAAGCAAAGTGCGACCAGTGATGTCATAGATGCGATAGTCTACCATCTGCCCTCTACCATCTTGCGTCAAGAGGCTTGAATCTAACAATACTCTGATGAATCCATTAGCGGGGTTAGGAAAGATGCTACAACTTGCATTGGTGACTTCTGAGAGACCTGTCAAGTCATTTCCAACAGTCCAGTTCTCGCCTCGATTATTGTCGAGATTCAAGTCGATGAGCTCAAGATAAAACCCCGTTCCATCAGCCTCAATGGGCCATGGCTCACTATCGTAGTAATGTACCTCGTCAATGATGTTGCCCCAAGCATCACATAGCACTAAGTCCTCATCGTGGTCAGATAGATTACGAGAAAAATGGTCGTAGGCATCCACCCCATAAAACTCCCTAAAGGCTATGTCGTCGGAACAAAGCACCAAGGCTTCATGTGCTGCAAGATATCGTCCAGCCGGGAATTGATACGTCAAGCCTAACTCCCTGAAATAGACACCCGTCAAATCGACATCTTCATCACTGTTGTTTGTTATCTCAATGAATTCCAACATCTTGCTCGGATACCATAACTGTGCAGCAGGATTATAATGTATCTTTGAAATGACCAAATTTGGCAAGTCGACATCAGCACATCCTTCGTAAGACCCGATGTTTTGATTCAACCAGTTGATGCGCATCTGAAGCCACGACTTCATGTCGTTGACATACGTGTTATGACTAGTCATCCGATGCCAGCGCTCGTTGTCACGCCCCACACCCTCTGTAATCCATTCGTCAGTCTGGTCAATCAAATGACTCACCCTCATATAATTCAAAGGCTGTCCCAATCCTGTGACTTCGTGCCATCGTTTGGCAAGATAACAGCGGAACAAATCCGTTTCGAACAAATCCCTAAAGAATTTGGGTCCCTCGTTGTCGCCATTCGAAAACTGCCATACGTCATAACGACTGCGGCTGCCGTATTCATCGTATCCCCAAGCTAAGTTATAGTCCCAAATCGGGCCTGCCCGTAACTTTCCGTTGCGGTCCTTGTGAAAGAAGGTGCTGAGCGAATAAACATCCACATTGGAAGTGTATTCTGCCATAATCATAAAGTCGACAAACGTTGGAATGTCAATGACAGATGGTATGCCTGTAGCAGCGGAAGTGTTATGCTGTCCCGCCACGTTGGCAAGACTCTGAAACACCCCCTTGATATAGTTGTTTTGCTGAGGTCTGATTTCATCAGGTTTGGGATAATGATGGATGAAATCCGTATAGAGAGGCCACCATCCCCAACCACCATACGATTCCATCTGAAAAGCAACAGGGTCTCCTCCCGTGGTCTTGTCGGCCTTGGTGATATATCCCCCCGTCACCTCAGGTTCATTGATACAAGTCTCATCCATCTCCACAATGTTGACCCGGTGACTGTCGCGTTTGATTTTCTCCGTAAACATATACAGTCCCTTATAATCACCATTGATGACGACCTCACAATACACACAGCGTGTTGCATATTGTCCCAAATCGCTCGAAAGATGATAGGCAAGATAATCCCGCATACCCGTTTGGTCGTATGCCAAAGAGTTTAATATCCAGTCGTTCTCTTCTGGCATACCCAGGATGCTTACATTATTGTTGGTGATATTGTCATCCTGAAAAGTTGTCAGTCCGTAAGGTTTTTTCGACAGATTCTGTGAGCTGCTGCCTCGTCTCTCAATACCAATGCGACCATTGTAGTTGAGGTATTCGGAGTTTAATGTGTCGGATAGATAGTTACGTGAGCCATCCTCATGCCATATCACCTTCATGGTAGCCAACACCTTGGGCTCATCTGGAATGGTGACGCCTCCATCGGTGTTGATGACGACGATAGGAAGGTTACTGTCGGTTAAAATCTGTGCTTGGGCCAAACCACTCCATCCTAATAGCGCTGAAATAATCAGTAAAACTCTATAGTTATATTTTATAATATGATATAATTTCATTGAAACAAACTATCTTTTACCGTTAACAATCTTAGCATATTTATTCTTTGACTTTTTCAGGGTGGTGAATTGGTTTTCGCCTTTTCGCCGGTCTTTCTTGAGGGAGGTTATCTGGGATCGGGTGGCGATGAAACCTCGTTCATCGGATTCTCCGATACGTCCGTATTTGTCTTTTTTGGATGCGTAGATGATGATGTTATCGAGATACCAGTTGCGTACACAAGCTCCGTTGCCTGTATAGTAAAAACAGAAGAAATTGGACTTGTTGTCCCATTCTTCCATGTCGAAGGTGAGCAGGTACTGACTCTGGTCGATGCTTCCTGTGACGGTGTCGAGCCAGATGCTTTCCCACAACATGCCGTCGTTGGAGATACCTATGCCAATCACTCCGTCTTGGGAGATATCGTAGGATTGTAGGCTGTGGTTGAACTGGATGTTGATATAGTCGTATTTGTCGAGTTCCACGAAGGGAGAGGTGAGCATGGTGGTGCCGAGAAAGTTATAGTCGGGATACATCTGCATTTCGTGGGCCTTGCCTCCTGCGTAAGAGGTGTTGGAGAGATACCAGACAGCCCAGTTATCGCCGCTTACATCCCAGCCTTCCGTGAGCCAGGCATTGTAGAATCCTTCGCATAGCACAACCTCACCTTGCTGTGCCCAGAGTGGCGCAACGAGAAAGATGAGTGCTATGACAAGGAGACGCTTCATGTTTCGAGCCAGGGTTCTGAAATTCCTTTTAGAGTGGAGAGAATCGGTTTAGAACATATAAGCGATGACGGCGGTCACACGATGTGACTGTCCAAAAACAGGTCCTTGTGTGCCCTGTATGTTATTGCTTTCGACAGGCCGATAGGTGGTCTTCGTTCCATAGTAATACTCAATGCCGCACAGCATGAAGTCGCTGAGATTCCAATACGTGTTGAAGGAGAAGAAGTCGAGACAGCGTGTTGGGTCTATGTTGTAGAGTCCGTCCTTCTCGAAGCATTGTGCATGGCCGGTCAAGAAGGAAGAGGTGATGTAATTGTTCCATTTGTATTGAACTCCAAGGGAGAAGCTAGCCAGCGGCACGCCAGCCATAAGCATATAGCGGCCGTCCATCTCATCGCGCACGCCGAGGTCGAGTCTCAGTCCAGCGAAATAACTCATGTATTTAGCGAGACCGCAACCTCCGAGGAGATTATAGGATACTAATAGCTTAGGAGAACATTTAAAATTGCCGCTCAAGGCAAGACCATAACCCAAGGTGTGTTTGTTATCACCATCCTGGTAATAAACGGTTTGATTATCGGTTGCCCAATAGGTCATGTTGCGCAACACACAGCCCAGTTGAATATGGCCATTCTCCCAACGATATTTGATGTGACCGGAAAAGTCGGGGAGAGGCTGATAATCTGTCTTGAGATGCGTGATGCCGTAGTCGTCGACATCGACGTTAGCATGTTCAAGAGCTGCTGCAAATTCCCAGTTGTTTTTGGTTCGATAGGTGTAACCAAATAGAGTTTGAGCCAAATCGGCTTGAGGACTGACGGTGAAGCGACAGTTGACACCAGATTCTAAGTCTATGAAGAAACTCGGGATTTTACCAAATGAGAAATTGTCGATAGAGATGTAGACTTGACTGATGGACACCCCTCCGTTGTCGTCGGCTCCCATCTTTAAATAGGCAATCATTTTGTGATCTTGCCAGGTTACGCGCGACTTTGCGTGCAACTCGCATCCTCCGACAAAAGAGCCAAAATTCGGGGTTTTGTCGGTGGGCACGGTGATGTTGGCTGGATTGAATTCAGAGGAACTGCTGTTCGAACCTAAATTGGAGTTTCCGAAAAACTCGTAAAATGTGCCGATTTGGGTGGTGCCGCCAAGACCGAAGTCGACGCCTCTATCGGGGTCGTGAAACATAAAACGAGGGTCACTCAAATCACGGTGTGCTTTCTGGAAGAAACCCAATTCATTGGCATATTCGCGGATGTTGTCATTGATAGTATCATAATCCTGTGCCTTGAGACAGGTTATTGATGATAGAAGAACGATAATGAGTATAATTTTTTTCATAGGCTAGTTATTATTGGGTTAACGTTGGATTCTGTCGGGATTCTGACTGGCAAATTTGGCCCAGTCGGTGGCCGACGAAGTCCGTTTTTTCTTAGGTTTCGTGTAGTTGACGTCTTTACCCTTATCAAGATAATGGCAAACTGCTGCTGCCAAAGCATCAGTAGCATCAAAGAACTCTGGCACCTCATTGAATCTCAGCATGGCTTGGAGCATCTTCATCACCTGTTCCTTTGAGGCACTTCCGTTGCCCGTGATGGTCTGCTTGATGGTCCTTGGGGCATATTCGAAGATAGGTATGTCACGATACAAGGCTGCGGCCATGGCCACTCCTTGTGCTCGTCCTAACTTCAGCATCGACTGTACGTTTTTTCCGAAGAACGGGGCTTCGATGGCCATCTCGTCAGGCTTGTATTCCTCGATGATTTCCAACATGCGTTCGAAGATTTTCTTCAGCTTCAAGGCCTGATTGTCGAGTTTTCCCAACTTAAGTACCCCCATACGAAGGATACTCAGTTCCTTGCCTTTTTGCAGAAGAACCCCATAACCCATCACAATGGTACCCGGGTCAATGCCTAATATGATTCGTTCTTCGCTGTCCATACCGCTGTCTTACATCAGTTTCTGATAGAATTGCCACCATTTGTCGGGCAACTCGTTGTTCAAAGCTTGCTCATAATCCGACTTGGAGCATGGAATGAAATGATGACGTTCATAACGTGGGTCATCGGCGTGCATGAACGACATGTCAATCCACCATTTTCCCGTAATCTTGTGACAGAGGAAGATGATGTTCTCGCCACCATCGGCAATCTGAACATTGAATCGCTTAAAATCTGTGCTTTCTAAAGTTGGAAGGTCGTCCTGCCGTTGACTGAATCCTTCTACAAAATACCAAATCATCTCGGCAATCAAATTAGCCGTCCTTGAGTTGATGTCATAATGTGGATTGTATTCGAAGAAACCTATCGACGACAGCTTGAAACTCAGTCCTGCGTAACGTGTCATCTGACAGGCTTCCTCTCCATTAAATCCGTTTGGTGAGGCATTCTTCACGCCAGGCGCATCAGCCGCACGAATAGCACTCATGTCGATGCTGAGGATGTTGGCATTACGAATCAATGGCTCAGTGGATTCTAAGTTCTGCTTCAGATGCCCCAACCGATAGATGTCAAACAACAGCTGCTTCATCAAGTCAATGTTCTCGTTGTCGACATAATACGACTGATAGCCAATATTGGTAAAGTTAAACAAGAAGTTTGGCTGATGGAGGATGATATGACTGAGATATGAATGTGAATTTAATGTCTCATTGTCGTTGCCCAAGTCAAAGATAGGGTCAATGGCTGCAATGTTGACTAGCTTTCCAGTAGGCTCATAGACCTGGTACATGGGGTAAGTCATATCTTGACTTCCACCGATGATGATAGGCACAATATGATTTTTCATCAATTCGGTAAGAACCTGATTCAGAGCATAATAAGTATCTGATATTTCTTTACCCTCTTTGATGTTTCCTAAATCGATGATTTTGATTTCATCCCAGTGGTTGAAGAGTTGATAGAAGGCTTTGCGGATATAGTCGGCACCATCGGCGCAGCCATGATTATCGATGGCTCCGCGTTCTTCTTTGACACCGACGATGGCGAGTTGATAGCCTTCTATATCAGGGAAGTCGTCTTCCTCGCGGTATATGGTCATAGTCTCGCCAAAGGTTTTTGTCCCGGGACGTGTATTTCCTACGAAGCATTTGTCTGGCACTGGGTCCAGAAACAAGCTGATTTCCATTCGTTTTTCAATTTAAGTTTTGAGCGGTAAAGATACCAAAAAAGTTGCGTAGAGAGAGTCTCTGCGCAACTTTTTTTGATGACATCAAAATGTCAGTATGTTTACTTCTGGTAGATCTTCTGCCAGTTCTTGTATTCACGTTCCTGCCATGGTCCGTTGTGGTAGACATAGGATGCGATGAGCGGGATGACGGTGGTACCTTCAGCGTAGACCATCTGCTGCAGTTTCTCGCTGACCTTACCCCATGAACCTGCTTCTAACAGTGTTGAGGATGAGCAAGCGCCGTCGCGGACGTCAGCCACAGTGATTTGGATAGCATATTTGTGCATTGGGACCTCGTAACCCAGAATCTCAGCGCAGACAACAGTGTCTTGAGCGAAGTTCTTAGGAGTACCGCCACCGACCATGAACAGACCGGTTTCAGGTGCCTGCATCTTGATTTCGGTCAGTTCGATGAAGTCACGGACTGAGTCGATGCTGACATATTTCTCACCTTTGTGAGTACGTTCCCACTGGTGCTTACCAATACCGAAACCAGCTGATGAGTCACTGAATGCTGGACAGAAAATCGGCACGCCACATTCGTAGCAAGTCTGAATCAGACTGTCCTTCTTAACGGATCTGCCATCATGCAGCCACTTACCTAAGTTCCAGATGAACTCACGGGATGAATAAGGACGTGGTTCCAGCATGTTTGACAGTTCGTAGGTAGCGTTGTCGCAAGCCTGAAGCTGCTCTTCATCAATATAAGTGTCATAAATACGGTCAATGTAAAGCTCACGTAAAGTGGTATCCGGAATGACGTTTTCCTTCTCACCAATGTAGTGCTTGAACCCAAGAGCTTCAAATAAGTCCATGTCGATGATGGAAGCACCCGTGCTTACAACGACGTCGACCATCTTGTTACGTACCATGTCGACATAAACCTGCATACAACCAGCTGCTGAAGTGGAACCAGCAATGGTCAGAATGTTGGTGCAACTCTTTTCCTGACACATCATCATTAAGATATCTGCTGCACGTGCGGTGTCACGTGAGGTGAACGACATCTTGCGCATTGCGTTGATAAGTTCGGTAGAGTCGTAACTCTTGATGTCGATGTGCTCGACAACTTCTTTCAGTAATTCTTTCTTCTCCATGATTAATTATTTGTTTGTTGATGGGTTATTTCTTTATTGTACTTTTTCTCTTTGTAGTGGCCTTTGGTGCTGACTTGGGGTCTGCCTCCACCAAAGCTAAACATGCTTCGTATGTCAAAGTCTCAGGAATGATGCTCTTGGCAATACGATAATTCTTTTTCTTATAGGAGACATACGGACCGAAACGGCCATTCATCACCTTCATCTCTGGGTCTTCTTCGAAGACACGGATGGTGTTCTCCACGTCTTTCTTACGCTTCTCTTCGATAAGCTCAATGGCTCTCTCAATGTCAAGATCCGATGGGTTGTCAGTCTTGGCCAGACTGTAGAACGTGTTGTTGTGCTTGATATATGGACCGAAACGACCAACCGCTACACTGACTTCTGCATCTTCATAGGTGCCTAAAATACGTGGGAAATCAAACAACTTCAACACCTCATCCAAAGTGATGGATTCGATGCTCTGGTCTTTGTGAAGACCAGCAAAACGTGGCTTCTCCTCCGATTCAGTGTCACCAATCTGTGCAACAGGACCGAAACGACCGACTTTTACATATACATTCTTGCCGCTGACAGGGTCAACACCCAACAGCTTCTCACCACTGAATTTTCCAGAGTTCTCGGTAGTGCTCACGATGTTCTTGTGGAAACTTGCATAAAAATCCTTAATCATCGAGTTCCACTCACACTGTCCCTCCGAAATCTTATCGAATTCCTTCTCAACATTTGCCGTGAAGTTGTAATCGATGATGCTTTCAAAATACTGCAGCAAGAATTTGTTGACCAAGACTCCAATATCGGTTGGTAATAACTTACCCTTCTCAGCACCATACGTTTCTTTACCCTTCTTTTCGGTTATCTTGTTGTTTTTCAGTGAGATAACTTTATATTCCATCACTTCACCTGGGACATCGCCCTTGGTGACGTATTCTCTCTTTTGAATGGTAGAGATGGTTGGGGCATAGGTTGAAGGACGACCAATGCCGAGTTCTTCCATCTTCTTCACGAGGCTAGCTTCGGTGTAGCGGAGTGGGTGACGGGTGTAGCGCTGCTGTGCTTCCATCTTCTCAAGTTCCAGGTTCATTCCGACCTCGATAGGAGGGAGGATGCTGGCTTTTTCTTCAGCTCTATCATCATCGTAACTCTCCATATAGACCTTCAGGAATCCATCGAAAAGGATGACTTCGCCAGAAGCGGTGAACTGACGGTCAGAAGTGGAGATGCCGATGTTGACATTGGTTCTTTCAAGTTGTGCATCAGCCATCTGTGATGCGATGGTGCGCTTCCAGATGAGTTCGTAGAGACGACGCTCATCAGCAGTACCTTTAATAGTATGTTGGTCGAGATACGTAGGACGGATAGCTTCGTGTGCTTCCTGTGCTCCCTTGGTCTTCGTCTGATATTGACGAGTCTTCACGTATTCTTCGCCATAATTTTCGGTGATTTCTTTTTTAGCCATGCCCAATGCGAGACTCGACAGGTTGACGGAGTCGGTACGCATATAGGTGATTTTACCAGATTCATACAGCTGCTGAGCCAGACGCATGGTGTTGGCTACCGAGAAGCCTAACTTACGTGCGGCTTCTTGTTGCAGGGTAGAAGTGGTAAATGGAGGTGCTGGATATCTTGCGGCAGGCTTCTTCTCGATGTTTTCGACCTTATAGCTGGCCTCTTTGCAGGATTCCACAAAACGACGAGCTTCTTCTTCCGTCTCAAAACGATTGGGAAGGTCAGCAGATAAGTTGAACTCCTGTCCGTTCTGGATGAAAGAGAACTGAGCCGTGACACGGTAGGCGCTGGTCTGAACGAAATTCTTGATTTCCTCTTCACGTTCAACAATCAGACGGACTGCTACGGACTGAACACGACCTGCCGACAAAGATGGCTTTACCTTCTTCCACAACAGTGGAGAGAGTTCATAACCCACTAAACGGTCCAACACACGACGTGCCTGCTGAGCTGCCACCAAGTCCATGTCAATGGTCCTTGGATTCTCAATAGCATTCAAAATGGCTGATTTGGTGATTTCGTGGAACACGATACGCTTGGTGTTTTTGTCCTTCAAGCCCAAGGCTTCATAGAGATGCCATGAGATGGATTCTCCCTCACGGTCCTCATCGGATGCCAACCAAACCGTTTCGGCCTCCTTCGATAATTTCTTCAACTCAGTTACCAACGACTTCTTGTCATCGCTGATTTCATATTCAGGTTCAAAATCCTTTTCTATGTTGACACTCAGAGTGTTTTTATTCAAATCGCGGACGTGACCATAACTCGATTTTACTGTGTATTCTTTGCCTAAAAAGCCTTCAATTGTCTTGGCTTTGGCGGGAGACTCAACTATGACTAAGTTCTTTGCCATGCTCTTCTAATATATTTTTTGAGGTATAATACCTCGAATTTGCGACGGCAAAAATAGTATTTTTTATTTTTGCGCTATGGAAAAATTTCTTCATATCGTTTTTAAGGCTGCTCTGGAAGCCGGTAAAACCATCCTCGAAGTCTATCAAAAACCCTTCGAAGTGGCCCTAAAAGACGATGCTTCGCCCGTTACACAAGCAGATATCCAAGCCAGCAATATCATCAAAAAAAATCTTCAACCCACCCAACTTCCTTTCGTCAGCGAAGAAGATATTCCCGGTGATAGGTCGTCATTTTCCCGCTATTGGCTCGTCGACCCTCTTGATGGCACCAAGGAATTTGTCCGTCACAACGATGAGTTCACAGTCAACATCGCACTCATCGATAACAAAAATCCCGTTCTGGGTGTCATCTATGCCCCGGTTTTCGACACGTTATGGTATACTATTAATAAAGGTGTATTTAAAGTGTGTCATGCCTATGCAACCTATCCCAGTTGGACCCCCCAACTTCTGACTCCTGCCGACGGTCCTTTACATCGTCCTTATACTGTCCTCGTCAGTCGCTCCCATCGTACCCAAGAAGTGGATGACTATATCAACCACATATTACGCCCCCAGCATCCCGACCTTGTCATCAACTCCCAAGGTTCCAGTCTCAAATTTGCTCAACTCATTGAGAACAATGCCGATATCTACGTCTGCTACAGCAAGACTAAAGAATGGGATACCGCTGCTGCCGATGCTCTTCTCACCGCCTTCGGAGGCCACGTACTCCGCATCTCCGATGGTCGTCCCCTCGAATATAGCAAACTCGATTACCCCAACCCACCCTTTGTGGCAGTCAGGTGTTGAACATAAATACAATTTAGAACAAATCAATATGAAAAAACAAATCAACTTTCTTTTACTGGCAGTAGTAATGGCTGCCTGCAACAGCAACAAGGTTGAGACCTTTGCTGTAGATGTGAATCTTGCCAATGCTGACGGACAGACGGTCTACCTGCAAAAATACGCAGGAGAGGAACTCGTTACCCTCGACTCGGCTGTCATCAACAACTGGGATGCTTCTTTTAAGACTCCTGTGTGCAGCGACAACGAGATGTATTATGTCATGACTGAAGGATGGCGCCGCCCCGTGGCTTTCTTTACCGACAACCACGATGTGCGTCTCGAAGGCGATAAGGACAACCCTAATGCTATTGTCATTACCGGCTCAGAGTCACAAGATAAAATCGTTGCCTTTACCGAAGGATTTAATGAGATTGACGCGCGTCTTGACTCCATCGGAGAACTTCTTCAACAGGCTAAGATGGCTGGCGATGAAGCCCTCGTTGAACAACTGCAACAGCAGTATGACGACACTGAAGAAAATCAAAAGATGTATTGCTTCGATTATGTTTGGGATAACCCTGCTGATGTGACCGCACACTATGTGCTGTATCGTTATAAATGGGCTTTTGGTCCTTGTGAGATTCGTAGCATGATTGAGAATATTGCTCAAGCCGACAGCACCATCACCTCCAGCAACCTTGTCCTTGCCAAGACTTATCTCGAAAAACAAGAACGTGTACAAGCCGGTCAACCTATCATCGACTTCACTCAGAACGACCCAGAAGGTAATCCTGTCACCCTCTCACAACTCGCCGAGGGGAAGCTTCTTCTCATTGACTTCTGGGCTTCGTGGTGCCCCGACTGTCGTAAGGCCAATCCTGACGTGGTGAAAGCCTATCAACTCTACCACGAACAAGGCTTTGATGTGCTTGGCGTGTCATTCGATACCAATAAAGAAGCATGGCTTGCAGCCATCGAAAAAGATGGTCTGACCTGGACTCAGGTATCCGACCTCCAGGGTTGGAACAATGCAGCAGGGGCTCTCTATGCGGTATCATTCATACCTCAGAATGCCCTTATCAAGGATGGTGTCATTGTGGCCCGCAACCTCGAAGGTGAGGCGCTGTTCAATGAAATCGAGTATAGGTTGACAAACCATTGATAATGAATAAAAAAAGAGCTCCCAACTGAGAGCTCTTTTTTTATATCCAATGGAAAAAGGAGAGGACGTCTTGTGGTCCTGCCTTGTTATTTACAGTCTATTAGCCAGTTCTTCTTCCAGTTTCTCGCCTCTGAGACCTTTGGCTACGATGATACCGTTTTCGTCGATGAGGAGGTTGCTTGGAATATAATAAATAAGGTATTCGTCGCTGACGGTACCTTCTGCGTCACGAACGTGAGTCCAAGGCAGCTGGTCAGCCTCAACAGCCTTAATCCAGTCTTCAGCATTGCGGTCGATGGAAATGCCCAGCACGTTGAAGCCAGCCTCGTGATACTTTTCATAGGCAGCCTTGACGATAGGATTCTCACCACGGCATGGTCCACACCATGAAGCCCAGAAGTCGACCAAGGTCAGTTTGCTGCCCTTGAGATACTCTGATAAGGTGACCTCTTCGCCTTCAGCTGTTGGAAGTGTGAAGTCGATATATGAATGACCTTCCGAGATATTCTCTAATTTTTCAATATAAGTATTTAAATCCTTACTATAGATTGATTCGGTGGTGAAGGCGCTGACATAGTCTTTCAGTTCATCCAGCGTGCAGTCTTGCTTCATCTCGTCGAGGATATAGTGGGCGATGAAGTTGTCGCCATGTTCTATGATGTAGTTTGCCTGGTAGTCGTTTCTTTGTTCCATGAGTGCATCACCCTGGGCGCTCAGTTCTTCCATACGGACACTGTCGTTGTTGTTATAGGCTTCGTCCATCTGTTCGTATAAAGCCATGATTTGTCGGGTGATTTCATTTTCGCCATTGCGATACTCGTTGTATTGAGTTTGAGCGGCACCGCCCATGATTTCAACATCTTTTGGGTTTTGGATATCGCCGACCACGGTGACATCTTCGTTGCCAGGGAAGAACTGCATGGAACCTCTCTTACCTTTGATGCTGAGTGTGTAAAGCATCTGAGGGTCGTCGTTCTCTGCCTTGAAGTTTGCCATTTCGTTGACAAAATAAGCGGTGTCGATAACGGTTGCTTTGTTGTCGACAATCTTTTTGAGGATGATAGCGGTGCTATCTTCAGCATTGGTCAGGTTCACATTGACAGTGAAAGTGTTGTCCTTTGGTCCGCATGACACCAGTCCTATTGCGGCCGTAAGAAATAATAAATGCTTTTTCATTGTATGATAAGTTTATTTGATGTTATCTATAAATCAAACTTCTAACTTCCTCAAGCATTATTCTCTCGTTTTTTTGGTGGGTGAGAAGAGATACAGGATGAGGAGTATGAGGAAGGTGGAGACGGGTACGCTGATTAAGATTTTGAGGATAGCCTGGCCGATGAGGTGGAAGCTGAATCCTTCGAACATAAACAGGGTGAAGTTATGTATGGCGACCATGCATAGGGTATAGCCTAAGAACCATTTAAAGTCGAGGGTACCGAGACGTGGTTCTTGGTTGTTTTCAAATTTCTTAGTGCCTGAGACGAGGCGTATGATGCTTGGGCGACAGAAGGCCATCAGGGTAGTAGCCCCGGCATGGAGTCCAGGGGTACCCATAAACAGGTCGACGACGATACCTATGCCAAATCCTGAGATTAGCAGCTGCCATCCGGGCAGGTTGATAGGTAGCAGCATCACGAAGAGGATGTAGATATAAGGGTGTACATAACCTCCTAAGCGGATGTGGTTGATGATGAGCACTTGGGCGATGACCAGTACCACAAAACGGATGATGTTCATTAAGGTTCTGTTCATAGCTTCGGGAGGTTGTTTTGGAGGGAATCGAGTTCTCTCTTGTTGGTATGATGTATCACGTAAACGTTTTTCAGACTGGAGAAATCGGTGGCGAAACGCACCTTGGCTTTGTTCAGGTCGTGGCTTGGTGATTCAATGAGTTCAACGACGGTGGCTGCCATCAGGTCTTTAGGGAAGATATACGAATAAGAGCTGGTCACCACGGTGTCGCCTTCTTGGAGTTGGAGGTGGGTTGGGATGTCATCAATCATACCATAACGGTAGTTGGTGGTTTCCCAACGCAGGTTGGCCAGGTGTTCGTTGTTTTTGAAACGAACGCTGATGTTGGTATAGCTATGCAGCAGACTGATGATGGTGGCATAATGTTGACTGACGTCTGACACGATGCCGACGATGCCTTCGGTTGAAATCACGCCCATGTCTTTTTCGATGCCGTCAGCTCTACCTTTGTTGATGATGATGTAGTTGTTGGGTTCGTTGACGGAGTTGTTGACGACGCGGGCGGGGATATACTCGTAGATGGTATCGGCGTTGATGACTTCTTGATAGCTTGTTATCGTATCGGTTTCAACACTCAGCATACGTCGTAGTTGTGCATTTTCTTCCGCTAATTCGCGGTTGATTTTGCCCAAACGGAAATAGTCACCGATACTGGTACCAGTTTCATAGACTTTCCCTACGAGGTCGTTGGTGGTGTTCACACTCTTTTGATGATGATAGTCGAGCGACGACGACATCATCACGATGCACAGCACTTCGAGAACCAGAAACAGGATGACGAAGTGATGTTTCTGTATGAAGCGGATGAGGTTAAACATTACTTAATCAAGAAGGTGAAGCGGTCGAAGTTCTTCAGGGCGATGCCGGTACCTCTTGCGACGGCACGCAATGGGTCTTCTGCAACATGGATAGGCAGCTTGGTCTTGGCGGCCAGACGTTTGTCGAGGCCACGGAGCAAAGCACCACCACCCGTCAGATAGATACCTGTACGGAAGATATCAGCAGCCAACTCAGGAGGAGTTAACTCCAGAGCGTTGAGCACTGCGGTCTCAATCTTCATGATACTCTTGTCGAGGCAATGTGCAATCTCTGAGTAGTTGACCTTGATTTCCTTCGGGATACCGCTCAGCATATCACGACCTTGGACAGCGAAGTCTTGTGGTGGATTGTCCAGTTGTGGAATGGCAGCACCGACTTCAATCTTGATACGTTCGGCGGAACGTTTACCAATGATGATGTTGTGTTGCTTACGCATGTATTCTTCGATATCGGCATTGAAGTCATCACCAGCGATACGGATGGATTTGTTGTTGACAATACCACCCAATGCGATGACGGCAATTTCAGAAGTACCGCCGCCTATGTCGATAATCATGTTGCCTGTTGGTTCAAGCACGTCGATGCCGATACCAATAGCAGCTGCCATAGGTTCGTGAATCAGACGGACTTCCTTAGCGCCTGCCTGTTCAGCAGAGTCTTTAACAGCACGCTCTTCCACCTCGGTGATACCAGATGGAATACAGATGACCATCTTTAAGCTTGGTGGAAACAGCGTGTTCTTGAAGTTAATCATACGAATCATCTCGCGCATCATGAACTCTGCAGCCTGGAAGTCAGCAATAACGCCGTCACGCAGAGGACGAATGGTCTTGATGTTATCGTGTGTCTTACCATCCATCATCATAGCTTTCCTTCCTACAGCAATGATTTTCTTGGTATCTCTTTGAATAGCCACGATGGAAGGCTCGTCAACGACTACCTTGTCGTTGTATATTACGATAGTATTGGCCGTGCCGAGGTCAATAGCAATCTCTTTGTTTAAGAATGAAAATGCACCCATTTGTGTGGTTGTATTATGGTTTGTGAATGTTCTTAATGTTTAAAATGGCGGAAGCCTGTAAATACCATACTGATGCCTTTGTTGTTGCAACAGTCGATAGAGTCTTGGTCGCGTACCGAACCTCCAGGTTGGACAATGGCGGTGATGCCGGCTTCATGAGCCAGTGTCACACAATCGTCGAATGGGAAGAAGGCATCGGAAGCCAACACAGCACCTTGCAGGTCGAATCCAAACGATTTGGCCTTTTCGATGGCCTGACGCAGAGAGTCGACACGAGAAGTCTGGCCGATACCAGAAGCACATAACTGATGGTTCTTCACCAAGGTGATGGCGTTGGAACGACTGTGTTTTACCACTTTGTTGGCAAAAATCATATCGTCAATTTCAACCTTGGAAGGCTGCTTCTCAGTGACTACACGGAAGTCATTAGCCGTCTCAGAGTGAAGGTCACGGTCCTCAACAAGATATCCGTTCAAGGCTGTCTTAACGGTCACGGAACGATAAACATCGTTCTTCAGACGCAACACAACACGATTTTTCTTTGAGAAGAGCATGTCGAGCACTCCAGCCTCGTAGTCAGGAGCTACAATCACCTCGATGAATAACTTGTTGATTTCTTCAGCAGCATCAATGTCGATGGGACGATTGCAAACCAACACGCCTCCGAAAGCTGATACGGGGTCACCAGCCAAAGCTGCCATATAGGCCTCTTTGACGGTAGGACGACATGCAATGCCACATGGATTGTTGTGCTTCAAGATGGCAAAGCATGGGTCATTAAACTCACGAACCAGAGAAAGACCTGCTTCAAGGTCTAACAAATTATTGTACGACAGCTCTTTGCCGTGAAGTTTCTCGAAGATGGCATCCAAATCGCCATAGAAGAGACCCTTCTGATGAGGGTTCTCGCCATAACGCAAAGTCGTGCCTTTGTCTTCACAGATTCTCAGTTCCTGCTGTTCGTCGTCCTTGCTGAACCAGCCATAGATAGCACTGTCGTAATGGGAACTGACAGCGAAAGCATAGGTGGCAAAACGGCGACGGTCAGCCAAAGTGGTCTCGCCATTCTGCTCCTGCAAGAGCTTCGTCAACTCTGCATAATGCTTCTGTGAAGGAACGATAAGAACGTCGTTGAAGTTCTTTGCACCGGCACGAATCAATGAGATACCACCGATGTCAATCTTCTCAATGATGGCATCCGCATCGTCGGTGTGTGCCACCGTCTCCTCAAAAGGATACAAATCGACAATGACTAAATCGAACTGAGGAATCTCATAACGAGCCATCTCCTCCTGGTCCGATTCCAACATCGTACGACCCAAAATTCCGCCAAGTACTTTGGGATGAAGCGTCTTGACACGACCACCCAAAATGGATGGATAACCCGTCAGCGACTCAACGGTCTTAACGGATGGGTCTAAGTTACGAATGAAATCGTAAGTACCCCCAGTAGAGTATATCTGAACCCCTTGACTCTTCAACAAAGAGACAATGGTATCAAGTCCTGTTTTGTAATATACTGATATTAAAGCAGTTTTAATCTTTTTTGTAGCCATGAAATTTGGAAAATTTTGATAGTGCAAGATTACCAAAAATCCCAATACTACGCAACTCTATTTTTCAACTTTTTTTATTTTTAATTTATAATGTAATATTATCAATAGATTTATAAACTATTATTATATAAAACTGTTTAATCATCAACAATAATAATCATCGTTTCATCATTCAGAACTCTAATAAAGAAGGCCTCTCCAGGGAGTATCTCTCCGCTCGTGCAACGCTCGATATGGTCACCCGCAATACGATAAAATTCCGTAATGGAGTCTTCTCCGATGAGCACATTGCTCATGCTGAGGTTGTGTGGATAAGGATTACCGATGAGGTTGTAACCACGGATACCCTCAAAGGTGGCTCTGCTGTATGCGACGGCATAGTTCGTCTCACCCGATGGGTTCAGAACACCCTTCATGACCAAATCGGTGGTCTCTCCTTCACCATCACCACTATTGGAATACAGGAATCCGCCTCCAGGATAGAAGAGATAAGTATAGTCGTTTTCAACTTGCCATTCCTGCTGGTCACATCCTTCACAGTAATAATACAAGTCGAAAGTGTTCGACTGCAGGTTCTGTATCGTCGGATAATACATTGGTGAAGCAATGCCATACCAACCATCAGTTTGGTCGGTGGCATTCACGATAGTCTTGTGGAAAGTGGCTTGAACGTTCTGACTGCCGCAGTAGAACTGTCCCCCGTCATCGATGACAAGTTGTTCAGGAACAGCGGTGTTGATGGCGTTAACCCTGAGTGTCTGTCCCGACAGAATCTCAACATTAGCATCGTCCACAAAAATGATTTCATTGGCATTGGCGAGGTCGTCGACTTCACAGTGAGTGTTTACATATACCCTGTTCTTGGTCGTCGGCAACGCATTCTTGCTCCAGTTATTGATATCGCTCCAATCAGCATTGTCACGACTGTTGAAAATATTGAATGGCTCAACAGTGACCCAATCCGTCATAATTCCATCATTGTCATAGAAGGATTCATAAGTTGTAAAAACTCCTCCTTCTCCCTCTATAAAGTAATTATCAATATGGGCATCTGATGGAGAGGTAATCTCGGTTCCGAATAAGGCTATGCTTGAACAATACAGAGTTTGAACTTCTTGACCCTGCATGGTCACCTTGGCATTGTCGATGATAGCATTTCTCGTTTTAATTCCATAACTGATTCCATCAATGGTGATACGACATCCATCTTTGATGAAGATAGAGGTGTTTTCTACATCTCCATAAATGCCACAGTCTGCTCCATCTATATAAATGTTACCTGTTCCAGTGATGGTATCATTGTATCCATACAAGTAGAAACCAAAATCACCACCACCCAGATAGTTGTCACCAATCAAACGAATCGTGAGTCCTTCGATGTAGGATTCAACGCCCTTTGCACCATCTTCTGCGGTAATTGCCATATCGTTGAGCGTCAGAGTCTTTGTCTCATCATCGTACCATACCGTTCCGTCTTCAAGCACATCGTCACAATTGAAAGCATCAACCGTTATGCCATTGACTATCAAGTTGTAGGTTTTAGGACTGATAATAACATTTCCATAATAGCGTTGATTTCCATTATATACAAAGTTATTGTGATAACTTCCAGATGATGGGGTGGTGATTTCAACATGGTCAAGAATCAGATGTTCAAAACCATAGATGGAACTCATCATCGTGGAGCTGCTATTAGCTGTTACATTACTTCGATTGATGATTAAATCATAATTACCGCTGATAATACCAGTGGAAGTTAGGTTACAGCCTCCTTGAATGGTGCAATCTCCGCCAAATGCATAGATGCCATAACTACTTGAACCTGAAGTAACAAGGTCAAGATTGCCATTTCCTTCAATAGTGAAAGCCTTAGAGGAGTAAATAAGGGTAGTGTTTGAAGAAATCGTGTTGGAGCCCTCCACTTCGATAACAAGATTGGGTATATTGTTTTCGATTCCAGAATTGTATTCGACTTCAATATTTGTCTCATAGAGCGTCAGCGTGTTTTCCAACACGTCATATCGGACGGTTCCATCATATAGTATATCATCAGCATTGAATGCATTGACATGCACACCAGCGACCCACAAATCATAGAAAGGAATAATCTCGACGGCATCATCATAGATAACTCCTTGACTATAGACACTCCGATTTTGATAGGTGCCATCTTCTGGACTTGTGAAGCCTACCTTGTTCAAATTCAAATTGGAGAATCCACAGATAGCACTTCGATATGGAGAGAGAGTAGTTCTGTAGGCCAATACAAAGCTGCTGTCAATCGTGAGAGTATGGTCTTGCGAACCATAGATACCCGAATAATTATCGTACTCTCCGGTTCCGCAAATTACCACATTGCATCCGCCCCGGAATGTAAGGTCACAATTGTCGGCGTAAAAACCATCATTACCAGTGATATAGATAGTGCCCGTACCTGTAATCGAAATGTCTTTGTTGGAATAAATACCCGTGTTGTTCGAGGTGATATAGTTTAGACCTTTGCTTTCAATGGTAAGATTTTCAATTTGATTTAAAATACCTTGTACATTTCCAGCTGAAATGCTAGCTCCATTCAAAGTCAGCGTGTTGGTGGCGGAATTGTAACTCACCTTGCCGTCGCCTAACACATCCTCAGCATTAAAATCGGAAACGGTAACATTGGCAACACGTAGGTCAAATTCGGTTGCTATGAACACTTCGCCGTAATAGATATGACCCATATAATAAACATTCAGGTCGTGATAAGAGCCGTTCGCTGGCAAAGCCCATGTCGAATTGGTGAGGCTCACACTGCCAAAACCATAAATGGCGCTTTGTGAGTCTGAATAGTTGTTTGCTATCACAGTACTATGATTGATAAAGAGAGTGCGAGTACTCTTGCCATAAATACCTGCCCCGTCATAATCGCTGGTTCCTGTAGTGTAGATGGTACAGCCTCCTTGAATGGTGAGGTTGCCTCCTGCAACATAAATACCATCCGAGCCCGTAACATGGAGAGTTCCTTCTCCTTCAATAGTAAACTCCTTAGTTGAACAAATTCCTTGCGTGGTAGAAGTAATGGTGTTGTCTCCTTGCAATACGATGGTCAAATCAGGTATTTGGGAAAAGATACCATTTGCTGCGCCGCAATCAATGTTGACTCCATTCAGGGTCAAAATGTTGTTGAAGGCATCGTAACTAATCGTGTTATCACCGAGAATATTGCCTGCGTTCATATATGTAACCGGAATGTTTTTGATTACGAGGTCGTAGGCAGGCATCAAGATGATAGTACCATAATATAACTCATCGTTTTGGTTCCAAAAAGCTTGGTTATGATAGGTTCCACCAACAGGGGTGTCAATAATTACATTTGTGAGCGCAAGGTCACCAAAGCCTCGAATTGCACAACAGTTCTCGTTTAACGAGGTGGCTGTGACACAGCTTTGTATAATGGTCAAAACCGAAGTGTTATTTCCTCGAATGCCCGCTCCTTCAATTTCGTTGTTTCCTGTTGCATTGATGATACAACCATCTTGGATGGTGAGGTTGCATCCATAAGTGTAAATGCCATCCTCACCCGTGATATCAAGGGTTCCCTTACCCTCAATGGTAAAGTCTTTTGAGGAATATATACCCGAAACGTCAGAAGTTATGGTATTGAGTCCTGATAGATGGATGGAAAGGTTAGGAATTCCATTTATAATTCCCTCAAGACCGGATACCTCAAAGTTGGCACCATTTAAAGTCAAGGTGTTACTGGAAGCGTTGTAGTTGACCGTTCCATCACCAAGCACATCGTCGGCATTCAGCATACTGACTCGGTTGCCTTTTACCCACAAGTCATATTCTACGGGTTCGATGACAATCAATTCTTGATATAAGTTTTCTTCTTGGTCGTACACCTGTCCGTCGGTAAAGTGAGCTGAATTCGGTATGGTGAAATCAACGAGATTGAAATATACTGTTGAGAAATGACAGATACCACTGTTTTGGGTCGAAGCGGAAGAAGCTGTTACGTAACTCCGGTCAATGGTCAGTGAATGGGAAGAAGATGTAGAATAGCCATCAATACCCGCCACATTACCAGTAGAGGTAGCTGTTGCATTTACGTGACAACCGCCCTGAATGGTGAGATTACAGTTCCGTGCGACGATACCATTGCTTCCCGTTACATTAAGGGCACCAGGACCATCGATGGTCATGCCGTAGTAGAACAAGATACCATTATGTGTAGAATTGATGGTGTTGGTTCCTTCTACAAACAAGGTCAAATCGTGAATGGAATGAATAAGACCAATATTGTCGCTGGCTTCAACCGTAGCATTGTTCAAGGTCAAGATATCGTTGTCGGCATCGTAGCTTATGGAACCAGAGATGCCGGGACCAGTGACATGACTTGCATTGAGTGCCGTCACCTGTATACCATTCACCCACAAGCTATAAGTGATAGGCGTAATTTCGATTTGTCCATAATAAGCTACTCCATCATAAAACACATACCTGTTTTGATAATATGCTCCCCATGGCGATTGAAATTCTGTTTCCACAAATTCGAGACTGCCAAAACCATAGATGGCGCTCCAATAAGTCGAATTGCTTTGTGCTGTCACATAACTCAAATCAACAATCAAAGAATAATCTTCCCCGCCTCGGATAGCACTTCCATTCACATAGGTTCCCGTAGCATTCAACACACATCCTCCTTGAATGGTGATATTGCCATTTAAGGCTAAGATTCCTTCTCCGCCTGTGACATCAAGTGACCCCGTTCCTTCAATGGTTAAGTCGTAGAGTGTATAGATACAGAAGTCCGAAGTAGATGTTATAGTATTGGTTCCCGTGACATTAATCTTGAACCCCCTTAACATGCTGTAAATACCATACATTCCATGGGCATCGATGGAAGTGTTGTTCAAAGTCAAGATGCAGTGGTCCACATCGAAACTTACTGTACCATCGGACAGCACATCGTGGGCATTGAGACTTGTGACTTGCGTTCCAGCAACCCAGACATCATAGGTGATGGGGACAATGACTACAGGATTGGTGACAGCATTGCCATTCCCATCGACAACACACCGGTCGGAATTACTCCAAACGGCATCGTAAGGCTCTGTGATTTCACATCCCGTAATATCTAAACCTGAAAAACCGAAGATGGAGCCCTCTGTGGAATGAATGTTGACGGCCGTGACCTTAGCTCTCACATAAAGGTTGTATCCTTGACACCCAACAATGCCTCCATATCCACCATACTGTGTACCCGTGGCATTCACGTTGCCGCCTGCTGCTATGTGAAGGTCGGATTCATACGACATGATTCCATTACTGCCCGTGACATCCAGACTTCCTAAACCACCAATGGTGAGTTCCTCGGTCGTATAAATGCCATGTGACAGTGAGGTGATTGTACTTGTGTCATTTAAAATAATGGTCAGATTCTCTATAGAATTACTAATGCCCGAGTTACCAAGGTAATTGGTGATAGTGGCCTTGTCGAGAGTAAGCTGGTTATAATAATTATCATAACTCACCAAACCTGTTATGCCAGGACCGGTGATGTGGTCCTGATTGGCTGTGGTAACCTGAATGCCATTCACCCAAAGGTCATATTTCCAAGGTTCAATGGTGACCTCGTCATGATAGATGGCCCCCTGATTGTAAAGGTTTTGGTCGTGATAACTGCCGTTGCTTGGATTGATGATGTCTACCCGGTTGAGCGACATAGTGCTGAATCCGGAAATGGAGGCTTTGGTGGTCGAATTGGTATTCGCTTTCACATAGCATCCGTCGATGGTGAGTGAGCGACCCAAACTGCCATATATTCCTGCCGTTGTCCCCGTTCCGTAAGCATTCACACTGCATCCTCCCCGTATGATGAGGTTGCAATTCGAAGCCTGGATGCCCACCGAACCAATGGCGAAAAGACTTCCCGTTCCTTCAATCGTGAGGTTCTGTTGTGTCATAATACCACATGATGTTGACGAAAGGGTGTTATCTCCTTCCAAAACGATGCTGAGACCAGCAATTTGATTGTAGATGCTATAATCGGAATAGCTGTTGAGGTTGACGTTGTTCAGCGTAAGCTTGTTGTTGTCGGCATCATAGACAGCGGTACCATCGCCAAGAATATCCTCAGCGTTGAGCATGGTCACTCTTGTCCCAGCAACATAAAGGTCATACTTGGCAGGCTCTATGAGAACTTGTCCGGTATAGAGTGAGTTGTTGCTTTGAACGTTATGATTTTGGAATGTGCCATTTGCTGGCGTCAGAAATACCACATGGTCCAGATTCAACTCCTCGAATCCTGTGATAGCACTCACTGTTGTTGAGTTGCAATTGACCGTGACGGAACTCCTATTGATGAAGAGATTTGGATTGCCCCAACCATAGATTCCAGCATAATCCCCCATTCCTGTACCCGTGGCACGAATGGTACAACCATCTTGAATGGTGAGGTCCTTGTAAGCGACAATGCCATCTTCTCCTGTGACATTCAAGGTGCCAGTTCCGCCGATGATACATTTTTCCTGGGCGGCTAGTCCAACAAGGTTCGAGGTGATGGTGTTGGTTCCTTCCAACATGATTGTAAGATTGGGAATGAGACTTTCAATGCCCTTAAATTCACCGCCCGATATGGTTGCATTATTCAAAGTAAGGGTGTTGGTGACATCATCGTAACTTACTGAACCAGAAATGCCTGAGCCTGTGATATTCTCGCAGTTTTTGGAATTGACGATAATGCCTGCAACAGTAAGGTCGTAGTTGATAGGGCCGATGTTGACAAAATTGGTATAAAGAACATCATTTACATAGACATCGCGGTTTCGATAAGTCGCATTATTTGGTGTTTGGAATCCTACTCGATTAAAATTCACACTGTTAAATCCATGAATGGCGCTGCAACTGGTTGAAGGAGAAGAGGCATAAACCTGTGTGCAACGGTCGATGGTGAGATAGCTTCCGCTTCCAAAGCAATAGAAGCCTGCATGGTTGCCCGTAGCTGTTCCTGTTGCTATGACAGTGCAGCCTTCCCCAATCGTGAGGTGACTTGAGTCAAGATAAAAACCATCACTGCCAGTCACCATCAAATCTCCCGTTCCTTCAATGGAGAAGTCTTTTGAAGAGTATATTCCACAGCTGTTGGAGACAAGGGTGTTGTTTCCAATAGATACAATCTTTAAATCCGGGATGTTGTTGTTGATGCCACTGCGTTCACCTACGTTTATGTGGGCATCATATAGCGTCAGCGTGTTGCTGGAAGCATCATACCAAGCGGTGCTGTTTCCAAGGATGTTGGACGCATTCATGTAGGTTACCTGCGTATCACCAAGCCATAAATCATATTCGATTCTCTTTACCACGACTTCACCATAGTAAACATTTTCATTGCTATAAACCTCTTGGTTATGGTAACTTACATATTCGGGCTGTATGATGCCAACCTCATCGAATGAAAGAGTGCCAAAACCACAAATGGCACTGTGTGTCCTTGATGCCGAAACGGCTGTCACATTACATTGTTTGCCTCTGAAAATAAGCGAATGACCCGCAGAACCAGACAGAGCAGAATAGTTGCCCGATGCAATACCTGTCACATTGACGTTAACATTGTTGATTTCGAGATTGCCTTGATAGACATGGATGCCGTCGTTTCCAGAGACGCTGAGAGATGCAGAAGAAGGTCCTGTAATCTTTAAATTCTGCCCGTCGGAAAATATTCCTTTATGTCCCGATGATGTGATGGTGTTATCGCCAATTACATAGATTTCCAAGTCAGAGGACTTGCTCTTGATTCCTGGATAGGTACTGCTCGTGATGTTGGCATTGTTTAATGTCAGTCTATTTTGGGTAGGAGAGTATCTTACAGTGTGATTGCCAAGGATGTCATCCGCGTTGGCAGTGGTGACAGCCGTGCCATCAACCCAAATGTTAAAAGGCAAAGGCTTGATTTGAACCCGTCCGTAATAAACTTGTCCGTTGCTGAACACACAACGTTGTGACCGGTTGTAGACACCATCGGCTGGAGTGAAGAATCCTACACCAATACAGGTTAACCCCGTGAAGTTCTGAATGGGACTGTGGTTTCCTGTACCCGAGGAAGCCGTGACATCACCGTTGTTGATAGTGAGATATATTCCTCCTTTGATACCCGTCTCAGTACCTGTTGCGTTTACGGCACACTCATTACAGAAGGTGAGGTTGCAGTTGTTGGCATAAATACCATTTGTCCCTCCTGTGACCGAAAGACTGCCTGGTCCCTCAATCTGAAAATTAGCATTTGAATAAATACCATCAGAATTAGATAAAATGATGTTGTTACCTTCTAAATGTATAATAAGATTATTTACAGAACTGTTGATTCCTTTATTACTTTCAGCATCAATGTAAGCGTTGCTTAAGGTAAGGGTGTTGGAGTCGGAATTGAAACTTACCCTGCCATTGCCAAGTATGTCGTTGGCATTTTCGGCCGTGACACGAATACCATTAACTTCGAGATTGTAATGGCTTGCGACGATGCTCACTGGACCGTAATAGGCTTGTCCCCCCATGTAAGTGAATCCATTTACATCATAATTGATGGTAGATGAAGGAATAATATATTTTTCAAGGAAGAGATTCAGGGTCTGGAAACCACGGATAGCACTATAGTTCGTTTTTGGGGTTGCATAGAGGTTGCTTTCGGTGATGGAGAGAATGCCCGTGCCGACCATGCCGTTGCCGTTTAATCCTGTTGCATTGACTGAGCAACCATCTTGAATGGTTAGGTCTCCCATGACATTGATGCCATTATAACCTGATGATGTGAGAGAGCCTGTTCCCTTGAAGGTTACATCTTGTGTTGACGAGAAACCTGGAGCTGAACTTGCTCTAAGCACGTTGTCTCCTATCAGATTGATAACCAAATCAGGAATTTGGTTAAGAATACTCGGTTCAGTGTTGTTTGAAGTGTTGATAGACGCATCGTGCAAGGTCAAAATATTGGTGAATGGATTGTAGTTGACAGAGCCATCGTCCAGAACGTCATTGTAATTGGCAGCGGTGACTTGCTGTCCTCCCACCCAAAGATCGTATCCGGCTAATTTGATGATGACTTTATCTGTGACCATATTGCCTTGACTGTCGTATACATCCCTATCGTGGTAGCTGCCGTGTGAGGGGGTTGAGATTTCAGCACCATTGAATACAATATCTTGGAATCTTGATATGGGACTGCGGGATGACGAAGTTGATTTGGCTGTAACGGGAGTGTTGTAGATAGTGAATGTGTGACCGGTAGAGCCATAGATTCCAGCGCAGTTAGTAGTGCCTTTGCCAGTGGCGGTCAATTTTCCAAGGTTAATCAGCGTAAGATTGCCTTCGTTCATGAAGATACCGTCCTCTCCTGTGACTTTCAGTGTACCTTTACCTGTGATAGTTATGTTTTGATTTTCGGAATAAATACCTTCATCGTCGGAGGTGATAGTGTTTGTGCCAACGACATCGATGGTGAGTTCAGGAATCTCGTTGTTGATACCTGCGTGTTCATTACCTTTAATCTTGGCATTATTCAGTCTCAGGATATTATTCTCAATATCATAACGTACAGAGCCATCGCGTAAAATATCATTATAGTTTGACAGTGACACTCTGCGTCCTGCTATCCAGAGATTGAAATTGTTTGGGACATTCAGATTGATGGTGACTTGGCCGAAATAGGGTGAGTTTTGACTGTAGACTAATTGGTTTTGGTAGCTTGCGTTGGCGGGCATGCCAAATTCTGAATGAAGCAAATTCATGGTGTTGAAGCCAGAGATGGCGGAGCTGCTGCTTGAAGCAGCGTTGGCAATGATGTTGGCTTCGATGGTCAGTATATGAGGATAGGAGCCTAAGATGGCCGAATTTGCATAGGTTCCAGTTCCTCTGGCGTTGACGGTACATCCACCTACAATTGACAGGTTGCTTCCTACCGAATAAATGCCGTTTTCTCCCCAGATGTTGAGGGAGCCGGAGCCCTTGATGGTGGTCTCTCCTCTCAATCGCATGCCATCTTTATGGGTGCTGATGATGTTTTCACCTATCAGGTTGATGGTAAGACCCTCAATATCGCTCTCGATGCCATGTTGGAAATTTCCTCCAATTTCGGCATTCCGCAAAGTCAGGGTGTTGGATACTGGGTCATAGCTTACATCTCCATCGATGCCAGTTCCTCCGATGGTTTCGCAAAACATGGCGATGACACGATGTCCATACACCCAAAGGTCGAAGAGACTTGGAACTATGACGGCTTCTCCAACTTGACCTTCACCAGGATGTTGTCCAGTGCCAATGGTATAGATGTTATAAAAGCAATAAACGGATTCTTTAGGAAGATAAAGCTCTACACCTTTCAGAATCAAGTCCTTAAATCCATTTATGGCACTTCGGAGTGTTGCTTCGGAGTAGGCAAAGACATAACTGTCTTCGATGGTAAGTTTCTTTGTGGTTTGTCCTTTGATACCTGTCCCTTTTTCGGGTTCGAATCCGTTTGCAGTGATTCTGCATCCCCCTCTGATGGTGAGGTCTCCAAAGGTGAGAATACCACTTGTTCCTGTGACATCCAAAATACCAGAGCCTCCTATAGCGGCTGAATACGAAAAGTTGAGGCCGTTTCCTTGGGCCGATGTGATGGTATTATTTCCGTAGAGTACAATCGAAAAGTCATCAATATCACTTCGAATACCATCCCAAGTCCCTTCTGCCATAATAGTAGCGTTTGAAAGACTTAACATCTTGGTCGCAGGATTATAACTCACCGTTCCAGAGATGTTGGCTCCAGTGATATCACCTGCATTTGCCGAGGTAACCTGGATGCCAGCCACCCATAACGGATAACTCTCTGCCCACACTTTTCCTATCAAGGTTGTGAAGACCATCAGTAGTAGAAACAGACCTTTTTTCATGCTATCTATGTTTAAATTATTATTAATCAATTAGTTGCAGTAATATTTTTCCACAATTTCCGTTTAGAACTATGTGTTCAGCAAAATAACAAATAGATTATCAAAAAACAAATAAGCAAAAACACCTAATTTTATATTGTTAAAAATTATTTATTTAATTGATTGTCAATATTTTAGGTTTAATATAATAAAAAAAATGAAATAAAGTCTTGTTTTTGAGAAAAAGTTATTATCTTTACAAGTCCAAATTTGGAAAATGGAGACGAAGTGGATTGCCAATAAATCGGCTGATAGTCAGCAAGTTGCTGATATCGTCAAGGCTCTCAATATAGATGAGAACCTTGCCACTTTGCTTGTGCAACGAGGAATTACGACATACGACGAGGCAAAAGTATTTTTTCGTCCAGATCTATCGCAGCTTTATGATCCTTATTTGATGAAGGACATGGATAAGGCTGTGGATAGAGTGATGCAGGCTATCGACAACAATGAGAAAATCCTGATTTATGGTGACTACGATGTCGATGGAACCACAGCTGTAGCGGTAGTATATTCCTATCTCAAACGTTTTTTCAAGAAGAAAAAAATCGAGTTTTACATCCCTGATAGATATGACGAGGGGTATGGAATCTCTTTTAAAGGCATAGACTATGCTGCCGATAACGATTTCAAGCTCGTTATCGCTCTCGACTGCGGCATCAAAGCCGTTGAACGCATCCAGTATGCCAATGAAAAGGGTGTTGATTTCATCATTTGTGACCACCACCGCGCTGGCGACGAACTGCCCGCTGCTGTGGCTGTCCTTGACCCTAAACGTCCCGATTGCGAATATCCCTACAAGGAACTCTCTGGCTGTGGCGTAGGCTTTAAACTCATCACCGCCATCTCCATCCGCCGAAACCTTCCTATCGAAGAAGTCTACGAACTTCTCGACCTCTTGGCCATCAGCATCGCTGCCGATATCGTCCCTATCACTGGTGAAAACCGCGTGCTCGCTTACTACGGACTGAAACAACTTAACAAGAAACCTCGTTTCGGCATCGAAGCGATTCTTGAACATGCCAATATCTACCGCCGTGAAGAAGACCCGGATAGACTGGACTCCGACAATACTTCAGCCCTCACACGTGAACTGACCATCAGCGACCTTGTGTTCCTTATCGGACCTCGTATCAACGCAGCAGGTCGTATAGATAGAGCTTCCGACTCCGTACGTCTCCTCATCGCTGAAAAACGTGAACACGCTGCCAAGCTGGCTGCCAATATCAATGAACTCAACGACACACGCCGCGACCTCGATAACTCCATCACCGAAGAAGCTCTCAATATGATTGCTGCCGATGATGAGTTGCTCACAGCTTGCAGTACCGTCGTGTTTAACGAAAATTGGCATAAAGGCGTCATCGGTATCGTAGCCTCCCGTTTGACCGACTACTACTACCGCCCCACCATCGTCCTTACCCGTGCAAACGACCTCATCACAGGTTCCGCACGTTCCATCAAAAACTTCGATATCTACGATGCCATCGACCACTGCTCCGACCTTCTCGAACACTTCGGTGGCCATAAATATGCTGCAGGTCTCTCCATGAAACCTGAAAACGTCGATGAATTCAGAAGACGTTTCAACGACTACGTCAGCAAACATATCTCCCAAGAAGAACTGGTACCTGAACTGGAAGTCGACCTTAAACTCAACTTCTCCGACATCACTCCGAAATTCATGCGTATCCTCAACCAATTCGCACCTTTCGGTCCCGGTAATATGGCCCCTGTCTTCTGGTCAGATAACGTTATCGACGCAGGCGGCTCTCGTCCTGTCGGCGGACATAAACATCTGAAACTTAATATGACGCAACTCGGCGCTACCGATAGACCACCTTTCGCCGGTATCGCCTTCCAACAAGGTGACCTCTTCGCACGTATTCACAGCGGAGAACCCTTCGCCATCTGCTATAACCTCGAATATAACTACTGGCAAGGCAAAACCACCCTGCAACTCAATGTCAAAGACATTAAGTTTAAAGACCTGTAGCCTTTTGGATGCGACGAATCGCAAACGAATACATCATCAAAATGATTCCAGCCACTAAAGCTAATGCTCCCGTTACACGGACAAAAGCTTCTGCTGAACCAAATGGGTTCACAATCATTAAAACTCCGAAAATCAACAGCAAAATAGCACAAAGGATATAAAACCCTTTGTTGCCGATTTCTTTCATCCAAATCATGGATATCAGCTGCATGATGCCCATGATGGTCGACCATACCCCGATAATCATAATCAAAAGCTTCACGGTTTCATGCGACCAGATTATCGCAGCGGCACCAAAAAGCAACATTACAATCGACTCAAACATCAACATACCCCATGGCAACATGTTGCGTTTCCTGCTAATCGAAACACCTATGCAAATCAATGATGCGGCTATCACGACAATGCCTGATACCGTCATCACAGTGCTGATAATACCATCTGGTAAGAATAAAGCCAATAAACCATATACAAAGGCAACAATGCCTCCTATGAGGAAAATTCCCCAATTGAATATACTTGAATTTTGCATGTTTTTATAAATGTAATAATCCTCTG
>X415_White_Rhinoceros__coassemble_60_pt1 | contig 31687 bp, 17 predicted proteins | sample X415_White_Rhinoceros__metabat2_low_PE_005 | metagenome-assembled genome bin X415_White_Rhinoceros
CAGATATTCTACTCTCCTTTGAGTGATTTTTTTTTGCTTCTTTCATGCGTTCTATCTGCGATACAAAATAAATAATGTGTATATTCGTTTCGTAAAATGTTGGATTGGCTTTGTGTGGAAGGGATTTTGTAAATAATTGAATATTAGATAATTAGAAAATATCCTTGAGAATGTCAAGAATAAAAATGTTGATATGGTCCGTGATTTTGATATGTTTGGTGTCGGTTTCAGTCATGGCATCACCCTCAGAATCTGCTATTAATAATAGGTATGCGTCCCATTCAGTGCTGTCATCAGGCCGCTGGTTTAAGGTGGGAATCTCCCAAACTGGCTTGTATAAACTGACGTATAACGACCTCAAAGAGCTTGGAATGAATGTCACATCACTGAATCCTCGCGATATTCGTGTCTATCATAATGGCGGTGGCGTTCTGAATGAGATGATGAACGCCGACCGTTTCGATGACCTGGTAGAGGTGCCCATCTATGTCTCAGGAGAATCGGACGGCTCTTTCGATGCCAATGACTATGTGCTGTTCTATGCTCAGGGTCCTGTGACATGGGATTACAACAATGTAGATAACATCTATCGTCATCAGCCCAATGCGTATGAGAATTATTCCTATGCTTTCATTACTTGCGACCTGGGTAGGGGACAGCGTATCAGCTCCCTGCCTGCTCCGTCATCGGCAGCCACTACAACCATCACGGAGTTCTTGGATTATCAGGTGCATGATGAGGATAACTATAATATCATCAATGGTGGTCGCACCTATTATGGTGAGATTATCGACGGCAATGGGACCCTGCTCTTGAATTTCAACTTCAAAAATGTCATCACTCATCGTCCCTGTTTTGTCGACGTCAACGTGGCAGGCCGTAACTTCCAGCCTGCTAACTTCCAGATTTCAGTGAATGACCAACTGGTGAAGACTCTTCAGCTTGAGTCCACGCAGCCAGGCTCGGACCATACCTTTGCCTATGAGACCTCTGCAATCGTCTCGGCTCAAGTAAACGGCGATAACGTGAAGGTCCTTCTCCGCCATAACGCTTCATCAGGGACCACATCCTTGGGCTATGTGGATTTCGTCGCCGTGAATGCTTGGCGTTCACTCCGTTTCACGGATTCTCAGATGCTCTTCCATAATCCAGAGGCATTTGTGGAAGAAAAAGTATATGAATATAAAGTCGCTAATGCATCATCGTCGCTGCAAATCTGGGATGTCTCCAACCCAGTCGCTCCTCATATTGTCAACGGCCAACTCAATGGCTCCACCTATTCCTTCAAAGTGAATGGTAGTCACGACAATGGCTTCATAGCTTTTAATGGCAGCTCCTATCTGAATTCTAAACTCATTGGTCAGGTGGAAAACCAGGACCTCCATGCTGCACATAATGTTGACTATCTGATGGTTGTATATCCCGATTTCTTGCCACAAGCAGAGCGCCTCAAGGCTATTCACGCTGAATATGACCCGGACCTGACCATCAAGATAGTGACCCCTCAGATGATTTACAACGAGTTTTCGTGTGGAGCTCAAGATGTTACCGCTATCCGCGACTATTGTAAGATGCTGTACCAGGATACTCGTCCACTTCGCTATCTGCTGCTCTTTGGAGATGCTTCGTTCGATTATAAAAATCGTTTGAAGGTCGTGAATTTTGTACCTTCTTATGAACAGGTGAATGCATCGGACATCCACTCCAATATTGTGACGGATGACTTCTTTGGCTTCTTGGGTGACAATGATGGCTCTATCTTCAACTCAACCCCCAAAATCGGCATCGGTCGTCTCCCTGTTTCAACCCTCCAGGATGCTACCCTGATGGTCGATAAGATTGAAAACTATCTCGCTAAGAACGAATCGACTATGCAGCCTTGGAGAAATACCATCACCTTTGTCTGCGACGATGCTCAAAGCAACGAATTCTTCAATCATTCGGAGAAATATGCGAGTTTGCTGCCGAATGTAGGTGGTCAGAATCTGGTCATCGATAAAATCTATCTCGATGCCTACACCCAGGAGAATACTCCTAGCGGTCAACTCGCCCCTGAAGTCAATGCGGCCATCAATAGTCGCATCGATAAAGGCACCCTCGTGCTGAATTATGTGGGACACGGCGGTGAAGTCCAACTCGCCGCAGAACGCATCCTTCAACGTGTTGACGTAAATTCTTGGAGAAATGCTCCTCGCTACCCACTCATGATAACGGGAACTTGTGAATTCAGTCGTTACGATGACCACGACAGAACCTCTTTAGGTGAATATGCTTTTCTCCAGCCTTATGGCGGAATGATTGCGATGTTTACCACCGCTCGAGTCACTTATGGCTCCGATAATGAACAGTTTATCACCGCTGTATATAACCATCTGTTCGAACTCCAAGATGGTCAGCGTATGCGCTTGGGCGACGTGTATCGTATGGCAAAACAAAGAGGCAGCTATGCGGAACGCCGCTATGTGTTCTTCGGAGACCCTGCACTGCGCCTGCCTTGCCCAAAATGGACCGTCGAGACGACCTCCTTCCCCGATACCCTGAAAGCTTTACAACCAGCCCATCTCACCGGTACTGTCAACAACCTTGAAGGTCATGTCGTCAACGATTTCAATGGAAAAGTCTTCGTCAGCGTCTATGACAAAGCGACAACCTATACGACATTCGGCGATGAAGATACGCGCCCAAAAGAATTCCAACTGCGTAACAGCATCCTGTTTAACGGTCAGGCTGAAGTCGTCAACGGCCATTTCTCCATCGACTTCACGGTCCCACGCGATATCTCTTTCCGCTATGGAAACGGCATGGTCAGCTACTATGCTACCGATTATGAACACGATGCCAATGGAAAATATGAAGATTTCATCATCGGAGGCTTCTACGAAGATGCTGTCATCGACGATACTCCTCCGACTATTCACCTCACCATCGATGACGATTTCTTTGTCAATGGAGGCATCACCAGCGAAAGTCCGACCTTGATAGCCCATGTCGAAGACGAAAGCGGAATCAACACCACAGGCGCAGGTATCGGACACGACATCGTGGCTACCCTGACAGGTGCGTATGATGCTTCGTTTGTCCTCAACGATTATTTCGTCGCTGAACAAAATCATCAAGGCATCGGCACCATCACCTATCGTATCCAATCCCTCCCAGAAGGCAATTATACCTTGAGCCTCAAAGTCTGGGATATCTATAATAACTCTTCAACGGCAACCATCGACTTCACCGTGACAAACAGCGCAATGATGGCACTTGAAGACCCTATCAGCTTCCCAAATCCTTTCACCGACGAGACTTCATTCAGCTTCGGCCATAACCAAATTGGCAAGAATATGCAAGTCGAAATCCAAATCTATGATGTCATGGGACGCCTTGTCAATATCATCCGTGAACAGGTGAAAGGGACCTCTGCCCGTACCAATCCTATCCGATGGAACGGAAGAACTTCCGATGGTAAACAACTGCCTGCAGGACTCTATGTGTATCGCATCTTCGCCACTAACGATGAAGGGGAAACTGCCTGCATCACTTCGAAACTAATCAAGACTTACTAATGAACTTATTTCTATGAAAAAGATATATTTTATTCTACTATTGCTGGTTTGGTCTGCAGGCATCCAATTGGAGGCTCAGAACAATGTGACGGAATCGGTGCTCAAAGACCATACATGGTACAAGCTTGCTGTGATGGACGAAGGTGCCTATTGCATTGGCTATGACGACCTTCAGTCCCTGGGCATCGATATGTCATCAATAGTGCCTTCTCAAATACGTCTTTTTGGGAATGAGGCTGGGATGTTGCCCGAACGTAACAGAGATGCTCGACCTGACGACTTAAGTGAACTGTCGATACTCGTCACAGGCTCTGACGATGGGAGCTTCGATAGAGATGACAAGATAGTGTTCTATGGTCAGGGTCCTGTCAAATGGTCCTTGGAAGAAAACGGTACCTATGTGGCGCAACGTAATGCGTATAGCGACTCGGTGTTTTATTATCTGTGTCTCGACAGCGGTGAGGAGGGTCTGAGAGTTCTCCCCAAAGCATCCGTCACTCCCCAGGAGGATTCTCATGCTATCACAAGATTTCCGGATTTTATCTATCATGAAAGTGAAGAAATCTCTCCCTATTCTCAAGGTAGGGTATGGTATGGGGATATGATTAATATGGAGAATCCATCCAAGGTATTCGAGTTTCCTATTGACAACCTCGTCAAGTCCGAGGTCCTGAGTGTCGATTCAAAGGTGCTGGGTCGCAGCAACAAGGTGGCGATGCAGTATAGCCTTTGGGCCAATGAGAATCTGGTGGTAGATGCTGCGGTCATCTCAGGCTTTTCGAATCAGGTCTATGGCTATGAGCATAGAGCTACCCGTCAGTTTTTCGCTGATGAGGAAAAGGTGACGCTACGTTATGAATTGAGAGATAACGGTGCCAACCCCATGTTGTTTATCGACTACTTTACCTTGAATTTCTGGAAGGAATTGGTTTTTGTTGAGGATGAACTGCCATTCCGCATCACTCCTGAACAGCAAAAAGAACAAACCGTGTCAAAAGTCTTGGTCCGCTGTGTCACCTCAGACCTTCTTTGCTGGGATGTCACCCAACCGCTGCATCCAGGCTTGCAACAGGGTGATTTCTCTGCAGGAAGCTTCTCATTTGGACTCGATGACCATCAGGAACATCGTTACTTTCTCTTTGATATCGAGTCGGCTAAGCCAATCAGTGCTATCTATCCCATTCATAATCAGAATATTCATGGAATCATGACGGCTCATATGCTCATCTTCACGCCTCGTGCTTTTTGGGAACAGGCTCAGGAGCTGGCGGCCTATCATCTTCAAGAAGATCAGCTGAACTGTGTGGTTGTGGATGTCGAGGAGGTCTACAATGAGTTTGGTACGGGCATTCCTGACCCTTCGTCCATGCGTGATTTCATCCGTATGATATACCAACGAAGCAACCAGCAACTGCAATATGTGCTGCTGATGGGCAAGGGCTCTTTTGATTACCGAAACATCTTGGGAAGAGGGAATAACTTCGTGCTGACGTATGAGACGGAGAACCTCCCTTATAGCGAGATTTATTCCTATTGCTCGGATGACTATTTCGGTTTGATGGGTCCTGATGAAGGAGTGGATTGTGAGGGATATGTCGACTTAGGTGTCGGTCGTTTCCCGGTGACTACTGCCGAACAGGCTGAGAAGATGATTAATAAGGTCAAGCACTATAAAGAGTCTCATGGTCTCTGGAAGAACTATCATTATTTTGCTGTCGATAACGATTCGAGAGATTATCTTCGTTACCAGGAACAGTCCGAAAAAATTCTGGATACGGCCTGTCATGCCATGACGGTGCAGAAGATATTTTGGGATTCCTATCCATTGGTGCAAACGCCATCAGGTGAGGCGGTTCCAGAGGCTTCGAAAGCCCTGAATAAGGCTTTTGACGAAGGCATGTTGGTGATGAGTTATATTGGCCATGGAGGTGTGAAGGGCTGGTCGAAGGAGTTGGTGCTGTCGATTTCTGATATCCAGGCTATGAAGAATTTCCATTGTATGCCATTTGTGCATACGGCAACCTGTGAGTTCAGTAAGTTCGACAACCCCAGCGTGGTTTCTGCAGGAGAACTGATGGCCATGCAACCCAATGGGGGAGCCATCGCCATGCTGACGACGACACGTCCTACCTTTGGACCACATAACGACTTGCTTGCGAAGTCTTTACATAATGAGTTGTATCGCATGGAGGACGGAAAGTCAAAGCGTTTTGGCGACATTGTCAAGGCATCAAAGTCCAACCAGACCTACTATCATGCGTATAATAAGAACTACGTGCTGTATGGCGACCCAGCCTTGCGTTTCGACTATCCGGATGAAGTTGTTTCCACCTCTTACATCAATAATCATAATGGCTCTCATGAGATTGTGGTGCATGCAAATGAGTTGGTCAATGTGATGGGTACGATTCAAACTCAGAATGGCACCGTTGATGAGGATTTCAATGGCGTTTTGGAGATTCGACTTTTCGATAAGAAATCGACCTTCACCACGATTGGTGCGCTTACAGACCAACGTGACTATTCGTATTTTGTCGACGTACTCTATGAGGGTAAGGTCAGCGTGAGAGAGGGCCGTTTCTCTGCCGAGTTCATGATTCCGAATGACATCAATTACAGCTATGGTCCGGCTCGTTTGACCTATTATGCATACGACAGCATCCGTCAGGTGGATGCCATGGGAATTTTTGAGAATATGACTCTGGGAGGTAAGAGTGAGCCTGCTGTAGATTCACAAGGTCCTGATATACAGATATATATAAATAATCCTTCATTTGAAAGTGGAGATACGATTGCACATTTTGGGACTTTGGTGGCAAATCTTTTTGATGAGCAGGGCATTTACCATTATAATGTGAGCATTGGTCGTGACATCGTCTTATATAGTAATATGAGCGACTATAACAATATTGTTATGAATAGTCATTTTGAGCCGGCTCTCAATGATTACCAGCGTGGCAGTGTGATTTTCCCGCTTGAAGAGTTGAAGAATGGAAACTATACCTTCACCATAAAGGCTTGGGATACACAGAATAACTCATCGGAATCGACGATATGGTTTACGGTGGCTGACGGAAATCTGTTGACTGCTGTCTACAGTTTCCCGAATCCTTCTCGAGGTGATACGTACTTTACCTTCTGTCATGGTGACAAGAGTGAGGATTTGGATGTGAGGGTGGATATCTATGATGTGATGGGCCGTCATGTAGTGAGTCTTAACGAACATACTTCCTCGTCAGGTGGAGTAGTGGCTCCGATTCATTGGGATGGAAGAGGTCAGGATGGTGCACTCTTGAAGGCGGGAATCTATGTCTATCGTCTGTCCATCGTTGAAGAGAGTGGCATCGTTCGCAGTACGACACAACGTTTGCTTATAAATTAATTCTATAGCCCATACAATATTGTAATTTAAATATCGTTATCTTTGCACGTTTTATTATCTAACTGAAATAGAAATATGAAAATCAGACATCTTCTTTTAGCAGGATTACTCCTGACTGGTACCGTCACATTCGGACAGGGTTATAATAATCTCTCTGGCCAGTCAACCTCTCCTAATGTTATTACGACTGCTGTTCCATTTGTTTCAATCGCTCCTGATGCTAGAGGCGGTGCAATGGGTGATTGCGGTGTGTCGTCCGATGCCGATGTTTATAGCATGCATTATAATCCTGCCAAGTATACATTTTTGGAAAAGGACATGAGCGTTGGTTTAGGCTATAGCCCATGGCTGCATAATCTTGTTCCTGATATGAATTTGGCTTATCTGGCATTTGCCAAGAAATTGAACAAGACCTCTGCTTTGGCAGCTACCTTACGTTATTTCAGTTGTGGTGAGATTTCATTCCGTGACGCTACGGGTACGGATTTGGGTACATACAAGCCAAACGAATGGGCTATTGACGTGACCTATTCCAGAATGTTGACTGATTATCTGTCGGGTGCTGTCGCTGGTCGTTTTATCTATTCCGACTTGACGCAAGGTGTTACGGATGGTTCATCAATCGGTTGGTCAGTTGCTGCTGACGTGGCTGTTTATTACAAGCGTCCTGTTGAATGGTTCCGTGACTACGAAGCTGACTTCGCTTTCGGTGCTTCTATCACCAACATCGGTTCAAAGGTTAGCTACAACACTACCAGCATTAAGAAAGACTTTATTCCTACCATGCTCCGTTTGGGTCCAAGTCTGAAACTGGAACTGGATGAATATAACTCTTTGGCATTTATGCTTGACTTCTCCAAGTACTTAGTTCCTACTCCTCCAGTATTGGCAAGAGATGAACATGGTGCTTACATCACCGATGCAAATGGTGAATATGTCCTTGAAGCTGGCATGAGTGATGAAGTCTCTGTGGTTATGGGTATGATTCAGTCCTTCTACGATGCTCCTGGTTGTGGTTACAACAACGATAGCGAGTTGGTTCACTTCGGTAAGGGATATGAAGAACTCTGCGAAATCAATGTAGGTGCTGGTATTGAATATTGGTACAACAATGTCTTCGCTGTCCGTGGCGGTTATTTCAATGAAACTGCTTTGAAGGGCAATCGTAAGTATGTCACCTTAGGCGCTGCTCTTAAATACAACGTCTTCGGTCTTGACATCTCTTACCTTATTCCTGTCAATGGTACCTATGGCACCAATCCTTTGGAAAACACCCTTCGTTTCAACTTGACTTACGATCTTAATTAAAATCATTTGGTCTGTGGGTGGTCTTCGCCCATAAGACGAATTCTCATAACAAGAGAGCCTTCTGGATAGAAGGCTCTCTTTTGTTTTGTACATGCGAAGGTCTTGGCTGAAGAATCGACTTTTACTGTTGGGCGAGAAACTCATTATTGTCTGGATGGCTTCGGCCCAATCAGTTATTGTTATCCAACCTCTATTAGGGCCTCGCCATGACGGAAACAACGAGTCTCCTCTTTAGCTATCGAGTTTACTCTTTAGCTATCGAGTTTACTCCATTAACCAACTCCTAACTTCTAACAAAAAAAGCCCTCTGCTTTGGCAGAGGGCTTTTTTTGCATGAACTGTGTCAAGGTTTATCTGACCACATTCAGGTGACGGACGCTGACACCGTTGTCGGTGATGATGCGTACCATGTAGGAACCTGACTTGCACTGACTTAAGTCGAGGACAGCATTGCTGTCGTTGACATCGTTGTCGATGACAACCTGACCGAGAGCGCTGATGACCGTGACGTGGGTCATGCCTTCTGCACTGATGGTGACTTGGTCGTTGGCAGGGTTAGGATAGATATTGACGTTGATATTGTTCTCGCTGACGTTAGCTGAGTTCTTGACATTAATAGCATAGGTGGCGTTACCTGCATTACATGTGCTGATTGGCATTGCAGTGAGGGTAGCGTTGCCTTTGTAGTCGTTTGCCCAGGTGACGACAACAGTCTTGCCATCGTTAGCAGGAAGCAGCGTGCCTGCGATTTCAGGTTCAAGGCTGAATTCAACCATCACATCGTTGTCGATAGTGTAGGTGGTAGTAGGAGTGACATAGACATCAGGCTCGTTGTCGCCGCTGATGACAGGAAGTTCAGCAAAGGCCTCAAGTCTAACATTGATGTTCTCGTTCACTAAGAGCTCGCAGCCGTTGGCACCCGTGACATTAAGGATGTTCAGGTTGACGTCCTCGGTTGGATTCATGGTAAAGGTGTAGCTTTCACCATTAACAATGATGGAGTTCATACCTTCGATATTGAGGATGTTGGTGTAGTCTCCGCCAAAGGTCATTTCGATAGTAAGTTCTTCACCTTCGCAGATTACTTCTGGAACTTCGCCAAGTTCAAAGGTTGGTGAGGCACTGATGTTGACGATGAAAGGTAAAGAAGATGGCACGGCTTCAGTGGAGCAGATGCCGTTGTCGTAACTTTCAAAATAATATTCATAAGTACCAGCAGGGAGGGTAGAGGTTGCCAAAGTAATCGTGGTGGCATCTGGGTAGAGTTCGTAGGTCTCACCGCTGATGACGGTGAGAATTGGCATGTCCTCAATGAAACCAAGGGCTATGCATGTGGCTTCAACATCTTCGCCTTCGCAGATTTGGAAGGTGTGTTCTGGACCAGCAAATACGAGTGGTGCAGGATTCATGTCGAAAGGATAATCAAATACGATAGGTCCGCAGCCAGCAGTCGTGACGGTAGCATGAAGCATCGTGAAGTATTCTCCTCCGAGTTCATCAATGTGTGGTCTGTAGGTGGTCATGGCAGCATGTGCATCTTCGAATTGACCGTAACCTTCAGTGCTCCAGGTGATGTCGAGATATTCGCCATCGATGATGATACCGATGTCTTGTGGTCTAGCAAGAGCGCAGTAATTTTCATCAGGTAAAGCATTGCTGATTTCAATGTTATCGTGGATGGTAACGGTCAGTTCATCAGTGATGACGCCGTCGCCAGTGACGGTCATGGTAAGAACTACGGAACCATTTTCGATATCCTGAGTGCCAGGGTTGTAGGTTGGAGTAGCTGTGTTGGCATCGATGAAGGTGCCATCACCAGCGGTAGCCCATTCGATGGTGTTGTAGTAGATAGCATAGCCGTTGATTTGGGCAACATTACCTTCGCAGATGTCGATGTCAGGACCGGCGGTAGCAGCCATGGTACGTGCTGATGGGAGTGATACGAAGTCAATCCAACCGCAGTCGGAACCGCTGGCGACGGAACTGTCCTTGGTATAGGTCCACTTGTAAGTGTGACTGCCAGCGTTGACAGGATATTCGGCCTTGGTCCAACCGGTAGAACCTGACCAGTTACCTTTTTCAATATTATCGATATAGAAATGCAGCTTGTCGTAGTTTGCTTCGGATGACACCTTATAATAGAAGGAGATGGTGTCGCTGCTGCCTGCCTCATGCTCGAGAATGAGAGTGGTTGTTCCATTGTTGCCAATGGCACCAGAACGCAGACAGTAGGTGCCTTCGTAAGGTTCTTCAGTGACAAAGGTCCAAGGCTTGCTGTTGTCGTTGGTCCAGCCTTCACCAAGTTCTCCTGATTCGAAGTCTTCGATGATGAGACCAACCTTCACAGTATAGTCATCGGTGTCACCATAGATGCCAGAGTGGACATCGAAGATGAGAGCTGCACTGTAACCAACAGGAGTGTTTTCAGCAACATGAATGTCATAGGTGGCTTCGTAAGTCTCGCCAGCGTTGATGACTTCGAATTCGACTGTGGTTTCATCAACAGTAATATAAGGAGACATCATCTGAATCATAGCGGTGAGGTTAGCAGCGTTGCTGTGACCATCGTTTGCGAAGGTGAAGATGAGCTGAGCATCTTCGCCAGCATCGAGACGACCGTTGCCATTGCCTTGAGTCTCGTTGATTCTCATGCCTTTGATGTCGATATTTGGAGCATAGGCTCTCATGGCGATGTTGCTGCGATAGGTGTCGTCGCCGTTGTTGACGGTGATGGTGAACAGATTGTTGGTGTTATCTGGTACGAAGTCAGCGACGGTGAAGGTATATGCATTTTCAACAGTAAGGGTGCCATCTGCAGGGATGCTGCCGAAGGAAGCTGTACCGTTTTCAATGGTGATGAATTCTGACATGGTCTCGAGGACTGCATCGAATGCATCCATGGTCTCGGAACCGACATTCTTCAAAGTGATGTCGAGGCTGACGGTCTCACCAAAGTCGAGCTGACCGTTGCCGTTAGCATCGTGGATGACCTTTTCGTTATAGACGATGTATGGTCCATCGCTTGGGACGACCATGATGACATCTTCGTAACGGAGATAGTCCTGACCCGTGATGACAAGGTTGATTTCGGTTGGAGGAACCTGAGCTTCGAATTCGATAGTACGTGGTTCACCGGTGCCTTCTGCAACAGCGAGGATGTCCCAACCACCTTCTGGATTCTCGACGACAAGACTAATCATGGTGCCTTCAGGAGCCGTGACGTTCATGGTGCCGAGACCTGCGATGACGACTTCATCGTGGGTGACATCCATCTCACGAGGAACTTGGGTATAGATGCGGAGGAATGCATCGCAGTGAGCGGTGAACATGGTGTAGGTGATGTCTTTATCACCCGTGTTGTAAGGCCAAGAACACTGATACAGGAAATATTTACCAGCAACGTTACCAAAAGCAGGCATCCAGTTGCCAGTGTTAGCAGCATATGGACCGTAGTCAGGCATGAAGTCGCCGTCGAAGAGGTCGTAAACACCCCAAACGAAAGCGTCGTTCACGAATGAGTATGATACCTCGGTAGGACAGAGAACACCGACAGCACCAGCGTTTTCACCATTATAGGTGCGGCGCATCCAAGCTTCAGCGAAACAAGGAGTGTTGTTGTTGAACTTACCAGTCAAACAGTTGATGGACATGACGAAAGGCAGCTTGCCAACGTTGTTCATCTGTTCAATGTGGTTGTTACGGACTGCAGGTTCGCCCCAGCCTTCTTCCAGACCATGGTCACGGTGCTGTACCCAGAAAGTACCTTCGTTAACAGCATCGACAACCATTTGAGGGTTACCGTTGTTCCAGTTGCCGAGTTCACTTGGAGTAGCAGGGATGTAACCCATACCGTTAGGTCCAAAGTAGTTGGTGACTTGGTTGGTGTTCTGTGCGCTTGACCAAGATGAACCAGGAGTGCCTTGGTAGATGCAGTTGATACGATTGACATCGTAGTCGTGCAGACGGAAGTAACCGCCAACGACTTCTGAACAGAGCTGGAACCAACGTTCAGTCTGCCAACCTAAAGCGGTGACAGGACGTTGATAGAAGGACTCGTCCATGTTAGGATTGGAGTATTCATATTCAATCTGCTTGCTGATGAAAACAGGAAGTTCTGAGGCATTCTGAGCGACAAGACGTGAGAAGGTCATGTCAGGCAGATTGTCACCCGTTGGGTCAGCATATCTGTTGTCGGTGATGCAGCTGCCTTCATAAGGATGGCTGACGGTCTCAGCAGGGATGTACTGACTCATGTTGGTGCCGTGGTCGCCTAAGAGACATACAGCAACAGGAGCAATCTCCCAGTTGTTGTAAGCATTGTGGAACCATGTTCTCATCTCGTTGGTTGAAGTGGCTGGCATTTCATCAAGACGATAGACTTCGGTGATGATACCTTGCTTCTGACGATACTCTTTCAACTGCTCAGCATAAGGAGCCCAGTCGTCGTTGTTAGGAGTGATGATAAGGTATTCAGCACCTTCACGGTTGTTGCGAATCCAGTCCTGCATACGCTTTTCATAGTCGATGACAGGAAGTTGGTCGTAGTTCATCAGCTGAGAAGCTAAGATAGGATCCCAGTAAGGTGAACGCAGACGGTCGTCGCCGAAGTGACGGTTGCCACCTTCGAACTCGACGCTGACTTTCACATTGCTGTAGACGGTGAGTTCTTTCGTGACAGGGTTATACTGGAAAGGAGTGATAGAAACCACCACAGCATCAACACCACGAAGAGAAGTGGGTTCGGAGATTTCGAATGGGGTTTCAGGATAGTTGGCATTGCAGCTGTAGACTTTTGCATCCTTAACATAGTCGGTGCAAGGTTCTTCTACGGTGGCAGTGTTTCTCAAAGCAGGAGCGATGTTGACGTCTTTGATGACCTCTTTGTCGCAGCTAATGATGTTCAGGTGAGCCTTTGCGCCTTGAGGAATGGCGATGTAACGGCTCTCTGCTGGCAGGTTAGGAAGACCAGCATCGTTAGGAAGGCTGATGCCCGTGGTAAGAGTGATGTTCTGCATCGTCTCGCCTTTGTAGGTGACCGACTCAAACGAGAACTCGGAGATAGAGTAGTTGATGTCAACCTTATCCAGCGACTTGCTGGTGAGGCTGAAGCCTTTAGCTCCCTTTACAGGATAGGTAAAGGTCTGTGCCGTGGAGACGTTGGCAACCAAGGCCAAAACTACTACGGCAAGAATGCGAAGGAAACTTCTTTTCATGTGTTTATTTGTTGGTTTATTTATTTGATTGACACTAATTTAGTCTTTGTTTAACTCCTAAAAATATTTACCCCACTTGATGCAGGCTCCTTGGAGACGTTTCTTGATGGGGAAGATGATGGTGGCGTTGACTTCGGCGTTGTTGAACGTCACAATTGACGAGTTACGGCCATCGAAGGTGAGACAACCCAAACATAGTGCTGCTTCAAGTTTCACGGTAAACGAAGAATGTTCAGTGTTGATTTTGGTCTTGACGCCGCCACCTAACACTATGGATGCATTATTGGATGTTTCCATTTTTATTGTATTTTTAACAAAAGGTTTCTCCATTTGATGAGTATTCTCGTTATAGATTGCCTTAGTGATTATATATTCTGCTCCTTCTTCGCATTGGTGTTCAAACTCTGGACCTGCGAATATGTAGGGCTGGTAACCTGATATGGGGGCGAGGTTGTAGAATATGGGCATGCGGACTCGTGCGGATTTATAGGTTGACTTCATGCGTGTCAAGGATTTGCTGTAGACTCCATAGCCAATTTCAAAGTCTTGAAAATAATACATGTTGGTGCCTTTGAGCGCATAGGTGCCCTCGAGACCTATTGATATTTTGTTGTTGATCCTTCCTTCTAAGGCAATACCTCCTGAATAGCCAATCTTGCCTGCGTAGATAACTCCTCTTAAACCAAAGTAATACATCATGGACCAGGGACAGCCGATTTTGACTCCAGCACTAAATCTGCCTAAGTTAGCGGCCTTCGATGCGGATGACGTCAAAGGCTTGTCAGAGTGAATCTGCGCCCTGCCTGAAATGGATAGTATGATGAGAAATATAAATATGAGGTGTCGTTCTTTCATTACTGGATGCTAATCAAATAAGAGGATAGAGCTTAGTGTTTGTCGGGCCATTCGCAATGATGAATGTGTGAGTGTCTTCGTGGTGTGTCTGGGAAATTCCGGACTATTTTGGTGGTGCCTACATAAAAACTACAATTATGAATTACAGCAAGGGAGTCTTCGACTTTGCACATGTAACTGGCAAAACTGTAATTGTCAATGAATTCATTAATGCTGTCTTTTTGTACAACCACTCCACAACTGTCATAGGTTACTGGAATCGTATCTATAATAATGGTGCCAGTGATGACGTTGGCATAGGTTGGTTTACCGCTCTCTTCTGGGTGATATTCATAATAGTAAGCAGTGAAATCTGGTTTTATCCCAATGACGTATACTGAGTCAGAACTGCATCGCGTAGTGTCGCCTGTCTGTTTGTTGACTTGCATGGTCTCTATACTGCAGCGATGTGATTGATGATTCGAAAATTTGAAATAGTAATGTGTAGCATCAATGGTAGTGTCAGTATCTTCTTGAGGTTCATTGATATATACTGAGTCGATGAGTTGCATCAAAGCAACATCTTTACGAAATACATAGAAACTGTTGCAGGATTGATACGTACTATCTAATTTTGGCGGATTATCTCCAAAATGGATGTTCTCTTCGCCGATGACATTTAAAAGATATGCGGGAATGGAAGTGATAGGGTCGTAGTCTTGTGGTCCTGGGAATATGACATTAAGCTGTTCAGGATTGCAGGACTGCATGACGATGAACGCAATGACAATGAGGAAATATGATGATATCTTTTTCATGAAAATGTAGATGCAAATTGTGTTGAATGTCAATTATTGGATAATCACTACCTTCTTGGTGATGACTTTATTGTCGTTAGCGATGACAAAGAAGTAGAGACCATCGGAGAGGTCGTGGGTAGAGTAAGGATAGATGACGGTGTCGACGTTATTGTGAACATTGAACTCATCGACAAGGATGCCGTTGATGGAAAGGACTTTTATCTGGACATCGCCTCTCATATTTTCAAAGGTGATGTTCATAGTACCGTTGTTAGGGTTAGGCTGAATCTCCACGTTTTGTAAATCGGCATATTCAAGCACATCGGCATAGGTGCAGTGAATCCAGATGGTGTCGGAGAGTTGTCCGTTCGAACAAACAGAGGTGTGTTCGTGTGCGTTGCGTGTGGTAGCGATGAGCTGTACCGAGTCCATCTCAAAGGTGAAGATAGCCACCATCACGGATTCGTTGTTGTTGCCAACAGGGAAGAGCGTCCACTTCTGGAAGTTATTACCGTTTTTATCTAACATCTTCCACTCGGTATCATAGTGAGGCGTTGATGGTATAGGCCAGATTCTGTATTGTTCAAGAGTGTAGTGCAGCTGACTGCCACCGACGACCCATGGGTTGCCGATTACCTTTTCAAATGAAGGGGTCTTTTCGATGGTAACTGTCCATGTCACCGTGGAGTCACAGTTCTGTGAGGAGATGAATGGGACAGGAGTCGTGTAAGAATGTGTTCCAAGCTCACTGAAGATATGGTTGAAGTTGTTTTGTTCCGGAACATCCCATACTACAGTGTCGCAGCCAAAGACGGGTTCCGCCATGATATCATAGCTGGAATTGACGGTGAGCTTCAGAATGACGGTAGAGTCACATCTGCTGTTGTATTGTGATTGGCCCTGTACCTCGTAATAAGTGCTACGCGTAAAGGTTGAATCGTGTACGAATCCAGGCCAGTTCCAGTAGAATTCGTCGCATACGGTGGTGTCGATGATGGTAGGAGCAAAGGTGGGGTAGATGGTAAGGTCGAGACGCTTGATAGAGTCACAGATGTCGGGATTTGTGCTGATGATGGTATCGGTGCGGGTGTAGTGTGCTACCTGACCGTCGATAGGATAATAGATGATATCTCTCCAATGGTACGGCTCGTTGCAGGTCATCTCGTTGAGGAAGTCTTCCTTGAGATAGTCATCTTGAGTGAGATATAAGGTGACGATGGAGTCGCATCCTAATGAGGTGAAGCCGTGGTAATAGTAATAACCTTCATCAGTGAGAGCAGGGTACTCCTCGTTGAAATAGTAGGTGCTGCTCTTACATACAGAACCTTCGATGGTGTCGTTTATACTGTTGCGAATCCATAACTCGAGATGTACGATGGAGTCACATCCTCCTTCTGCCGTGATACACCGATTCTCATCCGTGAAGATTCCTGGATAAGAGGTAAGTGTAGGGTTAGGTTGGTAGAATCCGTGGGCATAGTAGGACTCGCCCTGACAGATGGTGTCGTGGATGATATAGTTGTAGGTAGGGTAGTAGTCGATATACAGGTTGACGGTAGAGTCACATACGTTCGGCAGTGGATAGTCGTTGTAGACGTAATTGGCGAGATAGCCTTCTCCAGGGTGACCATAGTGTTCTCCGTTGACGCTCCAGTCGAAGTCGTCGCCAGGACAGATGAAGTGATGTTCGTCGAATTCCTTCTTCGGTAACACGTTGATGCTGACGTTGACATTGGTGCTTCCGACAGCGGCATCGGTGACGGTGCAGGTGAAGGTGGTCGACTGAGTGAGTTCACGTGTGGCCGTGGTAGCGCTGGTTGGGTTGACTACGAGGTTGGCAGGACTCCAGCTATAGCTGAAGTTACCCGTTCCACCTGATGCAATGGCGTTAAGAGTGGTGGTAAAACCTTGACAGATGGTGGTGTAATCAGCGGTGGCTTCGGCTTCCATCTGTGAACCGTTGATGGTGACACGAACCGTTCCGTTGGCTGAACAGCCGCCTTGACTGTTGGTGGCAGTGCAGGTAAATGTAGTGTTCTCGGTGAGCGGGATGGTGGTGGTGGTGGCCGAGTTGGCATTGGTGACCTTGTTGGCAGGCTCCCAATGATAGCTGATATTACCAGCACCGGCATTAGCAGTGAGTGTTGCAGTCTGTCCGTAAGCTACAGGGTTAGGGTTCGCTCCGCAGATAGGCTGTGGTAATGAATATACAGTGACTTGCTGGGTCTTGGTGTCGGAACAGAGGTTCTCTCCAGATTCAATGTTGGTCGTCAGACGCACTGTATAGGTTCCAGGATTAGCATACGTGTGGTCGATGGTACGACCGTGACCGGTAGGCGTGTTGTCACCAAAACTCCAAGTGTAGCTGGTGATGTTATATCCGCTTGGACTTGTCGTTGAATTGGATGCGTCGAAATGGGTGGGTTCTCCGCGACAGACGGTTGATGCAGTAAAGTTGGCATGTGGTTGAGCGATGACGGACACATCCGTGGTGGCGCTATTGGTCTGATTGCCTACTGTGATGGTACATGTGTAGGTGCCTGCCATGGCCATGGTACAGTTGGGACGAGTGACATTCTGTCCTGTTGCTGACCATCCTCCAGGTCCTGACCAACTGTAGGTAGCTCCTGCCTGAGCATTGCCACTCAGACGGATGGTCTCACCAACACAGTAGGGACCGTCATTGTTGACCAATGGTGGAAGAATGCCACAGTTGGTAGTACCAGTTCCACTCTGCTTGCTGAAGGAAATGTTGCACTGCGCATTGGAAAAGTTAGTGATGACCAATATAAAATAATCATTATGCTGAGCTGTTGCAGGAATGACACAAGTCTCGGTTGCATTGGCAGAATAGCTACAGGAGACCACCTTACTTGCGGTTAGTTGATTGGGACAAGGGGTTATTGGGTCATTAAAAGGTCCCCAACAACAGAAGTCGATATCCTTGGATGGAGTACTATACATGTAGATATTCATGTTGCCCGGATTGTCAATCTGCATGTAATACCAAGCAGGGTTAGGTCTTGTAGAGAGACAATTGTAATCGGGTCCAGATTCTCCTGAACCTGCATTGACGCCTGCTGGGAATTGGTACAGACCATTGTCGGTGCAGAAGGGGTCAGCCGTGGCACAGTAATTATTCTGACGTGATTGAATGTAATAATCCATCATCAGGTGGTTAATAGCCTCTTTGGATAGCTTGGCCTTATATTCTTCGCAATATACAGCAGCATCTTCTTTGCTCAAAAAGTTGAAGTCTCTGCTTGTCGTTTGCTGGAAATCGGAAAAAGCATCTTCCAAATCCATCGTCTCGAACGATTCATTGGCATTGACGATGAATACTCCGTTTTCTTCACCGATAGTGACAGAAAAACGACTGTCATTATAGAGGTTGTAGATGAAAAAGATTCTTTCTGTGAATAAATCTATTGTGTTGATGTTGAAGTCAATAGATTGAGCATTGCTGGAAAACGATTGTGCATTGATTCTCGATGCTAACATCAGCACCATCATGACTGCGAAGAGAATACCTTTTTTCATCGTATGTAGTTTGTGTTCGTTATAATCAGTTTGGACTTTTCGAAAATGGCCACAAATATACGAAAAAATCCATTTTGCACCTTAAATAAAAGCAAAAGAGACCGCAAAAACGGTCTCTTTTACGTTAAATATTGATGTGTATTTTACTTTACGATGAGGTTGCAAGTGGTTGTTTGACCTTCAAAACTGACCTTGACAAGGTACAAACCACTCTTTAAACTGCTGATGTCAAGACGATGGCCCATAGAATCCTGAGCATCTACTTGCTCCATAAGGACTCGCTCGCCAAGGACATTGTAGACCTCAATGAGGGCATCCTTCATCGTGCTGACGGCTACGTTGACATAACCTTCTGCAGGGTTCGGGTAGAGTCGCATATTCTGATGGCTCTCGCCAACCGATGCAGAACTCTTAACCAAGATGGTTTGACTGAAGACCTCTTCTCCACATTCATTGCTGGCCTTCACACTCACCGTCACAGGACCCGTATAACTCTCACTCCATGTGATAGTGGCGTTGATGTCGTCACTGACAACCTGACCAGCCTCCGATGGCTCAAGAATCCAGTCATACTGTGTCGCATTGTTAAATGCCAGAGTCTGTAATTCACTTGAACTTGTATAATAAGTATCTATAGTATCGTTTAGATTGTTTATATACAACGATTCAAGCTCGTCGATGGTGAGATGGATGGTGACGGTGGAGTCGCATCCGTGGATGTCGGCAAAGAGCTGCGTGTAGTCTCCTTCGGTATCATAGACCTCGTCGTTCCAGGTAAAGGCTCCACAAGAAATCATGTCAAAGTCAACGGTCTGGCTGTGGTCGATGATGGTGAAGTGCATGGTCACGATAGAGTCGCAGCCGTATGCCGAAGTAAGCGTCTGGGTGTAGTCGCCATCTTCTTCATAGAGGGTTCCATTCCAGTTGAAGGTTCCGCAGTATTCTTGGTTGAACTCGGTGCTGGTAGTAGGATGGATGTTGAGGTTGAGAAGGGCTTCGGCGCTGTTGCAACCGAATGCTGAGGTGACACGGAGAATCAGGGTGACTTGTCCGTTGGCGAGGTCTTCCTCACCAGGTGTGTAGCTGGTCTCGAGTTCATATTCGTTATCGAAACTGCCATCGCCATAGGTGGCCCATGCCAGCTGATGAGCATTCACGATGTCGATGTGCGCTTCAGAGAGGTCGAGACTGCCATTGTCACAGATGTCATAGCTCTCCGATTCAGTGATAATCATGGTCTCACCATAGATGGTCAGCACAAGGTCATCGCTGAGTGTACTGCCGTCTTCGGCAACGATGGAGAATGTGAGGGTGACTTCGCCATTTTCAACATCTTGTGTGCCAGGTGTATAGATGGTGTTCATAAGTGTGGCGTCGTCGAAGCTGCCATCACCATTGGTGCTCCAGTTCATGGAGGTGTAGCCAACGGCTGATGCGTGCAGCTCAGCGGTGCCGTCGTAGCAGATGGCCTGGTCGGCGCCTGCTACACAAACGGTACGGGTCATCGGTGGGAAGGTGATGAAGTCGATATATACCTTGTCGTCGCCTTGTGAGTTAGTGGCGTTCTTCTTGTACGACCAGGTCAAGGTGTGGGTGCCTGCGGTGATGGCAGTGCTATATTCTCTCCAACCTTGGGTGCCGCCAACAGAAACCTTTTCGGTTCCGTCGATATAGAAATACAGCTTATCGTTGGCTTCGGTCGATGTTCTTCTGAAGAAAGAAATCTGGTCGTCTTGAAGTACTTCAATCTCGATTGAGATGGATGAGGTTTGGTTGTTACTGATTTCACCCGACTGCAGACAGAAGATGCCGTGCTGTGGGTTTTGATTGCTGATGGTCCATGGATGCTCTGCATCGTTGGTCCAGTTGAACTGAGTGAGGTCGCCATTCTGGAAGTATTCGATAGGCAGGTTCATCCGGGTGTTGAAGCTATGGGATGCTGTATAAGGCTCACCTGCTTCGGCGGAGAGTACGAACTCGGCATTCTGTCCCATTGGCACATCAGAGGCAACGGCGACATGGTAAGTCGCTTCAACTGTCTGTGTGCTGCCCACTTCGTTGATGGTGACAGTAGGTGCTGTAATGTTGAGAGCAGCAGCGTTGGTGGTAAGAGTAGATGTCAGCACGGGTATGGTTGTGCCGCCTTGGTTGCTGATTGTGAAGACGAGTTCAGCCGTTTCTCCTGCATCGAGACGACCATTGCCGTTGTTGTCGTCCTGGATGGCGAATGTGGTCATGATGACAGGGTCTGGGGCATAACCCTTCGTGGTGAATGGGAGGTCCCAGGTGTCGGAGCCGCTGACCAGATGCAGGTTGAATTCGATGTTGGACATATTCTGGATGTTGTCGGCGACATGAACGCTGAAGACATTGTCGATGGTCAGGGACTGGCCAGAGCCGATGCCGGCGAAGCTGGTGCTGCCGTTGAGGATGGTGACCAAGTCAGGAGTGTCGGTGGTCAGGGTAGCAGTGGTGGTAGTTGATGGCTCGATGCCTGAGTTGGTGATGGTGAAGCTGAATGAAGCGGTCTCGCCATAGTTAAGGTGACCGTTGCTGCTTGGACCATTAACGGTGTAATCTTCGATGCTGAGGACTGGACGTGCGCTGTTGACGACGAGGGTCTCAGCATGGCGCAGGTAGTCTTGTTTCGTGACCACTAAGTCGAGGACAGTGCCATAAGACTGGCCAGGGATGTTGATGTTCTGATTGCCTCCTGTTGCGGTGACGACGGCTAAGATGGTGTTGCCGCCTTTGGTGATGGCGATGGTGGCGCCTGCTGTAGCGGAGACATGGATAGAGGTGGCTCCTGCAAAGATTTGTGAGTCGTGCGTGACGGCAAGAGTCTGTGGCACACGGGTGTAGAGTTGTAGGAATGCGTCGCAGTGTGCGGTGAACATCTTATGGGTGATGGCTTTGCTGCTGCCGTTATAAGGCCATGAACTCTGTTGCAGGAAGTATTTGCCAGCCACATTTCCAAAAGCAGGTCTCCAGTTGCCTGAGTAGTTGGCATATGGTCCATAGTCGGGCATGAACTGTGGGTCGTATTGGTCGTACATTCCCCAAGCATAGGCGTCGTTGACGAAGGAATAAGAAGTCTGGGTAGGTCCGATGCAACCCACGGCTCCTGCGTTCTGACCGTTATAGGTGCGACGCATGAAGGCCTCGATGAGACAGTTTTGGTTATAGTCGAAGGTGCCGGTCTGACAGTTGATGGTGTTGACGAAGGTGAGTTTGCCTACGTTGTTCATCTGACTGACGTTGCTGTTGGAGAAGTCGGGTTCGCCCCAACCTTGGTAGTAACCATGGTCGCGGTGCTGCAGCAGCATACAACCGTTGTTGACGGCTTGGACAACCTGTGAAGCCGTGCCGCCGGTCCAACCACCGAGTTCACTTGGACTGAATGGAATGTAACCGCGGCCGTTAGGACCGAAGTAGTTGACCACAGTGTTGGTGTTTTGTGCCGTTGACCATGTAGAGCCAGGGTTGCCTTGATAGATGGCGTTGATACGTACAGGGTGCTTGCCTTGGAGACGCCAGTAACCTCCGACGACTTCAGAGCAGATTTGGAACCAACGTTCGGTCTGCCATCCCAGAGCGGTGATAGGCTGGTCGTAGGTGGAGGCATTCATGTTAGGATTGGTGTATTCGTATTCAATCTGCTTGCTGACCATCATCTGTGCTTCGGTGCCGTTGGCAGCTACAAGACGAGAGAAGGCCATCTCTGGCAGATTGTCGCCTGTGACATCGGCATAACCGTTGTCGGTGATACAGTTGCCATAAGAAGAGGAGTGGTAGGTGTATTCTGCAGGGATGCCGACCGACATATTCGTGTTATGGTCACCGAAGAGACAAACGGCAACAGGTGGGATGTCCCATGTGTTGTAGGCGTTATGGAAATAGGACTTCATCTGGTTGGTGTTGCTGCATTCCATCTCGCTCAGGCTCTTGACTTCGGTGATGATGCCTTGTTTGAGACGGTATTCTTTCAACTGATTGGCATAAGGGCGGAAGTCTTCATTGTTAGGAATGACGATGAGATACTCGCAACCGGTAGGACGTGTCGTGGCCCACTGTTGCATACGAGCTTCATAGTCGACAACAGGTAGCTGGTTGTAGTTGACGAGGTTCTGCATCAGGATAGGGTCCCAATAAGGAGAGCGAAGACGTTCGTCGCCGAAGTCGCCATTGCCTCCGTCGAACTCCACGCTGAACTGAAGGTCGTCGTACACGCGCAGCTCTTTTGTGACAGGGTTGTACTGATAAGGGATGACGGTAAGGGCGACGGCTTCAACACCACGGAGTGAGAATGGCTCGGAGACCGTGACGGGCTGAGCAGGGTAGAAGGCGTCAACATCATAGATGCTGAGGTCCTTTTCGTGAATGTTGGGCGTGTCGTCGGTGTCGAATGGGATAGGAGCGGCAGCTAAGATGTCGACATCCTGGATGGTTGTCATGCTGCGATAGCCCATCACCAAACGTGCGTTGGCTCCGTTAGGAATGGCAACGAAATGAGAGGTGGCCGGCAGGTCAGGGGTCCCTGCATCAGCAGGTAAGAAAATCCCCTTCGCAGCCTCGATGACTTCGCCAGAATAACCGTTGTCGGTAACCTCGACGAGACTCATCTGCTTTAGCGAATGACGCATCTGCAAACCGGAGCGAGTAGAGTTTTCAATGAAGAGACCTTCTTCTTTAGCACTATTGGCAAAAGTAAAGTCTCTGCTTTGAGCTGACAGTAGCTGCCCCACAGTGAGCAGCACTGATAATGAGAGAATTCGGTAGAATAATTTCATATGATTGATGAAGTTTGATTTTGTAGATTAAGTTGCAAATATAACAATTTTTTTCTTGGTGTTTTGAAAAAAATGTAATTTTGCACTCGATATGCGGTGCCGATTGGCTCAATAGGGAATCGGGTGAAAATCCTGGACAGTTCCCGCTGCTGTAATCGCCAACGCACTTGCCTTTAGGCCACTGCCTGACGCTCGTCGGGTGGGAAGGCGGCAAGTGACGACGTAAGTCAGAAGACCTGCCACATGTCGTTGAAACAAAGCTTTCGGGACAAGAGCTGGCCTTCCTTTTCTTAGGTTCAACATTATCCTTGAAGTTTTGAGGTAACAAACTTATTATTAAACCTTTAAAACTTTAATGTTATGCGTTTTAATCACTTTTCAATTGCCGTCCTCCTGGGTCTTTCATTTTTAGTTAGTTGTAAGCCCGACGTTCCAGAAACACCTGTCACTCCATCCATAGGCAAGGGCGTCTTCGTACTCAATGAAGGTACTTTTTCCTTTGCCAATGCTTCGCTCACGTTTTATGATTCGGAGGCTGATACGGTGGCCAACAACATTTTCTATCGGGTGAATGGCTCTCCTTTGGGCGATGTCGGTCAGAGCCTTTTCTTGATGGACAACAAGCTTTATGTTGTCGTCAACAACAGCAATTATATCTATCGTGTTGACGCCACATCCTTGAAATATGAGGCAAAGGTTGATGATTTTTATTCTCCACGAAACATGTGTGTAGTGGCTCCTAATAAGGCTTATGTCAGTGATATCATTGGAACGGGTCTGTGGATTATCAACCCGATGGATATGAGTCATTGTGGGTTTGTTGAGACGGGCAAGTCGACTGAGTCGATGCTTCAGCTTGGCAATGAACTTTGGGTGACAAACTGGTCGAATTATTACCAGCCTACCACGACAAACAATACGGTTCAGGTCGTTGACATTCAGAATGATGTGAAGGTCGCAGAGATTGAGGTAGGTGTGGAACCCAACAGCATGGTAGTCGATAAGAATGGGATGGTTTGGGTGCTTTGTTCCTGCGGTTGGGAAACGAATCACTATCAGCTCTGCAAGATTAACCCTATGCTCAAGAAGGTAGAGAAGACCTATACCTTTGCGGGTTATTATCCAAGTCACCTCTGCATCAATCCATCTGGCACGCAGCTATATTTCATTGATGGTAACATCTGTCGCATGTCCATCGACGATGAGACTTCATTTGAACCTGAGTTCATCGTGGCGGAGGACCGCAGCTTCTATAACATGACGATTGACCCTTCAAATGGTGATATTTATGTCACCGATGCGAAGGATTACATGCAGAATGGTGATGTCTATCGCTATTCCTTCGACGGTGTCCTTCTCTCCAACTTCACCGCCGGCATCATCCCCTCCGCGATGGTATTAAATTGATTATCGAAATTTCTTTTGAAACGACCCATCCTTGGGATGGCAATCTGTCAGTCTAGACATTTTTCTTGAAGTAGGTAATATGTCCATCCTGAAAGGATGGCAATCTGTCAGCCCAGGGCAACGCCCTGGGTTTGAATTTATTCCATTAATATTACGCCCTGTAAGGGCAACAGCATTCTAATCAGTGAACACGTATTTTTCATCAAATGATATTTGATATATTTTCAACAACGCCAAATATTCATCACGAAAGGTATGTCTTACATGGTGCTTCGCTTGGTCTCTGATATAACCTGTTGTCCTATCGACAATTGATTGACTGACGGAAAATATCGCATAACCACCTTGCCAGGCAAATTTTTCATAATATGGACCAAGAGTTTTAATCCAATGACTGCTATTCTTTTTGATTTCTTCGACGAGATGACATGGACTCTCGTTTTTTGGTAATGTACATAATACATGGACATGATCTTCAACTCCTCCAACACACAAAGATTGACCTCCCATCTTGTTTATGATTCCTCCAATATAGGAATGTAGTTGTGTGAGGTCGTTTTGGCGAATTTTAGAGCTGGTGCTTTTAATGTGAAATACTATGTGTGTGTATATTTTGCATAATGATTGTGACATATGATAATGCGTTTATTATTGATGTTTTGTTTTTAGAGAATGCAAATATACAACTATAATTTAATTTCTATTATTAATATGTTCAAATAATTTATATTTGTTGACCCAGGGCGTTGCCCTGGGCTGGCAGCTGCTGCCCCTACGGGGCGGATGAACGGGTTGGGCTATCGTTGTTGACCCAGGGCGTTGCCCTGGGCTGGCAGCTGTTGCCCCTACGGGGCGGATGGACGGGTCGATGATATCGTTGTTGACCCAGGGCGTTGCCCTGGGCTGGCAGCTGCTGCCCCTACGGGGCGATAAGGAGGAAATAAAAAAAGTCCTTTGCTCAGGCAAAGGACTTTTTTATTCATAAGGTCAATGACCAAACTTACACGATGCCGGTGAAGCCCATGAAGGCCATGGCGAGGATGCTGGCGGTGATGAGAGCGATTGGCGTGCCCTTCATGCCTTCCGGAACCTCCATCAACTCGATGTGCTCACGGATACCAGCAAAAATGACCAATGCCAATGCAAAACCAACAGCAGTGCCAGCAGCATAGACGATAGACTCGCCTAAACTCAACATGTGCGCTACACCACCATAAGCGAACTCCTTCGTGACAACAGTGATGGATACACCCAAAACTGCACAGTTCGTGGTAATCAACGGAAGAAAAACACCTAATGCCGTATATAACGACGGACTAATCTTCTTTAAGATAATCTCAACCATCTGCACCAATGCAGCAATAATCAAGATGAATGCTATCGTCTGTAAGAACCCTAAATTCAAAGGATCCAAAATATAACGTTGAGTCAACCACGTCACAAGTGTTGCGAGCGTTAACACAAATATTACTGCCGCTCCCATACCTAATGCGGTAGAAGTCTTCTTGGATGTGCCTAAGAAAGGGCAAATGCCCAAGAACTGGGAGAAGATGACGTTATTGACAAGGATTGTCGAGAGTATAATGATGAGGTACTTCATAACGTTTCTTATTTAGCTTTCTTTAATTTGTTGACGAGTGCGATGACATAGCCAAGCACCAGGAATGCACCAGGAGCAAGGACGAAGATGAGGATGGTCTGTGCATCTTCAGGAAGGAGACGGCAACCAAAGATGGAACCGTTTCCGAGAATCTCACGAAGACAACCCAAAGTCGTCAACGAGAGCGTGAAACCGAGACCCATGCCAAGTCCATCAAGAAGTGAAGGCCATACTGGGTTCTTCGAAGCAAAGGCTTCAGCACGACCCAGGACAATGCAGTTCACCACAATCAGAGGGATGAAGAGTCCAAGAGTATCGTAGATGTCAGGGACATAAGCCTGCATGACCAACTGCACCACCGTCACAAAAGAGGCAATGACGACGATGAAACAAGGGATACGTACCTTGTCGGGGATGAAGTTCTTCAACAAGGAGATGAAGATGTTGGACAACACCAGAACGAAGGTGGTAGCGAGTCCCATCGACATGCCGTTGATGGCACTGGTGGTCGTGGCCAGGGTAGGACAGCAACCTAAAAGCAGGACTAAGGTAGGATTCTCCTTGATAAGTCCCTTGGTGAAAGTTTGCAGATTATTACTCATTTTCATTTCCTCCTTCCGTAGTTTCTATGATTTCTTCGGCGACGGCCTCTTCTTCAACAACCTGTTGGACGAATTGACCGATGTTGTTCTTGAAACTGTCGCAAGCATTCTTGACGGCAAGCGTGAAGGCTCTTGAGCTGATGGTGGCTGCCGTGATGGCATCTACATCACCACCGTCTTTCGTCACCTTTAAGTTAAATGAGTCTGGATGCTTTTCGTCGAATTGATTCTTGAATTTTGGAGTCGTCATGTTAGCGCCCAAACCAGGGGTCTCGCTTTGTGACAGGACGGATACTTTCTTGATGGTGCCGTCGGCGAGGATGCCGACCATGAGTTCAATCTTGCCTCCGAAACCGTTGGAAGTCGACTTGATGGCAGCGCCAAGGAAGTTACCTTCTGCGTCACGTGCTACATTGTATAACATCCCGTCAAGGGTGACCGTGTCGAGAACCGTGTTTTCATCGGTGCCTAACACCTCAGCGATGGCGGCTGCGTTTTTCTTGATGCTGACTTCATTGATGGCATCTTTCGTGACGCCGTAAACGAGGCCGAGGATGCCGCCAGATACTGCGGTGATGACCAGCAGCGCGACGAGCATGTTCTTTAAAGTTGATTCTTTCTTAGCCATGGCGTATCTTATTTGGTTGGTTTAACGACGCCGAAACGGTACGGCTTGAATAACTTATTGATAAGAGGTGTGAAGGCGTTCATGATAAGAATAGCGAACGACACACCCTCTGGATATGCACCCCAGAGACGGATGACCACGGTGATGACACCGATGCCGAAACCGAAGAGTATCTTACCACGAATCGTCATAGGCGAGGTGACCATGTCGGTAGCCATGAAGAAAGCACCGAGAATCAGACCACCATACATGATGTGGTAGACAGGTGCTATGTAAACTTCAGGGTTGACTAAGTGACAGATGCCCGTGAAGACAAATACAGTCAGTAAGATGGAAAGCGGTGTAGCGATGTCGATGACACGGCGGCAAATCAGATAGATGGCACCGAGGAGCAATGCGATAGCACAGGCCTCACCAAATGCACCGCCACGTGAACCGAGGACCATGTCGAGAAGGTTAGGATTCTGCTCGAGAGCACCCTGCAGACCCTGCTCCTTCAAGACGCCCAGAGGAGTTGGTCCCGTGATGGCATCAGCGAAGAAGCCATTTTGGAAGATAGGCTGTACCTTTGGCCAAGTCGTCATGGCAGTAGGGAAGGAGACCAACATGAACACACGACCCACGAGAGCCGGGTTGAATGGGTTCTTTCCTAAGCCGCCGAACGACATCTTGGCAACGCCGATGGCGACAATGGCACCAACGATAACCATCCAGACAGGAAGGTTAGCTGGCACATTGAAGGCTAACAAAAGACCCGTCACGATGGCTGAACAGTCACGAATGGTGTTAGGTCCCTTGATGAGATATTTCTGAATGAGCCACTCGGCCAGTACACATGTGCCGACCGAGACAAGGGTCAGACGTAATGCATACCATCCGAAATAGTAAATTGCAACGAGAAGAGCTGGCATCAACGAGATAATCACGTCAATCATGATCTTCTGCGTATTGTCACGCCCATGTACGTGAGGTGACCCTGATATGGTATATTTGTTCATCTTAATACTTAATTCTAGATTTTTATTCTAAAGTCCGTTTCGCTGGATTGCTTCGGCCCATTCACTCTGATTGTTCTACAGTTTCCATGGGCCTCGCAATGACGAACGATAATTCTTAATTATTTAGCGTTCCTGGCACGGATGATGGCTCCAGTCTTAGCCTTACCATAGCGGATGTAGTCGAGCAATGGTATGTTGGCTGGACAGGTGAACTCGCAGGAACCACACTCGATGCAGTCCATGATGTTGTTGCTCTCCGTCTCGTCGAACAGATTCTGGGCAGCTAACTTGTTGAGCAAGAATGGCTGCAGACCCATTGGACAGACTTGGGCGCAACGACCGCAACGGATACAGTTGGTCTGGCGACGGTCCTGTGCTTCGTTGATGGTCATCAGCAGGATGCCTGAAGTGCCCTTGATGACAGGGAAGTTGGTGACTGATACGGACTTGCCCATCATTGGTCCGCCGTTGATGACATCGGTGATGCCTTCAGGAAGACCGCCTGCTGCGTCGATGAGCAGGTTGGCAGGAGTGCCGAAACGTACTCTGAAGTTACCAGGGTTCTTCACCGATTTTCCGGTGACGGTGACGATACGCTCGATGAGAGGCTTGTTCTTCTGAACAGCTTCGTAGATGGCGTAGGTCGATGCTACGTTGACCACCACGCAACCTGTCTCAATAGGCAGCTTGCCGGATGGGACCTCGCGACCGGTGATGGCTTTGATGAGCTGTTTCTCACCACCTTGAGGATACTTGGTCTTCAAAGGTTGGACCTCGATGCCTGCATAAAGGTCCTTATGCTCTTCGATGGTCTTCTGAAGCAGCTGGATGGCAGTCATCTTGTTCTGCTCGATACCGATGATACCCTTGTCGGTGCAGACACCCTTCATCAGAATCTTGACACCCATCAGGAACTCCTGAGGCTTCTCAAGAAGGAGACGGTTGTCGCAAGTCAGATAAGGCTCGCATTCCGCAGCGTTGATGATGATGTATTCGGCTTTCTTGCCTTCAGGAATCATCAGCTTGACGTGGGTCGGGAAGGTTGCACCACCCATACCGACGATGCCGCATTCCTTCACCTTGTCGATGATGGCCTTCGGCTCTAACTTGATGTCGGTGAGCAACTCATCAGTGACGATGATGCCTTCTGCCCATTGGTCTTCCTCCACGTCGATGAAGACGGCTGGCTTGTAGTAACCGGTATGGTCCATGACCACGTCGACCTTGGCAACCGTACCCGTAGCAGGGGAGTGTACGTTGGCCGAGACGAAGCCTTTGGCAGTACCAATCAACTGTCCAGTCAGCACATGGTCGCCTTTTTGCACGATGCAGTCAGCAGGTGCACCAAGGCATTGCCCTAACGGAACGATGATTTGCTTGGGCATTGGAAAGTCTTGTATAGGCTTGTCAGCCGAGAGCTTGTTCTCCTCGGGATGGACACCGCCTTTTGGAAAAGTCTTTAATTTCATACGTTAGCAGTTTTTTCGTTGTTGATGACTTGAGGTTCAGCTTGTGGTTCTTCTGCCTTCGGCTTCCTTGGTGGATAGTTGACGGCATGGATGGTGCCACGTGGACAAACCTCTTCGCACTTACGACAGCCCTTGCACTTGGCTGGGTCGATGTAGGCTAAGTTGCCCTTCATCTCAATGGCGCCAAATGGACAAGTGTTGAGACATTTCTGACAGCCGATGCAGCCGACAGAACAGTTCTTGACGACGAGAGCGCCCTTGTCAGTGTTGGAACAGCAAACATAAACTCGTCTGTTGTTCTTGCCCTTTGGACGAATCTCGATGATGCCTCTTGGACAGGTCTTTGCACAGATGCCACAACCGACACACTTCTCTTCGTCGACAACAGGAAGCCCCGTCTCTTCGTCGATGTGCAAAGCACCAAAACGACATTGTTTTACACAGTCACCTAAACCGAGACAGCCCTTTGAACAACCACCTTCACCTGCATATAAGGTGTTGGCGAAAGCGCAAATCTGAGCTCCCTCGTAGTGTACTTTGGCCGGCGAGTTGGTGCAACTGCCATTGCAGCGTACCACGGCGACCTTGGGTTCAAAAGCATTGGCAGTGAGTCCTAACAGAGCAGCAACTTTGCCCATGTCGGTGCCGGGACATGCCAAACCGTCAATGTTGCCTTTCTCTTCAGCTTGCTTGACACAAGCCTCAGCTAAAGCGTGACAGCCTGCAAATCCGCAACCACCACAGTTGGCTCCCGGAAGCACAGCCTCAACCTCCTCAATCTTCGGGTTCTCTTCGACTTTGAATTTCTGGGCGACGAGATATAGCACCGCCGCTAAGACAGCACCTAAGATGCCGAGAACCAATAAGGAAATCAGTAAAGTATTACCCATATTCGTTGTGTTTAGTAATTGTTATTCTTCTTTATCATTTTAAACCGACAAATTTACATAATCTGCAAAACCTGTCAAGCGATTTTTTTTACTTTTTTTCACTTCTCCACAGGAAGTATTTGGTAGTCAAATTTCTTGCTGATTTTCTTCCTGCATAAAAAAACTACCAAAGAATATGGAAGCAAAGTGAGGAGACTGATGAGCCCCGATAAACCCTCCGAGACCCCCAACGCCAATAAGGTAAATAAAACAGCCATCACGATGACGATGGGAAGAAGATAGGCAAGAACCGCCGCCCTGTTTCCCTGACCAACCGTCATCTGTAAGTTGACTTTCTCCATGAGATGCAACTCCTGACCCTCAGGACGAGGCACCGTCAAGGTCTTCTCCTGCATGTCACTCAAACTACAGGCACTCTTGGCATGACACGCCGCACAAGCACTGCGTGAGAGTATCTTGACTTCGACCGTGTCGTCGTTAATCTTGGTGATAATGCCCTCATGGGCAATGACTTCCGACATCAGTATACGTGTTTTCGTGTAACAAAAGGATATTTAACCAAGATGCAGAAATGCGACCATAAAGTAGGCAACAGTCCGAAATGCTTCTTCATGATGCGAAAACGCTCTCCCAAAGCCTGCTTCCGACGCTTCGACGATACTCCAGCCG
>X415_White_Rhinoceros__coassemble_61_pt1 | contig 31584 bp, 26 predicted proteins | sample X415_White_Rhinoceros__metabat2_low_PE_005 | metagenome-assembled genome bin X415_White_Rhinoceros
TATATATAATATTTAATTTATCAAAATAAAATAGGACAACATGAATCCTAAGTTTAGGACAACAAAATTAGAATTTTTTCGGTAAGGGCGAAAAAAAAAGCCTCGTTAAAGGCTTTCTTTATAGATTTGACTGAACGATTTTGGAGCGAGTTCAGGCATTTGTCGCAAAACGAAATCGTTTTTACTGACAAGTTGTTTGATTTCGAATTTTTTGAGCCAGATGGGCAGGTCGAGTTTTTTCCTGGACTTACAATGAGCAATCATGGCTTTGACGAGGGCTTCGAATTTGGCATCACCGATACGTTCAGTGGCAATGATGCTTCGATTTTCGATGGTGAGGTCGTTGATAGGAATGTTCACTGGGCATACTTCGGAGCATCTTCCGCAGAGGGCACAGAGGGTTGTCATTTCCTTATGATTTTCAATACCATCCAGGAGGGGGGTCATGACGGTTCCTATAGGACCAATGTAGGTTGAATTATAGGAATAGCCGCCGATATTTTTGAAGATAGGACAAACGCTGGTGCAGGCGCCGCAGTGTATGCAGGCTAAGGCTTGGCGTTGTTTTTCGTTTTCCAAGATATTGGTTCTTCCATTATTCAGGAGGATGACAATCATTTGTTGTGGACCGTCATTTTGTTTGGAAGGACCGGTAGTGATGGTATTAACCGAAGCCATTGGATGGCCGGTAGCATGATTTGAAGAGAGAGGGAAAAGTATGCTCAGGTCTTCGATAGAAGGAATAACCTTAGCGATGCCTGCTACGACGACATGAATCTTGGCAGCAGAGGAAGCTTTGATGATATTACCTTCATTTTCGGTGAGTGCTACACCGCCGACGTCTGATAATAAGAAGTTGGCACCGGTGATACACATCTTGGCTTCTTCAACATTGAGTGACACCTGGTGGCGAATGAAGTTGACAATTTGCTTCGGTGTACTCTCAACTTTCAGTTTATAGTTTTTATAGAGGATACCATTGATTTCTTCCTTGGAGAGATGGAGCATAGGAGAGATAGGATGATAAGGAGCTTGTCCTGCAGCCTGTAGCACAAAGCGAGCTACGCTAGTCTCGTAAACAGGCATCTTTCTCTCAGCGAGGAAATCGTTGAGTTGGATTTCATCGAGTACGGTAGAGTTGGAACGGGATACGGATTTCACACCATTTTTAATGATGAGGTCCCATATCATTTGCTGTGCATCGTCGGCATCACGAGCCCAGAGAACCAAACCACCATTTTCAACGAAATGGGTTTCGAAGTCGACTAACAGTTTTTCAAGATTCAGAAGTGACTTTTTTCTCAGGACGGATGCACGTTGTTTTTCGAGGTCGGCATTACGATAGTTTTCGTTACTATTCGCAAAACGACGTTCAAAGCAGCCTGTGGTATAGTTCAGTTTCTGCCAGTGTTCCTCTTTGAAGGCAATATGGTCTTCTTTTTCCCTGCTATTCATGGATATCAGTCTATCTGTTCAATTTTTTCTACCCTACGGGTATGTCTTCCTCCTTCGAAAGGAGTCGACAAGAAGGTTTGAACCATTTCCCATGCCAGTTCAAATGGGATGAAACGACCAGGAAGTGACATGATGTTGGCATCGTTATGCTGACGGGCGAGTTTAGCCAGTTCAACGTTCCAGCACAAAGCAGCGCGAACGTGAGGATGCTTGTTAGCAGTCATCTGGGCACCGTTACCACTACCGCATAAGATGATACCTATAGGATACTCACCTTTTTCGATGGCCTTAGCCAAAGGATGTATCATGTCAGGGTAATCAACGCTATCGGTGCTGTAGGTTCCGAAGTCTTTCACTTCATAACCAGCTTCCATTAATTTACCGATAAGATACTGTTTCATTTCGAATCCACCATGATCCGATGCTATAGGAATAATTTGATTCATTTTCTCGTTGTTGATAAAGATTTCGCAAAGGTAAAACAATTCCTATTATCTATACTATCTATCCTGTTATTTATGAGTCAGTTAAGATTGACACATTTTTGACGAATTTTTTATAAATTATTGATTTATAACAAAATAAAAAGTTATCAACAGCTATTTTGTTGATAACTTTTGATAAGTATGTTGATAAAATCAAAGGTTGTTGATAAAGGTAAGAATGGTTGAAAAACTCAACAGATAGTTGATAGTTATCAACAATAAAAAACAATAATATTTATGGTAAAAAATACTACAGTTTAAAATTTCACGGATTTTCAAAAAATGGGAAAATGCTGATTTTGAAAGTCTAAATTTTGAAAGGGAATCTATCTCAATACAAAAATGAAAAACGCAAGAAAAAAAGAAAAAAGTTATCCAACAATTAACAACCTTATTAATCATTCATCATTCAAAATTTATAAATAAAAGGATAATGAATAATTAATGGTAGGGTGTTGATAAGAGACAAAAAAAGGGGGATAAACATCCCCCTTCTTTAATCATAATCTATTCAAGGATTATTTGAGTTTACCAAGACGAGCGGTAGCTTTGATGGTAGTCTTTGAATAGAGGTCAGTTCCAAGGATAGGAGCCTTCTTTTCTACCTGGTATTGAGGATAGAAAACGACATCGTAACCTGGGTTCTTCTTCATCATGTCGTAGAGAGCTTCTTTGCTGTCACGATATGGAGAAATTGGGCTGCCAACGATGGAGATATCTAAGATACCTCTAGCATCACCTTCTTCGATTGAACCGAAGATTTTTGACCAGTCGATTCCAAGGACTCTGGTAACGGTAGCTTCACCGGTAACCTGTGGAGAAAGGGTGAAGTCTTCAGCCTTGAATTCAACATAAGAAGTTGCTTCTTTCATGCTGCGGTTGTAAACATTGCAGCTTGCCATACCGAAAACGACTACGGCAATTAAGAGAATGCTTTTTAGTGCTTTCATGATAATTAGTTATTTAGAGTTAGTGATTAAAGTCTGTAGCGGATGCTAAGAGCTGCACCACCCCAGTGAGCGCCTCTGTACCAGCATTCAGTTGGGAGGAGGAATTCGAAGTTAGGACGAACGTCGAGAGAAACCTGGAAAGGAAGTTCTGCGAAGTTGTATTCAATACCAACTTGACCTAAAACAGCAACACCAACACCGTGGTTTGCGCAGAAACCAACACGTGCACCAGCACCTGCATACCAATCAAAGTTGTCAACGAGGTTGAACTTCCACTGATAAATACCTGACAGCCAGAAGAAGTCACCGCTACCAAAACCGAGGTCTAATTCAGCGCGATTATTTGAACCCATTCCTTTTTGGAAAGAAATTTCAGTACCATAACCACCATCACCACCGCCGAAACGGAGACCGATGTTCTTTTCCTGTGCGTTAGCACCAATTGTCAGGCCAGCAATAGCGACCAAAATGAGTAATAATTTCTTCATTTTTGTTTAAATTTTGTTAGTGATTAAATTGATATAAATTAAAATTTTATTCGCCTTATATATTGCAAAGATAGTATAATTTTGATATTAGCAAGAAATATTATTCGGTATAAATAAGTTGATTTAAAACTGCACCAACCATTTCGAGTGAATTCTTGTCGATATGCTCTATATTGTCATTGAGCGTATGCCAGGTCTCAGGGAAGGAGCCATTGCTACTATTTGGATGTAAGTCAATGATATCAATAGTAGGAATACCTGCAATTTCATTCATTGGAAGGTGGTCGTCGCTGATAGGGTCACCCAGTTCATTCACGAAGTTCTGACGATATCCTAAATCCTGAGCGATGCGCCAAACCTTGTTGCTGAGCCAGGCTGCATAGCCTTGAGAGTAGTATTCTTTCATGAAATTGGGATTTTCACCACCTATCATATCGAGAAGAATACCAAAGTTGGCACGATAACCTAGAAGATGTGGCTGTGCTGCCCAGAACTGTGAACCTAATGCCCAGTGGTTACGACGGTCATCGTAGTATTGTAAGGATTGGTCCTGACGTGGTCCATAGTCTTCCAAATCGAAAAAGATGATATCAACACCAATAGTTGAATTGAGTGGGGTCTGATGAAAACAACGGGCGTTTTCCATAAGAACTCCTACTCCACTGGCACCATCATTAGCTCCATCGATAGGGGTATTCCAATTGGCTTCTTCATCATGGTCGGCAAAGGGACGAGAATCCCAGTGAGAACATAAAACAATACGTTTCTTTGCTTCTGGATTGAAGGAGGCAATGATGTTTTTACCATCAATGCCCTGACCGGTATAGAGACGGGTGCGGAATTCTTGAACATAAACAGTATCGGCAAATTTATTCATGGTCTCGATAAGCCATGCTGCACATTGTTTATGAGCTTCGGAATTGGGAACACGTGGACCAAAATCGGTTTGAGCCTTAACAAACTGAAATGCTGAATCAGCATTGAATTGTGGAATGACGATATTTTTGGTTTCTTGCTTGGGTTCGTTTGTGACAGGTTTTTGATGATGGTCACAAGCGATATTCAGTACGGCAACGCTAAGGAGCATCATACCTATTATTAATGGTCTTTTCATTTGCTATTTGATTAGTGCGGCAAAAGTAACATAAATTATTGTATTTTTGCTTGTAAAATTGTTGAATACTATGCAAGACAGAGATATTACTCTTGATGTTGCTAAAGGTTTAGCCATAATACTTGTTGTTATTGGTCATTCCTTCCAATATTCTTTTGGACCTCAATATACTGCATCAAAACTGTTCTTTGCAGATATACCCTTTAAATCTATTTATTCTTTCCATATGCCTCTATTCATGTTGATTAGTGGCTATCTCTTCTATAACAGCAACAAAAAAGACTTCAAATCTCTGATACTTTCCAAATTGAAAAGAATCGGAATTCCTTTTGTGACATTTACTTTGTTGTGTAATGTGACATCTTATCTAAGCTTTTTAAAGAAAGGTGAAATTCTAAACTGCCTTACCAGTTGTCTCTCCCAAATCTTTCAAGGTGTTACTATCTGGTTTTTGTTTGCCTTACTTTTGAATATGCTTGTGGTTTCGATAATCACTCGTGTTTGTAAGAAGAAACCCGTGCTTTATGCTGTGATGTTCCTATTATTTATAGGAAGCATGTTTATTCCTGATACGATAGTATTGGACATTCATAAATCCATGTTTCCTTTCTTCTGCATAGGCTATATCATAAAAGAAAACAATGTTGATATCTATAAATACTCAAAAAATCTCCCGCTTCTCATCATCGCTACAATCTTATCCATCGGTTGTATCATTTGGTTTAACTATGATACCTATATCTATACAACCGGTTATTGTATCTATGACAACTATCTCCAAATTCTCACCAATTTCAAGAGAATTCTTATTGCCTTGGTGATTTCTTTCACATTCATGCAATATGTACATCTATTATCACAGAGAAAACAATGTAGACTCCTTGTCTATTTTGCGCAAATCTCCTTGTTTATCTATGGTGTGAACATATTCATTGATACCATGTATTCCCGTCTTTTTTTGGAGATGGGATGGAATTTCGAATACAACTACATCTCTCCTATCCTATTCACGATTGGTACAATAGGCGTAGCTTGTTTGTTGTATAAACTTGTTTCGAAAAATAGAGTGACTAATTTGTTGTTCTTAGGTCAATAATAGTATGATGAAGAAAATATTACTCTCTATATTACTCTTTACTTCTCTCTTTTCTTGGGGACAAAGTGCTGATACTCTTCTCTTCAGAAATGAAGGGGATAAGATAGTGTATCAGGTAAACCGTGATGAAAAAGCTCAAAAGGGTACCTTATCGGATGCCCTTCAAAATGTTCCGGGACTGAAGGTCGACACAGAAGGCAACATCACTCTTCGAGGGGTCTCAAAAGTGGAGGTATGGATTAACGACCATCCTTCCTATTTTGAAGAAGAAAGTCAAAAGAACTATCTGCAACAAACCTCGGCTTCCATCATCAATCGTATTGAAGTCATCACCAACCCTTCTTCTCGTTATACCAAAGAGACTGATACAGGTATCATCAATGTCATTATTGATAGCAAGAATTTTCATTCACAAAATCTCATTGTGGGTTTTCAAGCCAATACAAGTCCCAATCTATCTCCTTGGATTTCATATGATTGGAATAATGAGAAATTCTCTTTCAATGCCTCTGTAAAAGGTAATTTCAGTAAGACGAACAGTGTTACCAATAGTTATAGCATCTCTTTTGATTCGATATCTTTACCTGATAATTCCATGGTATGGGATACTACGCGTCATTATATCAACACTTCGCATTCCAACGAGGAAGAAAACAGTGTTGATATCTTCTTAAAAATGGATTATCGGTTCAATAAGAAGAATTCTTTGATGGCATTCTTTTCCATCGCACCTTCAACGAGTCAGCGTTTTTCTGTCGACACTACCTATAGAAAGGAGTTTGTCAACAGCATTGGAACCTATCATTCCATCAGTTCAACAGAAGGAGGAGAAACCTTCTTTTGGGGCTCGGCTGGTGTTTTCTTCCAACATTTGTTTGACCGAGAAGGTGAAACCTTTTCCTTTAGTGCGGATTCTGATTTCGATAAAGGAAAAACAAAGAGTTCATATATTCAAAACTATCAGGAACACAGTAGTTTAAATCGTAATACTTGTACTCGAAATGATTTTGATGAGGCCGGATGGAATCTGAAAGCAGAGTACAACCTTCCCTATTCAAAAAATGGGGAGTTTTATGCTTGTCTCTCCAATTATTTCAAGCCCGATAATAATCTGTTGTTGTTTGATACCTTGGGACAGAATGATATTGAACGTCATTTAGACAGTATCCGTTCCGAACGACGTGACTTTAGCAAGTATATCAGTTCGGCCCTTTTCATTGTGCAGCAAAATTTTGGAAACTTTACCATTAAGCCAGGTTTAGAGTTCGAACAAACTCATATCACAGCTCATTATTATAGGTTTAAACCCACTGTAGGTAACCTCGTCAAGAATTTCTTCTTTGTGAAGCCCTCGCTTCATGTATCCTATCATACGCAGCAGCAGCATAACTTCTTCTTAAGTTATACGCGAAAGACTACTTATCCATATGTTCGTTATTTTACCGACCGATATATTTATGAGGAAGAGTCGTTCTGCACAGGCAATCCTTTGTTGAAACCCACTCTCACCGATGTGTATGAAGCTGGTTGGACGAAGTATTGGGACAAGTTTGGTTCTGCCACGGTCAATTTCTATTACAAGAACTTCATCAATAGTGTCAACGACATGTCGGAACTCCGTTATGATTCGTTATGGGGACGAGCTGTCAACTTTAGATGGCCTGTCAACATTGACAGTTATTATGAGACAGGAACTCAGTTTAATGTCACATATAGGCCTAATGCCATGTTGAATATTCGTCTTGATGCCAATCTTTATGATGCTCAGATGAAGACCATTTATAACGATAGTCTTGTTACGGATAATAACTGGGCTTATAATTTCAAGCTTGGTTTTTGGGGTAAACTTTGGAACAAACTTGAGATTCATGCTACAGCCTATTACAATTCACCTACTTATACTCTTTATGCAGGTTCGCAGACGGCTTATGGCATAAACTGCGGATTACGTGCCGATTTCTTTGAGAAGCGTCTCTCGTTGCTTCTCAATGCCAACGATATTTTCAATTGGAATAAGGAAGATAATTACACTTACAATCCGAACTACATATCGTATAGTTCGATGAAGATGAACAGTCGTTACATCAGCTTAGAGGCTATTTATAAACTATTGTAATAGCTTCTTAATAATAAACGATATTCAAATCGAAGCGTTTTTGCTGTAAAGATTCCACAGTTTTACTCTTGACTTTGGTGTTATAGATTTTCAAGAGTTTCAGACTTGGAATATTTTCGATGGCGGAGATGTTCTTAATGTTGGTATTGTTAATCAGCAATTCTTCGAGGCTCATGGACTTGCCAAGAGGTTTAAGAGATTTCACTGCTGTACCGCTTGCGTTGAGGACGCGAAGGTGTTCCATATTTTCGAGGCAGCTTAAATCGCTAACTTGAGTGTTTTCGATGTTGAGAACTTCGAGAAGAACGTCGTCGCTGAGGGCCGTGATGGAAGCAATAGGATTGTTTTGCAGATAGAGTTCCTTAAGATGGCGTTTGCTATCGAGGGGACTGATATCGCGAACATTTTGATTTATAATCGTCACATTTTCAAGCCAGAAGAAATAACGAATTGGTTCCAGTGATTGAACGGTATTTTCCTGATTGATGGTAAGGTTTTTCAGGTCGACCATTTTTTGTAATTCCAATGCAGAAGGCATCTCTCCAACGCATTTGACATGGTTTTTCATGATTTCGTGCCAGGTATCATCCAGGTTGTTCCACCATTGCTGGAGGGTTTCGGTTTGGAATACCACTGTGACATCGGAGAGTTGTTCTTTAAGGACATTTACATTTTGTTGATTGATGGAGGTATTGCTTGCCCAGACCACATTGAGATGTTCATCATTGATGAGGTTTTCGAGCGTTTTGACAGGGGTGTTGTTCAGGGAAAGAACTTTCAAATTGCTCATTTCCGACAGGGGTGACAGGTCTTCGATGAAGGTATTGTCGAGATTGAGGTTTTCCAAGTTAGTCATTCCATACAGAGGACCCAGGTGAGTGATTTCGGTATTGGCAATGTTGAGGTTGATAAGGTTGGTGAGACGGCTCACTGGAATCAAATCTTGAATATATTCGTTATCGGAGATATTGAGTTCCGTCATATTGATGACCTCATGCAGCTGTTCGGTGGTAGGATTCCCTTCTAAGTTGCTTTGTTTGCTGAAGATAGCTTTCCAATAGATAGGAAGGTTATCCCACCATTGTTGAAGAGCTTGTGTATCGTAGATGACGAGGGTGAAAGGATTTTCCTTGGTAAATTCGCTAGCGAGATTCACATCGATTTTGGTATTGTCGCAATAGATTTTGCTCAGTCTTCTATGGTTTTTCAAAGGACTTAAGTCTTTGATGAGCGTATTGCTGCAATACAGTTCTTTCAGGCTTTCCAAATCTTGGAGGGCGGTGAGAGAGGAGATAGGAGTCTTTGAAATCTTAAGGCTTTGGAGAGAGGTAAGAGCGGTGATGGGACTGAGGTCGCGTACGGTGGTGTTGCTGATATCGAGAGATACGAGAGAAGGTTGGCTTTCGACGGCAGCTATGGATGAGATTTTGCTTCCATCGGCGAAGAGGTAGGTCAGGTTATCGCAAAACTCGATGGGTTGCAAGTTGTTGACCATAGTCTTACCGATATGGAGTCTATCTATCTTTGGGAGGTATTCAAGGATTCTGATATCATCGACATCTGTATTGGAGACATCGAGGGTTTCGAGTTCGATGTCGTATTTCAGTGGGCTGAGGTCGCTGATATGGGTATTACTTGTGTTGAGGTTTTTCAGTTTATTGGCATTACGAAGTTGTGTCAGGTCGTCGACGTTGGTACCTGAGATGTTGAGAGAAACCAGGTCAGACAGTTCGGAAAGAGGCTCTAAGTTGGTGATGGTCTTGATTTCGGAGACGTTGACTTCTTGGCGTTGGGTTTGGATTTTCAGTTGAGCGAATAACTCGTCGAGACCATTTTTTACGATGATTTCTTTCCAGTCGGAGATATAGCTTTCGGAGCCTGATTTTGACAGTATTGGGTAGGAATAGATGAAATCGCTTTCATCAATCTGCATAATTGATTTTAACGGAATAGTATCATTAATAACAACATCTTTTCCAAAATAGTTTTTCCATGAGCTTGACATGGAGTTCCACCATATTCTGAGGCTTTCTTTTTCGTTGATTTTGGTGGTATAGATAGAGGCTATTTTGAGGTTATTATTTTGTTTATCGAGGTTGATTTCGATGAAGCGGTTTTTGACGTTGTTGATGGTATCGTAATTCACGGTTACGCCATTGAGTTTACGGTTGAGGGCTACTTTGAAGTAGATGCTTCCGTCTTCTTTGGTGAGGTTGCTGATGCTGGTGATATCGAATTGGAATTGGGCATAATGGAAGAAGAAGTCGATATCTTTGAGATAGGCTTGGACGTCCTTATTGAGGTTAGTGCTGCGGTTGTTATCCAGGTCGTCTTCTATTTGGACTTTATCGTCCTGAAACAATTTGGAATAGCTTTGGGAGAAGATGATTTCTTTTTCTTGGTGTGTTGATTCGGGGTCGCCAATAAAGTTGAGGGTTTCCTGGAGGTAGTTCACCATTTTGTTGATTTCACCTTCATAAATGGCAATTTCTTCTTTGGAAAGCGCATTATTTTTTTTCTGTGCTAAGGATATATTGGAGAGGAAGCAGCACAGGACGAGTACCAGTACAGCTATTTTATTTGTCATGGTTGATAAAATTTGATGAGGTTGTTTTTCTCTTTTTCTGGGAGGTAGATTAGGTTAGAGATGAGCCATCCGGCGTTGGAGCCGGAGCGGTTAAACCATGATACTTCGAAATACCAGTCTTTGATTTGGAAGACGTGGAATTTGACGGAATCTACGTGTTGAAAAACAAGGTTTTTATTTTTGATTTCGAAGAAGAAGAGGGTAAGGTAGTCAGGTTCGAAGTCTTTATTAGCGTAATATTCGATGATATCGGGTTCTTGGAATATTTTATAGAGGTTCATGAAGTCGAGTTCATGGGACATGGGGTGGAGAAAATGTTTTTCTTTTTCGGCCATTTCTCCTGTTGGAAACATTTTGTTGAATTGGGAGAAGTAGATATTGTTGAGAACCCATTTAGAGCCGAGACCTTCTTGTTCGATGCCGAGTATGAGGAGCAGTTGTACTTCTTTACCTTTATATTTAAAGGTGGCGGATACTTCGGAGTACCATTTACCGCCGAGGAAGGTCATGTAGGAGGAGTCGTCTTTGGTGACGTCTTCGATGAAATATTTTTGGAGGTCGGGTTGACTGCCGTAGGTTTCTTGGTCGAAGAGGATAGGCAGTGAGAACTGACGTTTTTCGTTGCTTCGGTAGGTAGGGTCTTTTGGGTTGATTTTATAGCCAAATTGGTCCTCTTCGTAGTTGAAGCGACGGATGAACTGGCCCATCTGCTTGGTCATGGCATAGAGGTCTTTCTCATCCATTTGGAAGTTGCCGATGGATTGAGCAAAGGAGGTGGTTGCCAGGAGCGTCAGCATGATGGCAAGCAGATGGGACAGTTTGGAGTATCTCATGATTATTTATTAGCGGTTTCTTTGACGCGCATGTCGCCGAGGAGGACATCCCAGAATCCGATGGTACGTCCGCCGATTTGAGTTTCTTTACGTTTTACGTAGACGGTAATGTCTTTTTTAGTGGTGTCTTTATAGGCCAGGTTACCTTCTTTATCGTATCCACGGAAGGTCTGGAAGATGGTGATGACGCCCACGTAGGTGCCGTCGGGTTGGCGTTGCAGGTCGGATACATATTCGATGTTATACCATTCGATTTCGACGCGGTCGTAGTTGAGGCGCATAAGGTGTTCCATATAAGGGCGCACCTTATAATATTTAATATTGTTGGATGACAGGGAGGACACGCCGATTTCTGCGTTGGTCATAAAGAGTTCTTCGACTCTATCGATGACGCGGTTGGCTTCGCTCCATGAGGTTTCTTTAGAGCCAACAATCTTGATATATTTACTGAGGTCTCTAACTTTTTCGAGTGCGAGGCTATCGATAGCCTGTTTGCGTTCGAAATCGATTTCGTCGTTTTGTGCCATGGCGCTTCCTGCGAAGAGGAGGGCGATGATAAGGGTTGTCAGTATCTTCTTCATGATGGTTTATTTCTTGATGAGTTCGACTTCAGTGATTTTTTCGTTGTCGTTGAATTTGAGATTAGCCACTTTATTGGCTGATTTCTTTTGGTCCTTGACGTAGTTGAGGTAGTTTTCGATAGTCGTTGGGCGGTCGTAGTCGTTGAATCCGCCGGCTTGACTGATGATAATCAGAACTGGCACATCGTTGTTAGCGAACATCTTCAGGGTTTCGCTGATGATGTTGTTAGCTTGGTTGACGCTGGAGGAGGAGGCGATACGTTGCATATTCTTTTCAAGAATGGATGCAGGTTGTTGAGCGTTGAGGCGTTCGAGTTCGTTTCTACGTTCTTCTTCAGCTTTTTGTTCAGCTTGAGCACGTTCGCGAGCGAGTTTCTTTTCTACTTGGAAAAGGAGGTCGTCGACTTCGGCGTTTTGGAGGTTCCAGTTTTTGATAGTTTGTACGCGGTGTTCTTTTTCTTCGAGGGTCCACAGGGTTTCATCATCGAGAATAGCGGTGAGGTCTCTGACGGCTTCTTCGACTTTTGATTTGTATTCAGCTTCTGCAGCTTCTTTAGCAAGTCTCTTCTTGCTCTTGCAACTTGTTGTTCCTCCGATAGTTATAAGCATAGCGAGGAGGATCATCGTTACGGTTTTGATGGTGTTCTTCATGTTGTTAGTTTATTTTTTGCCTATTAATAACTCAACTTTTGTAAAATCATTGCAAAAGTAAAAAAAATCCCGCCACGAGGACGGGATTTTCGAGTATGTATGAAAGAATTCTATTATTCTTCTTCCTTCTGGCTTTCTTCGTATTCCTTAAGCAGACGCTGTTGAACGTCAGCAGGAACCTGAGCATATTCAGCATACTTCATGGTGAAGGTACCACGACCAGAGGTCAGGGAGCTGAGGGTGGTTGAGTAGCGGTCCATTTCAGCGAAAGGAACTCTAGCGCGAATCACCTGATAGTTATGATCGCTGTCCATACCCATCACGATACCACGACGGCCGGTGAGGTCGGTCATGACGGCACCCATTAAGTCAGCAGGAACGCGGACTTCGAGGTCGTAGATAGGTTCCATAATCTTAGGACCAGCATTCTTAAATGCCATTGAGAAGGCCATACGACCGGCAATCTTAAATGCCATTTCGTTGGAGTCAACTGGGTGCATCTTACCATCGTAGACGTAGACGATGATGTCACGTGCGTAAGAACCGGTCAGAGGACCTTGTTCGAGACGTTCGTTGATACCTTTGAGGATAGCAGGCATGAAACGAGCATCGATAGCACCACCGACGACGCAGTTAGCGAAGATGAGCTTACCACCCCATGGCAGTTCGTATTCATCCTTGGTACGGACGGCGAGTTCTTCAGGATCGGTGAAGCCTTCGAAGTAAGGCTGTAACCAGAGGTGAACTTCACCGAATTGACCGGAACCACCGGATTGTTTCTTATGACGATAGTCAGCCTTTGCGCCCTTGGTGATGGTTTCACGATAAGGAACTTTTGGTGAGCTGATTTCAACGGCAATCTTATAAACGTTGTCAAAGTACCACTTCAGGGTGTTGAGGTGATATTCACCTTGGCACTGGAGGATGTTCTGACGAAGTTCGCGTGACATACCAGAGATGATGGTAGGATCGGTCTTGTGCATATCGTTGAGGATACCACCGAGCTTTTCATCTTCCTGTGAGTTAGCAGCCTTGATAGCGACTTGGAAGATAGGATCTGGGAACTTAATTGCTGGGAAAGCAGCATCAGCAGCCTTAGCGTCGACGAGGCTATCACCGACTCTACCGTCCTTCAGCTTAATGGTGCAGATGATATCACCAGCATTGACTTTCTCAACGCGCTCACGGTTCTTACCGCAGAATGCGAGAAGCTGTGAGATACGTTCCTTGTTGCCAGAACGTGGGTTGACGAGGTCCTGACCTTCAGAGATGGTACCGCCGTAAACACGCATCCAAGCCACATCACCGAGGTTCTGTTCGGTGCTGACCTTGAAGATTTGAAGAGCAGCAGGTTCTTCAACATTGCAATGGAACTCAGTGCCGTTGCTTGCCTTAACAGCTGGAACGTCAGCTGGTGATGGGCATGCATTGATAAGGAATTCACACAGACGGGTGACACCAACGCCGCGCTTTGCAGCACCGCAGATGACAGGGAAGATTTCACGGTTGATGATACCTAAACGGATACCCTTTTCCATGTCTTCTTCATTCAAAGTCATCTCTTCAAAGAACTTCTCCATCAGGGCTTCATCACCTTCAGCAGCGTGTTCGATGAGGTTGTTGTGCATTTCTTCTGCCTTGTCCATCTCAGCAGCAGGGATATCCTGAATCTCAGGAGCACCATTGCCATTCTTGAAGACCAACATCTTCATGAGGATAAGGTCGATGACAGCATTGAAATCTTCACCAGCGTTAACAGGGTACTGGATAGGAGTAACCTTGTCGCCGAAATATTCCTTCAGTTCACGCATTGCGTTGTCGAAGTTGGCATTGCTGTGGTCGAGTTGGTTCATGAAGAACACAACAGGCTTGTTGGTGGTCACAGCCTGACGCCAAGCATTCTCGGTGGTAGCTTCAACACCAGCCTGAGCATTAACGGTAAGAACTGCAGTGTCAGCAGCGGTGAGGCATGAAACGATGTCACCAGAGAAGTCACTGAAACCAGGAGCATCTAAAATGTTAATCTTCTTGTCGTTTAAAATGGTATACATCAGAGTGGCATGCACTGAAATCTGACGGTCCATTTCAATTTGACGATAGTCAGAAACGGTGTTCTTTTCGTCCGTGCTTCCTTTTCTGTTGATAATCTTGCCTTCGAAAAGCATGTTCTCAGCAAGGGTGGTCTTACCGGACTTAGCAGCGCCGATGAGGGCGATATTCCGGATCTCGTTTGTCTTGAATTCCTTCATTGTTATCTTTGTCTAATCTTTTATGAATATTCTATGTGAAAATCAGGGTGCAAAAGTACGAAAATCAAGTGAATTACAAAGCATATTTCTTTAAATATATCTTGATTAGGTGTAAGTTTCCTTTTTTTGTCTTATTTTATTCCTATTGTCTGATATATTTTATTCCATCTCTCATCGTCCATCTTTGCACCGATAACCTCGATAATGTTGGCTGCCACGATGGCTCCCATAGTAGCACAACGTTTCAAATCCTCGCCTTTGACATATCCGGCAAGAAAACCTGCTGCCCACATGTCACCCGCTCCCGTGGTATCAATAACGTTGGCTGGAATTGGGTCAATCACAATGACCTTGTCACCCTGCTGCACCAACGAACCCTTACCTCCCAACTTCACGATGGCAATGTCGCACAAGGTAGCAATGTCATGCAGTGCTTCAGCTCCTTCTTTACCCGTCAAGGCTTTGGCTTCTTCTTCATTGGCAAAAATGATGTCGATGCTTTCCTTAATCATCTCTGTCATATAATCGCGGTTTTCTTCCACGATGTTGTAACTTGCCATATCCAAAGCGATTTTCATTCCTTTTGCCTTGGCCGTAGCAATGGCTTTTTCCAACATAGGCTTGTTGGCGACAAGATATCCCTCTACGTAAAAGATATCCCATCCCTCAAATAACTCAGGCTTTATGTCATCAGGACATAGTTCCAAAGAGGCTCCCAGATAGGTGGCAAACGTGCGCTCACCATCCTTTGAAACCACCGCTTGAACCCTTCCTGAAGGTGTATCGGTCTTCAATAATAAAGGCTTCACATTCGTCTTTATCATCTCTTTTTCAAAGAAATCACCAATATCGTCGCGACCGACTTTACTCAAAAAACCAGCCTCAATGCCTAACTTTGCCAAACCACTTGCAGTGTTAGCGGCTGAACCACCAGCTGCCTTCACGTTACCATAAGCTTCCTCTAATACCTTTCCAATACTCAGCGAACGTGCCGCATCTACATGCTGCATGCTCCCCTTTGGTAAATTCAATTGCTCTAAAATAGCGTCATCTTCAATCTGCGTCAGAATGTCAACCAACGCACTTCCTATTCCTAAAACTGTAAGTTGTCTCATATTTTTCTGTCGTTTTTCAATGATGCTGCAAAGATAAGCATTTGTTGTATAGTCCAAATACGATTTTTGACGAAAATTATTTTATTGATAATGAATAAGATACAAAAAAATTGGAAAATAATCAAAAAAAACACTTGCGCGTTTCAGAAAAAGGCGTACCTTTGCACCCGCAAATGTGAAACGTTCATTGACACACTGCCTCCTTAGCTCAGTTGGTTAGAGCATCTGACTGTTAATCAGGGGGTCTCAGGTTCAAGTCCTGAAGGGGGCGCTCTTTCGTGAGAAAGTCAGAGATTACAAGTGTAATTTTTTTATGTTTCATGTTATTAATTTTTTGAGTAGGTAAAATCCTCCGATTTTGTGGATTGAGCCTACTTTTTTTATGCCATCTCTCTCCGTATTTCTTCCATCAACAAGATAGCCTTTACGTTGGTTCCCTTAAGCCATCTACGTAATGGAAATAACAGAGTAACAGCTATTTTCATCCACCAACAATACTGAACATCTAACTTGCAATAGGCTTTTCTAAACCCAAAATGCTGCATCAAGAAGTCTTGAATCTGCGAATGATTGGTGATGGTGCGTGTCCCGTCTGAAACATAACGGAACCCTTCTTCTTGAAGATAATACCGATTCAAAGTATCATACATTCCATAATAAGGATAGGTGCCCCCACTCCTATATTGTTGAACCAAAGCTGTTATTCCATATTCACAGCTTTCTTTCCAACGATGTACGGTACAAAAGCCTATCAAAGTATCTTGGTCCTTTTCAAAGATACCCCAATAGTCGAAAGTCTCTTTCTCACAGCTGTTTAGATATTCATCAAACCAGGTCTTATCCATCTTTCTGTTGTGAACCTTATAATTATTATAGGTCTCTTCCCAAATCGGATATCCTTTTTGACGTAACAGACTGCTTTCAATTTTCTTATAGTCGAACTGCTGATTAGCGTGTCGTATCTTATTCCGGTCGCGTGAATTCAACTCTTCTGTCTCGTCATACTGGTCTTTGATGACGAACCAGAAAGGACTCGTCTCCTTTTGGTCGAAATCGTAGGTGTTTCGAACCAGAATTCCTCCTTGTTTCAATAATTCACGGACTTCCGATGGCCCTATCTTTGTCTCCAGATGGGGTTCTCCATCGTATCGCCATGCCTTTCTATAGAGTTGATAGCCTTTCATCTCAAATGTTTCTTTAAGGCGTTCCAGGCATAGTGTATGAAGTTCATGCCACTTTGGTACAGAGAGAGTTTTTCCTGACGGCGGTAAACGGTCCAAACATCACAGGCTGCCTTGATTTTGTTTGAAGAGGCGGAATGTCGTCGCACACGATAATAGGTGAGAATATCGGTTATGGCATAGGCTTTCTTCCCCTGTCGCAGGATGTTGAGCCAGGTGGCCATGTCTTCACTGGTCCTAAAATTTGGGACTACAACCTCACCGCACATCTCTCTGTCAATCATCACAGTCGACGTGCCAATCAAGGTGTTTTTAAGATAGGTGCTGTAGCATAAATCTTTGGCAGAAATGATTTTAGGCAACAACTCATTATCTTCGTTGATACATTGATAGGAGGTGTAAGAGAAGCCGCATTGGTTGTTTCTCATCCAGTTGACTTGTTGTTCAAGTTTCTCTGGTTTCCATAAATCATCGGCATCGAGGAAAGAGAGGTATTTTCCTTTCGCGTTTTGTATGGCTTTGTTTCGAGAGGCGGCGATGCCGGCGTGGGTTTCGTTGAGATAAAGTTTGATTCTTGGGTCGTTGGTATAGGGTGTGATGACGTCGACGGTACCATCCGTAGAGGCATCGTCAACGATGATGAGTTCCCAATCCTCAAAACGCTGCTTCAACACGGTCTCGATGCTTTTTGCAATAAAGGCCTCTGTGTTGAAGCAGGGCATGATGACGGAAACGAGAGGCTTTATTTCAGTCCCTCGATCCATATCTTGATTTGTTGTTCGTCGTGTAACTTGCAAACCAGCAGCGAGTGGTCGCGATAGGCTACCAGATAGTCTTCAAGACCTTCAATCACGGCTTCGGTTCCTTCTTCGATATTGATGACGGTATTTTTATCGTTCACTGCAACGATTTTTCCGCGAAGTGCATTGCCATTGTCATCTTTTTGAACGTGGGTATACAGGGAGCCCCAGGTTCCGATATCGCTCCATCCAAAGTCAGCAGGCAGCGTATAGGTGTTAGGCGATTTCTCCATGATGCCGTAGTCGATACTGATGTTTTGGCAATCCTTGAATCTTTCGTTGATGAAATCCTGTTCCTTTGCAGTGCCGAAATATTCTTTCCCTTCATCAAACAGCTGTACGATATCTGGAAGGTCTTTCTTGAAGGCATTCATAATGCCGCTCAGGGTCCAAAGGAAGATACCTGAGTTCCAAAGGAAGTTGCCTGCTTCGACAAACTTCACGGCAGTCTCGTAGTCGGGTTTTTCCTTGAAGCGGTCGACTTTTACAACAGCTGGCAGCGTGTCTTGCTGAGGTACTTGTATGTATCCGTAACCTGTTTCGGGACGAGATGGCTTGATGCCGATGGTCATCAAAGCTTCGCGATGTTCGTTCAGGAAATCGAAACCGAGACGGATGATGCGTTCAAATTCGCGTTCGTTGGTGACTAAGGCATCGGAGGGCGTAACCACGATGTTGGCATCGGGACAGAGGCTCTGAATATGATAGCAGGCATAAGCTATGCAGGGTGCTGTGTTGCGACGAGCAGGTTCACAGAGCACTTGGTCGGGACGTAACATGGGAAGATGTTCCAGTACAAGGTCCTTATAGGCTGCATTGGTGACGACCAAAAAGTTCTCATCGGGAATCACAGGGCTGAATCGCTCATAGGTGCTGCGAATAAAGCTCTTGCCTAATCCAAGGATATCCAAAAATTGCTTTGGATAGTTGTCTTTACTTAAAGGCCAGAAACGGCTGCCAATGCCGCCCGCCATGATGATGCAGTAGTTTTGCATAGCATTTAATTTTCTTTTTTATCTAATTGACAGAAGACACTGTTGTTGGAGATGAACTCAGGAACAATCTTCTTCATCTGGGCAACAATAGATTCTTCATTACAGGTTTCGAGTTTTTCAGCCAGCATCACAAGAAGCTGGTCAACCTCCTCTGCATCGTATTTGCGTACCTTAGCACGCATAATCTTTGGATTGTCAGTAGGAATGGTGTTTTCCTTTGTGGCTAATAACTCTTCGTATAGTTTTTCCCCAGGACGGAGTCCTATTTCCTTGATTTCTATGTCGGGACTGTTGGACAGCTGAATCATCCTTTTGGCCAGGTCATAAATCTTGACAGGTTTACCCATGTCGAAGACAAAGATGTCCTTGCTCTCTCCAATAGAACCAGCTTCCATTACGAGACTGCAGGCTTCTGGAATGGTCATGAAATAACGGATAATTCGCTTGTCGGTCACCGTTAAAGGACCACCTTGCGCCAGTTGTTTGCGGAAGAGCGGTACGACGGAACCGTTGGAACCCAGCACGTTGCCGAATCTAGTAGTGATGAAGTTTGTCTTGCTCGAACGACTTTGGGTGTAAATTTCAGCAATACGCTTGGTGGCACCCATCACGTTGGTAGGATTGACAGCCTTATCGGTCGAAATCATTACAAACTTCTCAACGTCATATTTCATAGCCAAGTCGGCAATATTTTTGGTACCGAAGACATTGACAAACACGGCTTCGTAAGGATTCTCTTCCATAAATGGAACATGCTTATAGGCAGCGGCGTGATAAATCAACTGAGGACGATAGGTCTCAAACACCTCTTCCATTCTTCGTGCATCCTTCACATTGGCGATTACAAACACCATCTTGTTGATACTATTCTTGAAGGCAGGAGTGTTCTTCATCTCGAATTGCAGGTCGTACATTGGTGATTCTGCCTGGTCAACCATAATCAAGAGACGAGGGTTGTAGTGCATTGTCTGACGGCACATTTCACTACCGATGGAACCGGCGGCACCCGTAATCATCACCACCTTATCATAGATTTCGCGTCGAACGTTCTCTTTGTCCAACACAATCTCCTCACGCCCCAGCAAGTCTTCGATTTTGATATCCTCCACCTGATTGGCTTTCACTGTACCATTCACCCAATTTGAGAAAGAAGGGATGGTCTTCACCTTTAATCCCAGTTCCATACCTTTTTCAATCAGCTCTTTTTTGCGTTCACCATTTACACTAGGTAGAGCCAAAATCATCACTTGTATATTATTCTTTTTAATATACTTATTATTCAAGATTTTGTTTGGAGCCAGAATAGGAACGGTATTGATGAACTTGTTGATTTTGCTTGGACTGTCGTCGACAAAAGCTTTGATATTATAGGGTGATTCGCTGTCTTGATTGATGGTTCTTGACAGCATCACGCCACCTTCACCAGCACCGTAGATGATAGTGTTGACGTTTTTCGCATTTCTATGTTTGAAGAACTCATTATAGATACGACGTATGGTGAAACGGCTAAGGATGAGGAGTACCATAACGATGAGGTATTGGTACAGGAGTATTCTATAGCCAGGGAAGATGTGGTTGATAATTTTGGGGTTGACTTGTGTGATAAGGACTTTGACGGTGAGGAGGGCGGCGATGGCCGTGGTGCAGGAGTTGAAAATCTTTCGGATGTCGTTGAACCCTGCGTAACGAATCATACCAAAATAGGTGCGATAGATAAAGAAGGCAACGACATAGAAGGCGTTGACGATAAAGATGCGATACCATCCTGTAAAGAGATTGGCGTTTCCTAGATTGTTATAGTATAGGAAGAACATCGATATCACATAAGAAACAAAGAGTACTCCAATATCGAAAAAGAGCACCCAAATTCTTGGGAGAGAGTTGTTTGCCTGTTTTCCGAATAAGAAATTACAGATTTTTAATAGAATAGTATACATTGTGATTCGTAGTAATTCTCGTTGATTATTTCCATCCAAAAGGATGAGGGCTGCAGGTGAGGCGAGCGAGTGGGTGGTAGTCGCCCACAAGACCTACGGGTTGGGCGTTGCGGATATTATAGACGGTCTCGATGGCGTTGCGTGATTCACTGATTCGGAAGCCTTCGCCGTTGAGGATTTTTTGATAACTGAGGGTGTGCAACTCGGTGAATCCGGTGCTAAATTCAAACTCTTCTCCATCGATGAGAATCGAGCGGTAGGTCTTACCTCCTTTTTCAACAACTTCTTGTGGCAGGGTTTCTCCGTTGATGGAGAGGAAATAGCGCACGTTAGCATTTTGGAGTTCGAGGAAACCGGCTACGCGGTCGTGAGACGACACGTGGACGATGCTGTTTTTGACAGGTCCGAAAATCCAGGAGAGCATATCGTAGAAATGAACGCCGATATTGGTGGCAACGCCGCCGCTTTTTCTGACATCGCCTTTCCAAGAAGTATAATACCAGAAGCCTCGTGGGGTGATGTAAGTCAGGTCGATATCGTAGATTTTATCTTTGGGACCTTCGTCGATTTTCTTTTTCAGGGCGACGATGGCATCGTGGAGACGCAGTTGCAGGATGGTATAGGCTTGGTGACCTTCAATTTTTTCAACCTGTTCGAGAGCATCGATGTTCCAAGGGTTGAGAACGACAGGCTTCTCGCAAATCACGTTAGAGCCTAAACGAAGTCCATAGCGAATATGAGCATCGTGTAGATAGTTAGGAGTGCAGACGCTCACGTAGTCAATATTTTGACCCGAGGCGATGAGTTTTGTGTTGTGTCTATCGAATAGTTCTTGTTCGGTGAAGAAAGAAGTCTTAGGAAAGTAACTGTCCATGATGCCCACACTATCGTTTTTGTCGTATGCCGACAAAAGATTGTTACCAGTCTCTTTGATAGCTTTCAGGTGGCGTGGTGCGATATAGCCTCCAACGCCTATTATGGCGAAGTTCTTCATATAATGATATTAGATGTTGTCTTTTTCGATGTCTTTGAAATACTTAACGGTTCCGTAGGTCATCTCGTCGCAAGCTGCGTCGTCGCAGACGATGATGCCTTTGGGGTGCATTTGGAGTACGCTGACGGTCCACATCTGGCTGACAGAACCTTCGATGGCGTGAGCCAGGGCTCTTGCTTTGTTGTGTCCATTAGCGAGAATCATCACTTCACGGCTATCCATGACGGTACCGACGCCGACGGTCAGAGCGGTCTTAGGCACTTGGTTGATATCGTTGTTGAAAAAGCGTGAGTTGGCGATGATGGTGTCGGTGGTGAGGGTTTTCACGCGGGTGCGGGAGGTCAGAGAGCTGCCAGGTTCATTAAAGGCGATATGGCCATCTGGACCGATGCCACCCATAAACAGGTCGATGCCACCATAACTCTTGATTTTTTCTTCGTAGCGGGCGCATTCAGCTTCCAGGTCCTCGGCATTGCCGTTGAGGATGTTGACATTTTCTTTTTTGATGTCGATATGGCTGAAGAAGTTGTTCCACATGAAGCTATGGTAACTTTCTGGATGGTTTTCGGGGATGCGGACATATTCGTCCATATTGAAGGTAACCACATTTTTGAAGCTAACCTTTCCTTCTTGATAGAGGCGTACCAGTTCACGATAAGTCCCAATAGGAGTTGAACCAGTAGGAAGTCCGAGGATAAACGGACGATTTTCGGTTGGCTTAAAAGCGTTGATGCGTTCTACGATATGGTTGGCTGCCCAACGCGACATGGTTTCATAGTTGTTTTCAATGATGACTCTCATAGTTAGATAGTATTATTATTCAGTTTTATAGTTAGTTGCTTTATTGATAAATTGTTCAGTTTCTTGAAGGATTTGTTTTACAAAAGAGGTGTCTTCGAGGCGTCCGATTACGGCGATTTTCTCTTCTTCATTGCGGAAGGTAGCGTTACGGAATGGGTTATCGTAGTCTTTCTTTCGTGACAGGATGACTTGGTCGCAGATGAATTGTTGAATCTTAACGGCTTTATCGAGGCACTCGTTCCACATCTCAGAAGAAAGCACATCGGTTTCGTCCTTATAAAGGAACATCAGTGAGAAATAGGCATGTCTCAGTTTTTCCATACGATAGCGTCTCCACAGTTCGTCGTAGCGCTGATGGATTTCATTCCAGCTGTTGAGAACACCGTCTTTGATGTCGTTTCTTAATTGTTCAACATCTTCTTCAGGCATGGTCTGTCCGCCTAAATTAATCCATTTTCTGAGACGTTTGCCTTTCATATGTGCGCTCAGATTCTCGATGCTTGCACCTTCGTGTTCGTCCAGGTAGTTGAGGATGTTTCGAACAGCATAGTAGAGAAGCATGTCACCATAGGCACGATAGGCTTTAGCAACTTTGAGGATACGAACCTTACGGTTGCTTCTTTCCATCTCTTCGCCGAGGATTTCGAGTTGTTCAACAACCTCTGGGTGGTTGTCCAACAAGTCTTTTCCTATATTTCTCAATTCGTAGTAATCGTGTTGAGAAGGGTCTTTTCCTTGGGAATTAAGATAGGCCATGGCAGTCCATTTTTCCAAACGTTTGCGTGCTTCGATGGTCTCTTCCATGGTATCGGGTGCAAGGGTCTCGAACTCGATATGTTGGATTTTACGTTTTCGTTTGTCTCTCTTTTGGTATTTCGAAGTGTTACGGGCGATGGCATACATGTTATACATCCACCAATAGGCAGGCATGATTTCGAGACAGTCGTCGTGGGTGTTGTTGTTGACGAGGCAGAAAGGCAGGCTGATGTTGAGTTCGTGGGGATAATCGGCTTTCGACAGCAGGGTGAAGGATGCAAATTTTGAGGAGTGCTTGATGCTGGTACAGAGACCTGGCCAGAAGCCACGACTGGCAACGATTTCACCATCAGTGGCTCTGCTGTTGTGGTTAGAGCCCAGGGTGGCGCCGGCTGCCATGTTGCTTTGTCCCATGATACAGGCAGAGATGAGGAATGAGTTGTTGTGATGCTGTTCGTGTGATGGGAAAATGATGTTGTTGAGCACCTCGCAGCACGATATGGTGGAGTTGTCGCCGAGCACTGAATAAATCACACGTGCTCCGTATTTCAGGTTACAGTTGTCGCCGAGTACGAAACGGGTAGCGACGACGTTGTAGAAGATGTGACAGCCATAGCCGGTGATGCCGTTGACCAGCACGACGCCCTCACCGATTTGTGAAGGTTCTTCTTCTGAGGAGTTGATGGTGATATTCTTCAGCTTGCTGGCTCCTTTGATGTAGCAATGTGGACCAATCTTGGCGTCTTTTAAAATCCAGCAGTTCTTGATGACACATGACTCACCGATGGTACCATAATACCCACGGTGGGAGTCAAACTTCATGTTGGTAATGGCATAGAGTCTGTCCTGCAGTTCTTTGTCATCGACGTATTTGGCCCAGAGATAGGCATCGGCTGTAATCATCCCGTCGAAAGGAAGGATACGTCGTCCTCCGTTTTCGTTCATCACTTCCAGCCAAACTCTCACATCTTCGCTTTCTCCTTCTTTGATGATGCCGTTTCCAAACTTTGAGTGGTCGGTGGTAGAGATTTCCTGAACGTTGAAAAGGATGCATTGGTCGCCGATGATGTAGTTAGCCATATAATGCACGTCGTGGATGGCTACATTATCGCCTATATCGCATGAGATGATGCTGCTGTCGGTGATGCCGATAGGCATTCTCAAGTCGTGATATTGAAGTACTTCGTTGGCCACGCGACCTATTCGGCAACGACCGAAGAAATGGTTGTTGCGAATCATATTGGTATCGAACTCTTCGCTAACCCAGATGTCGTCCCAGTTGGTTGCCGTGTTGCTGTTTTTCACCAGTCTTTCAATCTCGTCGGAACGAAGATGGCGCCATCCTCCTTTGGGGAGTTTCACCTGAAGGTTTCGATAGTAATATTCATCATGTCCATCGTGGAGATATTTCTCGTCGATGAAGTTTTTGTATATCCTATCGTATTCTAAAAGAGTTACTTTATCCATAGTTTAGTCGTTTGAGTTGTTTGAATAGCCGTTAGGGTTTTTTCGTTGCCAGTTCCAGGCATCGCGACACATGTCGGCCAGGTTATATTGAGTTTTCCATCCTAGTTCACGGAAGGCTTTTTCTGGGTTGGAATAGCAGGTAGCAATATCGCCTGGACGGCGTGCTTTGATGGAATAGGGTATATTGATTCCAGTACTTTGTTCAAAGGTCTTTACCACGTCGAGTACCGAGTAACCTTGTCCTGTTCCAAGGTTATAGATTGCCAGTCCGCATTTTTGCTGAAGAGCTTTCAGGGCGGCAACATGACCTTTGGCAAGGTCAACCACGTGAATATAGTCGCGCACTCCCGTACCATCAGGCGTGTCGTAGTCGTTGCCGAAGACACCGAGTTCGGGACGGCGGCCGACGGCGACTTGGGTGACATAAGGCATCAAGTTGTTTGGGATGCCGTTAGGGTCCTCTCCTATCAAGCCGCTTGGGTGAGCACCAATAGGGTTGAAATAACGTAAAAGAACGATGTTCCATTCAGAATCTGCCACCTGCATGTCCATCAGGATATCTTCCAGCATGCTTTTGGTCTTTCCGTAAGGATTGGTGCAGTGACCTTTGGGACAATCTTCCGTGATGGGGACTATTGCTGGGTCACCATACACCGTGGCAGAACTTGAGAAGATGAGGTTTTTGCATCCGTTTTGACGCAAGACGTCAAGGAGTACCAAGGTGCCAGAAATATTGTTTTCGTAATACTCCCAGGGCTTCGCCACAGATTCCCCCACAGCCTTCAATCCAGCGAAATGAATACAGGCGTCAATTTTTTCTTTTTTAACGATTGTATTCAGGGCTTCTCGGTCACGAATATCGGTTTGATAAAAGGGAATCTCTTTTCCCACAATGGACTCCACCCTTTTCATTGCTTCGGGACTTGCGTTGTAGAGGTTATCTACTACAACTGCGCAGTGTCCTGATTCATAGAGTTCTACGAGGGTGTGAGTTCCAATAAAGCCGGCTCCTCCGGTGACGAGTATCTTCATGAGATGGAATGATTTTATACAAAACTACAAAGGTAAAACTTTTTCTCTTACAAATAAATTTTTTCTTCATAAGAATTTGCGCCATTTTTCTTACCTTTGCTCGTCAAATTTAACGTCATGATATTATGTCTTGAAACCGCTACCCCAACGTGTTCGGTAGCCATAAATCACGAGGGTAAAACCCTTTCTATCAGAGAGTGTAAAGGTCAGAATGCGCATTCAGAAAAGATTACGATATTCATCAAAGAAGTTCTCGATGAAGTGGGTATAGGATATGATAAACTTGATGCCGTGGCCGTTAGTCAAGGTCCCGGTTCCTATACAGGACTCCGCATCGGTGTCAGCACCGCTAAAGGAGTGTGCTATGCCGCCGACCTTCCCATGATGGCTATCGACACCCTTCAGGCTATGGCCTATGGCATGCGTGACCGCCTCGGCGATATGCTTCAGCCTAACGACCTCCTCGTCCCAATGATTGATGCTCGCCGAATGGAAGTCTATAGCGCTATCTATGACTCCAATCTCAACTGCGTCAAAAACACTTCCGCAGTGATTGTGGATGAGGACACTTTTGTTGATTATCAGGACACAGGTCGTATATGGCTTTTTGGCGATGGTGCCCCGAAATTCCAAACGCTCTTTTCGGGTAATACGACTATAAAAGTGGTAGAAGACTTCGCTCCTTCAGCAGGTTTCATGGCGGCTCTCTGCGACCAAGCCCTGAAGTCACAATCCTTTGTCGACGTGGCCTATTTTGAGCCTTTCTATCTGAAAGATTTTATAGCAGGCAAGCCTCATGTGAAAGGCCTTGAGGGTTAACCCCAATCTACTTTTTATGAAACGTTTTTTTCTCATATTAAGTCTCTGCATCTCTCCTTTGTTGCTGCTCTCGCAACAATCTCATCTCTTTGAACATACCTATCCTACCATCAGTCAAGAGGACTTGCGTATCCGTAGTCTCATGGACGAAGTCTCCATCGATAGTCTCACCTCTACCATCGATGAGATGACCTCTTTTCATACTCGGCGTTACGACAGTCAGATGATTTATGACGTGCAGGATTGGCTTCTTGCCCGCATGCAGCGACTGGGTCTCGATACTGTTTATCTTCACGACTTTAAGTTACATGGACTGGGCATCACCGAAACGGCCGATAATGTTATCGGGGTACAATGGGGCACGGTACATCCGGAAGAGTTTGTGGTTTGTGGGGCTCATTACGATTCCTACAACTGGGATGGCTATGATCCCGACACCATCCGCTCACCGGGTGCTGATGACAATGCGACGGGCGTGGCAGGAATTCTTGAGACAGCACGTCTTCTCAGTCAATGCCGCTTCGAACGCTCCATCCTCTATTGCGGTTTCTGTGCCGAAGAGTGCGGACTCAAAGGCAGCGAGGCCTTTGCAAAAGATTGTGCCGCTCAACAAAAAGACATTGTTGCCTATTTCAATCTGGATATGACAGGCTATCTGGAGCCGGGCGATGACATTCATGTCCATCTGCTTTACACCACCCGCGACTCACTTTTAGGTTCTTATGTCAAGAACTTCAGTCATATCTATTATCCCGAAATGCCCATCCGTCAAGCTTGGCTCTCGGGCGGCGATACCGACTACTCTTCCTTCAACAGAAGTGGCTATGCGGCCATCTCCCCCTCCGAAGATGTCCACCATATGTCACCCTATATCCATTCACGCGATGATATCATGGGATTGAGCGTCAATAACTTAGAACAGTCAAAACGCTTTACCGAACTCAATCTCGGCACCGTGGCAACCCTCGCAGGACTCCTTTCTACTCACACAGAAGAACAGGAGGACGAGAAACTCCTCGTCTACCCTAACCCCGCTTCCCATACTCTTTCTATCAGCGGTCCCAATTTAATTTCGGTTGAACTGATAAATCTCCTCGGTCAAAGGATAGAACAATATGTAATAAATGATAACAAAACTATAAATATCAATACTTCATCTTTGAATAATGGAATATATATTCTTCGTTCATTAGATGAAAATATGAATGTATATATTAATAAGGTATTAATAAGTCATTAAATTCTATATTATGAAACGCACCATTACCTTTGTTTTAGCCCTGCTGTTGTCCTCCGTGATGATGGCTTCCAATTTTGTGTTGATTTCTTATCAAGGGAAATCTCAAGCCGAGAAACTCTTCTCAGATAAGAACCTTACCATTCATTATTACAATGATAATCAAGTATTTGCAACGGCTGAAAAGTTTGATGCTTCTTATATGGTACTTCTTGATGAGGCTGCATTCAGCAATAACGACATTTATACTCTGGTATATTGTCCAGCAACTGAGCAAGCTGAATATTCAATCCGTGAAGGTAAACAGGCTCTTTGGAAGTCTGAGGACTGTGTGTTGTTTAGAGGTCCTGTGTCACCATACAAGAACGATGGTGCCATTGCGATTACAAACGGACTTGCAAAATTGCCGACAGCCACACGTCAATTCCCTGTTGTGGAGCAGCAGAATGCTGATATTGCCTATCTGATGGAGCAAGTCTCCCAAGATGAGATGCATGCCACCGTGGCCTATTTACAGGCTTATCAAAATCGTAAATGGAATACCGACAATGCCAAGGATGCTTCTGACTGGATTAAGAGTCGTTTCGAGGAACTGGGTCTTGAAGTGGAACAGCAGCCATTTGTCTATAGCGGTCAACAAGCTGCTCCTAATGTCATTGCCATCCAGCGCGGCACAGTCAACCCCGACACCTATGTGGTTTGCGGCAGTCACTTCGACTCCTATAGCTACAGTGGTACCTGTCCCGGTGCCGACGACAATGCAACGGGTGTGGCCAGTGTTTTGGAGACAGCTCGTCTGCTTTCACAGTATCAGTTCGACAACAGCATTATCTATTGTGCTTTCGGATGCGAAGAGATGGGTCTCGTTGGCAGTGAAGCCTACGCATCACGCTGTCAACAGCAGAATATGGACATCATCGGTTATTTCAACAACGACATGAATGGTTATCTTTATGGTAATGAAGTTCACATCCACCAGATTTATCCTTCTTCAGCAGAAGATTGTGGTGCCTTCTATCGTACTGTCGGTGCTGTTTATTTCCCCGACATGGTCATCGAGCATAAGAACTTCTCTTCAGGCGACAGCGACCATACCTCTTTTAATAACCATGGCTATCAGGGCATCTATCCTTTCGAGGATGTCAATAACTACAGTCCATACATCCACTCCCCTGCCGACACCATAGGTCTGAGTGTAAACGGTTGGCTCATGCCACAGCGTTATTGTCAGATGAATCTCGGATGTGTGGCTGAATGTGCTGGCATTCATCCAATGGGTGCTATCGTTAACCAGGATGTTGTCATCGCTGGCGACGATAACTTCAATTTGAGAATGAATCCAGGGGAGACCATCAGTCTGACCGTCACCATGGGAAATGTTTTTGAAGAAGCCGTCGAAGATGTCACAGTGATGCTGAATTGTAACAATGAGTTTGTTACCATCCTCAATGGTACGGCTGATTTTGGCGACTTTGCAGCTATGCAAACCAAGACCGTCGAAAATGCTTTCTCATTCTCTCTTGCTTCCAATGCTATATCTCCAGCTAAATACAACTTCTCTTTAGAAGCTCATTACCAGGACGAAGTCGTTACCTCCTATTTCAACCTTATCTCTTATTCGCCTTCACTCACTTTCGGTGGTATTGCTGTGTTGGACGACAATGCCATTCTGGAACCAGGTGAGACCGCTACGATGCGTATCATGATTGACAATCTCGGCAACGAGATGGCTTTTGATTTGAATGGCGTTTTATCCTGCAACTCAGAATATGTAACTTTACACAATACCGAAGTTCATTTCTGTGACGCTTTACTGCCAGAGTCCATGGCATTTGGTGACTTCGAGGTGAGTCTCAGTGCAAATGCTCCAGCCGACTTCGTGTTGCCATTCGCTCTTACCATCGAAGACGAGGTCTTTGAATTTGAATATAAAAACGCCTGTAACGTCATCTTTGAACTCACCGACAGCTGGGGCGATGGATGGAATGGTGCGTCCTTGACTGTTAGTTTCAGCGATGGCACTCCTTCACAGGACCTTACCGTTTCTTATGGCAGCCATTCTGATACTTTTGTAATCGAAATCACATCTGGCGTTGAAGTCTCTCTGACTTGGCATAGTGGTTCCTACGACAATGAATGTGGATACACCATTTCGTATGAAAATGGAACAGTGATTTATACGGGTTCAGGAACTCAATCGGGCACCTTCTTCACATGGGTTAACAACTGCTCTGGTGGCAGCGGTGCTTCACAAGAGTTCTGTGCAGGTGTTACCGATTTGGCCTTTGATGGGGAACAGAATCTGCTTACCTGGACTGCACCTGATGGTGCTCAGCCTATCGAATATGAGGTTTACGCAAACACTATCTATCTTGGATTTACACAAGCAACAGAATTAACGGTCCTTCCGGAACTTATGCCTGTCGCTGATTTGACTATCGATTTCTGTGTCAATCCAGTCTATGAACAGTGCTATGGAGATGTGGAATGTGTTGAGGCTCATTGGGATCCTACCGATGTGGAAGAGTATCATTCTACTACCCAACTCTTCCCGAACCCAGCTCATCATCAAGTGACTGTTGAGGCTTCAGCCATCCACCAGATTACGCTTTATAATGCCATGGGACAGCTTGTTGCTTCGTTTGCTGTCAATGGTGAAGCTCAGCACACTCTTAACCTCAGTGCTTATCCAGCAGGTCTCTATCTGCTGTACTTGGTTACAGAAGAAGGAACCGAAACCCTTCCTCTGGTCATTGAATAAAAATTTCGATAAAATCATCTCTTTGCAACCCACGTTACAACGTGTTGCAGAACAGATGGTCCACGATGCCGACCTGGCCTCCGATGCGGTTCAGGAGACGGTGATTCAACTCTGGAAACAGCGTGAAGAATGGGGAAAGACCATCAATCCCAATGCTTACTGTGTTACCTTGCTGAAACGTCGCTGTGTCGACCAACTTCGTCGTCAGCATCCTACTTCACCTATCGATGAAGAGGCGTTGATGATGGTGGAAGATGTAGACGACAATCTTGAAGAACGTTATCAACAAGCCCGTCAACTTGTTGATAAACTACCTGACCGACAGCGTGATGTCATCCTTATGAAATACGAACAGGGTCTCGATAATAAAGAAATCGAGAAGACTCTAAGGATGAGCAGCACCCATGTCTATGCAACCCTTTCGAGGGCTTATAAAAATCTTCGGGAAGCCTTCGACCGTGATCGACATTGCCCGTAATAACAAAAAAGAAGTCACTATGGAAAAAGACCCAAACATAAATGAAGAAGTACAAAGCTTGTTGGATAGTCTGACTGAGCATGGCAAAAACCAGCGCCGTCAGCAAGACTTGTCGGCTCTCATCGACCATCTGGATGCCGAAGAAAACAAGGGAACCCGTCGTAACACCCGTTCCTTGCTCTGGTGGATTAACACTGGATTGCGCTGTGATTTCTATTACCGTCGCATGTCGCACCAGCTGAAGCAACAAAATGGTACGCTGGTCATTACGGATAATCAGATACCCACTACCCAGCACATCATCTCAAACAGCTACCTCTCCGTCCCGATTATCTTCAGTCGTGTATCGAAGAATCATCCTGAAAACAGTCTTGACTTTGATATCTCTGTAGGTCGACTGTTAGAAGCGAAATTCTTTACCCGTGAACCCTCCAACAGCCTGGGTGATTGGACCAGCCGTTCCGCCAAAGACCTCTTTAATCCTTGGAAAATCGAATTAGGTGTCAGTCTGAACACCAATTCCCTGGGTATCATCCACGGGGTTAGATTCTATGTAAATCTCTTGCCTGAGTATAAGAAATCCATCGCCCCGGAGTCGTTCCAGCG
>X415_White_Rhinoceros__coassemble_66_pt1 | contig 31111 bp, 25 predicted proteins | sample X415_White_Rhinoceros__metabat2_low_PE_005 | metagenome-assembled genome bin X415_White_Rhinoceros
GGGTTGCTTTACCCAAGGTGGCGGCCTTCGGCCTGTTTTGTTTAAGCTGTTAGCTTTTAGCAGTTAGCTTTTAGCAAGTGTTCGGTATGCGAAGGTCTTGGCTGAAGAATAAGCTTCAAACTATCTGACGAGAAGCTCATTGTTGACTGGATGGCTTCGGCCCTTCAGTTTCTGTTTCACTAACTCACAAGGGCCTCGCCATGACACTATAGAAGTCCTGACGCTTTAGCTGACGACTTAAGTATCAAGTAGCTAATGGCTAATGGTCAATGGCCAATGGCGTTGAAGCTATTAGCTTTTAGCAGTTAGCTTTTAGCAAGGTTTCGAAAAGACCTTGCTCTTTAGCTGACGACTTAAGTGTTAAATAGCTAATAGCTAACAGCTAATAGCTAAATGCTTTAATAGATGGCCAATGGTGTTGAAGCTATTAGCTTTTAGCAGTTAGCTTTTAGCAAGGTTTCAGAATCGTGAGGTCACTGCTGAAGAATAAACTGATGGTAGAATAAAGGGGTGGGGTGGAGGTTGGTTGGGTTGCTTTACCCAAGGTGGCGGCCTACGGCCTTACCTTGGGCTGACAGCTGTTGCCCTTTCAGGGCGAGGTCTCTGGTCAACTATACTCTTTAGCTAATGACTTGAGTTTCAAATAGCTAATAGCTAACAGCTAATAGCTAAATGCTTTAATAGATGGCCAATGTTCCACTTCGCTCTTTAGCTGACGACTTCAGTATCAAATGGCTAATAGCTAAATGCTAATAGCTAAATGCTTTAACAGAATGGCTAATGGTCTATTATTGGACTATCGTCAACTCATCAATGAGATTCGTGGCCCCAGCATACTTGTCGATGATGAACAACACATAACGGATGTCAACAGAGATGTTACGGCATATCGATGGGTCATAAATCAAATCACTCATCGTGCCCTCCCAACAACGGTCGAAATTCAAACCCAAAAGCTGTCCGTCAGCATTCAAAATCGGACTGCCCGAGTTACCTCCCGTAGTATGCACACTGGCCGTGAAAGCCACATGCATCGTACCATCGGCATCAGCATATCTACCGTAATCCTTCTTCTCATATAACTCACGTAAACGCGGCGTGACGACATAATCATAGATATCCGGATTCTCCTTCTCCATAATGCCCTCCAAAGTGGTGAAATGACGGTACCGCTTGCCATCCATAGGACTGAATCCCTCAATCTTACCATACGTCACACGTAAAGTGGAATTGGCATCCGGGAAGAACTGCTTCTCTGGCTCCATCAACATCTGTCCCTTCATGTAAATACGACGTAACCGGTTGTTGTCAGCCGTGATTTCCGACATCTTTTGAGAGACCTCCCCACGATAAAAATCCATCATGCTGCGATAAGCCATCAAAGCGGGATCCTTCAACAATTTCTTCACATCCTTTACTTTAAAATTATTCAATAATTTTGTGATATTCTCTTCATTCACAAAGATGGACTTGGCAAACAACTGGTCTACATAACTATCTACATCCTTGATGTCGTTCAAGAAGCCAGGACGGAAGTCAACCGGCTGCTTTTCGAGGTACTCGCTGAGCATGGTCTTGGCAACCTCAACATCAATAGGCATATAGTAATCTTTAAAGAATGACCTTGTGCTTCCTTTTAAAGAATTGACGAGCTTGTCAATCTCTTCCTGAGGAGTGTCCTTGGTGACCTGTGTGAGCTTGTTGAACTTGCCTGCAAAGCTGATGAGCTCGATGCTCATCCCGGCTTCCGCCATATAAGTATAAGCCAGCTGATAGGGTTCAAGGTCCTTGTAGTTCTTCTTGAACTGCTTGAGCAGGTTGACATATTGGTAACGACTGCGTGACGACAACGCCCAGTTTTGGAAGTTCTCCTCATAGCCTTGCTTCTTCTGAATGCCATGGAAGTGGTTGATGCCTTCGGTGACACCCATCCATTTCTTCCATCCGTTGCCAAGAGAGGCGTGCTTGGAGGCATACTGAATGCGCACCTTCTTGTCCATGTTTTGATATTTGTTGTAGATATCAAGAATCTGTCCCCTCAGGTCGACAGCGATAGGGTCAATCAAGTTGGCTTCCTGGTCGACAGCGACAGCAGGGAGGTATTCGTTGGTGCGTGCAGGATAGCCGAACACGAAAGCGAAGTCGCCTTCCTGAGCGCCTTTAATGGAGATATCCAGATGCTTGGCTGGCTTGTAAGGGATGTTATCCTCAGAGTAGGCTGCAGGATGACCGTCCTTGTCGGCATAGACACGGAAGATGGAGAAGTCGCCCGTATGACGTGGCCATACCCAGTTGTCGGTGTCACCACCGAACTTGCCGATGTTCGATGGGGGACAGCCTACCAAGCGGATGTCCTTGTAGACCTCGTTGAGCATCAGATAATATTCATTGCCCAGGAAGAAAGGCTTGATGCTGACATCGTATTCCGTTTCTTTTTTCACTTCTTCAATGACACGCTTGATGTTCTCGTCGATGGTGGCCTGACGCTTTTCTTCAGTCATGTCGTCGGTGACGTCGTTGAGCACTTGCATGGTGACATCACGCATCTCACGAAGGAAGGTGACGGTCATGCCGGGACAAGGAAGCTCCTGTGAACGGTCCATGGCCCAGAACCCGTCAGTGAGATAGTCGTGCTCAACAGAAGAATGACGCTGAATGGAGCCGTAGCCACAGTGATGGTTGGTGAACAACAGACCATAATCCGAAACGATTTCTCCAGTGCAACCGCTGCCGAACAGCACGATGGCGTCTTTCAAAGAGCTGTGGTTGATGGAATAAATGTCCTCGGCGGAGATACGCATGCCCATGGCTTGCATGTCTTTTTCATTGGCTTGCAGCAGCATAGGAATCCACATGCCTTCACCGGCTCTTGCCACCATAACGGCAAGTACTAAAGCAATACTGAGAAATAGTCTCTTCATAGTTGTCATATTTAAGTTTGATGTGCAAAGATAGTGTTTTTTACAAAAGAGGTAATCTCCCGAATAAAAAACCTTTATAGAAATAAAATAAATTCCCTATCTTTGCAGTATGAATAACGATACTAATATTGATTTTGGAAAAATTGGCGAGGATATCGCCACCAAGTACCTGCAAGAGAAAGGCTATGTGATTGTCGACCGTAACTGGCGTTGCGGACATAAAGAAATCGACATCATCGCACGCGACGACGACTCCCTCGTCATCGTCGAAGTGAAAACCCGTAAATCCAACGAATACGGCGACCCCGACCTCGCCGTGGGTTCCGATAAACAGAAAATGCTCATCTGGGCTGCAGATGCCTATGTCCGTTATCACAATATCGACCTCGACACTCGCTTCGATGTCATCTCCATCGTCATCACCAACGATAACCAATATATCGAACATCTCGAAGATGCTTTTTATCCTTCCTTTATTTCAAGGAGATAAGATGCTGTTTTGATTTTAGGCAGATAAAAATTGTATCTTTGCCCCTAAATTACAATAGGTACAACCATGAAACATCTACCTCTCCTCTCAGCAGCACTGCTCCTGCTTGCCGTGTCATGCCAAAATGAACAACCTCAGACAGTTGAGACTCCCGCTACCGACTATATCCAATATGTCAACCCCATCATCGGCACCAACGGTATGGGGCATACCTTCCCCGGAGCTTGCGCTCCCTTCGGCATCGTGCAACTCAGTCCCGATACCGATACCATCCCACATAACATCGACGGTCAATACCAACCTCGCGTCTACGAATACTGCGCTGGCTATCAACATAAAGACTCTACCATCGTAGGCTTCTCTCACACCCATTTCAGCGGCACAGGTCACTCCGACTTAGGCGACATCCTCGTCATGCCCGTCACTGGTGACATCCACTTCAACCCCGGCACCCAGACAAATCCCGACAGTGGCTATCGTTCACGCTATTCCCACGATACCGAAAAGGCTGCTCCAGGCTACTACGAAGTAGTCCTCGCTGACTATGATGTCAAAGCCCAACTCACAGCGTCCGAACATGTGGGCATACATCGTTATACCTATCCCGATAATCAAGATGGCAGCATCATTATCGACCTGCAACATGCTATCTATAACTACGACGGTAAGGTGCTGTGGGCCAACCTCCGCGTCGAAAATGATACCCTCCTGACAGGTTACCGCATCACCAACGGTTGGGCTCGTACCAACTATACCTACTTCGCCATTGCCTTCAACCAACCCATCGCTGATTATGGCTACCGCGACCTTCAAAAGCCTAAATACAACGGCGGCTGGGGTAAGTTCCCCGTCAAACATAACTTCCCTGAGATGACAGGCCGTAAAATCGTGGCCTACTTCACCTTTAACAACCCTCAAGCGCTTGAGATGAAAGTCGCCCTCTCCGCTACCTCCACCGAAGGTGCCCTCCGTAACCTGCATGCCGAGACAGATGGTCACGATTTCGACGAACTTCTGGCTGCCACTCAGGCTAAATGGAACAAAGAACTCTCTATCATCCAGGCTGAAGGCTCCGACGACCAGAAAGCCATGCTCTATACCTCTCTCTATCATACCATGATTAACCCATCCATCTATATGGATGTCGACGGTCAATACCGCGGTCTCGACCATAACATCCATCAGGCCGATGACTTCACCAACTATACCGTCTTCTCCCTCTGGGATACCTACCGAGCCCTTCATCCTCTCTTCAACGTACTGGAACCTCAGCGTAATAAAGATATGGTTACCTCTATGCTCCGCCATAGTCAGCAGAGTGTTCACGGTCTCCTCCCGGTTTGGTCACATATGGGCAACGACAACTGGTGCATGATTGGCTACCACGCCGTGTCGGTCCTGGCCGATGCCTACGCCAAAGGCAATGCCGATAAGACTGATGAGATGCTGAAAGCCATGAAACAAAGCTCTACCTGTCCTTATTATGTCGACCTCGACAGCTATCAGGATCTGGGTTATGTTCCTTTCGACCGCAACAGCGGCTGCGTGTCGGTCACGCTTGAATACGCTTACGACGACTGGGCTATCTATCAGACAGCTCTTCGTGCAGGTGATACCGAGACGGCTGAACTCTACAAGCAAAGGGCTTCGAACTGGCGCAACACCTTCGATACCGAGCTGGGCTTTGCTCGTCCCAAGATGAGCGATGGTACATGGAAAACGCCTTTCAGTCTCTTCGACACAGAAGGCGAGGGCTTTGTTGAAGGTAATTCCTGGGTCTATTCTTTCTATGTCCCACAGGATGTCAAGGGTCTCATCCAGGCTATGGGCGGCGACGAGCAGTTTATCCATAACCTCGACACCCTCTTCGTGATGCATCTTCCTGCCGAGTTCTTCGAGAATACCGAAGACGTCACCGAAGAAGGTCTTATGGGCTGCTACAACCACGGCAACGAGCCGGCACATCATATCGCCTATCTCTACAACTGGACATCTCAGCCTTACAAGACCCAGTACTGGATGCGCGAAATCCTGAATCGTTTCTATAAGAATAACATCGATGGATTGTGTGGCAATGACGACTGCGGTCAGATGTCGGCATGGTATATCTTCTCCGTCATGGGATTCTACCCCGTCTGTCCAGGTTCCGACCAATATGTCTTCGGCGCTCCATATCTTCCTTATCTGAATGTCACGTTGGGAAATGGAAAGACGCTTGAAATTGTTGCCGATGGGGTTAGCGACGAGAACCGTTATGTCCAAAAGGTCACCTTCAATGGTGAGGAAATCACAAAACTGTATATCACCCATGAGCAGTTGATGCAGGGTGGACGTCTTGTCTTCGAGATGGGTAGTGAGCCTAATGTAGAGCGTGGCATTAATGCGGAAGATAAGCCGTATTCGATGACTAACTAATTGCTATTTTTGCACCCAAAATTGAATCATTAAAATGAATATCGCAGCATTGGTTTCAGGAGGTGTCGACAGCTCCGTAGTAGTCCCTCTTCTTAAGGAGCAGGGATACGACCCTCATATCTTCTATATCAAGATTGGAATGGAGGGCAAAGAGGACCTATCGAGTTGTCCCTCTGAAGAAGATATAGAAATCACTACCTATATAGCAAAGAAATACGGATGCAAGTTCGATATCGTTGACTTGCAGCATGAATATTTTGAGACGGTAGGGAAGTACACCATGGAGATGGTGCGTAAGGGCTTAACTCCCAACCCTGATGTGATGTGTAACCGTTGGATTAAGCTTGGTGCTTTTGAAGAGAAGGAAGGTCATAACTTCGACCGTATCGCAACGGGACACTATGCCCGTTCGTGGCACGACGATAACGATGTGGCATGGCTTGGCACCGCTGAGGACTCTTTTAAGGACCAGACTTATTTTCTTGGGAGGATAACCTATTCACAGCTATATAAGGTGATGTTTCCGATAGGGGATATTCCAAAGCCGGAGGTTCGTAAGCTTGCAGCGCAGTATAAGTTACCGAGTGCTGAGCGTCACGACAGTCAAGGCATCTGTTTTTTGGGCAAGATAAACTACAACGATTATATCCGTGAATATCTGGGTGAGATGCCGGGTGATATCGTGGAGTTGGAGACGGGTAAGAAGTTGGGTCGTCACAAGGGTTTCTGGTTCCATACCATCGGACAGCGTCGCGGTCTTGGCTTAGGCGGTGGACCTTGGTTCGTGGTGAAGAAGGACATCCCCAATAATATCGTCTATGTCTCGCAGGGTTATGACCCAATTGCACAATATACCACCCTCATTCCTCTTGCTGATGTACAGATGATGAACCCGGTGCTTCGTTTCACGGAGGGACAGCGTGTTCGTTATAAGATACGTCATCAACCTGAGTTCACCTTTGGTACGATTCATCTCACTGATGTGGGCGTCAATATCATCTCAGATGTGGCCATCTCGGGGGTGGCTCCGGGACAGTTTGGCGTAATCTATCATGAGACGGAGCCTTATGTCATGGGCAGTGGGGTGATTTGTGAGACGTGTGATGCTTGATAGGATAGCACGGTTCTAGTCAGGGCGAGACCTGATGCAATCATAACATTTCTGCAAAAGCAGGCCATGGTGCTGCTGAGGGAAGTGGTGCCACCACCTCAACAGGGGTCTTCTGTACTGGATGTTCAAACGAGATACGGTAAGCATGAAGACTGATAGAGGCATCAGGGTTGCTGCGAGGATATCCATACTTTAAGTCACCTTTGATAGGACATCCCATATGGGCCAATTGACAACGTATCTGATGGTGACGTCCAGTAAACAGTTCCACTTCAAGTAGATAATAGGTATCCGACTTTGCCAATACACGATAACTCAGCTTCGCTAGTTTTGCATCTTTGGTGCCTTCTGGAACGACATAAGACTTGTTCTGTTGTTCGTTCTTAACGAGGTAATCTTCCAAAATTCCTGCATCTTTCGGAGGCTTATTTTTGACCAAAGCAAGATACGTCTTATGAAAGTCACGGTCCTTGACTTTCACTGTCATGCGTGACAGAGCTTTACTTGTCTTGGCAAAGACCACGGCTCCACTAACAGGTCTATCGATACGATGTACCAACCCTGCAAACACATTACCTGGCTTGTCGTACTTTTCCTTGATATATTCCTTCACGTCATCCAAGAGACAACGGTCACCTGTCTTATCCCCCTGAACAATCTCAGAGGGCATCTTATTCACAACAATTAGATGGTTGTCCTCAAATAAAACTCTATTTGAAATATTGTTCATAACCCTAACCGGCTATAGTTTACTTATGTCTTACCAGATGAGAACGGCACCGCCGCCTTTGGCGAGGTGTACCTTGACGGTGTTACCCATCACTTGGGCGGTCTCATACACATAGTCCTTTCCAACACGGTTGGCATTGATGCCATCGTGGAACAGTTTGCCGGACTTAGCACCACCGGGACGGAGTACGGAGAGGTCCAACACCAAGTCACGTTCTTCCCAGTTGGTGATAGCGCCGATATACCAGCGGAAATCCTTGCGGCGGGCAATGACAACATATTCTCCTACTTTTCCGTCCAACACCACTGTCTCATCCCAAGTGGTAGGCACGTTGGCGATGAATTGGGTGCATTCATCTTCTTGCAGATAGTTGCTCGGACTGTCGCACAGCATGTTGAATGGCGATTCAAAGATGACATACTCTGCCAGTTGACGGCAACGGGTACCCTGACTCATAGGTTCGGAATAGTTTGCACTGAAATTACCTTTTGAGGCATTATGCATGGCACCTTGGGTGAAGTCGAAAGGACCTGCCACCATACGGATGAAAGGAATGGTAACTTCGTAGGTAACCATGTCACCTTCGGTGTCCCACTTGCACTGTTCCAATCCATAAACCCCTTCAAAGTTGAGCACGTTAGGATAGGTGCGATTCAAACCGGTGGGCTTGTAAGCACCATGGAAGTCAATGAATAAGTGATATTTAGCAGCTGTCTCAGCCATGCGGTAGTAGAACTCTACAACCTCTTGGTCGTCACGGTCCATAAAGTCGACCTTGAATCCCTTGATTCCCATATCGGAGTAGTGCTTACACACATGTTCCATATCCTTGTCAATGGCGGCATAGCCAGCCCAAAGCACTAAACCCACGTTGCGTTCTTTTCCGTATGCCACCAGTTCTTTGAGGTCAATCTCTGGAACAATCTGGAATAGGTCAGCTTTTTTGTTGACAGCCCATCCCTCATCAAGTATGACATACTGGATACCATATTTGCTGGCGAAGTCGATATAATATTTATAGGTGTCGTTGTTGATACCCGACTTGAAGTCGACGCCATAGATATTCCAGTTATTCCACCAGTCCCAAGCCACTTTGCCAGGTTCCAGCCAGCTGATATCTTCCACGCGGCTGGGCGATGCCAGACGATAAACCATATCACTGTTGGCCAATTCTTTATCTTGTTCAGAAATCACCATACAACGCCATGGGAACATACGCTTTCCTTCAACTTTTGCGATGTAGTCTTCACGTTCTTTGACAACATACTGAAGGTTATTATGTCCACCTTGTTCTTCGCGTTTTGGATACCCTGCATGGATGGCAGTAAATCCATTGGCCCCCGTCGCATTACGAAGCAACAGACCCGGGAATGCTTCCAAATCGGCTTCTGTAATGACCACCTTCTTGCCGTCTTTCAGCTCTACCAAGGCAGGAAGAAACACCAATCGGTCTGCTTCCACCTTGCTCAGCTGTGTAGTAGTATAAGTATTTTCAAAAGAGGTGAAGAACTGCTGACTGATGAAGTCACCTTCGCCACGACGAGCATTGACATAGGGTACTAAAGCCGTATAGTCGTCATCGAAGTTGAAGTCAGCACGTTCCGAAACGATAATCTGAGGCTTTGAGAAATTCGTCTGAAAACGATAAGCTACTCCGTCGTTGTAAGCACGGAAAATCACCTTGTAATTTCCTCTAAAACCAATTGCCAACTCATTATAATAATCCTGAACGCTTGTCTTCTTGTAGATACTTGCCTTTATCTCTTCGTTCACTGCTTTGGTTTTGGCAGAAGACACTTTTGCAGGGGCTCCTAACACTACACCATTCTCCAATGTCATGGAAATAGGGGAGTTGTCCAAAACCAGCGTGCTGCCATGAGTTACTGAATAACTAAGTTGTTCACCAGTCTGCACCGTCACCATGATGTTGTGGTCAGGAGAAGTCAAAGTATATTGCTTCTGCGCAAAAATTCCTGACGACAAAAACGTCAAAAGAGATAAAATAAGGATGTGCTTTTTCATTGTGTGTAGTGTTTGTTTGTGAATAATGTAGCAAAGATAGGAGAAATGTTTCGATTCCAAAATGAAAAAACATTGGAAAAATTTTCCACTTTTTCACTTGTGTATAAAAAATAACTATATCTTTGCGCCATCAAATCAAATAAAATAATAAAATGAAATCATCCCAATTAATTGAGAATAGTATTATTAAATTAGTGTTTATTATACTATTAATAAGAGGTGTGTATCTTCCATGTTATTCACAAGAGGGTTCGAGAACGCGAGTGAAGATTGGTGATATTATGTATTTAGATGGTTCAGGAAATGAGCATTTCTGTGATTTCCGTCAATGGGATACCCTTCATCCCCTTGGGGATTTGCTGGGAATCGTGTTTTATACGCGCTTTGTGTATGATGCCGACAGCAACAAGATTTGGCATGGATGGGTTATGTATCCCCATGAAGGCGTTAACTTGATGTGGGCTCCCCAGAATAGCATCTGCTATTCGAATCATATCGCCAGCTATGCGACGTCAGGGGTCTCAACACCTCATAATCCAGCTCCAAATTATCAGAATAAAGCCACCAAAGATACCTGTGGGTGGCAGAATACCTATCGACTGCTCGATTTCATCTACACGGGACAGGGACAAACGCTTACTAATGAGGTCTCACCTGCTTTTTATTATATCTTTCATGATTTAAATGGGATACAGGACTTCAGCACCAAACCCATTATGACAGCCTCGTCGTGGTATATGCCATCTTTCGGTCAGCTCTTCCAGATATTTGGTTGTTCGGGCTATCTTAACGCTTCCATCGCTGCTTGTGGAGGTGACTTCTTGGTCAATGAAGGCTGCTGGTGCGGCTCAACGGAAGGTGCACCGAGATTTCCTAGTCGACTGTGGGTGTGTACTTATATGGAAGCCTGCGTTGTTGCTCCTCCCTATGGAATCAAAAATTATTCTTTCAAAATACGTCCCGTCCGTTCTTTTTAACCAACTATCATTATGATGAAAAGATTGTATCTATTACTTTTTGCATTCAGCTTTACCATCCTGATGCAAGCCCAGACGGCTATCTCGGACTCGTTGGGTTTAGCCTCTATCATGCCGACTGGTGATTATTATTTGACATCCGATATTATCGTGGACTCGTGGGAACCAATACCTCTTTTCTCAGGTACACTGGATGGCAGAGGACATTGCGTGACTATCAAGGATAGCCATCCCGACGGTGACGGGCGCTGTGGATTCTTTATCACCACGGATGGTGCGTCAATATCCAATTTCTTTTTACGTGGTTTCTATCACGATGCTTCTTCCTATGCTGGTGGATTTGCTGCGATAGCCAACAATACCATCTTTCGAAACTGCGAATCCGGCGTCGAAATCTTTACAGAATCAACAGCGGCCATCCTGGGCGGATTCGTGGGTATCATGTCGGGAGGAACCCTCGATAACTGTATCTGCTGCGCCACTCTTGATGGCTATCAACTTGGCGGCATGGTGGGTGTCCTCCAAGAGAATTCATCCATCCGTAACAGTATCGCCAATATCACCACCATCTATTCTTTTGGCGAAAACTTTCCTACCCCACATATCGGATATATCGCCCTCGAGAATTATGGTTCTATCGAAAATGTCTACGTGAGCCAGAGAGAACCAGGCTGGTATCTTCCTTCAATCGGACAACTGATGCTGATGAACCGAATCAGTATCCTTTGCTATCTGAAAGACACACTTGATGTCGATGTTCAATGGGCAAATGGCGTCACCATAAGCAGCTCTCAACAAGTGCTGAATACTCGTATCAGCATGAATGAAAATGGTGCAATGTTCCGAAATGGTACAGGAACTCAACCCATCTTCTATCTTGCTCATGATTATCGAGGGACTCGCTATAATGTTGGTGACTCAATCATGATAGGTGGATGCCCAAGCTATATCTTCTATGTCAATGAAGATGGGAATGGCGGCTGTGCTGCTACATTCCTTCCTGGATTTCGTGGGACCTCAAGTCTCTACTCCGCAACCAACACAGGCTTGGAGAATTTTTACAACAACCATAAATATTTCCAAGCACTCGATTACGAATTTGCCCAAAGTCATCATAATGTCCCCAACTGGTGGGGAGAAACGATGTACACCATCCCCGAAGCTTATTATGATAACCCAGGGAAATATTTTACCCATATGCTGCGCTCGCAAGAAAGAAACCTCGACCTTACCATCAATAGATTTGAACCCGCTTTTACTTCCGTCTATAACAACAATCATTATTGCTATGACTTTATCCGACAATTCGCTTTCTTGAATCAAGGAAGCATCTCAAACTGCTATTACTCAAGAGAATTAATTCGAGAGCAATTGACGGGCCCAAGTGGAAGTGGCACCGTGTCAAACAGTAAGTTGTATACCGATTTATGGTATCCCTATGTCTATGCCGACTATGGCAGCTTCCTCGCTCCAGGGGAACACATCGAAACTCCAAGTATGTATTCTCGCTATTCTCTTGCCGACACCCTTAATGCTTGGGTTGCCCAACATCCCGACCAAGGCTTTGTCTTCTGGGATAACTCGACGTCAAGACGTGTCAACGACAGTCGACCCATATTGAAATACGATTTTTCCGATGGGAACGCCCCGGTTAACACCGCTGTGGGTAGCTGGATTCGTGATGACTTTGAATTTCTTCGTTATGTCGACATCAACCACCTTCCCGATGAGTACAACCAATACTATATCCAATTATCCTATTATGGCAGCAGCGACTCCATCTATGCGGATAATGTGACCTCTCCATGGGACTGCTCGCTTTATATCACAGAACATGCAGCCCTTAAAGGCGATTATAAACTCAAAGCTAATGTGGGGGTGACCCTCGACAATAGCGATGCATCAGGCTTTGCGGGAGCAAACTACGATTGGCATATGGTCAGCACTCCACTCGTCAATGCTCCAGTGAATATTGACTATTCAAAATACACTCCAGGTGGTCCTTTCGGAAATCCTTCTCAGGTGTCCTTTAAAGATGGTGCCTATTTTCCTACCAATACTCCTTATGCCAGCTGGGATATGTATTGCTATGATGAAATCAATTCGGGATGGCCGAATTTTAAACGTAAAACCAACGACCATTATCATAACATATCCGGCGCTCCAATCAACTATACCAATGAAACAAACCTCATTCCCGGGAAAGGCTATCTTATGGCTATCGATAAAAAGACTTTTCTCAATGCGTTTGGAACTCTTAACAACGATACTGTAATCTATTCAGCTACTTGTCAAGGATGGACAGGGTCTGGTTATAACTTGATAGGCAATCCTTATCATGCTGCTCTCGATTTTGATGCTTTTTACGACGATAACGAGGGGTCTCTTGCTCAGCCATCCTTTTCTGTTCTAGATGCAGACTTTCAGGGTTATATCACTTATCTTCAAGGGGCTTCTAATAACCCCATCTCTCCTTCACGATACCTTCATCCTCATCAAGGGTTCTTTGTGACGGTCCCAACCGACACCACCTTGGTATTCACACCTTCTCAAACAACGGTCGATACACTCTCGCCTTTTCGACATGTCGCCAAAGACTATCCTTTAGTCAACCTGTGGGTGACGGACCAACAAGGGAGAAACGATTATGTCACCATTGAAACCGACCGACCCCAAAAGGGTGGTGCCTTGAAATTGGAAGGTATCCTTGCTGGCAACAGTGCCTTGTGTGCCTCGGTCGACCAACAACACTATAGCATCGCGTTCCTTGAAAAAGGGACTTCTTCAGTACCTCTTCAGCTTAAAGTCTATGACAACGGTATCTATACCATCAAATGGGAATGCTGCAACGGATACTATTCCTATCTGCACCTCATCGACCATGTCACAGGTGACGATATCGATTGTCTCGGTCAACAAGAGTATGTCTTCCACGCCGCTCCAGATGACTATTCATCACGATTTCAGCTATGCTTTTCTAAGGTTGATGTTCAGGAACATTATAATTCCGAACAGCCTTTTGCCATCGTCTATTCGAACACCCTCCATGTGCTGACAAGCGGAACACTTGAGATTATGGATGTCTTAGGTCGTGTACTGACTACCTATCAGATAGACACTCCTGGTGTCGATTTACAATGGTCTGCTCCTGCTCCGGGCATTTACCTTCTTCGGCTTTCCAATGATTCCTCATCACATATCCAAAAACTCATATTATAGACATGAAAACGACTCTTCTCCGAAGGATAGTAATCTCCTTAGTCCTTTCCCTTGCTTTTTCACTCATTAACCCAGCAAGGGCACAAATCATCATTCTCGACGGACAGTCTGGGTCTCGACAAGAGGTTGAAGGTGACCTCCCTTTCATCCCGGGCCTTGGTGTTTCGTACGACCAGTATGCCCCCCTCACCGGGGGCATACTTCTGCTCTCTTTCTGTGCGGCATCGTATGGATTTTTGAAAAGAAAAAAGAATACATAACCGTTTTGTTATGACTTCTTTTCTTTTATCTTTGCGGCACAAAATCATTTGTACTATGGATAGAAGAGAATTTCTCAAAGAGAGCTTGATTGCCATGGGCGGTCTAGCTGTCGCAAGCTCTGGTCTCCTCTCTGCTTGTGTAGGAAAAAACAACAAAGCACTCGAAACACTCCTCGAAGAACAACCTCTCTGGTTCGATGACCTTCCTCCTATTGGTAAGTTAGGTTTCGGACTGATGCGTCTGCCTCGTTTTGAAGATAAAAGCGCCGATATTGAACAGGTTAAAGCTATGGTCGACCTCTTCATGAATGCTGGCTTCAACTATTTTGATACTGCTTGGGCTTACGGCGACAGCGAAGATGTCACCCGCCAGGCTCTCGTCGAACGTTACCCACGTGAGAAATTCATCCTTGCCACCAAGTTGGCAGCATGGGTGAGATGTGAGAACCGTGAACAGGCTATCCAACAGTTTGAGACCTCCCTGCAACGTACAGGCGCTGGCTATTTCGATCTCTATCTCCTTCATAACCTCGGTGGCAAACGCACCCAGGTCTTTGAAGATTTCGATTTGTGGAATTGGGCTTTTGAACAAAAGGCTGCAGGAAAAATCAAACATGTTGGTTTCTCCTTCCATGGTGGTCCAGAAGAACTCGAACAAATCTTCATCCAACATCCTGAAGCTGAATTCGTACAACTGCAAGTCAACTATGCCGATTGGGAAGACCCTACCGTCAAGGCTCGTGAATGCTGTGAACTGGCTCGTAAATACAACAAGCCTATCATCGTCATGGAACCTATCAAAGGTGGCATGCTTGCCAATCCTCCTAAACCTGTCAAAGAAGTGTTCGATACTCTGGGCACCGGCGATTCCTATGCTGCTTGGGCACTCCGCTTTGCCGCTTCTCAAGAAGGCGTCATGACAGTCCTCTCAGGAATGAGCAATACGGAACAAATGGAAGATAATATCCATACTTTGAAGGACTTCAAGGCTCTTACCGATGAACAGAAAAATGTTATCGAAGAGGCTCAGAAAGCATTGGCTGCTATCCCAACAATTCCATGTACCAACTGTAACTACTGCACAAAGGTTTGTCCAGTTCACGTGGGTATCCCTGGTTCATTCAATGCTCTTAACTTCTATAACCTTTATGGCGATATGACAGAGGCTCTCGACCAGGAAGACTTCTATGTGAAAGGCAAAGGATTCCAGTTTGCTTCGGCATGCATCAAATGCGGTGCCTGCGAGGAAGTCTGCCCTCAGCATATCAACATCCGCGAACAACTTGAAAATGTGGTCGCTACACTTGGAAAGAAATAACCCAAATAATACAATCTCGTTATGACTTTACTTTTTATCGGAACGCAAGAAATCATCATTGCCCTCGTTGTCCTGCTCCTCTTTGGCGGCAAGAAAATTCCTGAACTGATGCGTGGTTTGGGTAAAGGGGTCAAGAGTTTTAAAGACGGCATGGAAGGAAAAGCCGACGATAACGACGCTCCTAAAAAAGAAGAAAATAAAGAATGAGTCCGAAACAGGATTCCAATAATCTCAGCTTTTGGGGACACGTGGAGGTGCTGCGTCACTGCATCTTCCGTGTCCTCATTGTCAGTCTCGCCGCCGGCATCCTGGCCTTTTGCTTCAAGGACCTCTTGTTCAGTATAGTCCTTGCTCCAAAAGAATCTGATTTTATCACCTATCGTCTTTTTGCAAAACTCGCGGGTCCTCTCCAAGAATTTGACATAGACCTCATCAATGTTAATCTGGCCCAACAGTTTCTGATTCACATGAAAGTGGCTCTCTGCGCTGGAGTGATTCTTGTTTCTCCTTACCTGATTTATGTCCTCTTCGGATTTGTGGCCCCAGCGCTTTACGACAACGAAAAGAAATATGCTGTGAAAGCCGTCACCAGCGGCTATATCATGTTTCTCCTCGGTGTTCTTCTCAACTATTTCCTCATCTTCCCACTGACTTTTCGTTTCCTTGGAACATATCAAGTAAGCGAATCCGTCACCAATATGATTTCAATTGAGTCCTATATCTCAACACTTCTCATGCTGAGCCTAATGCTGGGAATCGTGTTTGAACTCCCCGTCCTCTGCTGGCTTCTTGCCAAGATGGGTATCATGAAATCATCTTTTATGAAGCAATATCGTCGTCATGCCATCGTCGTCATCCTTATCATCGCGGCCATCATTACTCCTACGGCTGACGCATTTACCCTCTCACTTGTTGCTTTGCCCATTTATCTTCTCTTTGAGTTGAGCGTTGTCATCGTTCGTAAGACCGAAAAAAAACTGCCCTGATTCTGAACGAATCAAGGCAGCTTCTATAGGATTCTAATATCTCTATCAAGCTAATTCAAATTGCTCCAAGAACTTAAGGTCGTTCTCAAAGAACAATCTCAAATCGTTGATGCCGTATTTCAGCATGGCGATACGTTCAACACCCATACCAAAGGCAAAACCTGTATATTTTTCAGGGTCAATACCGCTTGAAATCAAGATGTTAGGGTCGCACATTCCACATCCAAGAATCTCAACCCATCCCGTGTGTTTGCAGATGTTACAACCGGCACCACCACAAATCTTACAGGAGATGTCCATCTCTGCTGAAGTCTCCGTGAATGGGAAGTAGGAAGGACGGAAACGAACCTTTGTTCCTTCGCCAAAGAACTCTTGAACGAAGTGATATAAGGTCTGTTTCAAGTCGGCAAATGACACGTTCTCGTCGATATACAAGCCTTCAATCTGGTGGAAGATGCAGTGTGCACGAGCCGAGATAGCTTCATTACGGAATACGCGGCCAGGAGCTATGATGCGGATTGGCAGTTTGCCTTGTTCCATCACGCGGACCTGAATGCTTGAAGTATGTGTACGTAAAAGGACATCAGGATTCTTAGTGATGAAGAAGGTGTCCTGCATATCACGTGCTGGGTGGTCAGGTGGGAAGTTTAATGCTGAGAATACATGGAAATCATCCTCCACTTCGGGACCTTCTGCGATGGTAAAGCCAAGATGCTCGAAAATCTCGTCGATGTCACGGCGGACAATCGACAAGGGGTGACGTGAACCCTTCATCTCATTGGCTGGCATGCTCATGTCAAAGCCAGCTTCTGACCCGTTCTGTGTCTCAAACTTCTGCAGTTGTTCTTCAACTTTCTGGGCAACGGTGTCTTTCAACTCGTTTAATTTCATGCCCATCTCTTTACGCAGTTCAGGAGCAACCGTTTTGAAGTCGGCAAATAATGCTGGGATGACACCCTTTTTACTTAAATAGGTAATACGGAAATTCTCTAAGGCTTCCTTGTTGTCGGCCTGGAATTCTTTGACCTCATTTAATATCTTTTCAATTTTCTCTTTCATGGTATGATTCGATAAGCAATGATTTGCTTATAGATAATAGTTCTATATTTGTGTATTATTTTCCACAATGTCCACATGAATGGGCATTGCCGCATTCTTTCGTGTTTTTCTCGCAGCTGCCAGCTTTCTCAATGGTGATGTTGTTGATGACAACAGGTTGAACAGGGACGTCCATGCGTCCAGTCTGAACGGCAGCAATCTTGTCTACGACATCGAGGCCTTCGGTGACTTCACCGAATACGGTATAATCGCCATCGAGGTGTGGGGTACCGCCAACGGTCTTGTAGGCTTGACGTTGTGATGCGCTGAAGACTTTACCGAGACGTTCTTCGTAGACGTTAAGGGTATTATCGTCAAAAGTATTGCCTTGTACGATATAAAACTGTGAACCGCTGGAGGCTTTCTTTGGGTTGACTTGGTCGCCTTGACGTGCAGCGCAGAGGGCACCTTTTTTATGGAAGTGATTGCTGCGGAATTCAGCAGGGATGGTGTAACCAGGGTCCATGCGTCCGTCGGCGTTCTGACCTCCTTGAATCATGAAATTTTTGATGACACGGTGAAAAGGTGATCCGTTATACCAGCCTTCGTTGACCAGCTTGATGAAGTTGTCACGATGTTGTGGGGTGTCATTATACAATTTGGCTTTAATGGTGCCATAGTTTGTGTTGATAACTACGATGGTCTCTTTTTCTTGTGCCTGGCCCATCAGAGTGGCAAGGATCAATGTCATAATTAATGCTATTTTCTTCATGGTAAATTGGATTTCAGTGTTTTGTTATTCGTTGATGATAGAATATTTTATCTCGCAGCGCATCTTGTCCTCGGCATTGCTGTCGGGACCAGCTATGGCCCAGCGCTGAGCGTTATAGGCTGCTCCGTTGATGGAGAGATAGATTCCCATGTTGGCAACTTCTCCTAACAGAACATTCTGAAGATATTCCGAAATGCGGAAGTTGACCGTCTTAGTATGATTGTCGTAGCCTCCTCCGTAATAGGATACGCCTTCGTAGTAGTCGGGAAGAAGGGCGGTTTTCCCGTCTTCAAGTCGACTCAGCAATGCCAGAGTGGTAGGAGGTGTGTAGACGCTTGAGTCTTCGATGATAGGGGATGCGGGAAGGATGAGCTTCGCTTCGTTGATAATGATGTGACAACCCTCCTCCAATTCATCTGTCCAATTGATGAAGTTAGGGAAGGTAATCAAGGTTCTCACACCGCTCATGGATTGGAGATACAGGGTCTCTTGTCCCAAAATAGTGTCTCCATCAACTACTTGTTGTACAAATGCCGGCGTGCCCATGCTGTAATCATGCTGGTACTGGTTGAAATACATGTCGGCTGAAGTGATGTGATAGTCGTATCTCAACAGCTTTTCATCCTCAGTGCTCTCATGATAATAGAGTTGCAGGACCGTGTTGACATTGTTGGTGGGACTGATGTAGCAGATGCCTCCACCCTGTTCAACACTCTCACAGCTGATTTTCAAGCCATAGAAATAGTCTTTAAAGTTAACAGGATTGAGGTATGCGGTAGAGTCAGCAAACAACAGCTTTTCTCCGAGACTTCTATCCAATGGAATACGGATGACGGGCTGTGAAAGGGTGTCGTTGCCTACAATCTGTCCGGCGACACTGGGACTTGGACGGAATTGAAATCCGTTTGCAAGGTCAAGACCTTCAGCCGCGATGTCGTCGAAATGATAATAGGTGGTGTTCATCGACAGAGAGTCGCTCAACTCATAAACATGAATCGTCTGAATGGAACTGGTGTCACCATAAAAGCCGTTGAGGCTCAGTTGCAGGACAATAGAGTCGAGAATTGGGTCTTCGCCAAAATTCTGGTTAGTGGCAGAAATGTGAAGTTGACTGAAGATGTTGGCATCAGTGCGTCCCATGATAGGGTCAACCATGCTGCCTAACAACAGATAGGTCATCTGAGTCGTAGCCATCGAATCAATCGATTCGGAATGACATACGATATCAATGGTGTCGGTAAAATAGACTCCAATATAATCATTCTCTGGCAACAGGCCATCGCCAATTTTTTCTGTCGTCTTGTTGCATGAGAACTGGAAAAGAACCATAACGCTCATCACGAGCGTTAGGATATGCTTGACAGCTGAACGATTTGTTTTCAATTTCGTAATAGGTTAATGTCCTAAAATCTTGTCGTAGAATGCGTTATAGGCTTCGGCATAATTTTCTTCACCCTGATACTCAAGAATTGGCTTTTCGCAGGTCTTGAGATATTCCTCAATCTCTGGATGAATCTTCTCGCTGTTGATGATGATGCCATCGGAATAGTCAATTGCCATTTTGGTGAGGTTGACATAGGAAGCTTCTTTGTAAATCTTCAGGTCTTTTGCAGACAGACCCGGAAGCTTGGCTTTCTTATCAAATCCCGTGCGCATCATTCCCTCAAAAGCATCGTCATATATAGAATAGATTATCTTTGACTCGTTGAAAAGAGGATTGTCCTTAAAGGCCTTCTTGATGTAGATAGGCATCATGACTGACAACCATCCGTGGCAATGGATGATGTCGGGTGACCAATTTAACTTACGTACCGTCTCGATGACACCACGACTGAAAAACACCGTGCGAAAATCATTGTCCTCACAGAACTTTCCATCATTATCGTATAAAGTGTATTTCTTCTTGGTAAAGAAATCATCGTTATCAATGAAATAAATCTGCATCCTTGCCTTCTGAATGGAAGCCACTTTGATAATCAGTGGATGGTCCGTATCGTTGATAATCAGGTTCATACCTGACAAACGAATCACTTCATGAAGCTGATTGCGACGTTCATTAATAACTCCGTACCTCGGCATAAAGATACGTATCTCTTTTCCACTCTCTTGCGTGGCCTGGGGAAGATTTCTCCCGATGAGACTCATGGGCGTCTCGGGTAGATAAGGGGCGATTTCTTGATGTACGAAAAGTACTCTTGTTTTATTGGTCATAGTACACACTTATGCTTTCGAATGCAAAGTTACAAAAAAATCCTCAATTACGAAAAAATAAAATTATTAATTCTATTTTTGCTGATGAAACTAAATTGATGCGATGGATATAGAACATTTTGAAAATCAGCAACATGAATGGGAATCCAACTTAAAAGTGGCAGAAGGTGTTGAACAACCCATACAGGTGAATCCAAATGCTTTGAACCGCATGAAGGCTGCTCGACAGCAACTTATGCCTCTGGATTGGTATGTAGAAGGCATCCTGCGTGGTGACCGTGTGGTGCTCAGCAAAGCCATTACCCTTGTGGAAAGTGCTCTTCCTCAACATCAAGAATTGGCGCAACAAATCATCGCTGCTTGTCTTCCTCATTCAGGAAAGGCTCTGCGTCTTGGCATCACGGGTGTCCCAGGTGCTGGCAAGAGTACCTTCATCGAAGCTCTCGGCATGTATCTCTGTCGTAACAATCACAAACTTGCCGTCCTTGCCATTGACCCATCTAGTCAACGCTCAAAAGGTTCCATCTTGGGAGATAAGACCCGAATGGAAGAACTCTCCATCCATCCCAATGCCTATATCCGTCCCTCTGCTTCTGCCGGTACTCTCGGCGGGGTTGCCCGTAAGACCCGTGAGAGTATCATACTCTGTGAGGCTGCTGGCTACGACACCATATTTGTGGAGACCGTCGGCGTAGGTCAGTCTGAGACAGCCGTTCACTCCATGGTCGACTTCTTCCTTCTCATCCTCATCAGTGGTGCAGGTGATGAACTGCAGGGTATCAAACGCGGTATCATGGAGATGGCCGACGGCATCGCTGTCAACAAAGCCGATGGCGATAACGTCATGCGTGCCAACAGAGCCGCTGCGGAATGCAAAAATGCACTTCATCTCTTTCCTCTCGCCGAATCGGGACAGCCTACACAGGTGCTAACCTGTTCGGCCTTAACTGGTTTCAACATCGACGAAGTGTGGAAGATGATAAGCACCCATGTTGAGGCTATCCGCCAAAATGGATATCTTGCCCAAAAACGTGCTCAACAAGATGTGCAGATGATGATTGACACCATGGATAATGCGCTGAAAAACGACTTTTACAACAACACACTCGTCAGTGACCTCCTTCCTGTTATCGAAGAAGATGTACGTGCCCAACGAATGAGTGCCTACGTGGGTGCCCAACGCCTCCTCGATACCTATTTTAACTTGCTCAAGAAATAAATAGGTGACATCATATAAATATTGCTATCTTTGCACCCCCAATAGAAACACAAAATCAATAAAATAAAATCGTAATGGACTCAAGAATTGCCATGAACCCCAACTTGCTCGTGCAGTACCTTCAAAAGCCTGCTGCCGAGTTTACACGTGCCGATATTATCCGGTATTGCGAAGAAAATAACATCGAATTCGTCAACTTCCACTACTGCGGATGGGATGGTAAACTGAAGACCCTTAACTTCGTCATCCACAGCCTCGAACATCTCGAAAACGTCCTCACCGCTGGTGAACGTGTCGACGGCTCCAGCCTCTTCCCATTCATCGAAGCTGGTAAGAGCGACCTCTATGTTGTGCCTAAATATCGCACGGCTTTCCGTAACCCATTTACCGAAGTCCCAACACTCGACATCCTCTGCTCATTCTATAACCGCGACGGCGAGCCTTTCGAAAGCTCACCAGAATATATCCTCCGCAAAGCTCACGATGTGTTCAAGAAGACCACAGGACTCCAGATGGAAACCATGGGTGAACTCGAATATTACATCATCGCCGATGATGAAGAAATCTACGAAGTGCCCGACCAGAAAGGTTACCACGAGAGTGCTCCTTTTAACAAGTTCACTGAATACCGCGTCGAAGCTATGCGCCTCATCGCTCAAGCTGGCGGCTTAATCAAATACGGTCACTCCGAAGTGGGTAACTTCACCCACGATGGTAAGATTTATGAACAGAATGAAATTGAGTTCCTGCCTACCAATATCGAAGATGCTGCCGACCAGCTCGTCATCGCTAAATGGATTATGCGTCAACTCGCTTATCAATATGGTGTTACCCTGACCTTCGCTCCTAAAATCACTGTGGGTAAAGCTGGTAGTGGCATGCACGTCCACTGCAAGTTCACCAAGAACGGTCAGTCTGTCATGGTCAAGAATGGCGAAATCACCGACTACGCTAAGAAAGCTATCGCTGGCTATATGGTCGCCGGTACCTCTCTGCCTGCTTTCGGTAACCCGAACCCACTGTCCTTCCTCCGCCTCGTTCCTCATCAGGAGGCTCCAACCTCACTCTGCTGGTCATACTCCAACAGAAGCGCTCTGGTCCGCGTCCCTCTGGGCTGGATTAACAATGGCAAGGACATGGCTGCTAACTGCAACCCACTCGAGAAGAAGTCGAACAAGGACTTCAGCGACAAGCAGACCTTCGAATGGCGTGCTTCCGACGGCTGCGCCGACATGTACCTCCTCATGGCTGCCCTTTGCGCTGCTGCTCGTCACGGCTTCGAAATGCCCGACGCACTCGAAATCGCTGAAAAGACCTATGTGGGCCTCGGCGTCAATATCCACGACGACAAGAATAAGAAACTCCAAGAGTCACTCGAACAGCTTCCAGATAGCTGCGTAGCCGCTGCTAAGGAACTTAACAAGGACCGCGAGATTTATACCGCTAAGGGCGTGTTCTCCGATGCTATCGTCGACTTTATGATTAAATATCTCACCGACTTCAATGACGCTAACCTCCGCGCTGAACTCGGTAACGATACCGAAAAAATCATGAAACTCGTCAACGACAATATCCACGTTGGATAATACCATTGGCCAGCAGCCATTGGCTATTGACCAGATTTCATAATACAAAAAGCCTTCTGCTTCGGCAGAGGGCTTTTTTTTAAGTTCTAAGTTCTAAGTTAGGAGTTAGGAGTTCTAAGTTGGGAGTTTATTCTTTAATTAAGACTTTTGGTATCAAATGGCTAACAGCTAACAGCTAACAGCTAACAGCCAACCACACCATCCGTCACAGAATTGCCGACACTTGGTCGTAGTAATTCTTGCTGACAGGAATATGGGCTGTGTTCGGCACGTCCAAGACTGCATAGGTGAAGTCCTTCTCCTTCTGCATCAACTTTACCCTTGTCTTATTGACGAAATAAGATCTGTGACAGCGTATCAGACCATTCTTGGCACACATCTCCTCAACTTTTTTCATGGAGCTGCGCAACAGATAAGAACTTACCTTATTGTCGTTGAGATAGAAAATCTTGAGATAGTTCTCCTCCGATTGAATGTATAATATCGAATCCAATGCAACCACAAATTTGACATTGTCGCGCTCGTCTAAGAACTTGATTTTATCGTCAGGTCCCTTATCTACCTCTTCACTCATCTTCTTTTTCGTGTCCCCCAACATCGTATACAATAAAAATAATAGGTCTGGGAGACCCATGGCTACCGTCAAATACACAAGAAAATAGGCGAAATATTCAAAATAAGCCCGGTTCCTCGTGCATAGCCAGAGATATAATGCAGAAAAAGCAGCAGCTATTGCAATCTCAAGGAAACAAGCTACAAAATATTGTATCAGATTGAATTTGAATCTTTTATGTATGAGTCTCAATACAACCCGTGTTGCAGCAACTACCAGTAAGACAATGCAAAACACCATCGTGACATGGAAAGAATAATCAGCAAACGTTATCTCAAAATGTTTGAAGCTGTAAGGACAAAATAAAAGGAAGAAACCAAAAACAAATAATGGCACACCAATGACATGCCGCCAAAAATTCTTGGTAATGAATATGTTATTTGATATCTCGTTCATCGTGGATGCCTGTTGATTCAAGTTGCAAAGATAAGAAAATATTTTTTTCATCGAAATTTGCTTTTTATATAAAATGTATTTTATATATTTGCGCTGTCATAGAAATATATACCATATATATATAATATGACAATTATATTATTATTCACATTTTTAAACTTACATGTATGAGTAACATGAGAAATTCGGTCAGTTTAATGGGCCGCCCGGGGGCAGACCCCGTCATCAAAAACATCAACAGTGAACAGAAGATGGCGACATTTCGTCTCGCTGTTGATGACTACAAGACAAACGCTAATGGCGAACGTGTTCCAAACACCCAGTGGTTCAGCATCGTTGCTTGGGGGCCTTTGGCCGATTCCGTAATGAAGTTGATTCACAAAGGAAAGAAAGTTATGGTTTCAGGTTCTTTGCACAACAATGAATGGACTGATGACAAAGGCTTGAAGCACTATAACTTGGAGATTTTTCTAAATGATTTTCTCGTTCTCGAATGGCCAGAAAACAATGCTGCAGTCCAAGAACAAGATCTTCAATCAGCCTAATTAGTGTGTGTGTAGTGAAACCATTGTGGTTCGTTTGTTCAACAGCCTCAATTATTTGGGGCTGTTGATGGTTTCAATCTCATAGTATTCAATACCATCAAGAATGGGGAAAATACAGGGGAAACGGTTTATGTCCAAAATCGTCGCCATCATCACGTTTTTGATTTCACGAATAGAAGCGCATAACTGCTCCAAACGGTCGCTTGAGATGCTGTCTCTGACGAATAAAAGATAATCCAAATTCTGCAGTTCCTTTGTAATGCAGTGTTCCTTGTTTTTCAACGACAATAAGTTGAATGTGTTCTTGTTTTCTCCCTCACAATAATAGTATAAGGAATATTGATAGGGTGGATCCAAGGAAACTTCACCCATCCGTATAAAATTATATCGGAATTTCTCGTTGAGATAATAGGCTAACTTATAGTCAACCAGAGTTGACGAGATACCAACGATATGAATGTTCTCGAAAGGTATGTAATGTACTATGTTTTTTTTCTTCTTTGCCATTACAGACTATTCGTCGTTGTCGTTTGGACTAGTAGATTCTTTTGTGGTGTTGTTCTTTTCCATCAACATACTCCAACTCTTTTCTGCAGCCAACTGCTCAGCACCTTTGATGGAATAATCCTTACCTTCACCATATTGTTCCCCGTCAATCTCTACGACAATATGATACAAATGTTCGCGCGCATTGTTGATTTCACCCAATTTCTTGAAAACCAGGTGATGCTTTTCTTTCTGTGACCACTCCAATAACTTGCTCTTGAAATTCACATCCGTTTGTTCCAACTGCTCTACGTCGATGTGTATCTTAAAGATACGTTCCAATACGATTTCTTTTGTGAACTCGTAACCTCTGTCCAAATATATTGCACCAACAAAAGCTTCAAAGGCATTGCCGCCCAATGACTTGAAGTTGGAGTGTGAATCGTGGGCGTAATGAATTACCTGTTCAAAGCCAAGTTTTTGTGATAACTTATTCAACGAGGCACGACTGACCATACGGGAACGCATCTCGGTAAGAAAGCCCTCGGCCTTGGTAGGATAGAGACGGAATAAATAATCGGCAACAATAGTGCTTAAGACAGCATCTCCCAAATACTCAAGTCGCTCGTTGCTCAACCGAAACTTGCCGATTGAACCATCTGACGCAGATTTATGAGTGAAAGCAAGCTGATATAACGAGATGTTTCTCGGATAAAATCCGAAAATATTCTTGATATAACTCGACAATTGCTTGTCCTTAGAGAAGCAATGGGAAATGTAGTCTCTTAAAGCCATTAGCAACGGGTACTATTGTATATATTTTTTAAATAATATCGTAGCATTATGTCCACCAAAACCAAAGGCGTTGCTTAAAGCATATCGGATTTCTCTCTTACGAGCAGTACCAAAGGTGAAATCGAGACGATTGTCAATATTCGGGTCGTCCTCGAAATGGTTGATGGTTGGTGGAACGACATCATTCTTTACGGCTAATGTGGTAGCGATAGCTTCAATGGCTCCAGCACCACCTAAGAGGTGACCTGTCATCGACTTCGTGGAGTTGATGCTGATTTGGTAGGCGTGGTCGCCAAATACTTGATTAATAGCCATTGGTTCAACAATGTCGCCTTGTGGGGTAGAAGTGCCGTGAGTGTTGATGTGGTCAACCAAATCTGGCTGAATGCCTGCATCTTCAATGGCACGACGCATACTCAATGCTGCGCCGAAACCTTCTGGATGAGGTGAGGTGATATGATATGCATCGGCTGAACTGCCGACGCCTGCAATCTCTGCATAGATGTGGGCGCCACGCTGAAGAGCATGTTCCAACTCTTCTAGAACGAGACAACCGCCACCTTCTCCCATGACAAAACCATCACGTCCCTTGTCAAAAGGACGCGATGCTGTCAGGAAATCATCGTTACGAGTCGATAAGGCATGCATCGAGTTGAATCCTCCAATGCCTGGCTCACTGATGGCTGCTTCACAACCTCCCGTAACAATCACCGACGAACGACCAAAACGAATCTGGTCGAATGCCGTCGCAATGGCATTGGCCGATGAAGCACAGGCCGATACCGTTGCAAAATTTGTCCCGCGGAATCCATACTTGATAGAAACCAAGCCCGCAGGCATGTTCAAAATCATCTTGGGAATGAAATAAGGACTGAACCGAGGAGTACCATCCCCCTCAGCATGCTCCAATACACTTCCGAAAAATGTGGATACACCGCCGATTCCCGACGTGATGATGACACCAACCTCATTGAAATCAGTGTTTTCTGCAGTGATTCCTGAGTCCTTGATGGCTTCATCCGCCGTGACAAGACAATACTGCGCAAATAAATCATACTTGCGCACATCCTTGCGGTCAAAGTAATTCAGCGGGTCGTAACCTTTGACCTCACATGCAAAATGTGTCTTGTAATTCGTGGAATCGAAACGAGTAATCTCATTCACACCGTTACGACCACTAAGTAAACCTTCCCAAAAGTCGGCCACCGTGTTTCCTATAGGCGTGATGGCTCCTAAGCCTGTGATGACTACCCGTTTCAACTCCATACCGATTGGGCCTTTTTATTGCTTGTTGCGCTCAGCTTCAATCAGCTTCACAACATCACCAACGGTGACAATGCTCTCTTGCTGATCATCTGGGATTGCTATATTGAAAGTCTTCTCAAAATCCATCATCAACTCGACAGTGTCCAATGAATCTGCTCCTAAATCGTTCGTGAAGCTTGCTTCAAGCGTGACTTCGGATGGGTTGACACCTAATTTCTCAGCAATGATAGGCACAATTTGTTCTAAAATCTCTGACATAATTATCTCTTTTAGTTGTTAATTAAGATGCATAAATAGTCTTAAATCAACTCTTTAGCACCAACTTTCTTAATTCTCGTTTTCAAAAAAATCGCCACAAAGATACTATATTTTCTCGATACCAACAAAAAAAATCAAAATTTTCGTTTTTCTTATAACCCCGTCCAAGGATTCTCCGTATCTTTACAACCTCATTGCAAACCTATGGAAAATACACCCAAAAAACTCTTTCTCCTCGATGCATATGCGTTGATATATAGGGCCTTCTTTGCCCTTAGCAAACGGCCTACCCTCAACTCAAAAGGTCTTAACACCTCCGCTATAATGGGCTTCCTCAACACCTTATACGATGTCCTCCAAAATGAACGCCCTACCCATATAGGCATCGCCTTCGACGTTTCAAGCCCCACCAACCGCCAACAAGAGTTCCTCGACTATAAAGCAAACCGCGAGTCCATGCCCGAAGACCTCCGCGCCTCCATACCTTATATTATTAATCTTATCCAACTCTTCAACATCCCCATCTATGCCGTCGAAGGCTTCGAAGCTGACGACGTCATAGGTACCCTGTCACATAAAGCAGAACAACAGGGCTTTGTCACCTATATGATGACACCCGATAAGGACTTCGGCCAACTGGTGACCGACAAAGTGCTGATTTATAAACCCGCCAAATTCGGTACCCCAGCCCAAGTTTGGGGCCCTAAAGAAGTATGCGAACGCTACGGCATCAGCCATCCAACACAACTCATCGACATCCTCGGCCTCTGGGGCGATGCGGCAGATAACATCCCTGGCATCCCTGGCATAGGCGAGAAAAACGCCTCCGCCCTCATCAGTCGCTACGGAAGCGTCGAAAACGTCATCAACAACGCCGACGACCTCAAAGGCAAACAACGCGAAAATGTCATCAACTTCGCCGAACAAGGCCTCCTCTCCAAAAAACTCGCTACCATCTGCCTCGATGTCCCCGTCGAATTCAACGAAGAGGAACTCCTGCGCAAACAACCCGATGTGCCAGGCCTCATGAAATTCTTCGAAGAGATGGAATTCAGAACCTTCGCCCGACGCTTTGCCAACGACTATCCTACCACCACTCCCCCCACAACACCAATAGCTCCAACCGACGCTTCGGGACAATTCGACCTGTTCGCTCAAGATAATACCCCAACCAATACCCTCTCCCTGCTTTTCCCTGAAAATAACACTATCCCATCCCATACCTATACGACCCTCGATGACGACACGGACATCTCTGTCTTTGTTAACAACCATCTCACCTCACCCCATTTTGCCCTCGCCGTTGAAACATCCCAACCTCAAAGCTTCGATGCTCCCATCGTCAACATCACTTTCTCCTATCAAGAACATGAGGCTTTCAATATACCTGTCCCACAAAATGAAACAGGACGTTCCCGCCTCGAGACCTTACGACCTCTTCTCGAAAATCCATCAGCTCTCATCATAGGCTACGACCTTAAACAGACTTTCTCTGCCCTCCAAACAGCCAACATCTCATTGAAAGGTTCTCTCTTCGATACAATGATAGCTCATTATATCATCGAACCTGAACAACGTCATAGTCTCGACTATCTCGCCGAAATCTACCTCCATCGTAAGATGGATGCTCACAAGGCTGCCTTCGAAGAGGCTGACTTCTCACTTCAACTTTATTCCATCCTTAAGCCAATCATATCAGAGAATGGCATGGACCGTCTCTTCAATGAAATAGAGATGCCTCTCATCCCAGTTCTCAGCACCATGGAATCCAATGGGGTTCGCATCGACAGTCCTAACCTCCAACAAATCAGCAATGTGTTTGCTCAAGAAATCTATAATATCGAAGAGTCAATCTTCGAACTGTCAGGAACCCGATTCAATATATCTTCTCCACGACAACTTGGTGAAGTGCTTTTCTCCAAACTGAAAATCGACGAGAAAGCAAAGAAGACCAAGACGGGTCAATACGCAACAGGGGAGGAGGTTCTCCAAAAACTCATCGACCGTCATCCTGTTGTCGCCAAGATTCTCGACTATCGTTCCTTCACCAAACTCAAGTCGACCTATCTCGATGCCCTGCCTGCTCTTATCAACCCCAATGATGGTCTGATTCATACCTCTTACAACCAGGCTGTTACCGCCACGGGTCGTCTGAGTTCCAACAACCCCAACCTCCAGAACATACCCGTTCGGACTGAAAAAGGTCGCGAAATCCGTCGCGCCTTTGTACCTCGCGACGAACAGCACACCCTCATGGCTGCCGATTATTCACAAATTGAACTCCGTATCATCGCTCACCTCAGTGGTGACCCTGCCATGGTCAACGACTTTAACCTTGGTCACGATATTCATGCTGCCACCGCTGCAAAAGTGTTCCATGTCGACATCGCCGATGTGACGAAACAACAGCGTAGCCGTGCTAAGGCGGTCAACTTCGGCATCATCTACGGAATGTCGGCCTTTGGTCTCGCTCAGCGCATGGAACTGTCACGTAGCGAAGCGGCCGATATCATCAAACATTACTTCGAAGAATATGCTGGCATCAAAGAATATATGAACCGTAGCATCGCCCTCGCCAAAGAAAGAGGCTATGCCGAGACAATCTTAGGTCGCCGTCGCTACCTGCGCGATATCAATGCGGCCAACAGCGTGGTGCGTAACTTTGCCGAACGCAATGCCATCAACGCCCCCATCCAAGGTTCATCGGCCGATATGATAAAAATCGCTATGGTCAACATCCATCAGGAGATGCAACGTCTACATCTCCAATCCAAGATGATACTCCAAGTCCACGATGAACTCGTGTTCGACGCGAGACTCGATGAACTGGACACCCTTAAATCCCTTGTCAACGAGAAAATGGTCAACGCCATGCCGCTCTCTGTCCCCGTCATCGTGGAAATCAATACAGGAAATAACTGGTTAGAAGCTCATTAAACCTATCAAGAGATGATACCAAGAGAAAAAGTTGAAGAGATACTTTCCGCCGTTCACATCGAAGATGTAGTGGGCGAATTCGTTACCCTCAAGAAAAGAGGTGCGAACTATATAGGTTTATGTCCTTTTCATAACGAAAAGACTGGTTCGTTCAATGTCAACCCTGCTAAAAACATTTTCAAATGTTTCGGTTGTGGTAAGGCAGGCGATGCGGCCAAGTTCTTGATGGAACACGAGCATTTCACCTACCCTGAAGCACTACGCTACCTCGCCAAAAAATACAATATCGAGATTCAAGAAAGAGAACTCACTGCCGATGAATTGATGGCTCAGACGGAACGTGAGAAGATGTTCAACGTCAACGACTTCGCCGACAAGTTCTTCACCGACACGCTATGGAACACCGATGAAGGCAAGTCGGTCGGTCTCGAATATTTCCGTGAACGTGGCTTTCTTAATCCCATCATCGAGAAGTTTCATCTCGGCTTCAGCCCATCCAAATGGTCGGCCTTTACCGACCATGCCAAATCCATTGGCTAC
>X415_White_Rhinoceros__coassemble_71_pt1 | contig 30702 bp, 18 predicted proteins | sample X415_White_Rhinoceros__metabat2_low_PE_005 | metagenome-assembled genome bin X415_White_Rhinoceros
GGCAAGCAAGAGATACACCCATTTATTTGTCTTGAAATGAATGCCTTCCTTCTCCCCTGAGCGGTTCATCAGATAGAATGAAACGATGGCAAGGACAACGCCAATCCATTGATTCATACTAAGATGTTCCTGGAAGATAATCAGCAGCAATATCAATGAGATAGCGGGGCGAAGCTGGTTGACAGGTCCCACTACAGTCAAAGGCAAGTTCTTCATTGCCGTGTAGCTGCACATCCACGAGGCCAGCACCATGGCGGTCTTTCCCAAAATGAGGAGATGATATTGCCACGGAATCGGCTCTACATAGAAGTTCTGCATGAAACCTGTTTGGAACAGGTCAGGACTGCATTTTGAGAGGATGATAAAGGGCAAAAAGATGACGGCACTCACCAACGTACTGAAAAAAAGGACCGGTACGATGGCGTTTGCCGTCACAGATTTCTTCTTAAAAATATCATAAAAGCCTAATAATAAGGCTGATGTCAATGCTAATGTGACCCACATAATGCTTTACTTTGGGGCCACAAAGATAGGATTTTTTTTATTCCGTTATCTAAACTCCAGTTTTCCGTTAGCAGCGGTGATTAGGACAGGTCGCTGTGCATCCAGACTTCCGTCGAGAATCCGCTTCGAGAGTTCGTTGAGAAGCTCACGCTGCATCATACGTTTCACGGGACGAGCTCCATACTGTGGGTCATAGCTCTGGCGAGCGATGAAGTCGACAGCTGATTCATCCATAGTGACCGTATACCCATTGGCAGCAAGCATTGCTTGTACCTGGTTGAACTGCATCCTCACAATCTCAGCAATCTGATTTTCATCAAGAGGATGGAACATAATGATATCGTCGATACGGTTCAGGAATTCGGGGCGCATCGACTGACGCAGGAGTTCCATCACTTGAGCGCGAGCTGACTCAAAAGCAGATTCCGAATGAATCATCTCTGCATCGGCAAGCTTATCTTGCAAGATGGAAGCACCGATATTGGAGGTCATGATGATGATGGTATTCTTGAAGTCGACCGTACGACCTTTATTGTCGGTGAGTCGTCCATCATCAAGGACTTGTAACAGGATATTGAACACGTCAGGGTGAGCCTTTTCAATCTCATCCAGCAAGATGACTGAATAAGGTTTACGGCGCACAGCCTCAGTGAGTTGTCCGCTTTCATCATAGCCCACATATCCTGGAGGCGCTCCGATGAGTCGGGTCACAGAGAACTCCTGTTGATATTCCGACATATCGATACGCACCATGTTATTCTCATTGTCGAAAAGAATCTCAGCGAGGGCTTTCGCCAATTCAGTCTTACCAACACCCGTAGTGCCAAGGAAGATAAACGAGCCCACAGGACGTTTCGAGTCGTGCAGTCCTGCCCTACTCCTTCTGATAGCATCGGACAGCACTGTGATGGCCTCGTCTTGTCCCACAACACGTTTATGCAGTTCATCTTCAAGATGCAGCAGTCTATCGCGTTCGGTCTGTTTCATCTTGTTGACAGGGATACCTGTCCAACGAGAGACGATTTCAGCCACATCGTCATAACTTACCTCTTCATCAATCAGAGGATGGTCGCCTTGAACCTTTTGCAATTCTACTTTAGCCTGTTCAATAGCTGCTTCGGCCTCACGAATCTTACCATAGCGCAATTCAGCCACCTTACCATAATCGCCTTCGCGTTCGGCATGTTCGGCCTGATTGCGATACTGTTCGATGTTATCTTTCTCTTTGTGGATGCGGTCTACAACAGCACGTTCTTGTCTCCATTTCGACTCGATGGTCTCACGTTTTGCATTCAACGCATCCAGTTCTTTCGAAATCTCTACAATCTTCTGGGTGTTATTCTCACGTTTCAGGGCTTCGCGTTCAATCTCAAGCTGACGGATGGAGCGTTGTACATCTTCCAGTTCCTCTGGAACCGAGTCAATCTGCAAACGAAGACGGGCTGCAGCCTCGTCGATGAGGTCGATGGCCTTATCAGGCAGGAAACGGTCCGAGATATAACGTACTGACAGTTGAACGGCAGCCACGATAGCCTCGTCGAGGATTCGGATATGATGGTGGTTCTCATAACGTTCCTTCAATCCACGAAGGATAGAGATAGAAGCATTCTCATCGGGTTCATCGACCATAACGATTTGGAAACGACGTTCCAAAGCCTTGTCGACCTCGAAGTATTGTTGATATTCTTTAAGTGTGGTAGCGCCCACGCACTGAAGTTCACCACGTGACAGGGCTGGTTTCAGGATGTTAGCAGCATCCATGGCACCTCTTGAAGCGCCTGCACCAACAAGGGTATGAATCTCATCAATGAAAAGTACTACTTCGCCTGCGCTATCGACGACTTCCTTGATGACTTTTTTCAAACGGTCTTCAAACTCACCTGCATAGGATGCACCTGCTATCAAGGCACCCATATCGAGAGAATAAACTTTACGGCTTTTAAGGTTTTCTGGCACATCGCCCTTGACGATACGCTGAGCTAAACCTTCTGCAATGGCGGTCTTACCCACACCGGGTTCTCCGATAAGAATAGGATTGTTTTTCGTTCGGCGCGAAAGAATCTGCAGCACACGGCGGATTTCTTCATCACGACCGATAACAGGGTCCAGCTTACCGGCAGATGCTAAATCATTTAAATTTTTGGCATAACGGCTCAACGCACTATCCTGCGAAGAATCGTTACTTCGATAATTAGGGATACTCATAATCTTTTATTAAATTTCATCTTCAAAACCCCTTTATCAAAAGCATAGCCATATTGAAAAATATGACAAAATGTCATTATTTTGTACGCCAGAAAGCAGGGGTGAAAAGTAATGCAATAGTCAGAATTTCAAGACGTCCAATCAGCATATCGAAAGATAGAATCCATTTTGATGCCGCAGGCAAATCGGAAAAACTGGCAGTTGGTCCCGTAGCTCCAGAGCCGATACCTAAGTTGCTGAAGCACGTCATGAAAGAGATGGTAGCATCGCCCATATCGAGACCTGTTGCAGTGAGGGCAATTACATTCAGGACCATCAAGATGATGAACATTGTAAAGAAATGGCAGACACGCTGCACGGAGAACTCATCGACGGTCTGTCCCGAAATCTTAACGGAAAACATTCCTGTTGGATGGATAAGTTCTTTTAAGGCGTTTTTGATAAATTTAAAGAGTACGATGACTCGGATAATCTTGATACCGCCGCTGGTTGAACCGGCACAACCGCCCACAATCAGCATCAGCAAAGTGGGGATAACGAACAGCATTCCCCACATGTCGTAATTGAAATTCTGTCCGATGAACCCTGTATTCGACAGCATTGTGGAGACGTGGAAAAGCGATGTTCGGAACGTGTCTTCCCTACCCGATGGATACGAAGCATACTGATTTTCCGTGCCGCCTGCAATGGATGGAGCCACATAAAACAAACCTATAAACAGCAAGGTCAGCAGGATGATGGAACACAGGTACACCTTGAGTTCCTCATTCTTCTTCAACACGTCAAATCGGCGAGCCACAAAGAAATAATACATGGCGAAGTTGATACCAGAGAGAATCATAAAGCCCGCGCATACATATTCCAAGTAGTTAGAATGATAATAGCCTATGCTTTCCTGATGGGTGCTGAAACCACCTGTTGCGATAGTCGTAAAAGCATGACAAATCGCGTCAAAAGTGTTCATGGGTCCAATACGATAGCAGATGGCGCAGAGACCCGTCAAGAGGATGTATATTATCCAGAGGATACGAGCTGTACCTTGCATGGTAGGAGCCAGTTTCTCAACGCTAAGTCCCGGAGCCTCAGCAGCAAAGAGAGTCATCTTACGAGAGCCCTTTGCAACAGAAGGAATGAATGCAAGAGTAAACACCACGATGCCCAAGCCCCCTAACCACTGCATGATACTGCGCCAAAACAGAATGCCATGTGGCATATCATCGATATTGGTCAAGATGGTAGAACCTGTAGTTGTAAAGCCCGACATCGTCTCAAAGAAAGCATCTGTGACATTATCGACAGCCCCATACAGAAGGAATGGTAACATGCCAAAACAGGAGAACAGCACCCAAGAGAGGGCAACCACCAAAAAGGTGTCCTTCATACCTAATTTCTTCTTGGAGCGACTTCCAATCAAATAAAACGAGAGTCCAACAACACCCGTTATAGCTGCAGAAAGCAAGAAAGCCTTCAAATCAGTTTCGCCAGTCAGCGCATGATAATGGCCTGCCACCAATGCCGATAGCAGCAGAGCAGCTGTCTCAATAAACAGCAATACGCCAAATAGCTTATTTTTCATCGTCTAAAACGATTATTTTTCCCAATCCTCGGCCCAGCCATCGCCGTAGTCGTAGTCGTCTTCCTCCTCTTCTGGCTCTTCATGATAGGAGTCATCCGACAGAGGCTTTACCCATTTACGGAAATTGGAAGAGGCTATGGCAATAATCTCACCGTCTTTCTCTGGTGAGATGGCAATGTCGATTTCATCGCGACTCAGTTCCTTCAGCCACACTTCGAGTTCCGAAAAGCCCATCTCTGTGACTTTATAGTCAGCCCAGTCTTCCACTGCCGCTTTGATAGCCAAGGCTTCAGAAGGCCATAATGGGATATAGGAATTCCCATCGCCGTCTTCAAGCATGGCAAACATACCCGTCATGGCTTCCAAGAGCCACACCTTACGGGTCTTTTCAATTTCTTGAAGAAAATTATTTAATATGTCCATGTTATTTTATTATATTATCTTCTAGCGTTATTCAGCTGTCTTTGCTGAGCTTTTTGGGCTTCTTCGAGACGTTTCTGGAAGTTTGATTTCTTCAGAGGTTTCTTCTTGCTTTCTTCAATCTTTTGGCGAATCTTGTTTTCATCGGTTAAGACGCGGAACAGATACATCTGGAGGAAGGTGATGATATTGGCGAGCATGTAGTAGTAGCTCAGGCCAGCGGAATAGCTATTGAAAATTCCGAGGAAGAGGATAGGCATGAGATAGGTCATGATTTTCATGCCTTTCATAGACGGATTGGATGCCGTATCCATCTGTTTGTTATTGACATAGGTATAGATGACGGTGGTGATAGTCATCAGCAGACAGAAGAGGCTGACGTGGTCACCATAGCCAGGGATACGGAATGGAAGGTCGAGAATACTATCGTATGTTGAGAGGTCTTCAGCCCAGAGGAAAGGTTGTTGACGGAGTTCGATAGACGATGGGAAGAAGCGGAACACAGCGATGAGGATTGGGAACTGGAGCAGCATAGGGATACAGCCTGATGTAGGACTTGAGCCGGCGCGTTTCTGGAGATCCATGATAGCTTGTTGTTTCTTCATGGCATCTTCTTCCTTGGGGTATCTGGCATTGATTTCATCCATCTCAGGTTTGAGGAGACGGTTGATAGCCGTTGATTTATAAGATTTGAATGCAATTGGGAAAAGGAGGATTTTGATGAGGATGGTCAGGATGAGAATCACGATACCGTAGTTCCATCCATAGGAGCCGAGCCAGTTGAAGACATAGATGACGCCGTAGTTAATCCAGCGAATGAGGAAGAAGTTACCGACGTCGATTTGGCGTTGGAGATTCAGACCATAGCTACGGAGGGTTTGGAAGTGGTTAGGACCGAAATAGAACGACATAGGGAACTCTGTTGTCTCTGCGTTGAAGTCGTAAGGGATTTCCATGCTAGAGGCGAGAGTCTTGATATATTTAGGGTTCTTTGAGCGGTCGGTATTGACACTGAGTTTAGCATTGGCGAAGCCATTCTGAGCGACGAGGGCATTGCAGAAGAAACGTTCTTTAAAGGACACCCAGTTGATGCTGGAGTTGACGGTTTCTTCTTTTTTCTTGCGGTCATCGAGATGGTCAACATCCTGGTCCGTCATAGCCTTATAATATGCCGTTGACGTGGTAAAGCGGTCGGTTGCTTTTTCGTGTTGGGTGAGGTCAATCTGCCAATCGAGATTCATATAGTCGGCATTGTTGGCGATGACATCTTTCATTCCAACGGTACGCAGGTTACAGCCGAACATGTAGTTGTCGTAAGGAATGGTGTAGACATATTCGAGATAGCAGTTCTCGTCACGTTGTCCATTGAGGTCGTCGGTATAGAGACGCATGGAGAGCACCACGCTGTCGTTTTCGGCCACCATGATGTTATCGCCATGGAAAGGCTGACCATTGAGATAAGGCTCGAAATAAAGTTGAGAGGTATTGATAGTGCGGTTTTGGGAGAAAAACGACAGGTTGAAAATCGAGGTCTCAGGGTCGAAGCTAATCAGTGGCAGCGAGTCGTAGGTTTGATAGTCCTTCAGTTCCACTTGGTGGATAGCACCGCCTTTTGAGCTCAGCGTTATCTTTTGGAGTTTATTTTCGATGGTCCAAGTCTGTTCTTGACCTTCTGAGGCGTTAGCGAAGACGCCGAACATAGCTCTCTTGTTACGATATTGTTCAACAGCCATGGTTGCTGAGTCAACGGCTGCGGCAGGAAGAGCTTCGAGGTTTTGTTTCTCAGCTTCAGCAAGCATCTGTTGTTCTTCAAGGAAGCGGAGGGAGTCGAGGGCTGCTGCTTCGAGGCGAGCCTGACGGATGGAGTCTTGAACACGCTGCTGTTCAGCGATTTCTTCTTTGGAGGGTTGCATCCACAGCATCCAGCCGAAGAGGATTGCTGCAATGAGGATAAATCCGAAAAGGGATGATTTGTTCATAAAATCGTTCTTCTATAGTCTTTTAATTATCAATATTTCAATAAGTTACAATTCCATTTCACATAGATATGGAATTTGCAAAGATAGGGAAAATTTTTGAGTGGTCATATAATCTATGGCAAAAAAAACTTTGCGGGCTGAAATAGACAATGACCATTTGACACTAAAGTATCAAACGGTCAATGTCCAATGTTCAATAGCCAATGGCCAATAGCCAATGGTCTACTTTACTCTTTAGCTGACGACTTAAGCATCAAACAGTTAATAGCCAATAGTCTACTTTACTCTTTAGCTGACGACTTAAGTATCAAATAGTTAATGGCCAATAATTAATAGTATCTATAGCTCTTCACCTGACCGATGTGGCGGGCGAGGCGGACCACCTGGTTGCTGTATCCGAACTCATTGTCATACCACAAATAGAGGACAACGGTCTTGCCATCAGCACTGACTTTGGTAGCAGGAGCATCGAAGATACAAGCACAGCTGTCGCCGATACCATCGCTAGAAACGAACTCGGTATTCTGACTGAAACGAATCTGTTCGATAAGGTTACCTTTCAGACATGCTATACGGAAGGCCTCGTTGACCTCTTCCATAGTCGTCTCTCTCTCAAGGTCAAGAGCCAGAACTGCGAGGGAGACATCAGGCGTAGGAACACGTACTGCGTTGCTGGTGAGTTTGCCAGCCAGCTCAGGCAGTGCCTTGGCAGCAGCCTTGCCAGCACCCGTCTCAGTGATAACCATATTCAAGGCAGCTGAACGACCACGACGTTCTTTCTTGTGATAGTTGTCAAGAAGGTTCTGGTCGTTGGTATAGCTGTGGATAGTCTCGATATGACCTTTGACAATGCCGAAGTTGTTGAGCATGACTTGCAGGCCAGGAACGATGGCGTTGGTGGTACAGGATGCTGCAGAGAAAATCTTCTCATTTTCAAGGTCGAGGGTATCTTGGTTGACACCATAAACAACATTAGGGATATCGCCTTTACCAGGAGCCGTAAGAAGGACCTTGCTAACGCCCTTAGCCTGAAGGTGACGAGAGAGTGACTCTCTATCACGGAAAGCACCCGTGTTGTCGATGAGGAGAGCATCATGGATACCATATGCCTCATAGTCAAGGTCTTCTGGATTGTTGCTTTCAAGGAAGAGAATCTTCTGGCCGTTAACAATCATTGCCTTCTCTTCGATAAGAGGACGAACAACACCGTGGAAATATCCATGTACTGAGTCGGTACGGAACAGGTTGATACGCTTTGCGATGTCTTCAGGAGAATTCTTACGGGTGACAATAGCACGGACACGCAGCGTGGTGCCGTTGCCTGCCATCTCCGTCATCTCACGGCAGAGGATACGACCGATACGACCGAAACCATAAAGGATGACATCCTGTGACTTATTGCTACGAGGAGCAACGTCGATAAATGCTTTGAGTTTGTCGCGGACAAAATCTGATACGTTATTGTTATATTTTTCACGCTCATCGGTCCACTCAGAATTCAAACGACCAATATCGATACGAGCAGGAGCGATATTTTCTGCAAGGATGGCCTTGGCAATAAGCAGTGAATCCTGCACACGAACTGGTTTTCCCAAGACATTCTCAGCGCGCATATGCTTATTCAGAATCTTTCCTGAACCGCGGTTTACGAGCAGGGAACGCAACAAAATCAATTCAATAGACTTGTCATACCAAAGCTTTCCAACGATGTTAATAAATTCGTTGGCTGCTTTTTCGTTCTCATTCCATGATTTCAATGAGCTTTCGTAGTTATCCATGATAATGCTTTTTTGTTATTAAAATTTAGTTTGGCAAAGATAGGAATCTTTCCGATAAAAAAACCGAAAACCAAAAATAAAAAAAAGCTCTCGGAAAAATCCGAGAGCTCTATTCAAAAAAGACTTAGTCAATGGCGATAGGTCAATGGCTAACAGTAAAAAATCACTGATTCATAAACATCTGATATAACGGGCTGTTAGGCTCAGTTCTCAAACGTTTCAGGGCTCTGTCACGAGTCTGTCGTGTGCGTTCCCTCGAGAGACCCAGTGTCATGGCAATCTCATCAAGAGAATACTCTCTCAGGACTCCGATACCATAATACATGTTGATGACCTGACGTTCACGTTCTGTGAGAATACTCAAGGAACGTTCAATGGCTTTGTGGTTGTATTCATTCTCCACATTCTCGTCGGTCGACACGCTATCCTCTTCAACGTAGACATCGAGGAAATTGCCTTCATCTTCGTCGTCAAGAGGAGCATCGGTCGAAATCTGACGGATATTCATTCCGAGCAAAGCCTCAACCTTCGACTTCGGCATGTCCATCTCTTCGGCCAACTCTTCAACAGAAGGCTTTCTGCCGAGATTCTGTTCCATCATGGATGATACCTTTTTGATTTTGCCAACGGCACCAACCTGGTTGAGTGGAAGGCGGACGATACGCGACTGCTCGGCTACAGCCTGAAGGATTGACTGACGAATCCACCACACTGCATAGCTGATGAACTTAAATCCGCGAGTCTCGTCGAAACGCTGTGCAGCCTTCACCAAGCCCGTATTGCCCTCGTTGATAAGGTCAAGAAGGGACAAGCCCTGGTTCTGATACTGCTTCGCCACCGAGACCACGAAACGGAGGTTTGACCTAACCAATTGATCCAGCGCCTCCTTGTCGCCCAGGTGAATACGCTGTGCCAGAGCGACTTCCTCGTCGGTCGTAAGCAAGCGTTCCTTCGCGATATCAGACAGATAGTACTCAAGAGCTGCACTATCACGGTTCGTAATCGCTTTTGAAATCTTTAATTGTCTCATTGTCATAATCTAGTTATTCTTTGTTTTATTGTTAGTTATAGTACTCAAAGTTCATTCTCATTCCGTTCGGATAGATGCCTTCCACATAGTTCTTTCTAGTACGGGCAGAGGCTAGGGCGGTTTCAACATCGCTGCGAGAGTTCACCTTCTTTCCGTTGATGGCTGTGATGATGAAGCCCTCGACATTGGCTCCTTGGAATACTCCTTGACGAATCTCCATGATTTGCAGACCATTGCTGATTCCCAACTTCTTCATATCGGCTTTACTAACAGGTTGCAGCACCAGTCCAAGCGAGCTATCATAGAAGCTCTCGCCTTTCTTGACCACTTCCACAGTACCCGACTCATTCAGAAGACCCACCGTATAGACATGCTCAGAGCCATTACGGACTATGGTCACGTTGACTTCATCGCCAGGTCTGTATTGACGGATGACTTCGAGAAGCTGGACGCCAGTGTTGACTGCATTGTCGTTAATCTTTGTGATGACATCACCGGCTTTGATACCTGCCTTTTTAGCAGCGCCATTATCGGTGACAGTCCCTACATAAACACCCTTGATGGAGCTCATGCCAGCCTGTTCAGCCAATTCCGCATTCATCTCTCCATATTGGATTCCAAGATAGGCTCTCTGGGTCTCTCCGTACATCAGCAGGTCGTCGACGACCTTACGAACGATATTTGAAGGAATTGCGAAAGAATAGCCCTCGTAAGAACCCGTATGGGAAGCAATAGCAGCGTTGATGCCGATAAGCTCACCCTTGGTGTTGACCAAAGCACCACCACTATTACCACGGTTGACCGCCGCATCCGTCTGGATGAACGACTCCACGTTACTGCCCTCTCCAAGGATGCTGATATCACGTGCCTTGGCACTCACAATACCCGCAGTCACCGTCGAAGTCAGATTAAATGGATTACCTACAGCAAGGACCCACTCTCCCACTCTTACCTTGTCGGAATCACCAAAACGCAGATGGTCATAATCTGAACCCTCAACCTTAATCAAAGCCAAGTCGGTAGTAGGGTCCGTTCCGATGATGGTAGCCTGTTGCACCACCTTATTATTAAAGGTAACTTCCACCTCATCGGCACCCTCCACCACGTGGTTGTTGGTGACAATATAACCATCAGGTGAAAGAACAACACCCGAACCATAAGCCACCATGGTATTGCTCTGGGTTTGACCAGGAATTCCATATAGATGCTCCAAAAAAGCACCAAAGAAATCATTGTACGAAGAACTCTTCTGGACGATGGTAGTCTTAATGTGAACGACAGCATTCACACTGGCCTCGGCAGCATCCACAAAATCTGGGGTGCTTTCCGTAGGAATAAATGATGCATGATGCACCTGCGGAGCAGATTGAACCTGCTCTATTTCAGTCATTTTAGCATTCTCTGAAAGGCTCTCACTCGGGGTCTCATTTTTACAGGATGTCATCTCAAAAAGAGCGACAGATAACAACGCCACCTGTAAAGTGGCGAACATTGTTCTTGTGACTTTCATTGTATGTATTCTAAAAAAGTGTAATTTTGGCAGTTGTTAGCAGATCATTGATTCATCAAATAATATGCCATAATCAGTATACAAAACGGAGGCTAGAGTCATTTAGTATTCAACTCTTCAATCTTTTTTCAACTTTCGAATATTTACTTACCAAAAGCATACCAAACCCATGTTTATCAGCGACGATACTCTATCCTTACGCATAGCCGAACCTAACGACGCTACCCTTATATATATATGGGAAAACGACCGAAGCATCTGGCGTGTCAGCGATACCTCTACCCCACTCTCCCTCTTTCAAATCGAACAATTTCTGCAAGATAACAACAACTTAGCATCAAATCATCAGATGCGACTGATGATTGTGCTAAACGAAACCCAGGAAACCATCGGGACTTTGGATTTGTTTGACTACGACAGCGTTCATCAACGGGTCAGCGTTGGCATCCTCATCGACCCAAAACATCGCAATCAAGGAAATGGCAAACATGCCCTCCAACTCTGCATCGACTATCTCTTCAACAACATGATGATTCACCAAATCTTCGCTACTGTTGACGAACTTAATGAAGAGAGTATCCACGTATTCAAAGACTTAGGATTCCAAAACTGCGGATGCCGCAAGGAATGGATTCGCACCCCACAACGTTATATCGACCTATTCGAATTCCAACTCATCAAAGCATGAAAAAGAAAAAGCAAGCTAAAAAACATATCCTCATCAGCATCATCCTCCTCGTGGCAGTGCTCACTGCTCTTGGAACCGTGGCACTCTGTCTCTACCAACGTGCCATGCGCCCAAATGTCACCACTCCCGACCGAAAAGACTTTTCTCTTTATATCCCTACAGGTTCTGACTTCCAACAAGTTAAAGATAGTCTCTACGCTAACCAACTGATTCAAAACCCAAACAGCTTCGAATGGCTGGCCGAAAAAAAGGATTATCCTAATCATGTCAGACCAGGACATTTTGTCATAAAAAATGGCATCAGCAATAATCAACTCGTCAACATGCTTCGCGGAGGACTCCAGACTCCAATCAAAGTCACCTTCAACAACCAACGCACTATTGCCGACCTTGCCGGTCGCATCAGTCATCAAATAGAAGCTGATTCTATAGAAATATATACTTTATTAAACAACACTGACAGTTTGAAGGCATGGGGATACACGAAGCAGACCATTCCTGCCCTGTTTTTGCCCAACACCTACGAGTTTTACTGGAACACCGACGCTTACGGCTTTGTCCAAAAGATGAAGGCAGAGCATGACCGTTATTGGAATGAAGAACGCCGTGCCAAGGCAGAAGCAATAGGAATGACACCTATTCAGGTTAGCACCTTAGCCTCTATCGTCAACAAAGAGACCAACAAGACGGACGAGATGGCTCGCATTGCCGGGGTTTATCTCAACCGTCTCAAAAGCGGCTGGCTGTTACAGGCCGACCCCACCCTGGTATTCGCTGTGGGTGATTTCAGTTTGAAACGCGTCCTCAACGTACACAAAGAGGTTGAATCGCCCTACAACACGTATAAATATCCTGGACTGCCTCAGGTCCCATCTGCATCCCGTCACTATCGGCTCTTAACGCCGTCCTCAATGCAGAGCATCATAATTATTACTATTTTTGCGCAAAAGAAGATTTTTCCGGCTATCATAACTTCGCCAAGACATTGGCAGAGCACAATCGCAACGCGGAAAGATATCAGAGACAACTCAACAAGATGAAATGATATGAAAGCATTCAAAGCATACGATATCAGAGGCGAATGGGGTACCGACCTCAACGAGACAACCGCCTATAGAATTGGATATTTTCTGCCCCAAATCCTTAAGGCAGATGTCATATTAGTGGGTCGCGACATGCGTCTCTCTTCCGACACGCTTTTTGAAAATCTCACCCGTGGCATCACGGATGCAGGTGTCGATGTCGACGACATTGGTCTCTCGACCACCCCTATGGTCTATTGGAGCACTGCACATTACGGATACGATGCCTCTGTGATGATTACCGCCTCCCACAACCCGAAGCATCATAACGGTCTCAAGATATCCAAAACCAACGCCCTGCCTGTTGGTTACGACACGGGATTGAATCGTTTAGAAGCCCTTGTGGAAAGCAGTCAGGACTGTCCACCATCCGCCCAAAAAGGCCAAATCCATCGTAAAGATGTTAAAGACGACTACCTTGCCTTTCAGAAGCAATATATCGGTGAGCTCGAAGGACTTAACATCGCTGTTGACTGCAGCAACGGAATGTCGTCCATCTTTGTTCACGACGTCATCGGGAAAGCCCATTATATCAATGATGTACTCGACGGCAACTTTCCCAACCATGAGCCCAACCCTTTAGAAGCTGAGAATCAAGTCCAGATTAAGGAGTTAGTGAAGAGAGAACGTTGCGACATCGGCTTGCTCTTTGATGGCGATGCCGACCGTATCACCTTCATTGATGAAACGGGACAGTTTATCTCGCCTGACCTCATCATCGCCTTCATAGGCAATTATTTCCTGGGACAGCGTCACGAAAAAGGTATCGTGCTGCAGGACATTCGCAGTTCGAGAGCCATTCAAGAATATCTCAACCGTTACAATGCCGAGGTGGTCACCTGGAGAGTTGGTCGCGCCTATGCCGCTCTGAAACTTCGTGAACTCAACGGTGTATACGGAGGAGAACTTGCAGGTCACTACTATTTCCGCGATTTCTACTACTCCGATTCAGCACTTCTCGCCGCCTCTATCGTACTGCGACTTCTGAATCAATTCAAGAAGGAAGGCAAGACGATGAGTCAGATTATCAAGGAGATTAGTCCCTACAGCAACTCCGGAGAAATCAACTTCAAAATCGAGGCCAAGCAGGAAGCCATGGATGCTGTTAAGGAACACTACATGAACTTGGAAGAGCCAGAACGTTTTCTTGACTTTGACGGATACCGTCTCGACTATCCAAACTGGTGGCTTAACATACGTCCCTCAAACACAGAGCCTTATCTTCGTTTTCTTGCCGAAGCCAAGGACCCTGAACAATTGAAAGATATTATTCAAACGGTCAGGAATATTGTCTTAAAGTAGCAAGACATCGTCAGATTGTCAAAAAACACGTATCTTTGCCGCAAAGTTATCACTATGAAAAGACATGTCCTCTTTACGGTCCTCCTTGCAGGACTTTTTCTCGTCAGTTGTCAGAACCCTGAGAAGTCACGCGTTGCTTATGACCAAGGCATCCGAATGATGTACAATCAATCCAAGTTCGCCGAGGCCGAGCAGCAATTCACGAAAGCCATTAAGTACGACAAGACCAATTACGAGGCTTATTATTACAGAGGCTGTACGAAATTCAATCGTGCCATGTACGACGAGGCTTTGGAGGACTTCAACTTAGCACTTCAGGTAAAGCCCGACTATGCCGATGCAGAATTTGTCATCGGAAGAGTCTATCTTTTAAGATTCGATTTCGAGAAAGCTTGCGAGCACTTCACCCGTGCCCAGGAATTAGGACGTCCTAACCTCGAAGACGAAATCAAGAATGCCTGCAATCGATAATTTGGTCACTCTCCATATCTATCGGAGCTAACCTCATCGCCATCCTCATTATAGGTCTTCCAAACGCCTGTCTTATCACCATTAAGGAAATCACCTTCTTCCTTTAGAGCTCCTGAAGGATAATAGGTCTTGGCATAACCAGACAGTTGTCCCTCGTGATAGCTGCATTCCATCATCAGCACACCTGAGTCATAGTATTCGCGGCATTGACCTTCACGAAGTCCATCGACATACTGTGCTTCTTCCGCAACGCGTTCATTAAGAGGATTATAGACTCGGGACCAGCCATGCACTTTACCGTCCTTATTATCTTCAACGAGAATCAATTTCCCATTATCTTTTGAGAAATAGCGCCACTCCCCTTCTTTCTTTTGGTCGACATAATATCCTGTAGCGATGAGGGTGCCATCGGGAGCAAAGCATTTGTTGAGTGCTTTGGAGCCCGACTTGTCGAAGGTGTTGGTAGCCTGCAGCACACCTTGTTCATCGTAATAGCGGAACTCACCCGTGCAGCGACCGTTCTTGAAATTGCCTTCGTAACGGCGTTGACCATTGGAGTAAAAGTCGGTCCACAGACCTTGGCGTCGGCCTTTCGCATCGGTGACGTTGATATCTTGAGCAAATGACGAGAGGCTACCAAAGAGGAGCATTATTGCGAGTGGGAAAAGGTATTTCTTCATAGAGATTGAATTTTCGCACAAAAGTAGTAAATTTGCAATTCCTTTTGTCAATAACAAGAAAGATAACGTAACGAATCATTAAAAGGTATATATCATGACACTTATTAAATCTATATCCGGCATACGTGGCACGATTGGAGGTTTTCCAGGAGACAATCTGACGCCGATTGACATGGTGAAGTTCACTGCAGCCTTTGTTAAGTTCGTGCAACGTGGTGGAATTCTGCATCCTCGTATCGTTGTAGGTCGTGACGCTCGCACCTCTGGATTCTTTGTGAATCAAGTGGTTTGCGGTACGCTTCAGGCCATGGGTGCTGATGTCCTTGACATTGGACTCAGCACTACTCCTACCACTGAGATTGCCGTCACGGGACTCAAGGCAGATGCCGGCATCATTCTCACTGCCAGTCATAACCCAGCGCAGTGGAATGCTTTGAAGTTGTTGAACAACAAAGGCGAGTTCATTTCTGCCGCAGAGGGCGCCTGGTTGTTGGAATGTGCTGCAAACGACAACTTAGAGTTTGCAAGTATCGAAGAGACAGGACATTATGAACAAGTCGAGGGTTGGATTGACCGTCACGTCGAGATGGTCTGCAACCTGCCGCTTGTCAACAAGGAAGTCATCCGCAATGCACATTTCAAGGTAGCTGTTGATGCCGTCAACTCTACGGGAGGCATTGCTATTCCGAAGATGTTACGAGCTTTGGGTGTTGACGACATTCTTGAGTTGAATTGTGAGCCTACTGGTAGGTTTGCCCATACTCCAGAGCCTTTGGCCCAGAATCTCACGGATATCTGTAAATATGTACGGGAGCAGCATTGTGACTTCGGCGTGGTGGTTGACCCAGATGTGGACCGTTTAGTCTTTGTGAAGGAAGACGGAGAACTGTTTGGCGAAGAATACACCTTGGTATCGGTTGCCGACTTTATCTTGAAGCACACGCCTGGACCGACGGTCTCGAATTTATCTTCGACGAGAGCATTACGTGATGTGACGAGAGCGCACGGGCAGGAGTATTATGCCGCTGCGGTTGGCGAGGTCAATGTTGTTGAAAAGATGAAAGCTGTGGGAGCTGTCATCGGTGGTGAAGGCAACGGAGGTGTCATCTATCCTGAAATCCATTATGGTCGTGACGCCCTTGTTGGCACGGCTCTGTTCCTCACTCAGTTAGCAGAGAAGAAAATCCGTTGTTCCGAGCTCAAGGAAAGTTATCCAGCCTATTACATGTCGAAAAACAAGATACAGCTCACTCCTGAGACTGATGTTGATGCCATCTTAAATAAGATTGCCACGATTCACAAGGAGGAGCATGTCACCACTATCGATGGTGTGAAGATTGACTTTGAAGATGGGTGGGTCCATCTTCGCAAGTCCAACACCGAGCCTATCATCCGTATTTATTCAGAGGGTAAGACGACTGCAGAAGCAGAGCGTTTAGCTCAGATGATTTTGGATGAGGCTGTTGGGGGTTGACCTGAGTCTAAGCAGAAAAGAAAAAGCCCTCCGCTGTGGCGGAGGGCTTTTTATATTGATTCTATTCGATGACTGATAGTCAAAGATTAGAAGTGCATACGTCCTGGGTATACTTTCAGGGCCTCTTCGAGGCACTTGAGAGCATGTTCGTGGTCTTCAACTTTCAGGCAGTAGCTGATACGGACTTCGTCCTTACCCATACCTTCGACGGAATAGAAGCCGGTAGCAGGAGCTAACATGACGGTTTCACCGTTGTAGTTAAAGTCTTCGAGCAACCATTTGCAGAACACGTCAGCATCATCGATGGGGAGACGAGCCACTGCGTAGAAGGCGCCACGTGGGGTTGGGCAGAAGCAACCTGGGATAGCGTTAAGGCCGACAACGATGCAGTTACGGCGAGCGAGATATTCAGCTTTCACCTTTGCAAAGTATTCATCTGGGGTGTCGACAGCAGCTTCGGCGAAGACCTGGCTGAATGCTGATGGGCAGAGACGAGCCTGAGCATATTTCATAGCAGCCTTCATGACTTCCTTGTTCTTGGAGACGAACATACCGAGACGAGCACCGCAGGCGCTGTAGCGCTTTGAAACGGAGTCGAACATGATGACATGTTCATCGATGCCGAGGTTGAGGGCTGGATAAACCACTTTACCATCGTAAGCGAATTCACGGTACACTTCGTCGACGAAGAGGAAGAGGTCGTATTTCTTCACCAGTTCTGCCAGAGCATGTAATTCTTCTTCTGTATAGACAGCACCCGTTGGGTTGTTAGGGTTACAAATCATGATAGCCTTGGTCTTCGGGGTGATGACCTTCTCGAATTCTTCGACGGAAGGCAGGGCGAAGCCACGGTGGATGAATGACATGATAGGTTTGACGACGACGTCGGATTCGGTGGCGAAGCCGTTATAGTTAGCATAGAAAGGTTCAGGGATGATGACTTCATCACCAGCATCGAGGCAGACGCCAAAGGCGAACTGGATAGCTTCAGAGCCACCGTTGGTGAGGATGATATCGTCTTCGGTGACGTCGATATTCCATTTCTTATAATATTCGGTCATCTTACGACGAGTGGAGAGTTCACCAGCGGAGTGAGTATAAGCGAGGACTTTCCAGCGGTAGTCGTTAAGAGCTTCCATGGCGAAGCGAGGGGTCTCAATATCAGGTTGACCGATGTTCAAGTGATAGACTTTGATACCTCTTGCCTTAGCGGCGTCGGAATAAGGAACCAGACGGCGGATAGGTGATGCAGGCATCACTTGACCTTTTTTGGATACTTGTGGCATAGTAAATAGGTGTTTAGTGAAATGGAAAAAGCCGCCTGAGGACAGACAGCTTTTATAATTCCGATTAATTAATATGAGTTTTCATTATTTATTGACAGGTGAACCGACGCTGGATTGTTTTTCAGGCAGCGTCTCAGTTGGCTGTTCAAGCACTCTACCCTTGATACGGAGGACGACGGTTGAATTTTCAACGGCATTAGAGGTAACCGTTACCGTCTTGTTGATTTGACCGACACGATTGGTACGATAGGTCACTTTAATCACGTTTGATTCGCCAGGGAGGATAGGTTCTTTAGGCCATGTTGGGATGGTGCAGCCGCAGCTTGACTTTGGCTTTTGGATGATAAGAGGTTCATTGCCGGTATTAGTAAAGGTGAATTCGCACTCGCCATTGCCGTTATAAGGCACATCACCATAATCATGTACTAACTTTGCAAATTCAATTTCTGGACCATTAGCGGAGGACTTAACATCCTGAGCCATAGCGAATCCCGACATAATCATCAGGATGCCGATCAGTGCTACAATCTTTTTCATTGTGTTTTCGTATTTAAAGATGGACAAAATTATAAATTATTTCTTTTCGTTGTGACGGTCTTTGAGATATTTTTTTCTCAAAGGCACAAAAAAAATGAAAATAACAAATAATGTGCCAGATTGCTACACGGCTCCGTGTTGCCAACGACGTGGAGGAACTCCTTCTACTTCCTTGAATTTCTTGACGAACTGCGCAGAGCTTGTAAAACCTGATTGATCAGCAACATCTTCAAGGAGAAGGTCTGGTTGACTTGTCATCAGTTTTTTAGCAAAATCGATACGATATTTATTTATGAAAGTACGGAAATTACTACCCAACATATACCGCATCACGATAGAGATATAGGTATGATTTGTCTTTAAATCCTCTGCCATTTTTTCAATATTAATCTGAGGGTCGAGGAAATGTTGGTCTTCTACAATATAGTGACGTATCTCGGCAGCCAGTCGCAACTGACTTGCCTGGTCCATCTCGAAACTTTGTTCTGCTTTATCTTCTTGAGACACCTGCTCCATGGTAAGTTCAACATGTCGCTGGATATCGAGAACATTAGAGTTGTTTTGAGGAGTTTCTAATGCACTTGCATTATCGGAAACATAGACCTCTTCGTAGTATTGTTTGATACGGGCTACCATACGTTTTTCGTCACGATAACTCTTATAGGCAAATATAGCAGCTGCGCAAGCACAAATTGCAATGGAGAGGATGCATGATATATTCGGATGGTTGATTAAGAAAGTACGACCGAGTACGACACGCAGACCGCATATCAAGACAAACGATACGAAATAGACACATATTCTGCTTCGTTTGATATTAAAGAAACAGAACGTGAGGAACATAATCATTTGAATCAGGAGTAAGAGGGTAAAGATAAAATTACACACTACTTGCTGCGCATGGAATATAGAGTGTTCATATCCTGCGGGCATCGTCCCCGTTGCATCGTATGCCTGAAGGAATTGTGCCATTTCATCGATGCCACCATATAAATAGATGAATGTTCCTACGCTACCCACCACGAGAGCTGGGACGAAGAACAGGGCGGCTCGCCACACATTTACCGAATCGGCACCAATGACATATCGTGTGACAAAGATAAACGAAAGAGGTAATAAGGAGAGACAGACAAAGTTGTCGATTATATCTAATATCACTAAGGTACGATAGTTCGTGGTATTGATAACCATATTGGCATCGATATAGAAATACACGGATGCCAACAACAGTAATATCAAGAAAGTCAGGGTAGTATAATCAATTTGTTTCTTCATCATACCTGCGGTGGTGAGCACCGCGAACACGAAGCACACCGTACAAGGCAATAAAGAAAGTAAGTTCAAATTCATATCTATAAAAGAAAATCAAATGTTTTGAAAAAACGAATAGTTGAAACTGCAAATATACATATTTTTGAATTATTGACAATAAATATCCAATAAAAACAAGTTAAAAATACGAAAACAAACAATTACATATCAAATTAAAGATGTAATTTTGCACGTTTTTACGCGGGAATAAATAATAATAATTTTATAAAAAGAAATAAACTTCATTATGGACCAAAATTTAATCAAGCAGCAATTGACTACGAATTGCCACAAGAAGCTTTCTTTAACACTGCTTCTTTTGTTTATGTTTGGCATTGGTACCAACCAATTGCTAGCACAAAACTATTACGTATTCTACAACGGAACGTATGGGTACATTACCAACAGTACTGAGAACTCAGTTATACCGTCTACCACATTCAGCTCAGCAGCTGTCTGGAATGCAAGTGGTACATTGGGCAACACCAACCGTACCTTGGAATCATATGTCAACTCAACTCAAAAACTTGTTGGCGCATCCGACAATCTCACAACTGGAGCAACTTCATCTAATTGGCGTTCGAGCAACGGTAATCTATGTTGGAGAAATACCTACACCTACTATGTTAAATATTCAGGCACCAGTTGGAATCTCTCTTCAACAAACAACACTGGCAACCGTTTCACTGTGTATGATGTTACAAAAACAGACTATGATGCCGACATCACAACACCACTTGCCATAACGGGGCCTGTGATTTCTTCCGAAGGCACCTTTATCTTCGGACATACTAACGCAGCAGGCATTGCCGCCTATACTAATTTCTATTTTAACAACGGTAATCACTATGTTGATGGAAACGGCAATAACCTCAGCAGTGTCCCGACATCGGCTACGTACGATAACTACTCATGGTCGGTTAGCAGCAACAGCTATGCTACCATCAACAGCAGCACAGGTGAACTCACCATCACAAGTTTACCTGCTAGTCAGGTTACTCTTACAATAACTTGTACAGGTTCAAGAGCAGGTCTCCCTGATTTAGTAAAAACACAAACTGTATACCTGTCCTCCAGCGGAAATCTAACCCTCAACGGCAACTACATCATCGCAAGTGGTACTACCCACTATTTAGGCGGAACAAGCACCAATGACAACAGCACCTTCTCCCCAGCTACTTGCCTGTGGACCGGTACATCAGGAGGCACATGGCAAAACTCAGCTGGATATTATCTTCGTTATGCCAACAACACATTATCATTGAATGCAACTACTGGAACCGATTGGACTTTGGGCGACTCCGAAAGTGGCACTGATGGCTATTCACTTTCAGGCAGTAGCAGATATCTGCGCTATAACTCAGGTTGGACTACAACAGGCACTTATAACAATCGCGGTCGTGTTGTGTTCGCCGTCACCGAAAACATCTATGCAGAACAGGCAACAAGTCCAACTATCAGTGGTCCTACTACAATATCAGAGACCTCTGCATCAGCCGGCACCTTTACTAAAACCAACGCTGCCTTCACCGCTGGCTATTATAACTACGTGTTTCGCAATAATGCCAATCACTATTTTGCTTCAGACAATTCCACTGCCATCGACGCAGCTCCAACTGCCGAGACCTTCACCTACACTTGGAGTTTGGAAGGAATCGACAGCCAATATGCTGAAATCAACAGCAGCACTGGTGTAATCAATTACAAGAGCTACGTCTCATCCGATGTTCAAGCAACCGTAAAACTAACGGCCACTTCCACCCACAAAACCTTTGTTGTGACTCAGAACGTGACCTTCGAGGCTCCTAAAGCCAATCCTACTAACATCACTGCTAGTATCTCCCCTTCCACCATTTATATGGGTTCAGATGCACAGATTTACTACACGCTCACTCCTAACCCTTGCTACGATGATGTCACCTTCTCCTCCAACAACACGAATATCGTGACAGTTGATAACAATGGTTTAGTAAGCAGCGTATCTGTTGGTCAAACAACCATCACCGTCACGGCTCATAAATTCAACGATGCGTCAACTTTGACATTCAATGTCACCGTTACCGTAAAAGACAAAGTAGCTACTCCTGTCATCAGCTTCGAGCCTATCGACGACGGCACCCAAGCTACTACCACTATCACTTGCGCTACCGAAGATGTTAGCATCTATTATACCGTCAACGGCGACGACCCAACAGCTTCCAGAACACTGTATGTCGAACCTTTCACCGTCGACGAATATGACGTCGTCAAAGCAATCGCAGTAAACACCGGCTCAAGCGCCATCTACTGGGACAATTCTTCGATTGAGACTCAGACATACTTTAAATGCAGCTCGGCAACACCTGTCATCGACATCGATAATACAGGAATAACTTTCTCGTCAACCGATGCTGATGCAAACTTCTACTACACTACTAACGGAAGCGACCCAACCACTAGCAGCACCTTATGGGACGGCACTCCTATCACAGGACTCTCCAATGAAACCACTATCAAGGTGATGGCCAAGATTGAAAGCTGTCAGCCCTCTGAAATCGTCAGTCGCACCTACTACGCTCAAAGCGGTATCATCGGCGGTACCGTCCTCCTCAACGACCTTGAAGACCACAGCTGGGCATACTATCTGCCTAATGGAGGCATGGACAGCAGTTACGACTATCCAGAAAATCTTTGTTCCCCATATCCACGTAACGTGAAAATCACTTACTACGGCAATGGAACCAACACCGTCACTACTAGCAGCGATGCTACACCTGCTGCCAACACCTTCACGGCTTCCACAAACGACGCCGTAGCCGTAAGTAGATACGAGACGGAAGGCACATTCATATATTTAAAGACTTTAGAACGTGATGCTAACAACCGTTTCCCTTACGAGCTCATTCCCAACCCATTCAGCAAGCGTCCTGTCTACGGCACAAATAACGACACAAAATGGCGTGGTTTCTATAAATGGCGTGTGAAGAGCATCAGCGGCGGTGCCCTCTATACAGCCTCCACAGGCGGAACTGCCATTGCTGTTGGCGACATGCTCGATGCAGAGACCACTTATTACTTCCAGCCTAACGACAACAGCATGACCAATGCCAACAACGCTTCTAGCATGGCCATCGAACTGGAAGCGCTCTGGGCAAGAGCCTATAGAGTTACAAGCACTGCTGCAAACGTCAACGACAACACTGCAAGTTCAAGTTTCCTCGCTACATCATGCGAACGTAACTTCGTTGTTGTGACTAGCGGTACAAGCAACACCAATCTAACAAACAACAATGCTAAACCTTGCACCGTGACTATGATTGAACCGGACGGCAGCACCGACTACCGTACCACAAGCATCTATCTGAATCCTTCATACGTCATGGCGCAGAACGACTTAAAGTTTGAATGGATAAACCTTCGCGGCGGAAACACCTATTCAGCTAACGGTCATTACTTCGTTATCGGCCGTGGTATCTTACGCAACGGCGCAAGCCATACCGCTGGTAATGGCAATTATGGTACTACAGAGACTGATTTAACGACTTCCTATGTCAATGGTCTCGGAAATGGAACATCGAATGGCTCAACCACCTACAGTTCTCCTTTGGATTATAAACTTAGAATTGAGAGTGGAGTGTACCAAGAAATTGGCTATCTTGCAGCTCAACAAGGTAGATATGGTATGACTTCCAGCACGGTCCACGTATATGGAGTCTATGGTAATGACTATGACCGTGCTATTGGCAACAACGCCAGACTATTATCTAAAGGCACATATAATGGTATTGCGAATAATGCTATTCCTGCTGTTTGCTTCGGAGATAATAATGCTGGTACCACCACTGACAACCACAACAATTACAATAGAGAGACATTCTTCCTTAACATTAAGAGTGGTGACATTGCATGTGCTACATTAGCAGACTACCCTAATTATGTGCCAGGCAATAGTGGTCTGTATTTAGGTATATCACGTGGAACCGCTAGAACATGCGGTAACAGACGCATTCTGTTTGAAGGAGGAAAAGCCATTTCCATCACTGGTGGTATGGACCGCACTGCAACGAACAGTACAGCTCAAGCTGACAATGATGTAGAGACAGTAGTCATGCGTATTAGAGGCACTGCAGAAATTACAACTGCAGCATTTGGTGGAGCATCACGTATGCCTACATACGGAAACAGAACGCTTATCTATACCGGTGGTTTCGTTCACGGATGGACAGCCACTGGATGTAATGGTGATGCTCAAGAACAAGGTCAGAACTATGGTACCGGATTTATGTATGTTGGTGGTAACACTCGTATTGGTGATGGCGCTCTCGGTTTAATTAATAGAACTGAACGCGGAATTGTCATGGGTGCAGGCAATGGACGTAGCGATTCTGAGACAACTGGTCAGATGACTTATGGTTCACGTGTCGTTATTGCCGATAATGCAGACATCGAGAATACTGTATATGGCGGTGGTAACTATGGTTACACTTTAACGACAGCAAAAGTATTCATCCTCGGAGGCACTGTCCATGGAAGCGTCTTTGGTGGTTCTCTTCAGAAGAGAGGCGACGATGCTGAGATTTATATGACAAACGGCTTCGTCAAAGGTGGCATCTATGGTGGCAGTAATCAATCTGGTATTCTTTCAGGCGGCGCTACTATCCACATTGATGGTGGTCAGGTTGGTACCTCATCCGAACATGCCAACATCCACGGCGGTGGTTATGGTGAGCCCACTCAGGTCAATCAAAATGTTCTTATTTATATAGGTAGACCTAACACCACTGGCGCAACCATATTTGGTGATGTGTATGGTGGTTCTGCTTTAGGTAAAGTCAACGGTACAGCCGCAAACACCGACTACTCTACTTCCGTCACCTTCAACGCAGGTACCTTGACTGGCGACCTTTACGGTGGTGCTTTAGGAAGCAACAGTGTGGTTGCAAATGTGTTTGGACCTGTCACCGTCAACGTCAACGGCGGCACCATCAACGGTCGCGTGTTCGGCTGTAACAACATAAACGGTGCTCCTCAGCGCACCGTCAACGTCAACATGACAAATGGTACTGTGAACGGAAGCGTCTATGGCGGTGCTAACCTGGCCGCTTATGCCTACACCACGGGGCCAGTCATCACCATGACCGGTGGCACCATCACCAACAACCTCTTCGGTTCCGGCTTGGGTGAGGATGCTACCGTTAGCGGCAACACCAGCATCACCATCAGCGGCACCTCCAGCATCGGCAACAACGTGTACGGCGGTGGTGAAAACGGTGACGTGAACCGCAACACTACTATCGTCATGAGCAGCGGTAAAGTGACCAACAACGTCTTCGGTGCAGGTTACGGCATTACCGCCTTGGTACAAGGAAACACCTCCGTCACCGTCACCGGTACGGCCAACGTGGGCAACAACGTCTACGGCGGCGGTGAAAACGGTGACGTGAACGGCAACACCTCTGTCACCATCAGCGGTCAGGAGACCAAGGTCAGCGTCAACGACGTGTATGGTGCAGGTTACGGTACCGACAGTAACATCGCGGGCCTCACCGACGTGCACATCGACGGCGGTAAGATTCGCGGAAGCGTCTTCGGAGGCGGTGAGATGGGACATGCCGACAGCTATGCTACCGTCACCATGACCGACGGACGTGTCAAGGGCGACATCTACGGCGGCGCCAAGGGCGAGTCAGGACAAGGCGTGCTGGTAGACGGTCTGAAGACCGTCAACATACTCGGCGGTACCGTCGAGACCAACGTCTACGGCGGCAGCCGCAGCGTCAGCGACACCCACCCTGCCGGCAACAATTACAGCTCCTTCGTCAACATCAGCGGCGGCACCGTCGACCGTAACGTTTACGGCGGCGGCTTCTACGGCAGCATCAACGGCTCTGTCGCCGTCATGATTGGCAAGAACGTCATCGAAAACCATAACGTCATCACTCCTTCCAACGTCAAGAGAGGCACCCACACCATCGCGCCTCTTACCATCACCGGTAACATCTATGCGGGCTCCAACTGGGGCACCTTCACCGGTGGCGACTTCGGTGCGCCTAACATCGAAGGACGCTCCGACATCTTCGTCGATGGTACTGGTTACGACATGACCTTCGACAATGGCTTCTCCGGTGACTACATGAACATCAACAAGTCCATCTACGGTGCAGGAACCTCCACGGATGCAGGCAAACTCGGCCGTAAGATTGTTGTCCACAACTACGGTCTTCCTACCACCGAGGTGATGACTTACAATCCTAACGACACGGTATCCGAAACACAGACCGTATTGAAATCATCTACACGTTCGTTGAGAAGTATTCAGCGCTGCGATGAGCTGGTCATCTCCGACTCTCACATCGACTTCAAGGGACAGGGTGACATGACCTCCAACATCACCACCGAGATTTACGCCATCATCAACGTCTTCGACGTGATGCACATGGTGAACGGAAGCTCCGTCATCATAGACTTCCCTATCGACAACATCACCAAGCTTGAGAGTGACACCCTGCTGACCAGCACCCTCTACACGGCAAGTCCGAACTACGTTGTCATCAACACCGACGACAACGGTCACTTCGCTTTCGAGAACTCAGGCCATCAGCTGGTCACCACCAACGTACCTGAGAACACTTTCCGCATCAACAACGGTACCTTCTTGAACATGCGCTACAAGGCTTCATCTACGTTTAAATATGGTGAGCTGAGCGGATTCTTCCGCATTGTCACGCCTGATGACGAAACCAGAAACTTTGCCTTCTCGCGTATCAAGATTACGTCTGCTACTGAGTCGAATCCAGGCGGCAAGGACTATCCTATCCAGAACACGGGCGATGGCGGCTTCCTGAGCTATTTCGACCTCATCAACAATTTTGAGGACAACGGTGACACCTACACCAGCGGTCTCCAGCATCCTTACACCAACCAGCTCGAGTCGAGAGGCGACACCGACGAGTTCCGTTACTGGAGCTTCAGCATCGACGCTTCAAGCTTCGAATCCAACCGTGAGGGCGTCATGATTGCACAGACCACTACTGAAAATAAGAAGTACCTGACTTCAGACTGTGTCATCCCTCTTCCGGCCGTCTGCGATGAAGACTCCTACTTCGTCATCTCCGCACTGGACTGGGGTGTTGACGTGTTCGCCAGCGATACAGCAGCTACTGACCCCAATGCCACCACCTTCATGGATTGGCACGACATCGTGGGTGACCAGCCTGGTGCATTCACCTACGGCATCACCACTCTGAACGGCAACCATATCAGCGACATCGACCACCTGCCTGACCTGGCATTCGGTCTCGTCGCCATCCCTTCAGGCGGTCTCGAAGGCGGAAACAACCACACCATGCTCTTGAGCGACAACTCACTCGAGCTGGTCCAGATGGATTCCATCTTCATCCAAGACATCACGATGCGTCCTGAACTCCGTCTGCGTCTGACCTACAGCAACAGCCTCACGCTGAACAACTCCCTGTCACCTTTCTTCATCACCGTCGACCAGTACTGCAAGCAGGGTGACAAGTACGTGCTTCACGACCGTACCAGCACCGAGGTCACCATCACCACGGCCACACATATTCCTCAAAACCTCGAGACGAACATCTACGACCTGGCTTTCGGTGACAACCCTAACCCATACGATTACACCAGAACCATCACCCTCCCAATCTTCAACCTGACAGAGGGTAACGTCTACAACGTCTTCAAGGTTACTGACATTGTCATGGATGCAGGTGCACAAAGCATCCTGAATCCTTATGGCACAGCCACCAGCGAGATTTCCGACCTGAGCATGCTCTTCGGAGCTGCCGACAACCCTGATGACCAGAATGGATGGTTGGAACCTGAGCACGAGCTGATTGACGTCGTCGGAGCCACCCTTCCTTATACCCTGGGTACTGCTGACGGACGTAGCATGTTCAGCATGGACTTCCAACTGTTCTTCGACGGTTCATACCTGAACCCTGGACCTAACAACCAGCAGATTGGTACCGTCACCTTCACCATCAAGCAGTATAATGCTGATGAGTCTGAAGAACTCAGCACGTTCACCGTCAAGCTCAACATCGTTGTCCGTAACTCACGTATCGACTGGTACCTCGACGGCATCCATGGTGAGAACCGCTACAACGGTCACTGGCCGGATGCAGCAAAGAGAACCCTGGGCGGTATCTACAACGCCGACTATGTCCCGGGCGACAACATCTGGGCTGTCGACACGACCGACATCCGCTACACCTCCGAATGGAGCAGCCGTGCCTACAACTCCGTCACCATCCGCCGTTATCCTGGCGGTGTGTCACTGTTCCGCTACGACCCGGCTCACGAGCACGAGTACTACTACAACGATTACCTTGAAGAATACAATCCTACGAACGAATGCTATGCCGGTCCTATCCTGTATCTGGACGGCGGCACCTTCACACTGAAGGGCATCATACTTGACGGCTCCAACGACCTGAGCACTGGTTCTGGAGTCCCGAACGAGCCTAGTTCACTCAATTCCGGCAGCAAGCCTGGCGCTGCAACTGTCGATGCCATCTCACCTCTCGTCTATCTCCAGAGAGAGGAAGGTGAGCACCAGGGCAACGGTATCTTCATCATGACCAACAGCAGTGTCCTCCAAAACAACACCAACGCTGCCACCGATGCAGGCGGCGTGTACGTCTCCGACGGCACCGAATGCGTGGTGATGGGCGGCAGCAAGATTATCGACAACATCGTCTATGGCGAGCACGGCGAGAAAGCCGTCGACAACGAAGGCGGTGGCGTCTATGTGGAATGCGGTGGTAAGCTGACCGTGGCACAGAAGGTCACCATCACCGACAACGAGGCACACCTCGTCACCAACGACGTGTTCCTTGAGGGAGGCTGCGAGGATGACCTGACCATCAACGTCGGCTATGAGGTCGACGAGATCCTCACCGGTCTCGAGGAAGGCTCCCAGATTGGTGTCACCAAGGACATCCCTGAAGGCGAATACTACACCCCTATCGCCTACTCCACCAGACCAGGTTACATTGAGGATGCCGAAGACTACTTCTTCGACGACCGCGAGCTCTACGGCGTGCTTTACAGCACCGAGGAGCCATTCAAGAGCTACCATGCATACTTCGTCGACACATGGGTGACTGCCGTCAGGACCATGCCTGAAGGCTGGAGCCTGAACAGCATCGACAGCGAAGAGGACCTTGCATGGCTGATTTCATATGTCAACGGATACAACGGAAGCACGGCACATCCTGATGCTGTGGCAACGATGAAGGCTGACGTCGACATGGGCGCCCACGTCTGGGTTCCGATTGGAGCAAGTTCGGAAGTCCCGTTCACCGGAACCTTCGACGGACAGGCTCACACCATTGACAACCTCATCGCTCCGTTCAAGATTACCGACAACCTCGGTATGTTCGGCTACGTCGAAGACGCCGAAATCAAGGGTGTCTTCGTCACCAGCTGCGACTATGACGCTTCGCCTGACTATCTCGGCGTCGTGGTCGGTGAGCTGCACAACTCCGACCTTTACTACAGTGAAGGTGCAGGTAGCATCAAGGGCGGTTCCACCACCATCGCCATGGGCGGTCTTGTAGGTCTCGTCGACAACAGTGATGTCCACTCCTCCATGGCCATGGCCACGATGGAGGGCGACAGCCACCTCGGCGGTCTCGTCGGTGAGCTGTCAAGCGGCTCCACCGTCAAGAACGTCTTCACGAACGGTGTCTACAAGTTCACGGGTGAGACCGACAAGTATGTCGGTGGTCTCGTCGGTGACAACAAGGGAACCGTCGACAACGGCTACATCCGCAGTCTTAGGACCGGAAGCAACGCTGCTGCCACTGCCCTCTTCAAGAGCTTCAGCGGCAACGACGCTGCCGTCACCCACTGCTACGACGATGAAGACTATACCGCTACCAGTACCCCTTACATGTACAAACACAAGGACAACATGATTGGCACGCACAAGATGACCGACACCCTCAACAAGTTCGTCAGCGGAACCCTGGCTCCTTGGACCCGTTCCTCTGCCAACTTCATCAACAACGACTATCCTATCCTCATGCTCCCTTACAACGCCATGGGTTCCGAGGATTCCATCGTGCTGAAGTACGGTACCCTCACCACCATGATTGCCCGTGCCAACGCCGCTGAGAACGGTGCTACCCTCTTCATGTACCGTGATGAGGACATCGACGATGCCATGACCGACGACGACGTTGACATCTACATCCAGGAGGATGTCTCGCTGCTCAACAGCGCTGATTCACTCAGGGCTTATGTCGGCATCACCGTCGGCAACTACGCTACCGATTCGGTATACGACCACAACGGCGTGGCTCAGAAGGCCGACTGGCATATTCTCTCTTCCCCACTCATGGATGCACCTCTTGGTATCGACTACGGCGGCGACAACACCCAGTACGGCTACTGGGACGACCCTGAGCACTCACAGCTCCCGCACTTCCCGTTCTACGAAGAGAGTGTCAAGGACGGTTACTTCCCGAGCAGAGAGTTCGGCCAGGACTACGTCGACGACGAGTATCCTTACACCTACGACTACTATCACTTCTATGAGCCGCAGTATCACTGGATAAACTTCAAGCGTAACTCCGCTAGCCACTATCACGAGGATGGCACGCACCTCAGCATCGCATACACGAATGAGGAGACTCTCATCCCTGCAAGAGGCTATCTCATCACCATCGACACGGCTACCTTCATGCAGTCGCACGGTCACCTCAACAACGGAAAGGTCAGCATCCCTATCACCCGCAACGGCTATTACCTCACCGGATGCAACATGATTGGCACCCTTACCAGAGCTACCTCGACTTCAATGCCTTAGCAAGCGAGAACAGCAGTCTGTGGACTGAGAGCGACCCGTACTACGTCATC
>X415_White_Rhinoceros__coassemble_75_pt1 | contig 30211 bp, 23 predicted proteins | sample X415_White_Rhinoceros__metabat2_low_PE_005 | metagenome-assembled genome bin X415_White_Rhinoceros
CATCAAGGGTCACTGTTCCGTTGGTGGCTCCCGTGCTTCCCTCTACAACGCTTGCCCAATTGAGGCTGTTGAAGCTCTCGTCCAGTGCATGCAAGATTTCGAAGAAGCAAACAAATAAAGTAAAAAACTGAAATGAAAGTATTAGTTGCTACAGAAAAGCCTTTTGCAAAGGTAGCTGTTGACGGCATCCGTGAAGTCGTCGAAAGCAATGGCTATGAACTTGCTCTCTTAGAGAAATATACCGATGTCAACGACCTTTACGCTGCTGTTGCTGACGCTGACGCTATGATTGTCCGTTCCGACAAAGTGACGAAAGAAGTCCTTGACCACGCTAATAACCTGAAAATCGTTGTCCGTGCTGGTGCTGGTTACGACAACCTCGACCTTGAAGCATGCACTGCTAAAGGCGTCGTCGCTATGAACACTCCTGGTCAGAACTCCAACGCAGTTGCTGAACTCGTCATGGGTATGCTGGTCTACTGTGTCCGTAACTTCTACAACGGAAAGAGCGGTTCAGAACTCTTAGGCAAGAAGCTCGGTCTTCTCGCTTTCGGTAATGTCGGCCGTAACGTCGCTCGTATCGCTAAAGGCTTCGGCATGGAAGTCTATGCATTCGACGAATTCGTTCCTGCTGAAAAGATTGAAGAAGCTGGTGTTCACGCCGTTGCTAACCGCGACGCTCTGTTCGAGACCTGCGACATCGTTTCTCTCCACATCCCAGCTACCGCTGAGACCAAGAACAGCATCAACTACGAAGTCGTTAACAAGATGCACAAAGGCGGCATCCTCGTCAACACCGCTCGTAAGGAAGTCATCAACGAAGCTGAACTTCTTAAGCTGATGGCTGACCGTACCGACCTCAAGTACATCGCTGACGTTATGCCAGATGCAGACGCTGAATTCAAAGCCTTCGAAGGTCGCTACTTCGCTACCCCTAAGAAGATGGGTGCTCAGACCGAAGAAGCTAATATCAACGCCGGCCTCGCTGCTGCTAACCAAATCGCTGATTTCTTCAAGACTGGAAACAAACGCTTCCAAGTCAATAAATAATCAGATTTAACAAAGTCGAACCACCATGCCAAACACATGGTGGTTCCTCTTATTTATTTATTAAGACTCCCCAAAATACCATCATGGACCAAGACTCACTGAAATCTCAACCCTTTTTTAAATTCGAAAACCTCAGAGTATACTATAAAGCTGTCGACTTGTCGGTCGCTACCCTTTCAATTTGTGATATAGCCATCACCCCAACCGATAAAATGTTGGCTCAAGATCTCTACAAATCCAGTGTACTCGTAATGGAATGTCTCTCCGAAGGAGCCTCAACAGCCAAATCCGAATTTGTCACCCTGCTTCAAAAAGCCCGCGCAGCCATCTTCATGTGCGTCAACCTGAGCCTCTTGCTTCGCAAACGTGGCGTCATCGACGAAGTACAAGAAAACGACCTGCGCAATGAACTCATGGAAATGACAAAGATGACCGGTGCTTTGGTAACATCATTGCAAAATGATACCAGAGGAGAAGTCTTATAATTAAAACATATTAATCTAAACACACTAACACTCACATTACATGTCAGTCATCAAACCTTTCAAAGGATGGCGTCCAGGCGTGGACATCGTCCAGCAGCTTGCTTCAAGACCTTACGATGTCCTGAACACCGAAGAAGCTCGCAAAGAATGCGAAGGCAATCCCTATAGCCTCCTCCACGTGACCAAGGCCGAAATCGACCTGCCTGAAGGTCATAAGGACAGCGACCTCGAGACCTACCTCAAAGTCGTCGAAAACTTCAACTCCTTCAAAGATTTTGGTTGGATTAAACAAGATGAAGAAGAAAAGCTCTACATCTACGCTCAAAGCATGAACCCAACCGACGCCAACGCACACTGGCAATACGGCATCGTGGCTTGCGCCTATAGCGAAGACTACGTCAACAAAATCATCAAGAAACACGAACTTACCCGTAAGGACAAGGAAGAGGACCGTATGAAACACGTCCGCCTCACCAACGCCAACGTGGAACCTGTGTTCTTCGCCTACCCAGCCGTCGCCGAAATCGACAGCATCGTCAACAAAATCATCGCTGAGAAGCCTATCTACGACTTCATCGCTAAAGAAGACGGCTTCGGCCACCGCTTCTGGGTCATCGACGACAAAGCCATCATCGCTCGCCTCGTCGAACTCTTCGCTACCAAAGTCCCTGCTATGTACATCGCCGACGGTCACCACCGCAGCGCAGCAGCAGCCCTCGTTGGTCAGGAAAAGAAAGAACATAACCCAGCCCACAACGGTCAAGAAGAATATAACTATTTCATGACCGTTATCTTCCCTGATAACCAGCTGAAAGTCATCGACTACAACCGCGTTGTCAAAGACCTCAACGGACTCACCAAAGAACAGTTCATCAATGCTTTAGGTAAGACCTATATCGTTGAAGATATGGGCACCGCTATCTACAAGCCTTGCAAACTCCACGAACATAGCATGTACCTCGACGGTCACTGGTATAAGATGACCGCTAAAGAAGGCACCTACGACGACAACGATCCGATTGGCGTCCTCGACGTTAAGATTCTTAGCGACAATGTCCTCGACAACATCTTAGGCATTAAGGACCTCCGTACCGACAAACGCATCGACTTCGTCGGCGGTATCCGCGGCCTCGAAGAACTCAAACGTCGCGTCGACAGCGGCGAAATGGCTGTCGCCTTCGCTATGTACCCAGTCTCAATGAAACAAATCATCGATATCGCCGACAGCGGCAATATCATGCCTCCTAAGACCACCTGGTTCGAGCCTAAACTCCGCTCCGGCCTCGTGATTCATACCTTAGATTAATTCATTGACATTGACTAAGTCATTATAAACAAAAAGCTCTCAGTTATTTCTGAGAGCTTTTTTATTCTAATGATTGGTCTTAAACCTCGGATGAAACGAAACCATCGTGTCACGCAACAACTCATCCGAGATATGTGTATAGATTTCTGTCGTACTCACACTGGCATGGCCCAACATCTGCTGGACAGCCAAGAGATTTGCCCCTCCCTCCAAGAGATGAGTGGCAAAGCTATGACGAAACGTATGAGGACTGATGGTCTTCTCTATCCCATTCTGCTCTGCCAACTGTTTTACTAACAGAAATACCGATTGTCGTGTCAGGGACGTGCCACGACGATTCAAAAAAACACAATCGGTAAACTTTGCCTTGACCGGCACCTGACGACGTGCCCCGTCAATATACTGATAGACAACCTTTAAACTCCCCTCTCCTATCGGCACCAAGCGCTCCTTGTTACCCTTACCGACAACTCTGATAAAGCCATCCTCCTTGAAGATATCACTGATTTGCAGTCCTATCAACTCCGACACACGCAAACCACAGGCATACAAAAGCTCTATCATCGCCTTATCACGATGACCATTGGGCTCACTCAGGTCAATGCTGTCAAGCATCTTCTGAATCTCCTCATAACTCAACACCTCAGGAAGATGACGCCCCATGGTTGGCGAAGAGATTAATAAGGTGGGGTCCTTTTCAACTAGCTTCTCCTGCATCAGATACCGATAAAAGGATTTCAAACCGGATAAAATCCGCGCTTGAGACGTCGCCCCAATATGCATATCATACAAGGCAGCAAAGAAATTTTCAATGGTATCCTGAGTGATATCAGACAACACCCACCCAGGCTTCTCCTGTTCAAGATACTGGAAAAATAGACTCACATCATGCTTATAGGCAGCAATGCTGTTGTCGGATAAGGAGAGCTCAAATTCAAGATAGATAAGATAGGATTTAAGAAGCTCCATTAGATAATTTCGCCTTGATCGTTGACAAGAACGCCCCAACTCACTGCCGAAAGCGTTTCTCCGTCAAAGAAAAAGTCAATGAGCCCATCCTCAAAGGTTATGCGATGCTCACCATCTTCATCCTCTTCTTCTAACTCAGAGAAACCATGTGAGCGCATCAAATCACGCACCTGAGCACGATTCAAGTCAAACACCTTTGCATCGTACAAAACAGCTTCTTCATTCTCCGTCTCAAAACAAGCAACCACCGATTTCGTGACACCTTCAAAATAAATGTTGGTGTCAATCTTTCCAAACTCGTAATAAATCGAACAATTGTCGGTCTCAGTGAGATCGTTAAGCTGCTCATAATAATCGGGTGAGCCAAGGATTTGCGTTGTCTCATCCAATGACATTCCAAAAGGAATCTCGCCAAAGCCCTTTAAAGGCTCTATAACAAAGTTATTCATCATATTAAATCACAATATTCAGGCGGTAAAGATAACACATTTTTGCAAATTATCCACTTTTTTTGCAAGAAAATGCCACATCAATCAAAGCGAATAGACTTTGCAGGTTGTACTCTGTTAATCATCGTCATCGGAATGAGAAGCATCAACATCCACAACACGAAAGTCCCAATATTTAACAACAATACCGTCGACAGATGAATCTCGACCGGTACCGCAGAAAGGTAATAGGTAGCAGGGTCAAGTCGTACCAAACCCGTCTGCTGCTGCAAAAAGCAGAATCCCAATCCTACCGCATTGCCAATCAGCATGCCAAGACCAAGAATACGGATGGAACGTCGTACAAATATAGTGCGGATAAACGCACTGCTTGCACCCATTGCCTTCAAAAGTCCAATAGTAGATGTCTTTTCAATTATCAGAATCAACAGCATGGAAATCACCGTGATACCAGCAACCAGAAACATCAGCACCAAGATGAGCCACACATTGGTATCAAGCAAATCAAGCCAGTCGAAAATCTGTGGATTGCTATCACGTGCCGTATACGAACTTAAGGTCCCAGGAATACCAAAATACAAGCGTTCATTTACCGATTGCATTGCATCGACATCATCAATCCAGACCTCCAGAAGTCCCACCTCATCATCCGTCCAGCCATTGAGCTTTCGAATCTGACCCAAATCGCAAAACACAAAACGCTCATCAAACTCTGAAAGACCTGTCTCAAAAACACCAACGATATCGAATTTACGACCTCTTGCCTTCATGTCCTCGTCGACAAACCATACACGTACCGCACTATCTACAGAGAGTTGCATCTTATCGGCAATGTTTTTTGACAAGAGCACCTCGGTCGACCGCAGACTGTCATGATATTGAGGCAATCGTCCCGAAAGAAGACAATGCTCAAAATAATTCCAATCATAGTTCGCATCCACACCTTTCAGGACAACCCCTTGAATGGCCTCATCCGTCTTAATCATCCCCGCTTTATTGGCTACAGCATGATAATGAGTCACCTCCGGGATGTCGTTGAGACAAGATAAAAGTCGTTCATCGACAACAAAAGGTGTCTCTTCATATGATTCATTCTGGTCAAGAGTCTGAATATGAATAGGAGCCACAAAACCAATCACTTTCTCACGAATGGCATTTTTGAATCCTACTACGACAGCTAAAGCAATGAGCATCACGATGATAGAAAGCGAAACACTCGTCACAGCAAGCCGCATCACAGTTGACGACAGATGACCTTTCGATAAGGAAAACAAACGGTCTGCGATAAACTTAGTCCCTGACATGGCTTACTATTTGCTGTAATGTATTATTTTTGCAAAAGTAATAAAAATACAAGATATCTCATGCGTAAACTGTCATTTATCCTCCTATGCCTCTTCATGGGAGTTTGCCATACATCGTTTGGACAACTCATTGGAATGCAGAAATCACTTGTTGTGAAGCAAGATGAGGGACCCGTTCTGATTTCAAAAGAACATTATATCTCAGGAGCCTTAAACACAGGACGATATGTAGAACTTTTACAAGGAAAGAAAGTTGGCATTGTAGCCAATCAGACTAGCATTATTGGAGATAAACATTTGGTAGACAGTCTATTAAGTTTAAATATCAACATTGTCAAAATCTTCACTCCAGAGCATGGTTTCAGGGGTTCGGCAGATGCAGGCGCGAAGGTCAACAGCAGTATTGACGAGAAGACTGGTATTGCTCTTGCCTCGCTGTATGGCAAGACCAAGAAACCGACTGCAGAGATGCTTCGTGGCATTGACCTGATGCTTTTTGACCTGCAAGACGTAGGAGTCCGTTTTTACACCTATATCTCAACCATGAGTTATGTTATGGAAGCCTGTGCCGAGCAAGGCATCCCTATGATGGTTCTCGACCGGCCTAATCCGAATGGATTTTATATTGATGGTCCGATATTAACTGATGACAATCAATCATTTGTCGGCTTGCACTCTGTCCCCATCGTCTATGGCATGACCATCGGAGAATATGCTATGATGGTCAATGGAGAGGGATGGTTGAAAGACGGCATTCGGTGTGACCTCACGGTGATTCCTATGGAGGGATACGTACGCAATGCCATTTACGAGTTGCCGGTGAAGCCCTCGCCCAATCTTCCCAATTGGGAGGCCATCTATCTCTACCCTTCCCTTTGTCTCTTTGAAGGCAGCATCGTCAGTGTAGGACGAGGCACTGATTTTCCGTTCCAGGTCTATGGACACCCCAACTTACGTGGAAACTATTCTTTCACTCCTGTCAGCACGACAGGAGCATCAAAGCCACTTCTCGAGGGACAGCGTTGCAAGGGTGAGAATCTCGTTGAATATGCGCATGGATATGCCAACAACGATTCTCAGCTTCATCTCGACTGGTTCATCGGAGCCTATCAGCAGTTGAAAGACCAGGACTTCTTCACCAATTATTTCCGTCTCTTAGCAGGCACCCGTCAGTTGCAAAGAGATATCGAGGAGGGTGTCAAAGAAAGTACTATTCGTGCCTCTTGGACCAAGGATTTGGAAAGTTTCAGAGCCATCCGTCAAAAGTATCTTCTTTATTAATAAGGAGCTATTGTAATTTGATTATTTTTCCACAATTTTGCGGAAAACAAATCATATATTTTTTACAATAGTGAAGATATATTTTCCCTATTTTTGCCAATGAATAAACATATAAAAGGGAAAATATGACAATAATAGAAAAGAAATTAGCTAATCATAGGAATGAGATAGCATACGTTCAGAAGAAGATTGATATTGGTTGTTCCATGTATGCTTTACACAAGAAAGAGGATACAGAGGCAGCCTTTGAGGAGGCTTTTGATTGGGTTGAGGGTCTTTTGAAGAGTCACCCAGGGAATTTGGAGTATCATATTGTGAAGGCTGAGGCCTGTCATTTATTAGCCTTAGGATATTTGCACATACGGGAGTATAAGAAAGCGAGGCTTTATGTATTAAAGGCTTTTGAAGCCATCACGAAGAGCAGGGAGTGTGACCCATGGTATGAGGTCACGTTACGTTCTACATTAGCGCGTATTGAGCAGGGGGCAAAGCATTATAGGAAGGCTGTGCAGATACTGGAAGAAGTGAACAGTTTCTGTCGCGACAACGATTTTGGAGCGATAAAAGAGGATGAGTTTTTGTATGGCAACAACATGTTATCGTTAGCGGTTGATTATCGTTCTGTCAACGACTACGCAAAGATGGTCAAGACCACAGAAGATATCATCGAATTGCGCAGAAAATATCCTGATGGGTATTACAACCGAAATCCAAATGAATATCTTTCTTTTCTCACTATGGTTGAAGAAGAAGCCGCGAAGCACGACGACGGGTTATTTCGTTGCGAGGTATTGAGTGAAGGTATCGCCTATTGTGAGGACTCCAAGGAACGTGGCAAGGAGTTTCATGCATTAAAAGAGGGGGAATTCTACCAGCATCTTTTGCATCAGAAATTTCTTGACCACGACTGGGAGGCTCTGGAGCAGACGTATCACAAGCAAATTAAATTATGTGATGAGAATGAAGAAGACGCCATGGATAAAGTCCGGGTCATCACCCATCTAAACTATGCCGTGTACTGTTCCATTCTGAAAGAAGCTGCCAAGGCACAGCAAGCCGTTGAAGAAGCCTTAGGATGTTGCATGAAGTTAAAAGACGATGGCGGCATGGAAAACACGATGTTTCTGGTCTCAGCACTCAGCACTTTATCCAACTTAGCCTGGGATAATGGGGATATTGTCAGTGCTCTTCGGGATATCGACACCGAAGTAGAGATTATCACGAATTATGAGGAGCAGCACACGGAGAATCTCCAGACCACGCTCCCCATTCATATGGACATCATGTACAACCAGGCCATTTTGCGCTATGAGCTTGGCAAGGTCGAACTTGCAGAACAGGATATCGAGCTTTTGAAGACACGGTATCGGGTCAATCCAGAAAAAGCCACAAGAGCAGAATTAGCATCAGCACTCACTGTGATGAAACGTTGTGGGGACATTCATCAGGAAGTAAAGAAGCATCAAAAAGCCTTGGAGGAATACCAAGAGGCAATCTACCTCATTGAAAGCACCGATGAAGATGATGAAGATATCAAAAATATGCTGGATGACATCCATAAAGAGCTTGAAAAGGCGATAATTATGGAGAAAAAAGAGCTAAACAAAACGAATTTCTAGAATTATTCAAAAGTTTTTCTCACTGACAATCAATCTAATATAAACTTTATCAAAAATAATCAAAGAAAATAGTTGCGTGTAAGAAAAATAGCTGTATCTTTGCACTCGCAATTCGCACCACGGAGAGGTGGGTGAGTGGCTGAAACCAACAGTTTGCTAAACTGTCGTATCTCGCAAGGGGTACCGGGGGTTCGAATCCCCCCTTCTCCGCCAGGTTGAAAAAGCAATCGGGGTATGGCGCAGTCCGGCTAGCGCACCTGCTTTGGGAGCAGGGGGTCGAAGGTTCGAATCCTTTTGCCCCGACACAAAAAAAGAGTCACGAGCAATCGTGACTCTTTTTTTATTCATTCGTGAGACATCTTCCCTTCCAATCGTGTATTATTTTAAAAGCTGATAGAACTTCGGTTCATATCCCTCCCACTCGTCCGTTAGGAGTTCCGAGTGGAAGAACCAGATAAAATCGGCCAAGAGGATATCAGGCTGCATGGAGGAACGTTCAAAATAGCCTGTAGTCTTCACATCACATAGGATGAGACGATGTTGCTTGAACGCATCGAATAAAGCGCAGGAAGGAATGTCCTGCAAGAGACTCTCGTAAGTCATAGGACGACCAATAGAGTTGGCAACACGCCAAAAGTCGGCATGCTGTGCCTTGGCTAAGATTGTCTCGAAATCCATGGGCACACTTGCCGAAGAGGAGTTGTCGGCCCATATATAATCAGCACCGGCATCAGCAAATAAACGAGCAATATAACTCTGTCCCCCTGCCACATACCACTGTCCATTAAAAGGCAAATCGGTGAATACTGTTGGGTGGGACTGACATTCAGCAGTGCGGGATTTCAGATTCAGATAACGTTGTTCCACCTCTTCAAACCAGACATCAGCATCGTCTTGTCGTCCCGTCATGACCCCCAACACCCGAATCCATTCGGCACGTCCCAAGGGCGTAGTCTCCAGATAATCGGCAAAAGGAAACAACAAGGTGTTGGGCAATAGCGCTGCGTTGATGCCGTCTCCCCCACCCTGATACGGCGTATACAACACGATATCAGGTTGAAGCGTCATCAGTCGTTCCATGTCGGTATGCGACTCAATGCCCACATCCATCACCTTTCCAGTATCGAGCAGCTGTCGCATGACACTGTCGGTGACATAGCGTCCTTCGAGGACACCTTTCACACGATGCAGTTCATCGAGGTGTTCGAGCACCGACCACTGGGTAGCGGAATAGCAGACCATTCTCACAAAGGGTTCATCAATAAGATAGGTCCCAAGCAAGGCAGTGGAATCCCATGGGTTCCGCACCACGATTTCATAGCATGAATCCGATTTAAAGACTGCGACATTCTGAGCATGCCGCATCAGATTATCTGTCGAGTTAAAACATTCGATTGAAGAAAAAGACGTAGCCGTGGGGACCTCTGACGAGGTCCCCACGGCTACGTGGTGGTCTCCACAGGCTGTGAGCAGAATCGACAGGGTGAGTGCCAATCCTATCCTATGGAGCGTATTGATTTGACTCATTATTCAGTCATTCAAAGGATTAGTATCCAAAGATTTCTTCCTGGGTCAGGCATCTGACTGGACCGATTTGTCTCAGATAGTTGAGGTCAAGGTCCTTGGTGTCGCCGAGGATGCAGTAAGTATAGGTACGGTCTTTAATCCATTCTTGCTGGAAGGCCTTCACATCTTCGAGGGTCATATTCTGGACGTTTTCGAAGATAGCCTTGTTGCGGTCGTAGTCGATACCGAGTTCCTTAGCTGCGAGATAGGACCAGAGGACGCTGCTCTTGATGGTACGTTCGGTGCGCAGACGGCTGAGGATAGCATCCTTTGCGATGTCGAAAGCAGCTTCGCTTTCAGGCATGTTGTTGATGATATCGGCGAAAGCTTCCATTGCCTGTTGCATCTTTTCGTTTTGGGTAGCGATGAATGCACCGAAAGTATAAGGCAGATAGTCATAGCCAGGAGTTGACAGATAAGCGCTTGCTGAGTAAGCGAGGCCACGGGCTTCACGCATCTCTTGGAAGACGATGCTATTCATTCCGCCACCGAAGTATTCGTTATAGAGGCTCATGATTGCATCGTTGGCGACGTCGAACTTCTCGCCACGGTTTGAATACTGATAGTAACGAATCTGCTGAGCATCATATTCAGCAAGGAGGACCTGGTTTTCTGGGGTTTCGAGGTAACTGACTTCTGTCTTTTCGACAGGAGTAAGAGTTTCTGGAACGTTATGTTCTGCATTGATAACATCGATGACTTCATCGAGGGTTTGTGGGCCATAATACATAACGCTATGCTGAGTGGTGACGAGGTTTCTGACCTTAGCGATGAGGGTCTCACCATCGAGTTCAGCGAGAGCTTCGTTACTCATAGTGGTGGCGTTGATATATTCAGGACCGTACTGTGCATAGCGGCGAAGTGCGTTGAAACAGCGTGATTGGTTCTTCTTAGCGTCTGCGCGGCTCTTCATCTGGTCGGCCTTGAGGTTTTCGAGGATAGCCTCATCAGGTTGTGCATCGGCGATGATTTCTTCCATGAGGGCCATAGCCTGAGGCATATTCTCGCTCAGACCGCTGACACTCAGATAGCACTTATCACTTTGAACTCTTGCGCTGAAGGAGCATGCGATATCATAGAAAGCCTTCTTGATATCTTCAGCTGACTTGGTGGAGGTGCCAAGGAAATCAAGATAGTCGAATGCTGTATTGAGAGTAGCATCGTTGTTGGAGCCAATGTTGAAGATGTAGCTAAGGTCGAAGATGTCGGTCGTCTCGTTCTTCTTATAGAGGACTTCGATATCGGATTTAGCGGTACCGATGCTCATGTCTTTGCTGAAGTCGACATAGACAGGTTCGATAGGTTTCACTTCGCTATTCTGTACTTCGACAACAAAGTCGCTGACGGCGTCGCGGTTGGTAGCGATTGGGGTGATGACAGGCTTGTCGGGTTTCTTGATATCGCGTTTGCCTTCACGTTTGTAGACTACGACATAGGAGTTGTCGGTGAGTTTCTCATTAGCGAATTTGACGACATCTTCTTTGGTGATTTTGCTGAGGCGGTCGAGCTGATGCACTTGGTCTTCCCAGTTGATACCATTGATGAAGGTCTCGACAAAGACGTCGGCTCTGCCGTTATTGCTATCCAGATACTGTTGCAGGGAGAGTTTATAGTTATCGACGGCAGCTTTGAGGAGGGTCTCATCGAATTCGCCGTTACGAAGTTTAGCCAGTTCAACGAGGAGGAGGTCTCTAACTTCTTCGAGGGTTTGACCTTGTTTTGGACGGCCGTACATGACGAAGTAGCCATAGTCGCTCATGGTGCTGTTATAGCTATAGGCACCGAGGACTTTCTGAGTCTGTTGGAGGTCGAGGTCGATAAGACCAGCCTGACCATTATAGAGAATCGAAGCAGCTATCTGTCCGAGGTCAGCATCGGCTGATGAAGCGCTTCCTGTACGCCAACCAATGGTGATGTTTTCAGCTTCGAGGCCTTCCACGTTCATTTCGACTGGAGTGGTGATAGGAGTTTCTTCAACAAATTCGAGTTTAGGAAGGTTTTCGTTAGGCTGCATAACGCCGAAATATTTCTTGATGATAGCAATCATCTCATCGGGGTCGAAGTCACCTGAGAGGCAGATGGCCATATTGTTCGGCACATACCAAGTATCGTGGAAGTTCTTCACATTGGTGATGGAAGGGTTCTTCAGGTGTTCTGGACGGCCGATGGTAGTTTGTTGGCCATAAGGATGATTTGGATAGAGGCCTTTGAGAAGGTATTCATACACGAGGCGGCTATCGCTGGTGAGGCCCATGTTATATTCCTCATAGATAGTCTCGAGTTCGGTATGGAAGCCACGGATTACAGGGTTCATGAAACGGTCAGCCTGAATCTTTGCCCAGTTTTCGATTTGGTTGCTTGGGATATTTTCCACGTAGCAAGTCACGTCGTTGCTGGTATAGGCGTTTGTCCCATTTGCGCCGATGGTCGACATCAGTTTATCATATTCATTGGGGATAGCGATTTTTGAAGCCTCTTGGCTGACGCTGTCGATTTGATGATAAATGGCGGCACGTTCTTCTGGGTCGGTGGTTTGACGATACACTTCGAAGAGGTTTTCTATCTCGTCGAGCATAGGTTTTTCAGCTTCATAGTCAGAGGTACCGAAGTTTGGGGTGCCTTTAAACATGAGGTGTTCGAAGTAGTGAGCCAGACCGGTTGTCTCGGCGGGGTCGTTCTTACTTCCGGCGCGGACGGCCACATAGGTCTGGATACGAGGTTCTTCCTTGTTGACGGCCATATAGACTTTCAGGCCATTGTCAAGGGTGTAGATGCGAGCGCCAATAGGATCGCCTTCAACGCTTTCATACGCTTTCTTTTCCTTGCAGGAAACTCCAACGAGCATTAATGCTGTCAGAGCAAGTAGCAAAACTTTTCTCATAATGAAATGATTAAAACAATAATATGTTAATTAATAATACAAAATTTTCGAATAATAACTCGAAATCATTCAAAATGACAAAAGTAGGAATTAATATGATAGGTTTTACTATTAATTAAAAAAAACAATTACTCACGCTAGACGCGGTTGAATAACTATTGCTGGATTCTGAAACCGATGACCTCTGGATGTAAGTTCATCAAATACTTGTTGTAATCCAAATCGTTGTGGTCGATTTCCTTCTCAAGAGCCAATTGGAGAACTTCCATCATATCGTTGACATAGTGGAAGTTGAGTCCTTCAACATAGTCCTCGTTGATGTCTTCAATGTCGCGCTGGTTATGCGATGAAAGGATGATATCCGTCACCCCATTTCGCTTAGCAGCAAGCATCTTCTCCTGAATGCCTCCAACAGGCAACACCTTACCCCTCAAGGTAATCTCACCCGTCATAGCAAGCTGGCTGACGACTTTGCGCTGCGTGAAAGCTGAGGTGAGAGCTGCCAACATGGTGATACCAGCTGATGGTCCATCTTTAGGCGTTGCTCCTTCTGGGATGTGTACATGGACATTCCACGAATCGAAGACATCCGGATTGATGTCGAGGAGTGATGCGTGAGCCTTGATGAATTCATAGGCTATGGTAGCGGATTCTTTCATCACCTCACCAAGGTTACCCGTCAGCGAGAGATGTCCTACACCACGACTGAGGCTCACTTCGATAGAGAGAATCTCCCCTCCTACTGAAGTCCAGGCGAGACCGGTAGCGACACCAGGGACGAGATGACGCACCTCGTCTTCATCATGATGCATCGGCACACCCAGAACCTTGCGGAGCTCTTCAACAGTGACTTTCTTGTCGACAGTCTCGTCCATCACAATATGTTTTGCTCTTCCACGCATGATGTCGGCAATCTTTCGTTCAAGACTACGGACACCGGCTTCACGTGTGTAATCGTCGATGATATGCATAACGATATCCTTTGGGAAGGTGATGTCCTTGCTGCTCATGCCATGTTCTTTCAGCTGCTTAGGAATGAGGTGACGTTTGGCAATCTCATATTTCTCTTCACGAAGATAACCACTTAAGTCGATGATTTCCATACGGTCACGTAAAGCGGGATGGATGGTCGAAAGACTGTTGGCTGTGGCAATGAAGAGTATCTTCGACAGGTCGTAATCCAACTCCAGGAAGTTATCATAGAAGGTGGAATTCTGTTCAGGGTCAAGAATCTCAAGCAAAGCAGCTTGCGGGTCGCCATTGATATTGTTACCACTCACCTTATCAATCTCATCGAGTACGAAGACAGGGTTACCCGACTTCACCTTACGCAGATTCTGGATGATACGTCCCGGCATGGCGCCAATATAGGTCTTACGATGGCCACGGAGTTCCGACTCATCTCTGACACCACCGAGTGACATTCTGACATATTTTCTATTCAGAGCGCGGGCAATGGATTTACCCAAAGAGGTCTTACCAACACCAGGAGGGCCTACAAGACAGAGGATAGGAGCCTTCATGTCGTTCTTGAGCTTCAAAACAGCAAGATGTTCCACAATACGCTCCTTGATTTTCTCAAGTCCAAAATGGTCTGCATCCAGTATCTTCTTGGCTCGGTTAAGGTCAAAGTTATCCTTGGTATATTCCATCCATGGAAGGTCGACGAGATACTGCAGGTAGTTAAGCTGTATGCCATATTCCGCCACCTGAGGATTCATCCTTTCAAGTTTCTGCAACTCACGATGGAAAGCCTCTTCTACTTCCTTAGGCCATTTTTTCTTCTGTGCCTTAGCCTGCAAGTCCTTGACATCCTGTTCATTAGGTGTACCACCCAATTCTTCCTGAATAGTACGCAGCTGCTGATTCAGAAGGAACTCTCTCTGCTGACGGTCGAGGTCAATCTTGACCTTGCTTTGGATTTGCTGTTTGAGTTCAATCATCTGCTGTTCGGTGGAGAGTATGCCGAGAAGATGGGTTGCCATCTCCACGATATCGGTGCATTCGAGCAGCATCTGCTTGGTCGGCAAGTCGGTACCAAGGTTATTAGCCACGAAGTTGACAAGGAACTTTGGGTCGTCGATATTCTTGAGGGCTAAATCAGCCTCTTCTGGCATACGCTGAGTGCGAGAGATGACCTGAGAGGCCACGTCTCTAACCGACTGTATCAAAGCCTTGAAATTGCGGTCGTTAGGAATCGTCTCAAAATCAGGATAAGGCTCAACCGTAGCCATATTATAGGGCTTGTCGGCATATATAGTGCCTAACTTGAAACGGCGTTTACCTTGGATGATGACGGTAAAGGTCCCATCAGGCATCTGTATGGTCTTGATAATCTGCGCAACGGTGCCGACTTCATACAGGTCTTTTGCACCTGGCTCTTCGACTTCGGCATCACGCTGTGCGATGACACCAATGGCTTGTTTTTTCTTATAATACTCTTTCACAAGTTTCACGGACTTGTCACGTCCCACAGTAATAGGGATGACCACTCCAGGAAAGAGCACGGAGTTGCGAAGGGGTAAGATTGGGAGTTCTGATGGCACTTCTTCATCACGTGTCAGTCGTTCATCTTCGATGGTCAGCACAGGAATGAAGTCGCCGTTGTTGGAGTCCAAAATGTCGGACATCAAAAAGTCTTCGTCTTTATATTTCATATGGTAATAGATATCTCGAATAATATGACAGTTTGTCAGTTACCGTTGCATTTTTCAACGGGCGGTGAACCTTGTCAAGAATAATGCCATAAGTCAAATTGCAGTCGTTCTTAACTTACGAAAATGACGAATCAGTTCTCCGACCCACAAAATCAAAGAGGTAGCGACAATGATTCGCAGCCAGTCACCAAGACTGAGAGGAACGACATCAAACATAGGTCCTCCAAAATTGACGATAAGGAGTTGGCCCACCAGGATGATAAACAATGTAAGTCCAAATCCGGAAATCAAATCCTTGCTAAACAGACCTTTAAAGGCTGATTGACTTGTCATAAAAGCTTTGGCATTGAAGATATTCCAGAATTGCATAAAGACAAACAGTGTGAAGAACAAGGTCAGTTCATAGACTGTGAGTCCGTGATTCACGGGACTGAAGTCGAAGAAGCTGACCGCATAATCATGTAGATTAAACTGCGCTAAAGAGTTGATATCAAAATGTTTAAAATACTGCACAAAGCCAAATAGTACTGCTACGAAAAAGAGTCCTACACCAAAGATTCGCACTGACATGGGTTGGGTGATGATATAGGCATTATGGGTTCTTGGTTTCTCGTGCATGACAGCATGGTCGGGCGGCAGAGATGCCAAGGCCAATGCAGCGAAGGAGTCCATGATTAGGTTCACCCACAACATCTGTGTCACAGTAAGTGGAGACTCTGTGCCAAGGACTGCTCCTAAGAGGACAATGAGACATGCAGCCACATTGATAGTCATCTGGAACAATATGAAACGCTGTATGTTATGATACAACGAGCGTCCCCAGGTGACTGCTTTCGCGATGCTTTTGAAAGAGTTGTCGAGGATTGTGATATCGCTGGCTTCTTTGGCCACTGAGGTACCATCGCCCATAGAGAGACCCACCTGGGCCACATTGAGGGCAGGAGCGTCGTTGGTGCCATCACCGGTCACGGCCACCACTTCGCCCGAGCGTTGCAGAAGGCGGACAAGACGTTCCTTGTCCATAGGACGAGCACGTGACATGATTTTGATATTCCCCACTCTATCCATGAGTTCTTCGTCGCTCAACCTTCCAAAGTCCTTGCCTGTGATATGATTGCGTTCATCGGTATCGTCTTCGGTCCAGAGACCGATTTGTCGTCCAATCTCCTTAGCCGTTCCAGAAGTATCGCCCGTGACAATCTTCACCTGAATACCTGCCGAGATACAGTCGCTGATGGCATCTTTCACATCTTCACGGATAGGGTCTGCAATCGCCACAACGCCCAAGAAACACAGGTCGTCCGTAACTAACTTCTCTCCATCATACCAGTCGTTCATCTCTTCACGTTTGACATAACGATAGGCAAAGCCTAAGGTACGCATGGCTTGCGACTGATAGCCAGCGAGGTCCTTTTCGATGGAAGCTTGATAATCCTGAATGGGCTGTTCACCCTCTTGCATACGAATTGTGGAGCTATGACGGAGCACCATCTCCGGAGCACCTTTTACATAAACCAAAAACAAATCGGAATCGTCCGTAGCGACCATCGTGGCCATATATTTGTATTTCGTTGAAAACGGAATCTGATGGACGATAGACATATGTTCACGATACTGGATATAATCCACATTATGGTAGAAAAGCCATTGTAAGAGAGCTGCTTCTGTAGGGTTGCCTACCCCATGTGCCGTACTCTTATCAGAAAAATCAAGAAAAGCCGTCGTGTTGACAGAGATACCTTCTTTAATAAGGAGAGCCGTATGCGAGTCGTCGAGTTGGCTATCGTGAAGACCATAAATCTTGAAGTCATTGACACTCATCTTATTCTGAGTAAGAGTGCCCGTCTTATCGGTACAAATCACGGTGGCTGCGCCCATCGTCTCACAGGCATGCATCTTGCGTACCAGGTTGTTGGATTCCATCATACGGCGCATGCTGAGAGCCAGGCTGAGAGTCACACTCATAGGAAGTCCTTCGGGAACGGCAACGACGATAAGTGTTACCGCAATCATCAGCGTATTGAGAAAATAGCGAACGAAGTCAAGGACATCAAAGGCATGCCACGACTCATACATCACCAAACGCAGAACGACGATAAGTCCTGCGATGACATAGCTGACAATCGTGATGGTATCACCCAGTTTATCAAGCTGTTCGTTAAGAGGAGTCTTTATTTTATTGTCGATTTGAGCCCCATGATATACTTTGCCCCATTCGGTGGCATCGCCCACCTTTTCCACCACAAAGACACCGTGACCGTCGAGCACTTTGCTGCCACGACAGACATAGTTTGAAGGATAGGTAGCCTCTTCCTCAAACTCTTCTTCATGGATGGTCTTCTGTGCCATCGGTTCTCCCGTCAGGTTCGACTCATCGATTTGAAGCGAGATGGCTTCTATAAGCGTTCCATCAGCAGGGATTTCATCCCCTGTCTGAAGAACAACCACATCGCCAACTACGACTTCCTTGCGTTCGACAAGAGTGATAGTACCATTACGCCACACCGTCACCTTTTCTTCATCGTCAACCTTGTTAAGCACTTCGAAGCGACGGTTAGCACTGAGTTCAAAAGCAAAGCCAATACCAGTAGCCAGCAGCACGGCCAATAAAATACCAAGCGGTTCCAAGAGAACACGAGTCGTCTCGGCTCCTGTAAACATCTGGTAGATAGAGACTGCTACCGACAGACACAGGGCTATCAAAAGAATTCGGATAATGGGGTCTTGAAACTTCTCAAGATAAAGTTTCCAAACCGAGTCTTTCTTTGGAGGAGTCAAGACATTGCTGCCGTATTTCCTTCTGCTCTCCTCCACCTCTTCAGGCAACAAGCCATTCCTATTAGGACAAAAAAAAGTATTCGTCGTCTTCATCCTTTTCTCGAAATATTTACTTTTGCAAAAGTATTTCAAACAATCCCTCGACTCCGAGGTTGCAACCTTGCAACCCAAAATTAACATTTGTTATGACATTTAAAGACAACGCCAAAACTGCACTGGCAAAAATCGTTTCCGACTTGATTCAAAACGACGGAATTGTCAATCAAGGCGAGATTGACTACATGAATCAGGTATTCGAACTTTTGAAGATTGGAGACTCCAATCTAAAGAAAGCCAATGGTTTATCCCTATCTCAAGCCATAACAATCTTACGACACTGTGAGAAATATGAGAAATATATTGTATTCCAGATACTTCTTCAACTTGCCCTATCCGACAAACATCTCGACCCAAGCGAAGCCTTATTCAGTTGTGCCGTATCCGCCTCTCTTGGCATTGACCTTCCTCAGTTTGACGGCATTCAGGCTGACCTAATCTCCACTTCCAATGAGAGCTTCGACATCCGTGACAATGTCATCTATCTTGAGCCGACAAATCATCCCGATTGTCGCTCCGATATCCGTCAAAATTACAAGGCAATCAGTCAACTCCTCGCCGAACACGACAAGTGTTTTGTTTATCTTCCTACTGTCATCGAAGACGTGATGGAGAAAAAAGAGAGTTTTCGACAGATGTTGAAATACATAGAGCCAACGCTATCCGAAGAGAATCTGACGATGGTTGAAATTCGAATGGGTGAGATGAACAGCACCCTCTTATCCAAAGAAGTGTTCATCAACTACCTCAACGCCAACGGATTCCAACTCGATTACCCAGTCTTTCTGTTTAAGCTCGACACCTTAAGCTCGCAAAAGGACAAGGACTATCTGATTTTAAAGATTGAAGACAGTCCTTTAAAGACTCTGAAACGATTCTGTTGCTTTGTTGATTCGCTCCAGACTTTCCAATTTCCTGCCGAGCTTCCCGGAAAGGTGAAACGATATCTAAGTCTTTTAACCAACAAGCATCCGAAAACGGAGCTTGACGACATCCAATATATTGGTTTTCATAAGATTATTGTCGACAGCATCTTACGATACAACTGCAATATAGGGACAAGCCGACTTCGTATCAGTCCCGACCTGCATTTCTACCTTGAAGATTATAAAGGTGTTGAAGTCAAGATGACCACCTTATGTCGCACCTTATATTATTTCTTTCTCCAGCACGAGGAGGGGGTCATGCTCAACGAGCTTGTCGATTATCAAGAAGAGCTTTTGGAATATTACCGTTTGACGACCACATACTGTGACGAGGTCAAGACACAACAAGCCATCGAAAACCTGGTGGATTGTGTTGGTAACACCATCAACCCTTGTTTATCGAAGATTAAAAAGTCTTTCACTTCGCTCTTAGGTGAGAAGGCCAACCCTTATCTCATCTACGGAGAGCGAAGTGAAAAGAAACATATTGATTTAGACCGCAGTCTAGTTATCAAGCCATAGTCCCATTAAGGAGGAAGGTGACGTCGGTATTAGGTTCGACTTCGTAAGCCTCTTTACCGTATTGCATGACAATCATCTTCTTACCGCCTTTCAGCATCATCTTATCGTCGGTAACCCACAGAGAGGTTGCTTCGCGGAGGCCAACCACTACTCTATCTTGGTTGACTGCGAGGTATTCATTGATACGATCTTGACGAGTTTCGCCGCCATGCTTAATCAGCTTGTCGATTTCCGGATGAGGGTCGAGGTAGTGAGGATTGATTTGGAAAGGAACGAGGTTGAGGGTCTCGAATGAAGCAGGTTGGACAATCGGCATATCGTTGGTGGTGCAAAGGGTTGGACATGCCACATTACTGCCGGCGCTCCATCCCATGTATGGGACACCTGCCTTGGCACGTTCACGGATGGCTTCCATCAGACCATAGCGATGCATCTCTGCAACCAGATGGAAGGTGTTACCACCGCCGACCACGATACAATCAGCTTCTTTTACAGCTGCGACTTTGTCGTCGTAGTGATGCACTGAGGTGAAGTTCTTGAAACCAAACTTCTCAAAAAACACTTTCTGGACCTTTGCTTCATAGGCATCGTAGCTCTCAGGATATGCTTTTCCTCCGATGTTGACACCTGCAAATGGAACGAAGATAATCTTGCTGTCAGGATTTAAACCGTTCTGGAGGCAGAAATACTCAATCTGATTCACTGCCCATGCTAAATAGTTTTCACCAAAGTTGGTGGAGTTGCTGATAAGTAATAATCTCATGATAATGTTTACTTTATATTTATAATCAATTGTCTATCATTGTTTTCTCGATTTCTTTCAGTCGAAGCATCTCATCGCGATAAGCAGCAGCGTTGATGAAGTCCATCTCTTTGACTGCTTTCTCCATATTTTTCTTCATCTCGAGGATATCTTTCTGGACTTCTTTCAAAGAGCGATAGGTCTTTTGTTCAGCTGCGATGCTTGTTGGATTTTCGTAGGCCTCGTAATGGGTGCCGCCTCCACGTCCCGTGACTTCAGCCAAGCTGTTGTCGATAGCTTTCGTGATGGTTTTAGGTACGATGCCATGTGCTTTGTTGTAGGCCATCTGGATGCTTCGGCGTCGATTTGTCTCATCGATTGTCTTACGCATGGAATCGGTGATAGTTGCGGCATACATGATGACTTTACTCTCCGCATTACGAGCAGCGCGTCCTGCTGTCTGGGTGAGGGAACGTTCGGAGCGAAGGAAGCCTTCCTTATCGGCATCGAGGATGGCTACGAGGCTGACCTCCGGGAGGTCAAGACCTTCACGAAGGAGGTTGACGCCCACAAGTACATCGAACTCACCCGTACGTAAGCCTCTGAGAATCTCCACGCGTTCCATGGTGTCGACATCAGAGTGTATATATCTCGACTTGATTTTCAGGTTGTTGAGATAGGTATTCAATTCCTCGGCCATGCGTTTTGTCAGCGTGGTGACCAGCACTCGCTGCTGTTTCTTCTGAACGAGGCGAATCTCTTCCAGGAGGTCATCCACCTGATTGACAACGGGACGTACTTCAATGACGGGGTCCAGAAGGCCTGTAGGACGAATCAGTTGTTCCACATAAACACCTTCACTCTGCTGCAGTTCGTAATCAGAAGGCGTTGCTGAGACATAGATGGTTTGTCCCGTAAGCGCCTCAAACTCATCAAATTGGAGAGGTCTATTATCGAGTGCTGATGGCAAGCGGAAGCCATATTCCACGAGAGTTTGTTTTCTACTACGGTCGCCTCCATGCATACCTCTAATCTGAGGCACGGTGACATGGCTCTCGTCGATAACGGTGATGAAGTCATCAGGAAAATAATCCAAGAGACAGAATGGACGGGTACCGGGACTTCGTCCATCGAAATAGCGAGAATAGTTCTCGATACCTGGACAATAGCCAAGTTCACGCATCATCTCCAGGTCGTAGTTCACGCGGTCCTCGAGACGTTTTGCCTCGAAGTTCTTCCCTATCTCGCGGAAGAACTCTGTCTGGCGAAACATGTCATCCTGAATCGTATGGATAGCATTCTGCAGTTTTTCCTGCGAGGTGACAAAGATATTAGCTGGGAAGACTGTCAGTTCCGACAGGTCTTCGATACGGTGTCCTGTAATGGGGTTGAAGCTCTCAAGGCTATCGATTTCATCATCCCAGAACACCACTCGATAGGCGATATCGGCATAAGCCGGAAAGATGTCGAGGGTCTCCCCTTTTATTCTGAATTTACCTTGAGTAAACTCTACTTCATTACGACTATAGAGAGCATTGACGAGAGCCTTCGACACCTCGTCACGCGTAGTCTTTTGTCCCCGTGAGAGATAGATGACGTTCTCGCTAAAATCGTCAGGGTTACCAATACCAAAGAGGCATGACACAGAGGAGACGACGATGATATCGCGTCGTCCCGAAAGCAGCGATGTCGTTGTGCTCAGACGCAGTTTCTCGATATCCGCATTGATGGCGAGGTCCTTCTCAATATAGGTATTGGTAGAAGGGATGAAAGCCTCTGGCTGATAATAGTCGTAATACGACACAAAATATTCAACAGCATTCTCGGGAAAGAACTGTTTGAACTCGCCATACAGCTGTGCTGCCAAGGTCTTGTTATGACTCAGGATGAGGGCGGGTCTGTTCAGTTCCTGAAGAACGTTGGCGATGGTAAAAGTCTTACCCGAACCGGTGACACCCAGCAGCGTCTGGGCGGCATCGCCACGCTGTACACCTTCCACGAGTTGGCGTATAGCTTCAGGTTGGTCACCTGTAGGCTTAAAATCCGATACGAGTTTAAAGTTCATCTTCTACGCTATTAGAACTTAATGGTTCACATCAAAACGCATCATCACAGGATAATGATCCGAGCCTTTGAATCTCAGTCGGGTAAACGACTTAGGCTGAATGGATGAATTCGTCCACAGATAGTCGATACGCAGCAATGGTAATTTTCCCGCATAGGTAGTACCAATGCCTTTCCCTACCGCGACAAATGAATCCGAGTAGCCGGCCTTTTTGATTTGCTGATAGGTATACGAGAGAGGTGTGTCGTTGAAGTCACCGCACAAGAGCAGGTTTCTGTTATCATCCTGCAAATCCGATAGAAGCATATTCACTTCGGCACTACGGCACGTAAAGGCCACACGCAGTTTGGATATGATTGACTTGCCATAGGTTTCGACATTCTCCTTGGCATTGCCTTTTTCGGTGAAGATATTAACTTCTTCATCCGTAAGATGATAGGATGTCAGATGAGCACAGAGCATATCGAAAGAACCTTTTTCTCCAGCATCGACATGAGCAATTGCCCCATAGGCTTTCTCTTTCCCTATCTCACAAGAATCCGTCAAAGCAGAAACAGGATATTTTGAGAAAATCACATTGCCGCAGAAATAGTCCTTTGTATGATAGTACACATACGGCATATCGAGCATATCCGAAAAACTACGGATGCATTCATTACGACTCTTTTTGGAGGAGAAAGAAGCAAATTCTTGGATGCAGAGCAAGTCGACATCATTATCTCTGACCATCTTAGCAATATCGAACGCCACGTCTTCTCTTGCTCTTTCCGGATATTTTATATGTTTGAAATTCTGTACATTATAACTCATCACACAAAGTTCTCCCCCCTCTTCTGGCTTGCCATAGGAATACGATTTGGCGATGCCTGGAATAGCCAAAAGGACTGCGAGGATGGCTATCCAGACTTTACGTGTCTTCAACATAAAGAGCAGCATCATCACGATGATGTTATAGAGAAGAATCTCCCAAAACGCCAATCCAAAGAATGACAGCCACACAAAACGAGAAGGGTCGACATAACTACAAAGGACGCTGAGTCCCATGCCCACCAAGCCAATGAAAGCGAATAATGACAATACGAATACAATTATCCGCCACAGAAAACCATGTTCGTTTCTTTTACATCTTTCCATATCAATAATATAGTTTTCCTTTTTTCTTCCAAATTAAGATGATAATCAGTCCCACTAACATTCCCCCTAGATGAGCAAAATGAGCTACATGGTCACCAGGATATGCCAAGCCACTGAATAACTCGATGGCAGCATAGCCGATGACGAACCACTTGGCTTTGATAGGGACAAAGAAATAGAGATATATCAAAGAGTTGGGGAACATCATTCCAAAGGCAAGCAGAAGACCATAGATAGCACCTGAAGCACCCACCGTAGACATACGGTTCAAATATTCCGCCATAGGAATGATTGAACTTCCAGTATTAACATTCTGATATCCTGAAAGTTGAGTAACATATTCAACATACTGTACTCCCTCTTGTATCAAACCAGCGCCCAAGCCACATAGGATGTAGAAGAGCAAAAACCGTTGCGGACCCCACATATTCTCTAGGGTGTTACCAAACATCCAAAGGGCGAACATATTCAAAAACAGGTGAGTGAAATTCCCGTGCATGAACATGTAAGTCAGCAGTTGGAAAGGGTGAAAATCCGATGCCATGAAGAAATGGAGGCCTAGGATATTGCTTAGGTTGATGCCAAAGCGTCCCATGACCACATCAGCAAGGTACATGATGCCGTTGATTATCAGAAGATTTTTCACCACAGTGGGTAAGAGAGAGAAGCCTGTAGGACTATATTGATTACTCATAGTAACTTATATACGATATTTGTATGGATTAAAATTTTTCTTGTATTGTATTAAGGGTGAGGAGTGTATAGATTTTCTTGCCGTCGGGTGAGGTTTCTGCGATGGGACATCCGAAGAGTTCATCGACGAGATTCTGCATCTCGAGTTCGGTCAAGGGAGTCTGTGCCTTGACAGCGAGTTGGGATGCCATGGACTGGGCAAGGTTGAGTTTACGGTCGAGTTGAAGGTCAGACCGATTGAGTTTATAGTTTTCGATGACTTTTTCAAGGAGTTGGACGGCATCGTTGCCGGCGGTATCGGCGGGAGTGCCGTTGATGACGAAGGTTGTTGGGTTCACTTGTTCGAGGCTGAATCCTATGGCTGAGAGTTCGGTCTTGAGTTCAGTCAGGATGGAAGCATCGCCAGCATTGAGAGTCATCGGCTGAGGGAAGAGCTCTTGTTGAGAGTGTCCGGTTGACGTGTCAATCTCGCCCAAGAACTTCTCGTAGAGGATACGATAATGTGCCCTATGTTGGTCGATGACAAGGATGCCAGACTTGACCGTTGTCACGATATAGGAATTATTGAGTTGGATATAATGCGGTTGGGTTAAGGAACTCGCAGAAGTGTTTGACCGAGCATCAGGATTGGATGAGGCATCTGGAGTCTCAGCAGGGATATCGTTCGTCTCGTGTGTTGGGTCTTCGTAGAGCAGTCGCCAATCGTCGGAAGGCTTTTGATGGCGTTCAAAAGTGTTGGAAAATGATGTGGCGAAAGAGCTTTTTGAGAAATCGTTTTTAGGTTTGAAGGGATTATAGGTCGGGTCGATGGGGATGGATGGTTCGATGAGGGGGTTTGAAGACTTGACGACTTCGCCGAAGTCGATATTCAAATCGGATGGCTCATCGAAGTCAATCATTGGCGACAGGTTATGTTGGCCGATAGCTTTTCGCACTGCAGCATGAAGGATAGCATAAACCAGCTTCACATCGAGGAAGTTGACTTCTGTCTTGGTGGGATGGATATTGACATCGATGTCGGCAGGGTCCACCTCGATATTGAGGAAATAGCCAGGAACGCTATCTTTTGGAATCATCTCGAGGTAGGCATTCTCGATGGCATGATGCAGGTAAGGATGTTTGATATAGCGTTTGTTGACAAAGAAGTACTGTTCACCACGTGTTTTCTTCGCATATTCAGCTTTGACGATAAAGCCATTGATAGACACTTTATCGGTCTCTTGCTGAACTGGCAACAGTTTCTCATCGTAGTTATTTCCGAACAGGCCCATGATACGCTGTTTCAGGTTACCTGGATAGAGATGGAAGATTTCTTTTCCATCGCTAGTGAGGGTAAAGCCTATCTCGGGATTCATGAGGGTCACGCGTGTAAACTCTTCCACAATGTGGCGCATCTCCGCTTGAGTCGATTTCAGGAAGTTACGTCGTGCTGGCACATTGAAGAACAGGTTTTTGATGGTGAAGGTAGTACCGACAGCCATCGGGGCGAGACTTTGTTCCTTGATGACTGAGCCTTCGTTGATGATTTTGACTCCTACTTCATCTTCTTTACGGCGGCTTTTCAGTTCCACCTGTGCGATAGCGGCTATGCTAGCGAGAGCTTCACCTCTAAACCCCATGGTTTGAAGGGTAAAGAGGTCTTCAGCACGACTGATTTTGGAGGTAGCATGACGTTCGAAGCAGAGACGTGCGTCGGTCTCCGACATGCCACAGCCATTGTCGATGACCATAATCATCGTCTTGCCAGCATCTTTGACAACCAGGTCAATCTGAGTAGCACCAGCGTCAAGGGAGTTCTCCATGAGCTCTTTGACCGCTGATGCAGGACGTTGGATGACCTCACCTGCAGCAATCTGGTTAGCTACGCTATCCGGTAATAACTTTATGACATCAAGCATGACACATCAGTATTAACGACCCATCAAACCTGAGATGATATTCGTCAGGACTGGAGTACAGAAAATATAATAGAAAGCAAATACGACAAAGAGTACGATGACAGCCTTACGTATCATCCTGCTTGTACGTTCTTTAGGATCTTCTTCTTCTTTTGCGGTATTCCATTTCTTGCGCATCTCGAGGCGCAGCTGTTCTTCATGACTCAAGTCAGCATCAAGACCTGCCGCTGCCTTTTTCTGTTTCCACGCTTCCTTCTCTGGGTCATAGAATCTTGGAATGTACTTGAAACCTTTTGGTTTCGGCTTATAAAAAAATCCCATATCTCTTATATTTATAATAAACTGCAAAGATACCATTTTTTGGTGGATAGATGGCATCGACAGAAAAGAAAAAGCGTATCTTTGCAAAAATATCGCGAAACGTCAACGATGAACAAGAGAAAGACCGTTATGGGATTGACTATCATCCTCATCATGGGGGTGATTCTTTTTGCGCTCAACTTAATGGTTGGGAGCATCTCAATCCCCTTGACCACGTTTTTCGATGTCGTCTTTAATAGGAGCGCAGGGACTGCAGACGTCGAAACCTCTCGTGCCATCATCCTTGACTATAGGCTTCCCCAAGCCTTGACGGCTTTATGGGCAGGTATGGGTTTGGCAGTCAGCGGTTTGTTGATGCAGACTCTCTTTCGAAATCCCTTAGCGGACCCATCCATCCTCGGCATTTCTTCAGGAGCCAGTCTAGGAGTAGCCTTAACGGTTTTGTTGACGGGAAGCATTGGTGGCCTCGCTCTGAGCAGCATACCTGGATGGAGTATCTTTGGCATCACTGCAGGCGCTTTCATTGGGGCCCTTTTGATATTGCTTCTTATCCTGATGCTGAGTCTACGTCTACGCAACATGCTCAGCCTCATCTTGGTAGGCATCATGGTATCCTACATTGCAGGCTCTATCACTGATGTACTGAAGTATTTCAGCAACAAAGACGAAGTACATGCTTTTGTCATCTGGGGATTGGGAAGCTTCACAAATCTTGGGACGACACAAGGCATCGTAATGGCCATTTGCGTCATAGCAGGAACATGTGGTGCAGTCTTTTCCTCTAAATCCCTCAACCTTTTGTTATTAGGCGACCGATATGCCCAAAATCTTGGACTTAACCTACGTCGCAGCAAGTTGGTCATCCTCCTTATCTCTGGATTCTTGACCGCCATCATCACGGCATTTTGTGGACCGATTGCCTTTTTAGGCTTGGCTGTACCGCATCTAGCAAGGTTTATTTTCCACACGAGCGACCATTTCTTATTGGTTCCTGCAAGTGCCTTGATGGGCATGGACTTGGCCTTGTTCTGCAATCTCATAGCACGTCTCCCTGGCTTCGATGGCAACTTACCTATCAACTCGGTTACTGCGCTGATTGGAGCCCCTATCGTCATCTATGTCATCTTTCACCGTCAAAAATCAAACGCATGAGTGAAGAAGTCATAAAAACAATAGGGCTAAGCATCGGATATGATGGAAAGGAGTTGATGCCAAGCATCGACGTGACCTTGCATCAAGGCGAGTTAGTGGCCATCACTGGTCCCAACGGCAGTGGTAAGACCACGCTCTTCAAGACTTTGACTGGTACTCTGAGGCCTGTAGGAGGTCAGACGATTCTGTTAGGCAGAGACCTTCAGGAATACCATCCTGTGGAGAGAGCGAAACTCATCAGCATCGTCCTCACCGAAAAGCCTGACGATTTATTTTTAAGTGTCTTCGACATCGTGGCAGCCGGCAGAGCCCCGTATCTCGGATGGTTATCGAAGCTTCAGCAGCAAGACCGTGACATCATAGAAGAGAAGATGCAGAGGGTAGGTATATTGCACCTACAGCATCGTGACTTCGTGTCGCTCAGCGATGGAGAGAAGCAGAAGGTCATGATTGCCAAAGCCTTAGCTCAAGACACGCCCATCATCTTTCTGGATGAGCCAACGGCTTTTCTGGATTACCCCAGCAAGGTGGAGTTGATGCAGCTCTTACAACGATTGGCAAAAGAAGAGCACAAGACCATACTTTTCAGTTCACACGATTTGGACCTGCTCATGAAACTTTCAGAGCAGATTTGGGTGATGGCTCCCAAGAAGTCCTTACAGGCAGGAACGCCCCAGGAACTCCTCGAGCGCCATGTAATAGAAGAGTATTTCGGCTGTGACGAGACCACTTTAAATCTACTATCAAAGTAGTTGAGCAATATCTTTTTCGAAAGATTTTTCGTGGTATTCGAGAAATTATTTTAAGTCACATCTATTTTTTTTGAAAAATATTTGTTTTTTCCCCGGTTGGCATTTATTTTGTCGCGATTTTATTTATCAACTCAAAAATAATTACCATGAAAAAGCTTGTATTACTATTATTACCAATTTTATTGTTAAGTAGTTGCCTCAATCCATCCAGGAAAGGACCACAGCGTCAAAAATCTTCTCACATTGAGGGATATATCGGGATAGTGAACACCACTGTGAATCCAGGGAATGGATACATGAACATTGCTCAACAGTTTGACAAGGATGGAACCGAGTATGTCACTCGTTGTATTTTCAGTGAATGGGACGACAACGGACCAAGTGGTGAGGCTCAGTATTACAAATACTACCATGTCTATGATACTTGGGATTGGATGGATAGAGCTGATGTGGATGATGATGGTTTGATTTACTATCGTCCATGGGTGTTAGGAGTCACCAACGACGGGAATGAGTTTGCCATTTATTCCGCTTATGAGCCATGGAAACTTGATTACCATTGGACCATTGTTGAGGCCAATAACCGTTGCCTCAAGTTGAATGATGTTGACAAGATGTTATTCCTTCAGATTGACTTCCTGGAGACAATTGATGCTTATCTGCCAGAGGGTCAATATCCGAAAGAATAGTTCTGAGTTAATTACCATTGGCCATTAATCATTGGCCATTGACTAAGTTTCAAGAAACAAAAAGCTCCCTGCTAAAGTAGGGGGCTTTTTTTTGTAAGTTCTGAGTTAGAAGTTTATTCTTTAGTTAAGTCCTTCGTATACCGAACACTGGCTAAAAGCTACTTGTTAGCTTCTAACTGCTTTAACAATTTCGCGCGGTGTCTTGACTCTTCAAGGACTTCGACAGCCTGTTTATTGAGTTGAATCTCTTCTTCGGTCTCGGGGACGATGACGACACCATGAGCTTTTGAATGGTGGTTTTCGTCGAGATAGGAGAAGGTGGCGAAGCCGTCGGCTGCTACTTTCTCAGGTTCACGACTACGATACATCTTCGTATAGACCGTCAAGGTGCTTCTTCCAGCAGCGATGACTTTACTTTCATAGGTCACGATATCTCCAGCGAAGATGGGGAACTTAAAGTCAATACCATGCAGGACAAGGAGGACGGTGTCTTTTGTGTCGACATACTGGGCGACGGCAAAGTAGGAACTCTCCAGAAACCATTCCGAACAACGTCCAGCGAAAAACGTCTGATGATGGTTCAAATCTGCAAGTTTTATCAAGCGCTGCGAATAGGTGGCTTTCATGACATTCGTATTTTAAATCACTGTGTTTGAGTCTATAAACAAAAAGAGGAAAGACTTTCAATCTCTCCTCTTGTAGCCCATAGCGGATTCGAACCGCTGTTTTCAGAATGAGGGTCTGATGACCTAAACCCCTAGTCGAATGGGCCAAAAAAAAGGTTCGTTTTGTGGAACCTTTTAGTGAACTAGGCGGGAGTTGAACCCACAACCGCCTGATCCGTAGTCAGGGACTCTATCCAATTGAGCTACTAGT
>X415_White_Rhinoceros__coassemble_80_pt1 | contig 29396 bp, 23 predicted proteins | sample X415_White_Rhinoceros__metabat2_low_PE_005 | metagenome-assembled genome bin X415_White_Rhinoceros
CGAGAAGAGGGACGTCAAGAAGGCCGAGAAGAGGGACGTCAAGAAGGCCGAGAAGAGGGACGTCAAGAAGGTCGAGAAGAGGGACGTCAAGAAGGTCGAGAAGAAGGTCGAGAAGAAGGTCGAGAAGAAGGTCGAGAAGAAGGTCGTCTGGAAGGTAAAAAAGAAACAAAAGTTGAATTGGCCCAAACCATGTTGGGGAAAGGTTATAGTACAAAGGACATTTTTGAATTGATAGGATTGAAAGAAGATGAATATTGATAGAATCTTAGAAAACTATTCTTCATCTGAATACTATGATGCCATTGCACATCATGGCGAGGACGATGCAGATTTGGTTTATTATCTTATCAAAATGCGTCTCAGAAAGGCTTTGATGAAAGTTTTTCTTTATTATGGGGACGAGGTGTACGATAACTTCGATGAATCTATTGATGACTTCTTTATATATCTCCACGATGGATTTGGAGGGGGAGCTCCCTCTCCCTTTGCAATGATTGATAACATCACGGACAAAAAGACCTTGTTCAGCTGGATTAAAAACACATATCGTATTTTTCTTCTTAATAAATATAGGAACTATTTAAAATTGCCCGTCTTTCAGGGACTGCCTCCAAATTATCCCGGTGAAGGTAGAGAAGACTTTGATGAACTCGAGGAAAAGATTGTGATTCTATGTACAGCAATTGCTTATTCAGATCAGCAGTTCTCTCTTCTTATGCGATTTGTATTCTTCAAGTATCTGCTGACAATTATAGATAAGCCACGTTCTATCACTCAAGAGAAAATGTCAACTGCAATCGGACTACGTCCCAACTCGTATCGTATTGCCAGTAAACGCCAAAAAGATTTATTTCTGTTTTATGTGAAACTGCTTCGACGTGGATTGTCATTGCCCCTCGATAAAGAGCATGAAACAATGAGAGACCAGTTAATTAGCGATTTTGGACATCTATACGACATCCTTCTTTCTTATTATGATGCGATTCTTGAGAAACTTCCATGTCGTGACGCGGTCAAAGCATTACGAGAAGATGAAAGTAATAGAAATGGTCTGTTAATGCACGAAACCCCGCCTTTGTACGGTGACAAAGGCAGGGCTTCAATGATTGAGCTTTTCCAGATAATAAACTCTGAAGAGTGATTATTCTTTGATGTAGGACATGAACTCGTTGCGAACGCGCAGGTCGGACTTGAACACTCCTGTGAGGTAAGTGGAAATCATATAGCCTTCTTTACGAGCTCCACGACTTTCCTTGCACATGTGACGGCCTTTCATCATCAAAGCCATGCCCCGTGGAGGATACTCGTCGCCAAGAGCCTCAGTAAGGACCTCAACCACTTCTTGTACCAAACGTTCTTGTACCTGCAACTTCGAAGCACAATAATCTACCACACGACCAATCTTCGACAACCCGAGAATACGCCCCTTCTTGTTCGGAATATATGCAAACCAATATTCTCCAAAAAATGTGCGGCAATGATGCTCGCAGACCGAATAAAATGGTCCATTGTCGATAACCATATTGTCGTAGATAATCCCATCTTGCCCGTTAGGAAAGGTGGTGATGACAGGCATCTGCTCCGGGTCGTAACCACGAAACATCTCCTTAAACATACGAAGCATACGGTCAGGTGTGGCCTGAAGACCTACCCTGTCAGGGTCATCTCCAATGTACTCCAACAACTCGCGGATGTCCTGCTTGGCTTGTTCTTCTGTAATCATGATTATTTCTTCACGATGAACTTCTCGGTAGCAACAACTTGTCCGTCAACGCTGAAGCTGCAGAAATAAATGCCTGACTGCATGCCGTCAGTAGCGATGACTACACGACTGTCAGTGCTGCTCAGACGCTGTGACTTGACTTCCTGACCCAGAAGGTTGTAAACGGAAACCATGACATCGTCGCTGCTGTTGACAGTGTAGTTGAAGCTGACTTGGCTTGTAGCTGGGTTTGGATAAGCATGACCAAAACTGTTGCTGATTTCAGCTACAGTCTCTGCATTGTATGCAAACCATACTTCAATCATTACTCTGTCGCTTGGATTGTTCTCAGGATAAGCATAGTATTGAACTACAGAAGTACCAACCACATACTGTGAAGGGTCTCCACTCCAATTAGGGTCAATCAAATGATGGAATGAAAGATCATCCAAACCCCCGTTCTGACCGGAAAGAGCACCACCAGCTAACTCAACAGGTATAGGACTGATGAAAGTGTCAGGACCATAACAGTTACCCCAACAGAATGAATTGGTGGAACCTGGAACAAGGCTGATTTCCACTTTCTCAATAACAACGCTGATGGGACGTTCGGTCATGTTACGAATCTCCATATGCTGCAGTAACTCGCTGCCCCATTCGGATAATTCTGTGCAAATGACAACATCATTGTTGGCATAAACAGTGCCTTCGTGTTCAAAACGCAAGGACTGTGCGGACATAAAACCAACACATGCTGCTAAAATGATAGTGAGTAAAGACTTTTTAAACATAGTTGTAGATTTAAATTATAATTTATTGAAAAATATTTTCTGCCTTGCAAAAGTACGAAAACTATTCATTGCTAGGGAGGTTTTTCTTTAGAACTCGTTTTTTTTGTGGTTTTTTATATTTTTGCAGTCCCTATGATACCTCTGCGATACATACATCTAACCAGCGTGAATTCTACGAATGCCTATCTTCTCGGTCTCCCAAAAGAAGAACAAATAGGTTGTGTCGTCTATGCCGATGAACAAACCGCAGGCAAAGGCATGGGTGCGAATGGCTGGGAAAGCAAGGTGGGAGAAAACCTGACTTTCAGCATGGGCTTCGACATGAATTTCCTACCAGCTGCACAACAATTTCTTTTGTCACAGGCTGTCCCCCTCGGACTCCTCGATGCCTTGGATTCTCTTCTTCCAGATGATTTATCGATTAAGTGGCCTAATGATATCTATTATGGTTCTCATAAGATGGCCGGAATCCTTATCAACAGCTCTGTCAGTGGTCGTTTGATGGGGACTTCAATAGTTGGTATAGGATTGAATGTCAATCAAATGCAATTCCATGATTGGCCAACAAATCCGATTTCACTAAAGAAGATTACAGGAAATGTTTTTGACTTGGAACCCCTACTGCATCACTGCGCTGAAGCAATAGCCCGCTGGGTAGAACTGTTGCGTGATGCGTCTTCATTCGACCGATTAAAAGAGGCCTATTATGCCCGGATGATGCGCTATCATGAGTGGGGCGAATACGAAAATAACGGCGAACGAATCCGCCGTTATATCGTTGGGTTGGATGAATTCGGTCGCTTGCAAACCCTTGATGAGAATCGTCAAGAGTATGTCTACGACATCAAAGAATTACGTTTTATCCTTTAATTTTTAATGCTGATCGGACCAAGATTGTGGGTCTTTCCTCCATTCTAAGAGCGATTTCTGGTCTTCTTCAGAGATATAATTGTCTTCAATAGCTTTGAAAATCAATGTCTCGTAGTTGGTGAGTGTGTGGAGACTGCATTGCTTTGCCGCGAAGTTTTCAGCAGCGGTGGGCAACTGATAGGTGAAGATGGCTACCATGCCTTTAACATCGGCACCGGCTTCGCGAAGCGCGTCCACAGCCAGAAGGCTTGATTTACCCGTGGAGACCAAGTCTTCGATGACGATGACGGACTGGCCTGACTCAATGACGCCTTCAATCTGATTCTGCATACCGTGCGATTTCTTCTCGGAACGGACATAGGCGAATGGGAGACCTAACTCCTGAGCTACCAATGCACCCTGTGCGATGCCTCCAGTTGCTACGCCTGCAATGACATCCGGCTTGCCATAGTGCTGCATAATCTGCTCAACAAACTGCTGGCGGATGAAGTTCCTCACTGTAGGATATGACAAAGTGACACGGTTGTCGCAGTAAATGGGACTGTGAAGTCCAGATGCCCAGGTGAAAGGTTCTTTGGGACTGAGTTTAACGGCCTTGATTTGTAAAAGTTGTGCCGCTAACATTAATGCCGATTCGTTGTATTCCATAAAAAGCCTATTTTTGCAGGTGAATTATCATCATTTTTCAGGCTACAAATGTACGAGATTTTTTACGAACAACGGGCACTTGTTTTTCCAAATATTGTTGAGGATGACCTTAAACTTGATGCAACTGCCCAAGAATTAGAGTCTTACGAAGTTGTAAAGGTGCATAATTTTATCCGCCAATGGCTTGCCATCGACCTGAAAGAGGATGTCGTTATCGACGGAATAAGTCCGGAAGTCCTCTCTGCAGCATTACTGCAGACTTTCACCATGGCTCCTGCTGCTGGCGGAATCGTCGTTAATGATGGACAGTTTGCTGCCATCCAACGTCATGGCATCCCCGATCTCCCTAAAGGTCATATTGAAGAAGGAGAGGAACCCGCCATAGCAGCCCTCCGTGAAGTGGAAGAAGAAACCGGTCTCTCCCAACTCGAAATCATCAAGCCCCTCCCGTCTTCCTATCATTGCTATCTTTACGAAGATGAATGGCGCCTCAAAAAGACCTCTTGGTATCTTATGACTTCTCACGGGAATCTGCAAACTACTCCTCAAACCGATGAGGATATCACCGAAGTTACCTTCCTCTCAGAATATGATGTGGAATGGTTCCTAAAAAATACCTATAGGTCAATTGCGGAAACCTTAGGAAAAGAGATTAAAGAATTATTCTTACTTTTGCCGCCGAAATAATACCTGCATCATGAAGAGAATAGCAGTTTTCCCTGGGTCGTTCGACCCAATAACCCTGGGCCATCGCTCCATCGTTTTACGCGCCCTGCCAATGTTCGATACTATTTATGTGGCTGTCGGCGTTAATATGGAAAAGAGAACGACCTTCTCTCTCGAGAACCGAGTCCAATGGGCTAAGGATGTTTTTAAAGATTATCCCAATGTCAAAGTCGAGAGCTATGAGGGACTCACCGCCGACTTTTGCAAAAAAGTCAATGCGAAGTTCATCATCAGAGGCCTGCGTAGCGGCAGCGACTTTGAATATGAGAATATGATCTGTCACGCCAATAAACGTCTCCATCCCGAATTGGAAACGGTTTTCCTCCTCACGGAAAGTGAACTTGTCGGCGTCAGCTCAAGCGTCGTGCGCGACATTTTCAAAAACGGAGGTGATGTCTCGAAGTTCGTTCCCGAAGAAGTGAAACTTAACGAGAAATAATTACCTCTTCCTCCTATGAAATGTAGAATCCTAACCTTCTTGTCACTTGTCCTTCTCTGTCTGACAGTGCGTAACTCGTCAGCAAACCCCGTCATCGTTACCGGTCGTGTCAATCGCCCCGAAACTATGGTGCGACTCATGGCCTACGACGAACTGCTCACCATGCATCAGAAACAACTTGCCGTGAGCTATAGCGACCAAAATGGATTCTTCATCTTAGAAGCTAATATTAAAGCTATCACACCAGCTACCATTGCCGTAGGCCTCGATGAAGTAGATGTCTACCTCAGTCCCGATGCTAGCTATGATGTGGAAATCATCGTGCCCGAAGAAGACAACCCTATCTCCTATTTTGACCGCCCCTCACCCCGTCTCCGTGTCAGAACTGCTTCAGATAAAGGCGTGTACCGCCAAATCGTGGAATCTGAACAAATCATCGATGGCTATGTGCTGACTTATTTCAACGAACTCTACCGCCGCCGCCAATATCGCTTCCTCGATTCTATCCGCAATACACTGCAAACCGAGATTTATCCTGCTGTCGACCCCTATGTGTCCCATCATAACGACTATAAGATTGCTGCTGTTCAAATGGCCATCAATGCCGATGGTGGTAAACGCGTCATCTCTGAATACTTCGATGGAAAACCAGTGCTCTATTCTTGCATCTCGTATGTGGACCTGTTTAAGGATTTATTTGCCAATAAATTCTGGCAGCAACCCTACGACGTCGCCTCCCTCGAAGATGCTTTCTGGACGAGCTCTAAGGCTTTTAAGGATTATTTAAACACCGACCCCTTCATGAAACGTAATCCTCGCCTCGCCGAGATGATTATCGTATATAACCTCAAAGCCATGTATTATGAGCAGCCAAAACTGCATAAAATGGTTAAGGCCCATCTCAAAGCCCTCGGCGATAGCAGCTCCTTCCCAGAGACAAAAGTCATGGTCAACAATGTGCTTCAAGACTTCGACCGCTTCAGCACTGGCGCCGATGCTCCAGCCTTTGAATTAAATGACGACCAGGGTAATATGGTCAAACTTGATGATTACCAGAACGACCATGTCCTCCTCCAATTTGTCGATGGCTCCCCAAACCTTATCGACCAACAGCTATCAAATCTTTCCTATCTGCATCAACAATTACAAGATACAATTAAAATTATAACAATAGTGACTAAAGACAATATACAATCATATAGAAACTATTTTAATGAGAAAAACTATGATTGGACATTGTTGAATTTAGGAAATGACGTTCGCCTCCTGGAGAATTATGGGGTGAAACTCTTCCCTGAATACGTCATCCTTCTTCCAAATAAAAAAATTGGAATGGCTCCAGCACCCGCTCCAGCACCGAATCAGCGTCTCGAAGAGCAGGTGAGACGACTGTATGCAAAATGAAATCTTTTCAAGGTTGGGCAGCATACCAAAAATATTCGTATTTTTGCCGTTTCAATTAATTTAAAATAAAAATAGTACAACACATACAATGGGATTTCTAAAGAAACTCTTCGGTGATAAGGCAACGCGCGACAATAAGGCGTTGGCACCGATTCTTCAAAAGACCCTCAAGGCATACGAGGAGATTGAAAAACTCGACATCGACGCTATCCGTCATAAGACTGTCGAGTTCTAAGAATATATCAAGACCAAGACGGCTTCAGAAGTCGCTCAGATTAACGAACTGAAAGCTCGTGTTGATGCGGACCCGGATATGGATCCCGACGAAAAGGAAAAGATATATACCGAAGTCGATAAAATCGAAAAACGTGAACTCGAAAAGATAGAAGAGGCTCTCGATGAGCTTCTCCCTCAGGCTTTTGCCGTCGTAAAAGCCGCTGCTAAATACATGTGCGAACATGAAGTGGTGGAAGTTACGGCTTCTGATCTCGACCGTGATTTAGCTGCTAAATATGAGCATGTCACCATTGAAGGCGACAAAGCATATTTCCGCAATAGTTGGATGGCTGGCGGCAACATGGTGACTTGGGATATGGTCCATTACGACTGCCAAATCATAGGTGGTATCGTCCTGCACCAAGGTAAGATTGCTGAGATGGCTACCGGTGAAGGTAAGACCCTCGTGGCAACCCTCCCTGTTTACCTCAATGCTCTCGCTGGTAAAGGCGTTCACGTGGTCACCGTCAACGACTACCTCGCCAAACGTGACTCTGAATGGATGGGCGCTATGTATGAGTTCCTCGGTCTCACCGTCGACTGCATCGATAAGCATGAACCCAACTCTGCCGCTCGTCGTAAGGCCTATATGGCTGACATCACCTACGGTACCAACAACGAGTTCGGTTTCGACTATCTGCGTGACAACATGTGCGGTACTCCCGATGAACTGGTACAACGTAAACATCACTATGCTATCGTCGACGAGGTCGACTCCGTCCTCATCGATGATGCTCGTACTCCTCTCATCATCTCAGGTCCTACACCTCGTGGCGACCTCCAGGAGTTTGACCAACTGAAGCCCGATGTGGTGAAATTGTACGATACCCAAAAACGTCTCGTCACCACCATCCTCGCTGAAGCTAAGCAGATTCTTACTGACCCCGCTGCCACCGAAGAACAGAAGTCACATGGTGCCGACTTGCTCTTCCGCGCATATCGTGGTCTGCCAAAGAATAACGCCCTCATCAAATTCCTCAGCGAAGAGGGAATGAGAACCCTGCTGCAGAAAACCGAAGGATTCTACATGCAGAATAGAGGCGAGAACATGCATATCATCGACGATGAACTCTATTTCGTCATCGATGAAAAACTGAATACCGTCGACCTGACCGAAAAAGGTATCGATGCTCTGTCGGCTGCTTATAATGTAACCGATTTCTTCGTTATGCCTGACGTGGGTGCAGAGATTGCTGAACTGGAACATCAAGATATTCCTAACGATGAGAAAGTCCTCCGCAAGGCTGAGATTATGCGAAACTTCTCGGAGAAGTCGGAACGTCTCCATACAGTTCGCCAACTGTTGAAAGCTTACACCCTTTTCGAAAAAGATAAAGATTATATCATCCAAGATAATAAGGTTAAGATTGTTGATGAGCAGACGGGTCGTGTCATGGAAGGCCGCCGCTGGTCAGATGGTCTTCACCAAGCTGTCGAAGCTAAGGAGAATGTCAAGGTTGAGGCTGCTACCCAGACTTATGCTACCATCACTCTCCAAAACTACTTCCGTATGTATCACAAGTTAGGTGGTATGACCGGTACTGCTGAAACGGAGGCTGGTGAATTCTGGGATATCTATAAACTCGATGTCGTGGTTATCCCTACGAACCGTCCAATCGCTCGTATCGACCAGGAAGATATGATTTATAAGACGAAGCGTGAGAAATACAACGCTGTCATCGACGAGATTCAACGCCTGGTTGGCGAAGGCCGCCCAGTTCTGGTGGGTACCACCTCCGTCGAAATCTCCGAACTTCTCAGCCGTATGCTGACTCGTAAGGGCATCCCTCACAATGTGTTGAATGCTAAACTCCACTTCAAGGAAGCTCAAATTGTCCGCGAAGCTGGTCAGGCAGGTACCGTCACCATCGCTACCAACATGGCTGGTCGTGGTACCGATATCAAGCTGGGACCTGGCGTCAAGGAAGCTGGTGGTCTTGCTATCATCGGTACAGAGCGCCATGAGTCACGCCGTGTCGACCGTCAGCTGCGTGGTCGTTCCGGTCGTCAAGGTGACCCAGGTAGCTCTCAGTTCTATGTCTCTCTTGAAGACGACCTGATGCGTATGTTCGGCTCTGAACGTATCGCTCCTCTTATGGATAGAATGGGTCTCCAAGAAGGAGAGGTAATCCAACATCCTATGATTACCAAACAGATTGAGAAAGCCCAAAAGAAGGTCGAAGAGAACCATTTTGGTGTTCGTAAACACCTCTTGGAATATGATGACGTCATGAACCAACAACGTACGGTCATCTATAGCAAGCGTCACCATGCCCTCTTCGGAGAACGCCTCTCTATCGATATCAATAACATGATGTTTGACCTTGGCGAGAAACTCCTTCTTGATGCTCGCGACAATAAGGATTACGAAGGTCTGCAGATGAATCTGCTCTCCACCATGGGTATCGACGTACCATTCGATGCTACGGAATTCGAGCGCAGTAAGACCGATGAACTCGCTCAGAAGATTTTTGATGCTGCTCTGGAACACTATCGTGAGAAGTCACGTATCATCGGAGAGAAGACCATGCCAGTCATCCAGAACGTTTACGAGCGTCAGACTCATTTCGAAAACATCGCTATCCCGATTACAGATGGCCGTCACGGTATGAATGTCATCGTCAACCTGAAGAAGGCTGTCGAAAATGGTGCACGTGAGGTCAGCCTCTGCATTGAAAAGAGCATCACTCTTGGACTTATCGACAATGCATGGAAGGAACACCTCCGTGAACTCGACGACTTGAAAGAATCAGTTCAGAATGCTTCGTACGAACAGAAAGATCCATTGGTAATCTATAAACTTGAATCTTTCAACTTGTTCAGCGCCATGATTGAGAAAATCAACGAGGAAGTCATCTCCTTCTTGATGCGTGCAGATATTCCTGTTCAGGATGCTGACACGGTCCGTGAACAACGTGCTCGTACTGTCGACCGCCAACAGGTCCGCGAACAACGTCAGGATCTCCTCGCTCAGTCGCACAGCAACACTCAGCATAAGGAAATCACCCAGCCTGTTCACGTGGAGAAGAAAGTCGGCCGCAACGACCCATGTCCATGCGGCAGTGGCAAGAAATACAAAAATTGTCACGGCAGACTCGAAGGCGAGAATTAAGCAACTGTTTTGAGCTTTTTCAATAAATTCACATAAAAAAGGTTGGCTGAGGCCAACCTTTTTTTTACCTTTGTGGTCAAGAATATAAACTTGTTTGCCTATGAAAAAACATCTACTTCTTGCCTTCTTGCTGATGGTCATCAGCATGGGCTTCGCACAGAAAAATGTCCTCGTTGAAGAACTAACGGGTACGTGGTGCCAATGGTGCCCGAGAGGAATCTATTATGGTGATTCTCTTACTTTAACCTACGACAACGTGGTTTTAGTTGCTATCCACTCCAGCGACCCGATGCAATGCAACGAGTACTACCAGGCTTCAGGCCTCGTAGGGGCTCCTACCGCCAACATCGCTCGTCGTTATCGTGCGCAAGAAACCGATGATTGGTTCGAAAAGGTTCAACAGGAGATGTCGATGCAATCTGCTGGAACTCTCTCGGTTGCAGAGGATTTCGATATTGCATCGCGTATCCTCTCCATGACGGTAACCGTGACGGCCCAAAGTGAATTGACGAATAGTTATAAAGTTGGAGTCGTGTTGGTTGAAGACGCTGTAACAGGTCCCGCTCCCACTTTTAACCAGTCGAACTCCTATAGCGGTGGTGCCCATGGCCCCTTGGGCGGCTACGAGAACATGCCTAACCCGATTCCTGCCGACCGCATCGCCTACGACCATGTGGCACGCTGCCTCGTTACCCCTTACGCAGGACAGCCCGAAACAGTCCCCAACTTGCAGCCTGGACAGTCTACCACTTGCAACTTCACCTGTGAGGTCGCCGACTATTATGACTACAACTATGTGAGACCAGTGGTCTATCTCGTTGCTTATGATGCTTCCATCGACAATGTGATTTATGGAGCTTACCTTAATGGCAGTGATAATGCTGCCCCCAAGTTCACCTCCACACCTAAAACAGAGTCTAATGTTAACCTCAACTACCTATATAATATATACTTCCATGATACCGATGACCCGAAGGATGTCAACATCACCATGACTTCTGGTCCGTCATGGCTCACTTTAGAGCAATATGACCATCAGTCAGCAGCCCTCTATGGCATCCCCTCTGTACCCGGTAATTATGAGGTAACGCTTACCTTGAACGACGGCACGATTACTACCGACCAGACTTTTACCATTGAGGTGCAAAATCCTTTGGGGGGTAGCTGGGAATATGTCGGTGACCGCGGTTTCAGCATGACCGCCATGCGTACCTTCGGCGTGAAGTCCGACAGTCAAGGCAATGTATATGTATTTGGTTCCGAGAACGATATTGCTGTAGTTTATAAATATGATGGCACTGCATGGACCAAGCTTGGCAATACCAATACCAGCTGCGGCGTGTCATGGAATGAAATGGATATCGACTCCAACGACAACATCTATATCGGTTTCAGTGAGAGTGGTTCTTCCTACACGGGTCATGTCCTGAAATGGGATGGCAGCACCTGGACATCTATTGGAAGTGCTTTTGAAGCAGCAGAACCTCATGTGTTCATTGCCCCTGATGATACTCCTTATCTGCTGATTCGTGATGTCAGTCAAAACTATATGGGTGCATTATTCCGCCTTGAGAACAATGTCTGGACTCCTCTATCTGGTACAGGCATCTATGCGCCGAGCGAACAGTATGGATTATGGCATACCATGACTTTTGACCATAATGGTGTTCCTTACGTATGCTATGCCGACTATATGGGTGGTAATGCTATCCATGTTGTGAGATTCTTGAATGGCGAATGGGCTGAAGTCGGTCAGAGTATTGGAAGCGTCTATTACTATATGGGTATTGCTATCAATAATTCAAATAATCCTTATGTGGCTTATTGCAACGGGAATGGCCATAAACTCAGCGCTGCCCGTTTCAATGGCTATTCTTGGGAGAATATCGGAGAAGATATTTTGACCAGTACTATTGAAGAAATGGATGCTTGTATGGTTGACGACAAGTTTACTGTGGCCGCTCTCAACACCGGTCAAGGCAATTATCTCAGCGTGGTGCAATATGATGGAGAGTGGGCTGCTGTTGGACAGAGTCTCTGCTCCGAGGGCATCATCGACCTGCCATGTGTAGGCAATGCCAATGGTATGGTGCTGGTGGCATTCAAAGATGACGACCAAGAAGGGAAAGCCTCTTGCATGCGCTATGTTGAAGAAACCGTCCTCTATCCTCCAACCAATCTTGCCGCTGAGGTCTTTGGTAACGATAACGTCTTGTTAACCTGGGGCCTGCCTATAGAAGGAACCCCTACTGGGTATGTCGTCTATCGCGATGACGCACGAGTTACCATAGTTACTGATGTAAGATATGAGGACTTTGACTTAACTCCTGGAACCCATCGTTATACAGTATCGGCTTTATATGATGAAGAAGAATCGGTGCAGGTTGGACCTGTTACGGTGGAGACTACCTTGGGAGTGATTGAAGCAAACGACATGTTCCAAGTCTATCCAACTTTAGTAAAGGATGTTTTGCATTTACAAGTTGGTGAATCAGGCCTGGTCAAGGTTTATTCTATGACAGGTCAGCTCATGCTTCAATCAGAAGTTAGCGAGAACAGCAATGATATAGATGTGTCAGCACTTTCTGCTGGCATCTATATGGTGGCTTGCAATGGCCATGTTGTCCGTATTGTGAAGAGATAAAATAAATGTCCGCGGGGTCGCAGACCCCGCGGACATTTTCACTGATTGTTAATAAGAACTTATTCTGCGAATAGCCCGATGATGTTAAGGACAACTTGAGCGGCTTTTTCCATGCTCTCCAAAGGCACATATTCTAACTTGCCGTGGAAGTTGTGACCACCGGCAAAGATGTTTGGACAAGGAAGTCCCATAAATGATAGGTTAGCACCATCGGTGCCACCACGGATAGGCTGTACTTTGGGCTTCACTCCTGCCATCTCAATGGCCTTGATGGCCTTCTCCACGATGAAGAAATGAGGCTCAACTTCCTGACGCATGTTGTAGTACTGATGCTTCAGCTCTAACTTCACAACATCACCATATTTCTTATTTAGAAATTCACAGATGGAAGTCATCAAGTCTTTCTTCTCCTCGAATTTGGCTCTGTCATGGTCACGGATGATATACGACATAGATGTCTCTTCTACAGTTCCGTTGATTTCTGTTAAATGGAAGAATCCTTCATAACCTTGGGTATAACGAGGACGTTGTTCTACAGGTAACATTCCGTTGAGTTCCATGGCGATGAGCATGGAGTTGACCATCTTATCTTTGCCATAGCCGGGATGTATGTTGGAACCTTGGATGTGAATCTTGGCAGCGGCAGCATTGAAGTTCTCGTATTCTAGTTCACCAATCTCACCGCCATCCATGGTGTAGGCATAGCGGGCACCGAACTTGGCAACGTCGAACTTGGCGACGCCACGACCGATTTCCTCATCGGGTGTGAATCCGATTTTCACTTCACCGTGTTTGAATTCTGGATGTTCCATCATATACTGAGCGGCATACATAATTTCAGCGACGCCTGCCTTGTCGTCGGCACCCAACAGGGTAGTGCCGTCGGTGGTAATCATCGTCTGACCTTTGTATTGTTTCATCTCAGGAAATTCGGAAGTGCGTAGCACAACGTTTTTCTCTTTGTTGAGCACGATGTCCTCACCGTCGTAGTTCGGGATAATCTGAGGCTTGATGTTGGCGCCCGAAGCATCTGGAGCGGTGTCGACATGGGCGATGAAGCCAATGGCAGGGATGTCCTTGTCGACGTTGGAAGGGATGGTGGCCATCACATAGCCATATTCGTCCAAGTCGGCCTGAATGCCCATCTGCTGGAGCTCATCACGAAGCATGCGCAGTAAGTCGAATTCTCTCATGGCACTCGGCTGAGTGTCAGAACTTTCATCAGAGGTGGTCTCAACGGCCACATAGCGTAAGAATTTGTCTAATAATTTTTCCATTGTTTTGTCTATATATTAATTGTTTGTTTATTGTTTGTCGTTAAAGTTCTGGGGACCATATACTAAGCCTTTGCATTCATATACGATTAAGTTTCTTACGGTTCGTCCGTTGCGCTCAATGGGGATGACCCCCACTTTTTCTACGCTGTGGAAGTTGGAATAGGCATAGGCAATTTCAGGATCAACGAAATAGTGGCTGTCGGCGATATACCAATAGTCCTTTCCGACTTCGAAACCACCTTTCTTATCATTGGTCCAGGCATATTTGTGGATGCGTTCAATAGGACCGTAACCCAACACATTCATGCCTAAAGGTCGTGCAATATAATAATCGATATTGGCGGTTGGAAACCAGTTGTTCCCAATGATGTCGTCATCGGATTTCATCTCACCTGCAGCAATCTTCTTTTCGCGTAAAGTGGCGAATTTCTCTCCGGCTTGTCTCCATCCGCACATGTCGAGGGTGAAGTCATCCTTGCCTAAATTGGTTTCTTCGGTGTGACGGTCAAGAGGAATGATGCCAGTCTTTATCTCAACAACACCGCCAATAATAATGACTCCTAGCAGAGCTGCGGAAAGCCATGCCCATCTGTCGCGTTTCAGATAACATGCACTCAGCAATATCAACATACTATAGGCTGGACCGCTCCAATGGGGCAGGGTGGGATGGCTAAGGGAGAAAATAAGGAAGATGCTTATCATCGGGAGGGCGGTGAGTAGGATTAGGTGTTGGGAGTCAGAAGTTGGGAGTTTTTTACGGATGATGGCGATGATGGCTAAAACGCCTATTACGACATTGATGGGGTTGTTGTAGAATAATTCTCCGGCGAGTTCGGTGCCGAAGCAAGAGAGACAAATTGGGCCGAACAGACCCACACGGTCGCCATGAAAACCAAAACTCGCCCACCCGTTTTGTGCGTTCCAAATCACGATAGGCAGACAGCATACTGCTGTGATAAGAGCAGCTAGGTAGAGCCAAGGCTTCGAGAATTGTTTCCTATCGTATAGAATCACATACAGTCCGAATCCTACCCACAGGAAAGCCCCGGTATATTTCGACAGGATGCAAAGCCCGGTAAAAAGACCTCCTAATAGCAGGTGTATGGGTCGTGAGGCATGGATATATTTGAGAAACATCCAGAATGCGAGCCACCAAAAGAGTGCCATAGGTCCATCGGGCATGATGAAGACCCCCGTGATGATAGAGGCATAGATGGAACCGGTATAGAGCAAGGCAGCTCTCCACCCTGTTGCCTGGTCTTTGATTTCACAACCGATGCGATAGACAATCCATGTGGTGAATGTCATGAACACTACCGAAGAGAGACGTAGGAAAAACTCGCTATCAAGGAGAAGGTCAAAACTGAACAGTTGCATCATCCAGCCTACCATGCCAGGATGGTCGAAATGACTCCAATCGGGATACATCGCATAGGTCCAGTAATAGACCTCGTCGTTGCCTAGCTCGAGACACCATGCTAAGAGAGCACGGATGATGGCGGTCACGATAAGTAGTATACCTATTTTTTTAGACCTTTCCATATCACAATTCCAATAACAAGAAGGTATATGATGTAATACAACACCGTTTGGGTGTAGTTGATTTCAGCGATGGAAGAGTCATAGAGTATGGGCGTGGGGTGACGGGTGATGGGGTTGAGGTAAAAGAAAGTGTTGTTGGGAAGTCGCATCTTAACCCTGACATAGGAATCGTTGGGTTGAATGACGTATTGGGCTTGATGAATCATCTCCTGATGGGCAAGTGTCTTCCCGTCTTGTCCGATGAAATCCGCAATCTCGATGAACCCGTTGGAGGTCTCAACGATGAGCGTGTCGCCGCAGAGCTCGCATCGAGTGAGATGAGGCAATTCTTTCATTCGCTCGGTCTTCATCTCGAAAGGCTTGTCGTAATAGATGTGGAAGTCAACGGCATACGAACATCCTTTGTCAAGAGCCTGGTAGATGCTGTCGGGATTCATGCTACTACTATTTATCATCGTAAAGTTACGGCCTACTTCGTTGGAGTTCAATACGTTGTGACTATCGTCATCACCAATGGCATACACTCGGTGACCTGTCGACAGGGCGGCATCCCAATGCTCTTCCGAGCAGCCAAAAGGGTTAAAGACTTCCAAGAGTCGGTATCCGCTCAGGTAGCGCATCTCTTTCACTTTGTAGCCTTTGGTATAAGAGGGGTGAGCTGGAACGGCGAAACGACATTGCTCACCAAGTTTGTTGAGCATATATTGCTTCATGTCCATGGTTTGGACGAAAGGGTAGTCGATATAGCGAACTTTTTCAGCTCCGATACAGAGCTGGTGGGTCTTGCGGATGAAACCATATCCGTGTTCGTATGCTGGAATGTAGCTTGAAGCGGCAGTGGGTGCTCCGTCGTCGGCGCCATGACGGTTAATGCTCATGTAATCGGAGATGCCATAATGGTCGTAACCTAAGAGACTATAGATGCTGTCGATGGTGCTTTCGTGACTGAGCCGTCCGTTGGTGAGTCCAAGGTAACTTCTTGAATGACAATGAAAATTGTATTGTTTCCATTGCGTGCTATCCATATCTTGGTAAGGGTTGTAGAGCACTTCCCCTTGGAAGGGCCGTCCCTCTTTAAAGTAGTAATGTGGAACCGCCAGGTAGAGCACCATCCAATAGCCGATGATGATGCCGAAGATAACTGTCAGGACGATAAGGGTCCATCGCAGGCCGGTATTTTGAATCTTTTTGTACATAGAGTGATAATCCGTTGCAAAAGTAATGAATCAAATTCGATTTTCACACCTTTTTATTTCGAAAAGATTTGTATTTTTGCACGCTATTTATAATCATTCTAAATAAGAGAAAAATAAAAATGGATACGAATCCAAAGGATAACATTATCAGTGAGGTTACAAACAAGGACTATGAGTTTGGGTTTGTGACAGATATCGAGACTGATTTTGTCCCGAAGGGCTTGAATGAGGATATCATTCGTCTCATCTCAGCCAAGAAGGAGGAGCCTGAATGGCTCTTAGAGTTCCGCTTGAAGGCGTTCCGCCATTGGTTGACGTTAAAGCAGCCTAATTGGGGACATCTTGATTTGCCGGAGATAAACTATCAGGATATCATATATTATGCGGCACCCCGCAAACGTCAGGAGAAGCAGAGTCTCGACGAGGTCGACCCTGAACTTCTTGCTACTTTTGATAAGTTGGGTATCTCGCTTGACGAGCAGAAAAAGCTCTCAGGAGTGGCTGTTGATGCCGTGATGGACAGCACCTCGGTGAAGACGACATTCCAGGAGACCCTGTCGAAGCATGGTGTCATCTTCATGTCGTTCAGCGAGGCGGTGAAACAGTACCCCGACTTGGTACGCAAGTATCTCGGCAAGGTGGTACCTTATACCGATAATTTCTTTGCAGCCTTGAATTCTGCCGTCTTTAGCGATGGCTCGTTCTGCTATATTCCAAAGGGTATTCATTGTCCTTTGGAACTATCTACATATTTCCGTATTAATGCAGCCAACACGGGACAGTTTGAGCGTACGCTTATTGTTGCCGATGAAGGTGCTTATGTGAGTTATATGGAAGGCTGTACTGCTCCTCAGCGTGATGAGAATCAGCTGCATGCTGCCATTGTTGAGATTATTGCGGAGACGGATGCTGAAGTGAAGTATTCCACGGTCCAAAACTGGTATCCGGGTGATAAGGAGGGCAAGGGTGGCGTATATAATCTCGTCACCAAACGTGGCTTGTGTCGCGGTGACCGTTCAAAAATCTCTTGGACCCAGGTGGAAACTGGTTCTGCCATCACCTGGAAATATCCTGGCTGTGTGTTGTTAGGTGATAATAGTGTTGGCGAATTCTATTCAGTGGCTGTCACCAATAACTATCAGCAGGCTGATACGGGCACAAAGATGATTCATCTTGGCAAGAACACACGCAGCACCATCATCAGTAAGGGTATCTCAGCAGGTCATAGTCAGAACAGCTATCGCGGTTTGGTGCGCGTTGCTCCCGAAGCTGTTAACTCGCGAAACTATTCCCAGTGCGACTCTCTCTTGATGGGAAGTCTCTGTGGTGCACATACATGGCCATACGTGCAGTGCGGCAACGACTCGAGCATCCTTGAGCACGAGGCTACCACCTCGAAGATTTCTGAGGACCAGCTCTTTTACTGTCAGCAACGTGGCATTCCTACCGAAAAAGCCATCAGTCTCATCGTCAACGGCTATGCCAAGGATGTCCTTAACCGTCTCCCTATGGAGTTTGCCGTCGAAGCCCAAAAGCTGCTGTCGATTACTCTTGAAGGCAGCGTTGGGTAATTTAATTTTGAATTTAGAATTTAAAGTCAATGGCCAATGGTTAACGGCCAATGGTAATATAAAAAAGTATCTATGTTATTAAATATAAAGAACTTACACGTCTCCGTTGGAGGCAAGGAAATCCTCAAGGGATTGAATTTGGGAGTTAACGAAGGCGAGATTCACGCCATCATGGGTCCTAACGGTACGGGAAAGAGTACTCTTGCAGCAGCTATCACCGGTCGCGAAGGCTACGAGATTACCGAAGGCGAAATCTGGTACAAAGGCAAGAATATCGTTGGCATGTCACCTGAAGACCGTGCTAACGAAGGTATCTTCCTCAGCTTCCAGTATCCAGTCGAAATCCCAGGTGTCAGCATCCAAAACTTTATGCGTACCGCTGTCAACTCGAAACGTGAATACAATGGACAGCCTGCACTCTCGACGCTCGAATTCATGAAACTCATGAAAGAGAAACAGTCGCTGGTCGAAATCACCGAGAAACTCCAAAATCGTTTCGTCAACGTGGGTTACTCAGGCGGTGAGAAAAAGAAAAACGAAATCTTCCAGATGGCAATGCTTGAACCTAATCTTGCCATCCTCGATGAGACCGACTCGGGACTCGATATCGATGCACTCCGTATCGTCGCCAACGGCGTAAATACCTTGCATCGTAGCGATAATTCCTTTGTCGTCATCACTCACTATCAACGCCTCCTCGATTATATCGTCCCTGATTTCGTACATGTCATGTATGATGGACGTATTGTAAAGACCGGCGGCAAGAGCCTCGCCCTCGAATTAGAGGAAAAAGGCTACGAATGGATTAAAGACCTCAACCTGTAAATTTCATCACGATGGCTTACCTCGAAAATACGATTCGCGTTGAAAAAGGGCAGCATAGACAAATCGTCCTTTCTGACGATACTCAGCACCTGACCGCGGATTTCGAACATTGCGATATCATCGTCGAAGAAAATGCAAGCCTCGAGATGTACCGCATCCAAAACCTTGATGACGACACACAACTCGAGACCTCGATGCATATCGAACAAAAACGTGACAGTCGTGTCCATTTTGTTATAGTATCGTTTAATGCTGGTCAACTAAAGAATACTATTGTTGTCGATATAAATGGTGAAGGATGTGAGACAAATGTCTATGGCCTTTATCTGGTTGACAAGAAACAACATGTGGAGAATTATTTGAAAATCAATCATAACGTCCCACATTGCTCCAGCGACACTCGTTTCAAAGGTATTCTTGATGACGAAGCTACAGCGGTATTTAATGGCCATGTCTATGTGGCCCCTGATGCTCAGAAGACGGATGCTCAGCAAAACAATAGCAATATCATCTTGACTAATAAGGCAAAAATCGACACGAAGCCTTTCCTCGAAATCTATGCTGACGATGTGAAATGCTCACACGGTACTTCCACGGGACAGCTTGACCAGGATGCTATGTTTTACATGCGTCAGCGTGGCATCAGCAAGGCCAATGCAAGGATGCTTCTGATGTATGCCTTTGCTGCAGATATCAGTAACCATATTGTGATAGATAACCTACGTGAGACCATCGATACGATGATTAAGCGCCGTCTACGTGGTGAACTTTCCAGCTGTCAGAACTGTGTGTTGCGTTGCAGCCACCACAAAGAATATAATTTTGAAATCGACGAATCGAAGTTATGATGTTAGATTTGCAATCCATTCGTCAACAGTTCCCTGTCCTTGACCAGCAGGTGTATGGTAAGCCGTTGGTGTATTTCGACAATGCGGCTACCACACAGAAACCTTTGTGTGTCATCGAACGTGAGCGTGACTACTATCTCCATGAGAATTGTAACATCCATCGTGGGGTGCATTATCTCAGTCAGATGGCAACTGAGGCCTATGAGAATGCCCGTTGTACTGTGGCGACTTTCATCCATGCCAAGGAAGCTCACGAGATAGTGTTTACACGTGGCACTACCGAGTCTCTGAATTTGCTGGCTACCTCTTTTGAACATTTCTTCATTGAGGAAGGCGATAAGGTGTTGGTGACGGCCATGGAGCATCACTCCAACCTTGTGCCCTGGCAGCAGATGGTTCAACGCCATCATGGCCAACTGTTAGTGGTGCCGATGGACGATAACGGAGTTCTGGATTTGAACCGATATGAGGAACTCTTGAAAGAAGGACCAAAGGTAGTTTCCATTGCTCATATCTCCAATACATTGGGAACTATCAATCCTGTCAAGGAGATGATTGCCATGGCACACCGATATGGTATTCCAGTGGTGATTGATGGAGCTCAGTCGATGGCACATATGCCGATTGATGTTCAGGATATGGATTGCGAGTTCTACGTCTTTTCCGGTCATAAGATGTATGCTCCGATGGGTATAGGAGGTCTTTATGGAAAGACGGAATGGCTAGAGAAGTTGCCTCCTTATCAATATGGCGGAGAGATGGTCGACACGGTCAGTTTCGAAAAGACTACCTTCAATAAGTTGCCCTTCAAGTTTGAAGCAGGTACTCCGAATGTGGGAGCGGCTTTAGGACTTGAGACCTCTGTGAAGTTCATCGAAAGTCTTGATAGGGAAGAAGTGGCCCGCCATGAAGATTTGCTGCTTTCAACAGCAGTAGAGAAACTATCGCAGATTGAAGGTGTGCGTTTCATCGGACAGGCTCCGCACCGTAGCGGATTGGTGAGTTTTGTCATTGATGGCATTCACCCTTACGATCTTGGGACCATCATCGACAAGATGGGCGTAGCAGTCCGTACAGGCCACCACTGTGCCGAACCGGTTAGGACCCGTTTCGGAATTCCAGGGACAGGTCGTGCTTCGTTTGCATTGTATAACACGCTCGAAGAAGTCGATGTCTTCGTGAAGGCTGTTGAGAGAGCGGCAAATATGTTGAGATAGGAACCATTAGCTATTGACCATTGGCCTTTAACTGTTTGATTCTTTAACTTTTTCGCTTTGATTTGAGTTTTTTTTGATTGAACAAAATAAATATAGGAATATAATGACAATAAAAGAGATTCAAGATGGCATCGTAGAGGATTTCTCGATGTTTGACGATTGGATGGACCGTTATGCCATGCTAATCGAGATGGGAAAGGAATGTCCTATCATTGACGAGAAATACCGTGATGAGAAACACCTGATTAACGGATGTCAGAGTCGTGTCTGGCTGAGTGCAGAGATGGTGGATGGAAAGCTGATGTTCGCAGCCGACAGCGATGCTGTCATTACGAAAGGAATTATCTATCTGCTTATCAAGGTGTTTTCGGGACAGACTCCTGAAGATATTCTTGCTGCCGATATGTCGTTTTTGGACCAGATTGGACTCAAGGAGCATTTGTCGCCTACGCGTTCCAATGGTTTGCTCTCTATGGTGAAGCAGATGATGTTATATGCTGAGGCATTTAAGATTCAGGAGGATGCACAATGACCCAAGAAGAACAAAATCAACTGAAAGAAACGGTAATAGGTGTTTTGAAGACCATTTACGACCCTGAGATACCCGTCGACATTTGGACCTTGCATCTGGTGTATGGTTTGGATGTGGACGAAGAGGGTAATGTGAAGATTGTCATGACGGTGACGGCCCCAAGTTGTCCCGTTGCCGAGGTGTTGCCGGGTGCTGTTCAAGAACGCATACAGGCTATCATGGGTGTGAAGAACGTGGAGGTTGAATTGACCTTTGAGCCTGCATGGAGTATCGATATGCTGTCGGAAGAAGCCAAGGCAGAACTTGGTCTTGATGGCGACTTCGGCCAATATTCAGCAATGGACTTCATGTATTAATGCTAATAAACTGATTTTAACTAAAATTATACTTTATGAAGAGATTCTTTAGCTTGACTATTTTTGCGGCTATCATGGTGATGATGGCTAAAGCAAATCCTGTTGATGTGGCCACGGCCAAAAAGGCAGCAGAGACGTATTTGAATGCAAAGAAAGCTGGTCATTCAGAACTGGCTCTAACTTCTTTGAAGGGTCGTGCTCAATACGATAACCTTTATCTTTTTAAAGGTAAGGATTGTTTTGTGCTGATGTCGGCTGACGACCGTGTGAAGCCTATCCTCGCTTACTCTACTGAAAACAACTTTGAAGAGAGAACAATGCCTGAAGGTGTAGAGGCATGGATTGAAAACTATAATAATGAGGTGGCTTATGCTGTGGAGCACCGACTTGCTGCTGACTCGAAGACGGCGGAAGAGTGGAGCCTGCTGAAGTCAGGAAAGCCTCTGCCTCAAGGAGAAGAAAAAGGTGTGAATAGAATGTTGAGGACAACATGGGGCCAGGGTTACCCTTATAATAATGCTTGTCCTGACAATTGCTTGACGGGTTGTGTCGCAACGGCCATGGCTCAAGTGATGAATTTCTGGGAGAAGCCTACACAGGGTAATGGCTCACACACCTATAATGATGGCTACTATCAATTGACTGCTAATTTCGGCGCGACCACCTATGATTGGGATAATATGCTTGATGACTATTTGGGAAATGCTACCCAGGCTCAAATTGATGCTGTAGCAACCTTGATGTTCCATTGTGGTGTCTCGGTCAATATGACCTATGGTCAGTCAGCCAGTTCAGCATCCACTTCGAATGCTCCTGCTGCTTTACACGACTATTTTGACTACACTCAGACTACTTACGCAAGTCGTGCTAATAATTCCGACAACTGGGTCAATCTTCTTAAGAATGACCTGGATCGCGGTCGCCCGATTATTTATTCGGGTCGTTCAACCCAAAGCGGAGGTCATGCTTTTGTGTGTGATGGCTATACCGATGATGGTCAGTTCCATTTCAACTGGGGATGGGGTGGACTTTATAATGGTAACTTCTCTATTGACGCTCTCAATCCTGGCACGAATGATTTCAACGATGAGCAGTGTATCGTATATCAACTTAAACCAAGGTCACTGTCAAATCTGCCTGCACCAACGAATGTTAGAGCATCTGTTGATGGGAGAAAAGTTACGATTCGTTTCGATGCAGTAGAAGGTGCTACCAAATACTATGTGTATCATGGTGAAACTGGTTATTATACCGTTACCTCAACGGCAGTTGCAATCAATGGTATGTCGTATGGACAACATTCATTCTATGTCAGGGCAGTTGATTCCGATAATCAGCTGTCGGAGCGTTCCAATACCGTTACTGTAGAAGTCGTCTTCACGGGTATGGACCCAACTAACTTGACGGCTACTGTGGAAAATAGTAATGTCAATCTTTCCTGGACAGCTCCACAGCTGACGGGGAATGACACGCTCTACTATATGTGGTCGGCATCTTCATTCGGTAGAGTAGGAACGGGTGCTGCAAGTGAGTTCAAATGGGGACAGCGCTATCCACAGTCTGCCATTGAAAACTATGCAGGAAAGGCAATCACGAAGATTCAACTTTTAGTTTCTTCATCGGCACCGGGTGCTTACTATTTGAATGTTGCTACAGGCGATGCCGATGGACCACAAGATTATCTGATAGAAAACGCTCGGTATACTCTTACTCCTTCGAGTAGTTCATGGTATAACCTGGTATTGTCCAAACCTATTATTCTTGACTATACTAAAGACCTCTGGGTGACATTCCGAACCGCAGATATCACTTATCCTGCTTGCTATTACCAAGCAACCGACCTCGCAGATGCCTTTTACCGTTTCAATGGCGTGAAATGGGTCGAAGACCAGTCAAGATGCGCTTGCATACGTGTTTACATCGGTGATGATTCGGATTCACATTATCTGGTGTATCGTGACGGAGTCTTATATGATTCCATTCAGGAATCTCAGTATCGTGACCGTGGTCTTGAAGAGGGTTATCATGAATATTATGTCACAAATAAATATTTTGCCCACGAGACTGTTCCAAGCAATACGGTAACGGCCACCATTGGTTCAGGTAACTATTTCTATAAGGATGGTAACTGGGATGTGGCTTCCAATTGGTCTCGCAAAACTGTCCCATCAACAAGTGCAACCGACAGCGTTGTCATTGATGCTCATCTGATTGTTAACACGAATGCCTATGCTAAGAAAGCTGTGATTCACGAAGGCAAGACTGTCGTCGTCAATAAAGGCAAGAAACTGTTTGTGTCATCTGGCTTGACCAATCTGGCTGATTCCACAGCCATCGTTCTTGAAGATGGCGCCCAACTGATTCATACGAATAGTGGAATTCAAGCCATTGTCAGAAAAGAAATTGAACCAATTACCATTAAGGAACATGCTGGCTGGTATCTCATAGCACCTCCAATTGGATATGTTAACATGCCTGCTTCTGGAAGCCATATCAGAGGACTGATTAACGGTGAGATTGGGGAAGGACTTAATACGTACGATTTGTATTCTTATAACGAATCCAGTGCCTATTGGACGAATTACGAGAGTCAGGATGCAGGTTTCCTGCTCAGTACGGGTCAAGGTTATCTCTATGCTAATGAGGAACCTACCACTGTGGAATTCAGAGGTTTGCTCCGTCCGGCAACTCAAAGAAGAGTGGCCGCCAATCTGAGCCACTCTAATTCTATTCTCAATGGTTTCAATCTCGTCGGTAATCCTTTCGTGTGCAATGCTGTTATAGCTAATAATGTACCTTATTATATCCTCAATGAGGACCGTACCGATATCGAACTGGCAGCCTCAAATCGTCAGATTCCACCATGCGAGGGTGTCTTCGTTAAAGCTACAGCGGAACAGGACTCTGTCATCTTCCAATGGTACAACTACCAAGGAAAGGGTGAGACTCTCCAGGATGATTCAAGCTTTGATATCCAGTTGAGTTGCTCAGGCAAGGAACTCGACCGTGCTCGCGTGTGCTTTGGAAGAGGCAACGACCTTGAGAAGCTTCAGTTGAGCAATACAGGAGCCCATATTCATTTTGTCAAGGATGCTGAAAACTACTCGTTAGTCTATGCCGATGAAACTGTCGCCTTGCCTCTTGTCTTCAAGTCAGATAAGGATGGCGAATACACACTCTGTTTCCAAGGATGTGAGAATCTCAAGTCTCTTGTACTTGTCAATCCTCTCACGGGCGAATCCATCGATGTGATGAATTTAAACGCTGAAACGAGACAAGAAGCCGAAGACGGATGCTATCGTTATACATTCTTCTACAAGAGTCTTGATGGTACAGTTCAGTTCGTTGTCAAGGCTGAATAAGACTGTCTGAAACAATAGTCCTTTAACACGAAAAATGAGGTTGAGACCGAAATAGTCTTGACCTCATTTTTTATTTTATAAGAAATACAATTCATTAAGTAAAATTACGTAATTTTGCACCCGAAAAATATAATAAAATACATTTAAACAGAAATGAAGAAATTATCTCTACTCTATGTTATGATGATTGTGGCTGTAACCGTGATGGCTCAGCCTAATGCACCAACAAATTTGACGGTGACTCGTGATCCTTCAGACAATCAAAGAGTCATCTTATCATGGACGGCTCCTGAAGGAGATTTTGCATCGTACAAAATCTATCGTAATACCAATGGCTCGGTATACTCCTATACTGTCCAAGGAAACAAAACTTCTGCTGCTGTTGGTTCATTAACGGCTGGAGTTCATGAGTTCTATATGAGAAGTGTCGGTTCTGATGAACAGCTGTCCATCCGTACTTCTTCACAGCATATCAGAATTTTTAATGGTTATGAGCCTAAGGAATTGACTGCATCTGTGGTCAACGATGTTGTAAAGCTGAATTGGACTGCTCCTGAAAGCGAGAATTCTACCTTGTCATATCCTTTTGATGCCTCAAGTTTTTCCAAATATGCTGCAAACACTTGGAGCCAGAAATTTTTAGCCACAACACTTCAACATTATCAAGGAATGGCAATCACTTCTGTTAAATTGTGTGTTTCAAGCTCATGCCTTGGAGATTATACGTTGAAAATCACCCAAACCAGTGCTGGCGGTACTGCTTTGTATACCGAGACAAAGTCGATGACTTCCTCTGGTTGGCAAACCTTTACATTGGCAAATCCTGTTGTTATAGATTGCACAAAGCCATTATATATCACCTTTACGACCAGTGGACTCACCAATCCTGCGACCTATTACGCAAATGATGAAGGAGCTACCAACAGTAATGCTATGATGTACTTGAAGGAAAGCGATGGTAAGTGGTATGTGTTGACAACCAGAACCGCGGCAATCAGGACTTACTTCACGGATGGCACATACACCTATAACCTGTATCGTGATGGAGAGGCTCTTGCCGGTGATTTGACTGAGTTGACGTATTCTGACGATGCAAGTGGTTTCGGAGATGAGTACTATCACAAATATGAGGTGAAGTCGGTGCATCATGCTATTGAATCAGAGGCTTCCAATTATGCTGCCATCAGCGCAGGTGCAACGAAGTATTTCTTCAATGATGGTGATTGGAACACGGCAGCTAATTGGACCAATGGGGCCATCCCTGGCACCACCGACGCTGCTGTCATCGATGCTGAAGCTCAGTTAAACGCCTCCACATTGGTTGCCAACATGACGGTCAACACGGGTAAGTCGGTCAGCATTGCTTCGGACGTCCGTCTCGATGTAACAGGCACCCTTGTCAATGCTGATGCAACGGGCATCGTTCTGGAAGACGGCGCACAACTTAACCATCGTACTTCGGGAGTGTTTGCCACCTATAAAAAGGATATCGCTGCTTTCACAAGAGGTGAAGGTCCTGATGGATGGAACTTGATTTCGATGCCATTAGCTTATACCAATACGCAAGCTACTGGGGGACAGCGTGTGCATGGTCTCATCACGGATGGAACCGAAGACTTCTATTACTATGATGAGCCAACGTATTATTGGATGAACTATAAGACTACGGCATTCGGCATCAGCACCAAGAAGGGTTATTTGTATGCCAACAGTCAGGATACGCAGATTGTCTTTACAGGACAAACCCAATCGGCTTCATCTATTACCATCAATGATTTGAGCTATCAAGGTGCCAAGCTGAATGGTTTCAACCTTATCGGTAACCCTTTCCCTTGCAATGCGGATGTGGTGGTCTACTATAACTCAACTAATTATTATACGTCTGATTATTATGTCATGAATGCTGATGGCAGTGAATTGATTAAGGCTGATGGTCACACCATCGCTCCTTGTCAAGCCATCTTTGTCAAGGCAAGTCCTACCTTCTCGACGTATAAATTCTACAAGCCATCTTTCCCATCTGCAAAAGGTGAGGAGTGTGTTATGGAATCTGAGCCATCTTTATCCATCACGCTGAAATCGGGCGATAATGTCATTGACCGTGCCAGCATCCATCAAGGCGAGGGTCAGGGACTGGATAAATTTAATCTCTACGAAACCAGCACTCGTATCTATCTCAGCGATGAAAATGGTGAATATGCATCACTTTATGTTGGCGAGAACGAGCGTGTTGAAATGGGATTCAAGACCCAGAAGACGGGTAGCTATCGTCTTGTTTTCGACCTTGAAGGCATGAATTATGAGTACCTTCATCTTGTTGACCATCTGACGGGGATGGATGTGGATTTGCTTGCTAATGGTGGCAGCTATGAGTTTGAAGGTAGTGCTGCTGATTATGCTGCACGATTCCATCTTGATTTCGTTGCTCCAGCCAATGATAATGTAAGCAATGTTGCAAATATCTATTATGCTGAGGGTCGTCTTATCATTCCTGAAGCAGGCATCAACTCCACTCTTGAGGTCATCGATATGATGGGCCGTGTTGTCAGTCGTGAGTGTGTCAGCGGTAGTTACGACCGTCAGTTCCCACTCACTCCTGGTGTTTATGTAGTGCGACTCAATAGCGACTGCATCAAGATTGTCGTCGATTGATTACACAGAGAGTATCACATAAAAAAAAGCCCGCAAAAGCGGGCTTTTTTAGTATCTATTGTAGTTTATACATTATAAATTCTCGTAGTTCAGTAGCAGGTCTTTTGCCATACCGAGGAACATGAAAGCTACAGCGTTGAAGTCCATGTTAAGGTCTTTGCTGAGTCCTACACGGTCCTTGAAGATGGCCACGTTGAACCACTGGAGGCATTGGAAGGCACGGTGGAAATAGAGGCGCTGGAGTTCTTCTTTGGTGGGTTTATGTCCCACATAAACTTCGAGGAGTGCGAGGGCTTTATCGAATCCCACGTTGCCGTAGCAGGCGATGTCGTAGAATGGGTCGTTCATGCCTGCGAATTCCCAGTCGAGTACATAGAGTTTGTCGCCGTTGATGACGAGGTTGGTGGGTTGGTAGTCGCAATGACAAGGTACCTTAGGCACGTTGAGGTGTTGTTGGTGGATGTCGTCGAGGCGTTTGCGCAGGTCGAGATACTCCTGAGGGAATTGGTAGCCAGTCTCACGGCAGTAGCGCTCGTCGTCATCGAGACGGCCGAAGGCGTTATAGTCTCTGAATTTCAGGTCGCTGTTATGGATTTTTTTGAGGGCGGCGACCGACATCTCGTTGTAGGAGACCACGTCGGTGGTACTCATGATGGTACCTTCGACGTATTCGGCCAGTTTTTCACCGGAGCGTACTTCCACATATTCGGTGATGTTATTGAGACCTAAGCGATTGACTTCTTGTATATTTTCCCATTCTTCCACACGGTCGACGAATTTCTCTGCGAACTTGCCTGGGACGCGGTAGGTGTATTTCTTTCCTTGGCATTCAACAACATAGGTATAGTTGCTCATGCCGCCTTCGAGGCGCATGACTATTTTGGTGTCGTGGGCTTGCATGAGAGCGTTGACCCTTGCGACGATGTATTCTTCTACATTCATTCTAGTTAGAATTTGAGTCTTCGAGATGATATTTTTTTAAGCGTGCAAAGGTACAATAATCTTATTAATTCTCGCGGAAAAAACGAAACTCAATTTGAAAAATTCTTACTTTTGCAGCCTCGAATCGCAAGGGGGTTTAGTTCATCTGGTAGAACGTCAGGTTCGCAATCTGAAGGTGGCCGGTTCGAGTCCGGTAACCTCCACTTATCATAATAACTTACTGATTTTTCAGTAGGTTATTTTTTTTATATTTTCAAAATTCAAGGCTTTCTAGGCGTTTTGAAAAAAGTCGGAAAAATCTTGCCTAACTTTGTGGGCGGAAAAATGAAATAGATGATGAAAAATGTTGCTTTCAGATGGATATGCCTTTTAGCCATTGCGATTTTCATCCAGAGGGAAAACAGTTCCCATTCTGTTTCGCAATATTGAATTTTTTGTATTTTTGCGAAATAGAATTGCTCAAA
>X415_White_Rhinoceros__coassemble_81_pt1 | contig 29276 bp, 25 predicted proteins | sample X415_White_Rhinoceros__metabat2_low_PE_005 | metagenome-assembled genome bin X415_White_Rhinoceros
CTTCATACCTGATGCAACAACGGTTGGGCTCATATCACCAGCAGCGGCGATATCATCAAATGCCTGAATCATACCGATAACAGTACCCATGAATCCGAACATAGGAGCCAAGCTAATGCAAAGACCCACCCAGCTCAGACCGCTTTCGAGCTTGCCAGCTGCGACAGCACCGTAAGAAACGAGTGACTTTTCAACATCTTCAAGAGACTGACCATCTTGATAACGGATGAGACCCTGAGTAAAGATTGAAGCGACAGGACCGCGGGTGTTCTTGCAAAGGTTCTTAGCACCTTCAACATCACCAGCCTGCATCTTCTCTTCAATGCCCTTCAGAAGCTTTTCTGAGTTAGCATCAGCCATGGTCAGATAGATAATTCTTTCAATTGAGATAGCCATACCAAGGAGCAGGATGACCAAAACGATTCCCATGAAACCAGGACCACCATCAATGAATTGTTTCTTGATGGACTCGCGGAAGGTGGTAGGAGCCTCAGCTTCGGTGAGGTCAGTAGTAGGGGTTTCTTCTTCGATGACTGCAGGTTCTGCAACAGCTTCAGCTGGAGCTACAGTCTGCTCAGTTGCTTCTGGTTGAGCTTGCTCTTCTTGAGCTACGACGAGATTGCTGATTCCAAATGTCATAAAACCAACAATCGTGAGTAAAGCAATTAATTTTTTCATGATTAGTTAATGTTGTGATTACTTTATTTTCTGTTTGCGGAGAGAGCGGGATTCGAACCCGCGGTACCCTTTTGGAGTACACACACTTTCCAGGCGTGCTCCTTAAACCACTCGGACATCTCTCCTTGGTGTTTCCTTTCCCCTCTACCTATCAAAAATTCGAGGCCAAAATTACACAATTTTTCATTTGAAAATCATTTCTCGAAAAAACAATCTTTGAAAAAAATGTAATTACCTGTATATCAATTTATTAATTTTATCTTTTTTGACAATTTTAACCTAGTTAGACAACCCTGAAACGATTTTTTAGTCTAGAAGCGTGAGTTCGCCACGAATTGGGAGTGGCAATAACTCGAGAATTTTTTCTCGAGGCTGTCCCTCTCCTATCAGATACATCAATTTGGCAACAGCAGCCTCGGCAGTCATATCATAACCGCTGACGACACCAATGCGCGACATCTCGAGACTGGTCTCATAACGTCCCATTTCAACAGACCCACCCTGGCATTGCGTGATATTCAAGATAATAAGTCCCTTATCAGTTGCTTCTTTCAGTGCTTCGAGGAACCATGGAGCCGTAGTGGCATTGCCTGACCCAAAGGTCTCAAGCACCAATCCCTTGAGATTAGGGGTATTCAATGCATGACGAACAAAATCGGGTGAAATGCCCGGGAACAGTTTCAAGATACCCACGTTTGGGTCCATCTGAGTATGGAGTTTGAGTTTCTTGAAAGTAGGTTTGAGGATGCGCTCCTTATTATATTTAATATGTACACCTACATCTGCAAGTAACGGATAGTTGGTGGAGGTGAAAGCATTGAAATCTTCAGCGTTGAATTTCGTAGTACGATTACCACGAAGCAGCTTATCCTGGAAAAAGATACATACCTCAGGCACTACTGATAAGTCGTTTTCCTTCGCTGCTGCAATCTCAATAGCGGCAAGGAAATTCTCACGACCATCGGTACGGACCTCACCCATTGGGAGTTGCGAACCAGTAAGAACGACAGGCTTTCCAAGATTCTCAAGCATAAAGCTGAGAGCCGATGCGGTATAGGCCATGGTGTCGGAACCATGGAGGACAACAAAGCCATCGTATTTTTCATAATTCTCTTCTATCTTGGTAGCCAGCATAGCCCAAAACTCAGGATTCATGTTAGATGAGTCTATAAGCGGGTCAAAGGAATAGAAGTCAAGACGGTAGCACAAATTGCCAAGCATGGGCAGGTGTTTGTAGATATTCTCGAAGTCAAAAGGCACCAAGGCTCCCGTATCGGGGTCTTTCATCATACCGATAGTACCTCCGGTATAGAGGACGAGAATCGAAGTTTCTTCTTTTTGAGTCATATCTTAAAGAGTGTTTTTGCGTTGTTGGTAGTCGCTTGGGCGACTTCATCTATTGTAAGATTCAGTAATTCAGCGATTTTTGTCGCAGTAGCCACTAAAAAAGCTGGTTCATTTCGTTTACCACGATGCGGAACTGGTGAAAGATAGGGGGCATCGGTTTCCAACACCAATCTGTCCAGAGGCAGTTCCGACAGGAAGTCTTTCACACCGCAATTCTTATAGGTTGTCACGCCTCCCAAACCCAGATGGAAGCCAAGATTAAGATAAGTCTGCGCCTCGTCTTTTGTCCCAGTAAAACAGTGCATCACCCCTCTCAGACCGCCATCTTGTTTCTTCTCAAGAACCTTCACCATCTTATCGAAGGCATTACGACAATGTATGGAAAGGGGCAGATGGAGCTGTTTTGCCCAGTCCAACTGAGTTTCGAAAGCATCCAATTGTTGTGATTCGAAGGTGGAATCCCAATAGAAATCGAGACCAATCTCACCCACACCTATATATATATTACGTTCCAACTCTTTTGCCATGGCATCCAGCACTTGTTTATAGTCTTCATGGACTTCTTCGGGCTGGATTCCCATCATCATACGTGTACAATCAGGGTATTGCTCATGCAGATGAAGCATTGGTGCCATGGTAGAGGCATCCACATTAGGAAGGAGCATCATAGTGACGCCTGCTTCTAAAGCACGCTGAATAGTTTCGCCACGGTCGTTGTCGAATTCGGGGTCATAGATATGAGTATGGGTATCGATGAGTTCCATGGTTTAATAGAGGAAATTATCGTATGGGTAACGGATGGCGTGCATATCGCGTATTTCCTTATAGAGGAGATCTCTGAATTCCTGATAGTTATCGCGATTCTTAGCAGAGATGAAGATGCAGTTGTCGTTCATCTTAGCCATCCAGGTCTTCTTCAATTCTTCGTAGGAGACATTGCGTTTGGTAGCTGGAGATAAGTCATCAGGGTCTTTTTCCTCCCAGGTGTAGGCGTCGATTTTGTTGAACACCATGATGATTTTCTTGTCGGAGGCACCCAGCTCAGCCAGGGTCTGGTTGACGACTTCGATTTGGGACTCGAAATCGGGGTGAGAGATGTCGACGACATGGAGGAGTATATCGGATTCACGGACTTCGTCGAGGGTCGACTTAAACGATTCGACTAGGCCGTGAGGCAGTTTACGGATGAAGCCGACGGTATCGGAGAGCAGGAACGGGAGGTTGTCGACGACGACCTTACGGACTGTGGTGTCGAGGGTAGCGAAGAGTTTGTTCTCGGTATAGACGTCGGATTTGGAGAGGAGGTTCATGATGGTGGACTTCCCCACGTTGGTATAGCCGACGAGGGCGACGCGGACCATCTTGCCTCGGTTTTTGCGTTGGACGGACTTCTGGGTATCGATTTCCTTCAGCTTTTCCTTGAGGTTGGCAATACGTTCGAGGATGAGACGTCTATCGGTCTCGATTTGGGTTTCACCGGGACCACGCATGCCGATACCACCGCGCTGACGTTCCAAGTGGGTCCACATTCGAGTCAGACGAGGAAGGAGATATTGATACTGAGCAAGTTCCACTTGAGCCTTAGCATGAGCGGTATGTGCATTGGAGGCAAAGATGTCGAGAATCAGGCTCGTTCTATCGAGGATGCGGCATTCGAGGGCATTTTCGATGTTACGAGTCTGGGTAGCGCTCAGTTCGTCATCGACGACAGCGAGTTTGATATCTTCGGCTTTGATATATTGATGTATCTCTTCGAGTTTACCGGAGCCGAGGTAGGTGACGCTGCTAGGGTGGTCGAGGGTTTGCACGAAGCGGGCGACGGGCACGCCTCCGGCGGTCTCGAGCAGGAAGGTCAGTTCATCGAGATATTCTTCGGTACGTTCGCGGCTTTGCTGACGTGTGGCGGCAGCGATGAGGACGGCGCGTTCCGGAATCTTTTCGTATGTTACAAAATCGCCCATCAGTAAGGTCTGAATCCTATGATTTTACGGACTTCGGAGAGGGTCTTGGCAGCGCTTTCGCGGGCTTTCTCGGCGCCTAAGCGGGCTATGCGGTCGAGGCGGGCCTCATCAGAGGAGAACTCGACGATACGTTCACGGATTGGGGAGATGGTCTTGACCATATCTTCGGCCAGTTGTTTCTTCATATCGCCATAGCGGATGGAGCAGTCGTTCCATTTCTCGTCGAAGTATTTGACAGTTTCGGGTTCGCTGACGATGTTCATCATCGTAAAGAGGTTTTGGATGACGTCAGGTTTAGGGCTGTTGGGTTCGGTAGGACCGTTGTCGGTGACGGCGCGCATGACTTTCTTGCGCATGGTTTTCTCATCCTCGAAGAGGTAGATGCAGTTGCCGTCGCTCTTGCCCATCTTACCGCTTCCGTCGAGTCCCGGCACCTTGATGGCATCGCCGCCGAAGTAGTAGTTTTGGGGTTCGGGAAAGAACTCAACTCCATAGATGTTGTTGAAACGGCGGGCGCATTTGCGGGCCATTTCCATATTCTGTTCCTGGTCTTTTCCGACGGGCACGAATTTGGCGCGATGTTGCAGGATATCTGCAGCCATGAGGGTTGGGTAGGTGAATAGGCCTGCGTTGACGTTATCGGGTTGTTGGCGTGCTTTCTCCTTGAAGGTGGTCACGCGACCGAGTTCACCGATATAGGCGTTCATATTAAAATAGAGGTAAAGTTCTATGGTTTCAGGCACATCGCTTTGAATATATATGGTAGCCTTTTCGGGGTCGATGCCGCAGGCGAGGTATTCGGCCAGGATAGTACGGGCTGATTTCTGAATGTTTTCGGGTTTAGGATGTGTGGTGAGGGAGTGCCAGTCGGCGATGAAGAAGTAGCAGTTATAGTCTTCTTGCATTTTGACGAAGCTACGCACGGCGCCGTAGTAGTTGCCGAGGTGAAGGTTTCCAGTGGGACGGATGCCACTCAATACGATATCTTTTTGCATAGGTTTGATATTTGGGCGCAAAGATACGAAGAAATTAGAAGAATTAAGATATTAGGATAAGATTTTAGAGTTGAGCGAAAGCAACAAAAAAAAGAAAGGTGCGAGTCGTCACACCTTTCTTAATTAGTGTAATTATTCCATAAAAGGAAAATATTCAAAGGCTCCGGACAAGACGGACAGATTGACCGTAGTACCGGCTTCTGTAGTACGTGTCGAGGTAACTGCCATTGAAGTCCAAGTAGTACGCGCTGGAGCTATTGCAGTACGACGAGGACCAGTAGTAGCCGTAGGAACCGACAATGATGACAGAAGACCCATTCCGGTCGCCAGCAGCGGGCAGGAACACCGCGCCATTAGCCTCGAAGGCTCTTTGCCATGTTGTACTATTTACAACATTCGAAGTATAGGCGACTTCGCTGTTGTTTGTATAATTCAAGGTGTAGATTGAGCTTTCCCAATCATCCGGCAACAGAATTAAACCATTCACCCCACACACCTGCGCCAGCGCATAGCGGATAGTTGAAGTAGTTTCTCGAGTCATGAGCAAATAGTACCACTCGTCCTTCGTCAAGGTACGCCACTGGTTCTCCTGATTGCCGCCGTTGCTGATGGCATTGTAGCCCCAGTCAGCCTTGCCGCTTTCATCATACAAGTCCTTGGCATCGCTACCGTATGCATAATAATCACTTGCGGCTTGAGATGTCGCCCAAGGCTGGTATTGATTGGCTCCATGGTCATATCCGCTGGTGCCCCAGCCGAACAGGTCACGGTCGACATTCTGGGCATCGCTGCCTTGTCCATGGTTGCCAAGATAATCCCACTGACGGTCTGCAAACTTCCAGTAAGGAGTGGCTGCGCTGCCAATATATTGCAGGTTGCCTTGAGAAAAACACACCGTGTCGGTAGCGCTGACAGCGAACTTGCCTGCAAGGGTTCCTTGAATGCCCGTAGTGGTAATTTCTTTCACTTCCCCATAGACGGTCAGGCCGGTCTTATTGTTGGTGGCATAGGCGCGGACGTAGTATTTGGTACCGGATATCAAGCCTTTCAGGGTACCTGTCAGGGTGCCATTGCCCACTGGCACGACGATGGTGTCGCTACGCAGGTCAGGGTTAGGCTTCGTTGACCAGCAGAGGCCGCAGGCCTTCACATCCAAGCCTTCTTCATCAGTGATGGTGACGTTGTAGTCGACTGAATGGTCGGCAATATCGGAGAGGGTGAGTTCGCCAACCGTAAGGGTCTGGGTGACAGGGCGCACCAGACGGACAGAATTACCCTTTACCCGCGAGACGTTGCCCGCGTATATGGTAGAATTTTGGATTTGCCAGTTTTTAGCGTTGGGGGATGAGCTGGTGAGTGAGCTCGTCGAGGACCAGTAGTAGCCGACGTTATCGACAACCGATGTCCCACTCCGATATCCCGCGAGAGGCAGGAACACAGCGCCATTAGCCTCTAAGACGCTTTGCCATGTCGAAGCATCTACCACATTCGAAGTGTAGCTAGTTCCGGGGTTTAATGTGTAGCACGAGCTATTCCAGTCATCCGGCAAAAGAATCACCCCATTCACTCCATTCAACTGGGCATGCGCAAAACGTTTGCCGGAGGTAGTGGAGCGGGTAAAGAATAAATAGCTCCACTCATCTGCCGTCAAAGTGCGCCACTGTCCGGAGGCATTGCCACCATTCAAGATTGCATTGTACACACCCCAGTCCGCATTCGCATAGGTACCCGTCAAATCAGAATTCCCCAGAGGACCATACTGGTTCCCGGCACTTTCATCTGTATCGTATGGATGATAATAAGTGTTGCCGTTGTCCCATCCAGAGGTACCCCAGCCGAACAGGTCACGGTCGACATTCTGGGCATCGCTGTCTTGTCCATTGTTGCCAAGATAAACCCACTGATTCTCTGCGAACTGCCAGTAAGGTGTTTCGGCGCTGCCGATATATTGCAGGTTGCCCTGTGAGAAGAAAACACGGGTGCCGGATTCGTCGACGGTGAACATGCCACGGATAGCGCCTTCGGGGATTACGGTGGTAAAGCACTGAGTCTCGCCGTAGGCCACTCCGAATCGGTTGACGGCATAGGCACGCACGTAATAAATGTTGCCGCCCTGAAGTCCGCCGATACAGCTCACGTACTCACCTGTTGTGGTTCCGTCCTGGGTGTAGTTGTCTAAGAGGGTAGGCTCATCATCCTCCGACCAGCACACGCCGCTCATGGTGACCGGGGAGCCTCCATTGGAGATGATTTTAGCGCTGCACGACACCAAGTCGGCCGAGATGACATTCACGGTGCCCGTCTCTACGGTCAGTGCGCCGCTGGACTCACTGGCCTGGCGCACCAGACGCACTGCTCCGCCATAGCAGCGGAAACCGAAGCCCGTGCCGGGATACACACTATGGCCATTAAACCACAGAGCCGTGGCATACTGCTTGTCGAATGCCTTCGATGCCCAGTAGAAACCGGTCGTTCCAACGCTGTCGACCTTTGTGCCGTTGCGGTAACCTCCCGCCGGGAGGAACACGCAGCTTCTAGTCTCAAGCACCATCCATGATTCCTCGCTGATGATGTTCGAACTGTATGGCGCATCGAAGCTGTTATATTCTTCAAAGGTGTATTGGCTGCTGCTCCATCCATCAGGGAAGAGCACCACGCCGCACACGCCGTTCACCGTGGCGGTGGCATAGCGCATGCCCGTCGCAGTCTGGCGCTCATTGAAGAGGTAGTACCATTCTCCGTCCTCACCGCCCGTCAGGGTGAACCACTCTCCGGAGTGTGGGTCATCCGCAATCACACAGCTGCGTCCCCAGTCGTAGAAGGTGCTGTAGCCTGTCAGGTGAGGGGAAAAGGTATTGACCGATGGGCCATAGCCGTAGTAGTTGTTGGCGGAATTGACCACTGCTGTTGAAACGGACCATGGCTGGTACTGGGTGTTGTTGGCGTCGTTCCCATTGTGATACCCATTGGCGCCCCAGCCGAAGAGGTCGACCCAGTCGGTGCAGGTCGCTGACATGTGGGCATTGGCGTCTCCCGCATAGTCGTACTGGTGCTCAGCAAAGCGCCAGGTCGACGTGGAGGCTTGGTACTGGAGGTTGCCGGGAGCAAAGATTACCTCGTCACCCTGGGCATTGATGGTGAACGTGTTGACAGAAAAGTCTGTAGTTCTTGCATACCCAGTGAAAGCCAGCAGAAAACCCATTACGAAGAGTAGTAAATAGTTTTTCATAGCTATAGATATTAAAATTATATTATCATCATCAAAAAGTATATAATATTTCACTTCACGAAAAATTCGGAAGGAAAAATCAATCAAAAGTAATAAATAATTGATAATATCAACAAAATAAATAGAATAATGTGAAAAAAAGGAAAAGGTGAAAGGAGATAGGAATTAGTCTATCATCTTTCACCTTTTACATAGTACCGGAAGGGTAAGTGGTACTTATTCTCAGATTTTAATTTCTTCGCCTTTGGCGTTTTGGAAATTATACTGGAGCATATGGAAGCTCTCGACGGATTTGACTTTGAATGATTTGCCGTATTTCTTTTCCCATTGACGATGTATCGAGCGCCATCCTTTGGTGAGGTAGGCATAGATAAAAGGATGTACCTGCAGGGTTATGTGCGACTCATTTTGGTCGAGGAGCAGGTATTTAAGGTTGCTTTCGATATCATCGATATAGAGGATAGCGGGTTTGATATTACCTTCGCCATCGCAGACGGGGCATTTTTCCTGAACCTGTACTTCTGTAGCAGGGCGTACGCGCTGTCTGGTGATTTGGATGAGGCCGAATTTCGTTGCGGGAAGGATGGTATGTTTGGCGCGGTCGCGGGCCATTTCTTGACTGAGGATGTCGAACAGTTGTTTACGATGTGCAGATTCACGCATATCGATGAAGTCGACGATGATGATACCACCCATATCGCGCAGACGGAGCTGGCGTGCTATTTCTTTTGCAGCTTCGACATTTACGAGAAGGGCATTTTCTTCCTGAGAGTTTTCCTTATTGACACGGTGGCCGCTGTTGACGTCGATGACGTGCATGGCCTCGGTGTGCTCAATGATGAGGTAGACACCATTTCTGATGGTGACCACTTTTCCGAAGAGACCTTTGATTTGTTTGGTGACGCCGAAATTGTCGAAGATTGGGTCTTTCCCTGTATACAATTTGACGATGTCGGTCTTCTGGGGAGCGATGGTGTGGACGTAATTACGAATTTCTTCATAGAGTGAGTCGTCATCGACATGGATATTATTGAACGACTCATTCAACAGGTCGCGCAGCATGACGGTAGCCTGATCTTGTTCGGAGACCATACGGCCAGCGGCGGTCATTTTTTTCATCTCGCTGACGCAGCGTTTCCATCTCTCGACGAGGGATTGGAGGTCAGCATCGAGGTCGGCAACTTTCTTGTTCTCGGCCACGGTACGGATGATGACACCAAAGTTGGCGGGTTTGATGCTCTGAATCAGACGTTTGAGGCGGCCTCTTTCTTCGCCGCTGCGAATCTTTTGCGATACCGAGATTCGGTTGGAGAAGGGTACGAGGACGAGATAGCGTCCCGCAAAAGAAATCTCAGCTGAGATTCGTGGACCCTTGGTTGAGATAGGTTCCTTTGCAATCTGAACGGGGATTAAATCACCCACATTGAGGATGTTGGCTATTTTTCCATTTTTCTCAATATCAGGCTCCAGCTTGAATTTCTCGAGAGGGGTCTGGGTTCCTTGTTCAGAAACCACCAGACTCTTATATTTCATAAGGGAGCTGATTTGAGGTCCAAGATCCAGATAATGAAGGAAGGCCTCTTTCTCATAGCCGACGTCAACGAAAGCCGCATTCAAGCCAGGAAGAATCTTCTTGACTCTACCTAAATAGACGTCGCCGACCGAAAATTGGTTGTTGGTTTTCTCTTTGTGAAGTTCGACAAGTACATTGTCCTCCAGCAGAGCAATGTCGACCTCTGAAGCGTGAGAACTGATGACCAGTTCCCGTTCCACTGTCTTCACAGGCTGCTCTTCTGATTGAGCCTCCTTGTTGCGCAGTTTCTCTGATTCTTCTGCCATTTTCAGTGTTGCTTTAGAGTTAACATTAATGATAAATAAAATTTAATAAAAATAATAACACAACATTGTGGATATCAGAGATAGGCAATGCTGTGTTATCATGTTTTTGACTTCCTAAGAAGAAAGATTATTTCTTCTTATGTCTGTCCTTTCTCAGGCGTTTTTTACGCTTGTGCGTAGACATTTTGTGTCTTTTGTGTTTTTTACCGTTTGGCATAGTATTAGAATTTTACGTAAAATTTCAAATTATTTTACTACGTTCATGAAAGTCTTAGCTGGCTTGAAGGCTGGGATGTTGTGGGCTGGGATGGTGATAGCCACGTTCTTGGAGATGTTTCTGCCAGTCTTTTCAGCACGGGTCTTGATGATGAAGCTACCAAAGCCTCTGAGGTAAACGTTTTCACCTTTTGACATAGAAGCTTTGACAACATCCATGAAGTTTTCAACGACGGTCTGGACAGCACCTTTCTCGATTCCGGTCTTGTTAGCGATTTCAGCTACGATTTCTGCTTTTGTCATTTCTTTACTTTTTAATGGTTATTAATGGGTTATTTGTAATTTTGCGGCAAAGGTAGAAAGATTTTCGTTACGACGATTATTTTTTATTCATTTTTTTCATCTAATCAGCTATAAATAAAGAGATTTCGACACTCACATGACAGAATTGCAAGAGATATTAGCCCTTTGGTACCAAGAAAATCAGCGCGATTTACCTTGGAGAGAGGACCCTACGCCCTATCATGTTTGGCTCTCAGAAGTCATTCTCCAGCAGACACGTATCATACAAGGTATAGATTATTACAATCGTTTTATAAATCGATGGCCCGAACTGCAAGACCTAGCAAATGCCACGGAAGAAGAAGTCTTGAAAATGTGGCAAGGGTTGGGCTATTATTCAAGAGCACGCAACCTTCATCGTTGTGCTCAGCAGGTAATGGAACGATATAACGGAGTGATTCCGAGCGACTTCAAATTGATTCGGGAGCTTGCTGGTATTGGAGATTATACAGCAAGTGCCATTGCTTCCATTGCCTATGGTTTACCTTTTGCCACTGTCGACGGCAATGTATACCGCGTATTATCCAGGTTATTCGACATCGACACACCTATTAATAATAGAGAAGGGATAAAACTCTTTGCACAATTGGCTGAGGAGCTTCTCGACCGCGAACATCCTGGTCGACACAACCAGGCTCTTATGGAATTTGGAGCCTTGCATTGTCTCCCTCAGAATCCCAGATGTGTGAGTTGTCCCCTTCAAGCACATTGTCTCTCTTTCGCTCATGGCACTGTAAACAATCGTCCTCAAAAAGAAGACAAAATCAAAATAAGGAAACGCTATCTGTATTATTTCGTGTTTCGAACCGACAGTCAGCAAATAGGAATCAAGAAAAGAACCGGGAAGGATATTTGGCAAAACCTATACGATTTTCCTGTCATTGAAAGTCAAGAAGAAAAACCTGTCGAAGAGCTTCTTAACACACTTTTCACACAAACTCAACTAAGCAAAGAAAACTGCATAATCAACAGTATATCAAAAACATATATTCACAAACTGAGTCATCAGACCCTTATGGTGAAATTTATTGAAATAAAATTTCAAGGTTTTTTGTCTATAATTCAAACAAAAGATATACTTTTGGTGTCTGAAATGGAATTGAGCAAATATCCAGTTCCGAAACTAATTGAAAACTACTTTAAAACACTAACATTAAAACTATCGTAACATGGCAAGTTTAAACAAAGTCATCCTCATTGGCCGTCTTGGGAGAGACCCTGAGATCACCACATTTGAAAGTGGAAACAAAAAGATGTCGGTTTCATTGGCTACAACAGAGCGTTACCGTGACCGCGACAACAACTGGATTGAACAGACTGAGTGGCATAGTTTGGTTGCTTGGGGCAACTTAGCAAATGACATTGCTGATAAGCGTCGTAACTATTCTAAAGGTGACATGATGTATGTCGAAGGTCGTCTACGCAGTCGTCAATACACCGACAGTCAAGGCATCAACAGAACCGTTACCGAGATTCAAGTCGACAAATTAATGCAATTAGTGGCAGGTCGTCCCGCACAACAGTCGTCCTATGGCTACAACAACAACGGAGCCTCACAAGACACTGTTTATCAAACACCAGCAACAGAAAACGACCCTCTGGATACTCAAACATTAGGCATTGACAATTTACCATTTTAGGAAAAGTTTAAAGTTGAGAATAACATCATATATTCATACACTTTAAACCACTCATAACTTATAACTCATAATTCAAATTCAAGGAAATGGACCCTGACCCCGGCTCTAGTCTTTTATCTGTACTACTTACCCCATTTTTCACTGGATTTACCCTTAATGCCATCATTGGCTTAGTGGTACTATGTTTATTATTGCTTGCATCAGCATTGCTTTCAAGCAGTGAGACAGCATTTTTTTCATTACATCCTGCCGATATCGACGAGTTGGAAGACATGGACGATTCCAAGAGTCGTTTAGTACTCAAGTTGCGTGAACGTCCCAAGACTCTTCTTGCCACGATACTGATAGGAAACAACTTTGTCAATGTGACGATTACCTTGCTTGCCACCTATATTGTAAGCGAGATGTTCGACATGTTGCATCACCCATGGGCAGCCTTTTTCATGGAGGTTGTGGTGATTACCTCTTTGGTACTCATTGTTGGAGAAATCACTCCGAAGATTCTCGCCGTACGAAAGCCCATCAAAATTTCACGTTTCATGGCTCGTACCCTACAGGTGCTTATTGTCATCTTCAGACCTCTGAGCAAATGGCTGGTATCGTCCACATCGTTTATGGACAAGCATTTGGAGAAGAAAAAAAGTGAGATTTCCATGGACGATTTATCGACTGCTGTCGACATTGCGACCGAAGCGTCAACTCCTTTAGAAGAGAAAAAGATGCTGAAGGGCATTGCCAGTTTCAGCGAAAAAGAAGTCAGCAGTGTCATGAAGCCTCGCATCGACATTTTGGGAATTGAGCGCAATATGCCATTTGCCGAGATGCTGGCCACTGTTATCAAGAGCGGCTATTCGAGAATCCCAGTATACGAAGAGACCATGGACCAAGTTTGCGGAATCTTGTATGTCAAGGACCTCCTCCCCTATCTTGATGCTGAATCATACGAATGGCAGAAATTGATTCGTCCTGCCTTTTTCACCCCTGAAAACAGAAAAATCAACGACTTGTTCCAAGATTTCCGCGAAAAGAAGATTCACATTGCTTTGGTGGTTGACGAATATGGAGGCACCTCTGGACTCATCACCATGGAAGATGTCATCGAAGAAATTGTGGGGGAAATCAACGATGAGTTCGATGAAGAAAAGCAAGAAGAACATTATACAAGAATGGAAGATGGTTCCTATCTCTTCAAAGCTCAGACCAGCATTGTAGATTTTTGCAGAATTTTCAACGTAAGTGATGATTATTTTGAACCAATGCAAGGTGAGGCTGACACTTTAGCAGGAATGGTGTTAGAGATTGAGGGACGCATTCCTGAAGTTGGATTCAAGTTTGATATTGAGAAGTTTGGATTTGAAATCATGGAGGCCGACCCAAGGAAGATTAGTCAGATAAAGGTTTGGGACAAGGAGGAGATTTCAGAAGATGAAGACTAAACGCATGAAAAGAACAGGATTAGCACTAATCATAGCGGCTATGATAATGGCAGGATGCACCGAAGAGGAGCGTCCATTGCCGAAGCCGAAGGGATATTTTCGCATCGACATGCCTGAGAAGTCGTATTCAAAGGTTGACACGCTGAGGAAGTATAGTTTTGACTGTCCCAGTTACGCCTATACTACTCCAGATCCATTTTCTCCTGAAGAGGTGGATTGGGTGAATGTAGAGATGCCTGATTTCAAGGCCTCGATACATTTGACACACAAAGATGTGAACGGAGATTTGGCTGTATATCTGGAAGATGTTCACACTATGTTGACAAAACATCTTCAAAAAGCCAACGGGATGTGGGATAGTTTGATAATGGACGACTCACGACGTGTGTATGGCATGTTGATAGAGATGGATGGTAAGGGGGTTGCGACTCCGTTGCAGTTTTATCTTACCGACAGCACGAATCATTTTGTTCGGGGAGCCTTGTATTTCAATTTTGTTCCCAACAACGACTCGATGCAGCCTGTGATTGATTATCTACGGCAGGACATCAATCAGATGATTGGCAGTTTTGAATGGAAATAAAAAAAGAGCGGCTGTATTCAGTCGCTCTTTTTTGTAATCTTTAATGCTAAAGAATTATTCAGCTGGGGTTTCAGCTGGAGCTTCAGCGTGGTTGCACTGATGTTCGCCACCCATGTGCTTCTTAATGCAGTCGATCTTAGCAAGGATGAGGTCCTTCTGTTCATCGAGGGTGAGGTTTGCGAAGTCAGCCCATTTAGCTTCCATTTCAGCGTGTTTAGCTTCACATTCAGCTTTCTGTTCTTCAGTCATTTCCATGTGTTGGCACTGATGACCTTCTTCACCTTCGTGGTTGCACTGATGACCTTCTTCACCTTCGTGGTTGCAGCAAGCGTGAGCTTCACCTTCAGCTGGCATTTCAGGTTTGTTAGCTTCCATTTCAGCGAAAACATTCATAGCCTTAGCGATGAGTTCAACCTTAGCGGTTTCTTCCATCTGATCCCAATTAGCGAATTCAGCCTTAAGTGGGCAGAGTGGGCAGTGATGTTCTTCTTCAACAACTTCTACTGGAGTTGCTTCTTCGGCTTCCTGTTGCTTAGGAGCGTTGTTGCAAGCCACCATAAAGAGGCAAGCGAGACAAAGGGTCAAAACTAACTTTTTCATTTTAGATGATTTGATTTTGTTGTGTTATTAAGTTGAATTTTAATCTTTTTTGAGCGCGCAAAAATAGTAAATATTTGATTTGGTGCATAAAAAAACCTCATTTTTAGTGTTTTTTTACTGATAAAAATAAATATGAGCAATATTTTGCCATTTTAGGCTAAATGATATATCTTTGCGGCCAAATACGAAAACGACTTACAAACAATAATAATCACAAATTTTTCAATTAACAAATAACAAGAAAATGGCAGAAAAAAAATTCATGACATGTGATGGTAACTGCGCTGCTGCGCACGTAGCCTACATGTTCAGCGAAGTGGCCGCTATTTATCCTATCACCCCATCCTCACCAATGGCTGAGTACATTGACGAGTGGAGTGCAGGCGGCAGAAAGAATATTTTCAACGAGAACGTCCGCGTTGTCGAGATGCAGGCTGAGAGCGGTGCTGCTGGTGCTGTTCACGGTTCACTGCAAGCAGGTGCTCTCACCAGCACCTTCACCGCATCACAGGGTCTGTTGCTGATGATTCCTAACATGTACAAAATCGCCGGTGAATTACTTCCAGGTGTTTTCCATGTTTCAGCTCGTGCATTAGCAGCTCAGGCACTGTCAATCTTCGGTGACCATGCCGACGTGATGGCTTGCCGTCAGACTGGTTTCGCTATGTTAGCCACCAGTTCAGTCCAGGAAATCATGGACCTCGCTCCTGTTGCTCACCTTGCAGCAATCGAAGGCCGTGTTCCATTCCTGCACTTCTTCGACGGTTTCCGTACCTCTCACGAAATTCAGAAAGTTGAAGCTACTGATCAGGACGAAGTTGCAAAGCTCGTCAACTGGGAAGCCCTTAACGAATATCGCAAGCGTGCTCTGAATCCAGAACACCCTGTAACCCGTGGTACTGCACAGAACCCTGATATTTACTTCCAGACCCGCGAAGCTCAGAACTCTTACTACGATGCTATTCCTGACATCGTGGCCAAGTACATGAAAGAAATGAGCAAGATTACCGGTCGTGAATATGCTCCATTCTGCTACTATGGTGCACCTGATGCAGAACAGATTATCATCTCCATGGGTTCCATCAACGACGTCATCCGCACTGTGGTCGACAAACTGAACGGCGAAGGCAAGAAGGTTGGTATGGTCAACGTCCACCTCTATCGTCCATTCAGCGTTAAGTACCTCATGGAAGCTCTGCCAAAGAGCCTCATGGAACATGTGAAGACCATCACCGTCCTCGACCGTACCAAGGAAATTGGTGCTAACGGTGATCCTCTGTACCTCGACGTTGTCGAAGCCTTCAAGAACTGCCCATTCCGTCCAAACATCATCGGCGGTCGTTATGGTCTGTCCTCAAAGGATACCACCCCTGCTCACATCCTCTCCGTGTTCCAGAACATGGAAGCTGCAGAGCCAAAGAATCAGTTCACCGTCGGTATCGTCGACGATGTCACCTTCAAGTCACTGCCTATCCTTCCTGAGTTCTCCATCCTTCCAAAGGGAACCTTCGAGGCTAAGTTCTATGGTCTTGGTGCTGATGGTACCGTGGGTGCTAACAAGAACTCCATTAAGATCATTGGTGACAACACCAACAAGTACAGCCAAGCTTACTTCGACTACGACTCAAAGAAATCAGGCGGTTACACCTGCTCACACCTCCGTTTCGGTGATCAGCCTATCCTGGCTCCTTACCTCGTGGGTACTCCTGACTTTGTCGCTGTCCACGTTCCTTCATACCTCAGCAAGTATGACACGCTCCGTGGCTTGAAGGACAATGGTACCTTCCTCTACAACTCACCATGGGGTGTGGAAGAAACCAAGAAGAACCTTCCTGACTTCGTGAAGAAGTATCTGGCTCTCCACCATATTAATATGTACATCATCGATGCTACCAAGATCGCTGGCGAAATTGGTCTGGGCAACCGTACCAACACCATCCTTCAAAGTGCATTCTTCAAGATTTCGGGCGTTATCCCTTACGACCTCGCTGTTGAACAAATGAAGAAGTTCATCGTGAAGAGCTATGGTAAGAAGGGTGAAGACATCGTCAACATGAACTATGCAGCTGTTGACCGTGGCGGTGAAATCGTGAAGGTCGAAATCCCTGCTGAATGGGCTGATCTCCCATGCACCACCGACTTCGCTTTCCAACACAACGATAACGATCCTGAATTCATCAATAAGGTGATGCGTCCAATGGTTGCTCAATGCGGTAACGACCTCCCAGTGAGCGCCTTCAAGGACATCATCGACGGCACCTTCCCAGCTGGTACCACCGCTTACGAAAAGCGTGGCGTTGCCACCGTCGTTCCTGAATGGAATGCTGCCAACTGCATCCAGTGCAACCAGTGCTCGCTGATTTGCCCTCACGCTGCTATCCGTCCAGTCGTCATGACCGACGCTGAAGCTGCTGCTGCTCCTGCTGGCATGAAGGCTATCGATGTCAAGATGCCTAAGGAATTGGCTGGCATGAAGTTCCGCATGCAGGTTTCAGTCCTCGACTGCACCGGTTGCGGCAACTGCGCCGACATCTGCCCTGCTAAGGAAAAGGCCCTGACCATGAAGCCTCTCGAAAGCCAAATGGCTGAAGTCGCTAATTGGGAATATGGCCAAAAGAAGGTCGCCTATAAGGACAACCTCATCGACAAGTACGCTAACGTCAAGAATAGCCAATTCGCTCAACCTCTGTTCGAGTTCTCAGGCGCTTGCGCTGGCTGCGGCGAAACCCCATATATCAAGTGCATCACCCAACTCTTTGGTGAACGCATGATGGTTGCTAACGCTACCGGTTGCTCGTCAATCTACGGCGGTTCAGCACCTGCTACCCCATACTGCAAGAACAACCGCAGTGGCAAGGGTGTGGCTTGGGCTAACTCACTGTTTGAAGACAACGCTGAATTCGGTCTCGGTATGGCTACCGCTACTCGCAAGATGCGTGACCGCGTCGAACGCGTTATGCGCGAAGCTATCGCTAACTGCAACTGCTGCTCAGCTGAATTGAAGGCTATGTTCCAAGAATGGATCGACAACCGTGAAGACGGCGTGAAGACTATGGAACTCGCTCCACGTATCATCGCTGCTTGCGAAGCTTGCAACTGCGACTACTGCAAACAAATCGTTGCTCTGAAGGATCACCTCACAAAGAAGAGCCAGTGGATCTTCGGTGGTGACGGTTGGGCTTACGATATCGGCTTCGGCGGTCTCGACCACGTTCTGGCATCCGGCGAAGACGTCAACGTCCTCGTTATCGATACCGAAGTTTACTCCAACACCGGCGGTCAGTCCTCAAAGGCTACCCCAGCAGGTGCTGTTGCTAAATTCGCTGCATCCGGTAAGAAAGTCCGCAAGAAAGACCTCGGCATGATTGCCAAGAGCTATGGCTACGTCTATGTTGCACAGGTTGCTATGGGCGCTTCACAGGCTCAGTACTTCAAGGTAATCAAGGAAGCTGAAGCTTATCATGGACCATCACTCATCATTTGCTACGCACCTTGCATCAACCACGGTATCAAGATCGGTATGGGTCACTCACAACTCGAAGAGAAGCTCGCCGTCGAATGTGGTTATTGGCACCTGTGGCACTTCAACCCAGAAGAGGAAGAAGCTGGTCAGAATGGCTTCCACCTCGACAGCAAGGAACCAGATTGGACCAAGTTCCAACAGTTCATCATGGGTGAAGTTCGTTACAACTCACTGCTGAAGACCTTCCCAGAAGAAGCTAAGGAACTGTTTGCTAAGACCGAACAATTCGCTAAGCTCCGTTACGAAGGCTACAAGAAGCAGGCTGGCATCTGATTGACTGCCTAAATTCAAAAAAAGCCGCCCCCGAATGGGAGCGGCTTTTTTTTGCTTTTAGCTATTAGCAGGTCTACTAAAGAAAGCAGCTAATTGCTAGCTGCTAACTGCTTCGACATTATCACAGCACACGAAGCATCGCCCGTGATACTCATGGTGGTACGCGCCATGTCGATGATACGGTCGATACCCGCCACAATTGCCACACCTTCGACAGGAATGCCCGCCGAAGCAAAGACCATCGCCATCAAAGCCAAAGAACCTCCCGGAACACCAGGTGTGCCTATCGAGGCAATAGTGGCCGAAAGCGCTATGGCAAGATACTGCTGCATGGTGAGGTCGATGCCACAACAAGTGGCAATGAATACCGAGGTCACACCTAAATATATTGCCACCCCATCCATATTAATGGTAGCCCCAAGAGACAGCACGAAACTGCCCACGTCCTTCGGCACACCCAACTTCTGCGTACACTCCATGCTCACCGGCAAGGTCGCCAACGAAGAATCACTGGAATATGCAAAAAGCATGGCAGGAAACATCTCCTTGAAGAACTTCCAAGGACTCATCTTACCCAATACCTTAACACATGAAGCATATACCACAATAGCGTGGATAAAAAAGCATAGATACGCAATTCCTATCAAGGCAGCGTAGGAGCCAAGGATAGAGGGACCGTTGACTGCCACTGCGGGACAGAGCATACAGAACACTCCTAGGGGCGCCAGCGCCATGATGAAACTTAAAATCTTGGTCACCACTTCATTGAGACTGATGATGATGTCGGCCACCAACTTGGCCTTCTCCCCTACTTTTACGATGGCAAAGCCGATGAACAATGCCATGATGATAATCTGCATCATATCGGCCGTAGCCAAAGGCATGAACATATTATTCGGGAAGAACCCAACAATCTGGTCCATAAAACTAAGACGGGGCGTATCGACAGGTTCGGAGGATATGGGTATCTCGATGACGGGAAGCCAGCCTTTCGTCCAAGTAGTGAAGACAAGGCCTAAGGTGACAGCACAAACAGTCGTAAACATGAAATAAAGTAAGGTTCGAATGCCTAATCGTCCCAGTTTGGAGACATCTTTCATGGTGATGATACCGCAGATGATACTAAGAAGCACTAAAGGCACCACGATACATTTCAAGAGATTGAGAAAGATGATGCCAAAAGGCTGGATATACTTCAATGCAAAATCAGTATGATTCTGCAAGAGAAACCCTACAATGAAGCCCAATGCCAAGGCAATCATTATATAGGCGGTCAAGGAAAGCTTCTTATTTTTGTTCATTGAGACAACCTTATTTTTTGCAAAAATAGTATCTTTGCGTGTTCATACAATATTTTAGCCATGAAAACTAAGTATCAACTCTCATTTGTTTGCGTTTCAGCTATGTTAGCTATCGCGATGCTATCCTGCCAAAACGAAAACAAACCTCAGCCTGTAGAAGAACCAGTTGTTGAGACCGTTTCGCAAGAAGCACCCTGTTTAATCGACCTGAACACCATGGAGCCAAGCACCTTAGCCAACTTCAAAGGTGGCGATGGAGAGGTTTACATGAAGATGTTTCAAGATGGTGAGACCAAAGTGATGCTCTGCACAGTTCCAGCAGGAGCTTCAGTAGGATATCATTCACACGACACCAACATGGAAGTCATCCTTGTTCAACAAGGTGTAGCCACCATCAATCTTGATGGCGTGGAACAAAATTACACAGAAGGTCAAGTCCATTACTGTCCCAAAGGACATAGCCACAGCATCAGCAACAAGACTGACGAGGACCTTGTAATCTATAATGTAGTATCACTTCAGTAAAATGAAAAAGACCTTATTGTTATTATTGGTCTTATGGATAACTGTTCCAGCTTTCTGTTGCACTTCAGTTATAATAGGTGCTGATGCCAGTGCCAATGGTCGTCCTTTGTTATGGAAGCATCGCGACAGTCCCGCCAAATACAACTATGTTGATTTCTTTGAAGCTCATGACGGATGCTATTCCTTCACGGGTGTCGTCAACAGTGTCGACAGTCTTCGCAAGGAGGTATGGTGTGGCACCAACGAAAAGGGGTTTTCTATCATAAATACGGTAGCCTACGGACTTTCTCCCATCTATGATGAAGAACGTCCTTGGGAAGGCATCGTCATGAAAAGAGCCTTAGAGATTTGTGTCACGATAGAAGATTTCGAGGCCTATATCAAGTCGTTGCCACAGCCAAACGGACTTGAGACCAACATCGGGGTCAGTGATGCAAATGGTGATGCAGCCTATTTTGAGGTCCATGATTTAGGATATACACGTTTTGATGTCCCTCGCAATGGTTATCTCATCCGAACCAACTATGCCATGACCGGACGTGAGGGCGAGGGAATGGGCTACGACCGGTACGAATTGGTTGAGGCCAAGATGAAAGCCCATGAAGGCAAATTCGATGTGCAATGGATATACGATGAGCTATCGAGAGAAGACATCATTGCACGGCCCACCAGCTTATCGAGTGTTATCCTTGATGGCGAAGTGTTGTGGTGCGAGTCGGGCTATTCAAGATGTTGCTATCCGATTCCCGTATGGGTTGCCGCCAAGGATTTGATTCCTTCCCCATTGAGATATGCCGATAGACAAGGAAGTCTTGCAAATATTTGGGCTGAAATGCTTAAAACCGCCACACGTGACACGGAATACGAATTCTTAATAGATGGAATGGTTGAAAAGATGGAGGGAAAAGAGTTCAAAGCATTTGACAAGGTTCAAAAGGTTCTAGCCAAGAGAGGTTTCAGCAGTTCTATTATAGCAAGATATAACGATAAATCTGACAGAAGATTCAAGAAATTCACAAAAAAAAGCTATCTTTGCATATTTAATACAATTTAGTATGCCTGATATTTACACATATTTTGGTTTCATTTTCTCATTCTTCTCTAATGAACATGAGCCCATTCATGTTCATGTTGAACATCAGAATAAAATGACGGTATTTGAATTGATAGTATGTAATGGAGAACTATTGGAAATCAGAACCCGTGATAAAGGAAATCCCTTGTCCTCGAAGGACGAGAAAATTGCTCGAGAGTTTATCGAAAAATATTGGAAGAACATTGTTGATAAATGGGTAAACTTTTTTGTTTTGAAAAAACGTATTAGATGTGTAGACATCAAAACAAAATTAAAATGATGGATTATTTATACATAATAAAAGCTGAATATCTTGATGGATTAATTCTTCGAATATGGTTCAACGACCACACTGAGAAAATCGTTGATTTCTCATCCTTTTTAATCCATCATCCCCATCCTCAATATAACAAATACAACAAAATCTCAAATTTCAAGAAGTTTTATATTCGCAATGGTAATTTGATTTGGGGTAAACATGCCGACTTAAGTTTCCCAATAGAAGCTTTATACGAAGGCGATTTAGAACTCTGTTACTAATATATAGGCATCTTAGCAAGCGATATCACAAAAGAGTTGTATCTTTGCCGCATCAAGACAATATTATATCCTTGATGGCGTTTACATAAATTATTGAAAAACAACAAAAACAGAATATCATGAGAAGACAACTGTTTGCTATAGCAGCTCTGCTGTTAGGCACCACGATGCTGTTCACCAGCTGTGGCAAGGACAAAGAAGAAAAAGTTGACACCTCCAAGGAGGGTTTGTATGTCGGTATCGTCGGTTTTAACGATGATTTGCATACGAAATCGCTGAAGTTACTCAACGATGTGAGTAAACAAGGCATGGAAGACTTCATCAACAACCTTTCGATGGAAAATGGTACCATTCTGTACCATGCCGTTAACACCGCCCTCGACAAAGTCGAAGAAGTGGAAGCTCCCGAAGACCTCATCAATGTCTCCATCGTCACCTTCACCGATGGCTTAGACCTGGGTTCATATGTGCTGAATCCTAATTACAACTCCGGCACAGAATATCTTAACGCCCTAAATACTCGTATCATGAACGAACAGATTAACGGCGTGCCGATTTCAGCCTATTCTATAGGTATCAGAGGTTCGGATGTCAACGACATTGAACGTTTCCGCCAAAACTTAGAGAAGCTGTCGAGTGACCCAGAAGATAACGTCTTCGAGGTTGGCAGCATGTCACAAGTCGCTACCATCTTTGCTGACATCGCCCAGCAACTCTACAACCAGAGTTCATCATACGATGTTACGCTGAAGACTCCTGCTCCAGAACCAGGCACAAAGATTCGTTTCACCTTTGACAATGTTGCCGATGCCAACGAATCAACCCTCTATATCGAAGGTATTTATGACAGAGATAACAATGTTGGCATGCTGCATAACATCACATACGCAGGATTAAATTCATGTGGCAGTACTATTTATTCAACCACTCAGGGTATTTTCGACTTATTCAAGTTCGTGAATCTGGTTACTCTGGATGGCATTGAGGTCCCTACTGACCGTACAAAGCAATGGGATTGGATTGAAAGCACCGGTACGTGGCAGAATAACAGCGAATTCACTCCTTCAGGCAATACCACTGTCACCGAGGAGTTCAAGAGCGCTTTGGTCATGCTGGTCCTCGACTGCTCCAGTTCACTGAGCAACGACTTCCCAAGCATGAAGACCGCTGCCTGCCAGTTCATCGAGACCCTCAACGGCTCCACTCATCATTGATTAGAATCAACTTACTGATAAGAAAAAGGCGGTGAATTTCACCGCCTTTTTTGTTTCTCAAGTCTAGATACGTGACTAATCTTCAACCCTTTTTGATAAGAGATTTTGAAGGAGCACCGGCTCATTGGTAGTAATGTAATCCACCCCAAGGTCGATAAACTCTCGCAAATCTTTTTCCTCGTTGACGGTCCACACATTGACCTCGAGGCCTAAGTCGTGACACTGGGTAATCCATTCAGGATGTGTACGGAAGACATCCATCTCATAGTCTGCACCTGCGAAACCCAGTTCTTTGAGTTCTGTAGGATTGAGGTCTCCTTCAAGGTACTGTACTGGAACCGATGGCATAATACGTATGACCTCAAGGCAGGCAGCCTTGGAGAACGAGATGATGGTTGTTTGCTCCAAAAGGCCGTATGCCATCAGTTGGTCGATAGCTATGGCAGCTGATAGACGTTCCCGACGCTCATCGCCAAGAGGCTTGATTTCATAGATAAGACGAGTAGAATGTGTCAGTTGCTGCGCTGCGGTCAAAAAAGCATCCAAAGTGGGCACATTCTCCCCATTCTTTAAGGTCAAGGCAGTGATACGATAGGTGCTGTCATGAATCATCGACACCTCTCCCCTTGTCCGGTCATGGTGGATGACCATACCATTATCTTTGGTGAGATAGACATCGAATTCCGACCCATAGCAAGCTATTGAATCAGCCTTGATGAGCGATGCTATGGTATTCTGAGCACTGCCTTCCGTTTTCCAAAAGCCACGATGGGCGATAACCTTGGGCTGAGAGAAGGCTATTGTGGACACAAAAAGGAATAGGATGATAAAAAGATTTTTCATTCAAGAAGTGATTTGAAATCTTATAATACGATATCAGCTCACAAACTTTTCCACATTATCAACAACGATATCCAGTCGCTGCAAGAAGGCCTCCTTGGTGGCGAAGGCGATATGTGGGAGCATCAGCAAGTTGGGAGCCTGAAGAAGAGGGTTGTCGGTCTTCAAAGGCGGTTCGGTGCTGTAGACATCGGTAGCAGCGCCTGCGATGCGACCCTCGGTGAGAGCCTTAGCCAGGTCGTTTTCGTTGACGACGGGACCACGGGCGGTATTGATGAGGATGGCTGTAGGCTTCATCATCGCGAAGTCTTTCTCGGTGATGAAATCGCGGGTCTCATTGTTGAGAGCGATGTGAAGTGTGATGATATCAGATTGTCTTAATAAGGTCTCTTTATCGACAAACGTGACCCCATCAACCGATTTTGGAGTACGATTCCAGGCCAGCACCTTGCAACCGTATGCATTGAGAATACGAGCGACACGCTGACCGATATTTCCCATACCGATGATTCCGACCGTCTTGCCCGCAATCTCCTGTCCCGGCATGATGCCTCTGATTTGACATTGACGCGTACAGATATCATTTTCGCGGACTTTACGATACACATCCACCATCATGGCGATAGCAAGTTCGGCAACGGCCTCGGTGGAATAACCCGCGGCGTTCTTCACGACGATGCCACGCTTGGCACACTCATCCATATCGATATGGTCGAGACCCGTAAAAGCGATGGAGAGCATCTTGAGGTTCGGACATCTTTCGATGACATTTTTCCGGAAAGGGATATTGCTTTCAACGACAATATCGGCACCCTCAGCACGCTGGATGAGAGTCTCAGCATCTTCTTTACGATCGGGGAATATGACGACTTCGTGACCTGCATTGATAAGACCAGAGCAGGCAGTCTTGATAAGGTCTACGTTGAGACCAAGGGGTTCAAGAAATACAATTTTCATGGCTTCAAATATTTTGAAGCAAAGATACAAAAAAATTATTCCGAGAACCAGGTCTTGATTTCTGTGACTTTGGCCTTGCTGATAACGATGCGTTCAGGAGTATCGACTGTGAGGTTGACAACAAGTTTATTGCCAAACCATACCGAGAAGTCCTTGACAGCACTGCGAGCGATGATATACTGGCGGTTGGCCCGAAAGAAGTCATTGGGGTCAAGCTGATTCATCAAGTCGTCAAGAGTTTGATTGATAAAATAGCTACGCCCATCCAAAGAGGTAATTTTTACCATCTTAGTGTCGATACAAATACACGCAATATTTTTTGTTGCTAGAGGAACTAATTTATCACGTTCAGGAAGCAGAAAACACGACTTATACTTCTTCGATTTACCATTCATTTGCTCAATGAGTCCCTGAAGATTCTCATCGTTGCAAGTCCCATCCAAAGCGGGCGCAATGGCTTTAAATTTATTGAGTGCTCGTTGCAAATCTTCCTTGCCAATAGGCTTGAGGAGATAATCTATGCTATTGACTTCGAATGCTTTAAGGGCATATTCATCGTATGCAGTAGTGAAGATGATAGGACAAGTTATCTCAGTCTTGTCGAAAATGGCAAAAGAAGACCCATCGGCGAGATGAATATCCATAAAGACCAAATCGGGCATGGCGTTCTCCTCAAACCATTCTACCGAATCTTCAATAGATTGAAGGGTATCGATAATGGTAATCTCGGGTTCCAGTTCGTTGATAAGACGTTGGAGTGACTGGGCGGCAACAGTTTCGTCTTCTATGATAATCGCATTCATAGCAGCAAAAATACAATAATTATTCTACAAGAGGAATCGTAACGGAGAAGGTATTCCCATCATTGGAGATGACCACATCTTTATTCCATTTCAGACGGTAGCGTTCTGAGAGGTTGGCGAGACCGATGCCATTGCCTGTCTCATCGGTGACTTTCTGCTGGATAGGATTCGATACTACAATTGCATCATCATCGGGTGTGAAAATAGTAACCGTCAGAGGCTGTTTTGAAGAGATGACATTATGTTTTATGGCATTTTCGATGAGACCTTGGACTGCAAGTGGAAGGACATGACGTTTGCGAGTTGATTCTCTGATATTACAAACAAAACGCAAGTTATCGCCATAACGGATTTGCATCATCTGACAATAGGAGTCAACCACATTCATTTCTTCTTCAAGGAGGACATTCTCTTTATTTTGAAGAGAAGCGCGAAGCACTAATGACAATTGTTGGACATAATCCTCGGCTTTGGCGGGTTCGAGACTGATGAGAGATTTCAGCGTGTTGAGAGAATTAAAAAGAAAGTGTGGGTCCATCTGTTGCTTGAGGGTCTCAAAACGAGTACTCAAGTTTTCGGAACGCAACATCTCATTTTCAACAGCAATAACACGTTGTTTGTATAGCGACTGAAGCAATTGACAAGTCAGGATAATGATGGTCATCAGCGACCAGTCACGCATCAATCCATTACGAATGAAACGAGGAATCACTTCCGCATCAGGCAGGCGCTGATCAATGATAGATGGGAAAAAAGTGATGCCTACACTCAGGATAGAGGTTATCACGACAGAACCCAGAATCAAAATAGTAAGCTGCATCCAATTCCGTTTCATCTTGACATTCATCACCTGTCGGTTATAGAAGAACAAGACCAAGGCAAGGATGAAACTACACGCTAATCCAATGAGGGGGCGACCGATGCGGAACGGGGGTCGGGGAACGTCCATGGATGGTGCAAAGAAAGTCTCACCAAAATAGAAAGCGAGGGCAAAGACGATATGAAACGCAAGACTTATGGCTGCCGAGAAAAGCAGGATGCGTCGCAACGGCAGATATTCGTGAGAAGAGCGGATTGATTTATTCATAACGAAGAGCATTGATAGGATCGGTACGAGAAGCCTTCAGCGCTGGGAAGAAACCAGCGATGAGACCCAATACAGCACAGGAGACAAAAGAAATCACCATCCATAGTACGTTGACCACAAACGGCAATGACATGACAAGAGCGACGACGTAAGATAGTCCTACGCCCAAAAGCAGACCAATGACACCGCCAATGAGACTCAGGATGATACTCTCGCAGAGAAACTGCATAAGGATGACGGAGTTCTTGGCACCGATTGACATACGAAGACCAATCTCTTTGGTGCGTTCGGTAACGGTGACATACATGATATTCATGATGCCGATGCATCCGACGAGAAGCGAGATGAGGGCGATAGCGATAAGGACCACCGTAATGGTTCCCGTCATGGAGGTCATCATCTCGAGCATCTCTTTCTGGGTACGCACGTCAAAGTCATCGGTACCTCCTGGTTGAATCTTATGCTGCTCCCGAAGGATATTCTCGATTTCTTCAACGGCAGAAGGGACGACATCCTCAGAGGCTGCAGAGCATACAATCTGCTGTATGAAATCCTGTCCCAGCATACGTTTTTGGACTGTGGAATAAGGCAAGATGACGATATCATCCTGGTCCATACCCATGTTGTTTTCGCCTTTCTCCTTGAGGGTTCCGATAACCCGGATTGGCATGGAGCCGATACGGATGGTCTTGCCAATAGGGTCTTCGCCCGCCTCGAAGAGCTCTTCGACGATGGTCTGACCGATGAGACCCACCTTGGCATATTTCTTCACGTCTTCTTCGGTGAAGTTGACGCCGGTGGCGATTTCGTATTTCTTGATGGCGAGATAGTCAGGAGAGCCGCCATAGGCTGAGCCCGACCAGTTTTTGGAACCATTGACCAGTTGTCCCGAAGCATTGACGACAGGACTCACCATAGTGACGTATTGAGCACGTTCAGCAATGGCATCACAGTCTTTCACTTTAAGGGATTGTACGCTCGAATTGCCCATGCTGACACCGCCACGACGCATATTGCTACGCATGACCATGATAAGGTTGGTGCCCATGTCGGACAGTTGGTTGGCAGTGCTTTGCTTAAGACCTTCGCCGAGGTTGACGACGGCGATGACAGCGGCGATGCCGATGACGATGCCGAGCATCGAGAGAGCCGAGCGAGTCTTGTTACGGAGCAAGGCCTTACCTGATATTCTGATGAGATTTAAGATATCCATAGCTTAATAGTCATTATCAACGGGTAGTTGTTTGAGAGCCTCATCGGCCGATTTGGTGGCAACAGGGTCGTCACGAAGGATACGACCATCGCGAAGGAAGATGGTCCTGCTGGTGAATACGGCGATATCTGATTCGTGGGTGACGAAAGCGATGGTCTTGCCTTGCTGATGAAGGTTTTGGAAAAGACTCATTATCTCGTATGAGGTGCGGGTGTCGAGGTTACCCGTGGCCTCGTCGGCGAGGATGATGACGGGGTCGTTGACCAGTGCACGAGCAATAGCCACACGCTGCTGCTGGCCGCCGGAGAGCTGGTTGGGCATGTGGTCCATACGGTCCTTGAGCCCCACCATCTCGAGCACGTATTCAGCCTTCTCGCGACGCTGACTATGCGACACATCCGGGTTATAGATGAGTGGTAACTCCACATTCTCGAGGGCAGAGGTGCGCGGAAGCAGGTTATACGACTGGAAGACAAAGCCTATCTTACGGTTACGAATCATGGAAAGCTCGTTTTTGGAACGTTCCCTCACAGAGATGCCGTCGATATAATACTCGCCAGAGGTAGGTTGGTCGAGACAACCGAGGATATTGAGCAGTGTTGACTTGCCGCTGCCCGAAGAACCCATGATGCTCACGAACTCACCCTCGTTGATGTTGAACGACAAGCCTTTCAGAGCATGTACCTCTTCACTTCCTACGATGAAAGTCCGTCGCAGGTCTTCGACTTTGATGATTGATGAAGCCATGATAAGAGATTATATCGTTAAACATTACATTGGACCGCCGGGACCGGGGCCACCAGGAGCGCCGCCTTTATTGCCGTTGCTTTTGTTTCGGCCTGGAGGGCCTGGCATGAATGGGTTGTCACCGGTTTTCTTCGGGGCGACTTTCTCGACAAACTGGGCTGAAAGCACCACGCTGTCGCCAGTTTGAAGGCCCATTTCAACAATCTTAGAGGCACCATCGCTCATGCCGGTCTTGACGGGTTGAGGCATCAGCTTTCCGTCTGTCTGAATCCAAAGCATCGAGGGACGAGCCCCGAAGTCACCACATTGAGG